>Ga0207674_10001044_pt1 | contig 36006 bp, 28 predicted proteins | sample KBSCornC72_FD_184303 | JGI IMG/M metagenome (GOLD analysis project Ga0207674, IMG submission 184303) | Corn rhizosphere microbial communities from Kellogg Biological Station, Michigan, USA - KBS Corn C7-2 (SPAdes) (version 2) | ecosystem: Host-associated > Plants > Roots > Rhizosphere > Soil ... | reverse complement strand
AATGTCGAGTGCGCCACCGCCGCGCTTCGCTCGCGGTACTGTACTGATCGCTCGACACTCACCAAGATTAGAGTTTTTGTGCAAAGCCGCCCCCCACAGCATTGGCTGCTTCAAATGGTCCTCCTTAGCCCCACTCCACCTCTTCTGCCGGACCGCGCGTGTCCTCGCGGGCCAACTTTAAACACAAGCAAACTTAGCCCGCGAGGACGCGCGCGGTCCGGCAGAAGAGGTGGAGCAGTGTAGATGAGGGCTTCAAATAAGCGAGGAAAATAAAAGGGCCTTAAAACTTTGTAAGGATCTTATTTCAAACGCGACCAATAGCTGTGTTCGGTAATAAATACCTTTCAGGAGATTAAAACGCATGAAAAAACTCGTAATCACACTGGTAGTGGCAGCGATAGTCAGTGCAGCCTGGTACGCATTTCGTCCCGACCGGCTATTCATCAACCAAAGAGTGAATGAACAGTCCCCGACGGTTGCTACTTCCGCAACTACGCTTGCCAAAGGACAATTCCATTCCGGGGCTCATGAAACCAAAGGTACCGCCACGATCCTGCAGTCAACCAGCGGACAGCGAACGCTTCGATTGACTGGTTTCGAGACCTCAAATGGACCAGACGTACACGTTTACCTGGTTGCGGCGCCGGATGCTAAAGACTCCGACACCGTCAAAAACGCCGGTTACGTGGACCTTGGAAGTATGAAGGGAAACATTGGCGATCAGAACTACGACGTTCCCTCGAATGTGGACCTTGGAAAATATCAGGCCGCAACCATCTGGTGCGCGCGCTTTAGCGTCAACTTTGGTACAGCACCGTTGATGAACGATTCGATGCAGTCCATGACTCGCTGAGCAATTTTCTCAACGACTCTGACAGGGCTTATCATGTCAAACAAGGATCACTATCAGCCGTAAGCCATGAACAAAGAATTCAACATCTCGCAGACGACTTAACGCGGGCCGGACTGAAACCGTTTCACGTTCCACTGGGAATTAGAATTGACCAGCAGAACCCTCGCACTTATGCGTGCATTCGCTGCAATACCTGTGACGTGTGCTTGGCACAAACCTGAAGGAGTACATTCACAAAGCGGTAGGCATTTGCGGTGTTTCGGCCGGCGGCCTCGGTGGTACGAGGGTTATTCAAGCTTTTTGCCAGTGCTACGAGAGCTTGGGTTAGTTACTATTTTCCGGGACGGAAATTTTTCCGGCCCTCAGTCTCTCTTTGACGAAGCAGGTCATATCGAGGACGAAGGCACCCATGTCAAACGCCTGGATAAATTCCTGAGTGAATTAATTTGGATGAGTAAAGTCTTGCGGTACGGACGGACCAAACTGCCAATATAAAAATAATGAAACTAATATCACTTAATGTAGGCCTACCTAAGCTCGTACTCTCTCACGATGAACCAGTCTCAACCGGAATTTACAAATACCCGGTAACGAATCGAATCCCCCTCCGGAAACTTAATCTCGATGGAGATCGGCAGTCTGATCTATCCGTTCATGGTGGGCCAGAAAAAGCAGTTTATGGGTATCCATCGGAGCACTATGAGTTCTGGAAGAGCGAATTTCCAAACATGGAACTGCCGTGGGGAATGTTTGGAGAGAACTTCACCACTGAAGGTATGTTTGAAGATCTAAATATCGGCGACTTATTCAGAGTGGGATCGGCGACGGTGATGGTTACGCAGCCGCGTTTGCCTTGCTACAAACTTGCCATCAAATTTGGTCGTCCCGACATTCTCAAAAGATTTCTACAGAGCGAGCGTACTGGCTTCTACTTCTCGGTCATAGAGGAAGGCGAGGTAGGCGTTGGAGATCAATTAGAGCTGCTGGAGAAAAACAACCTCGGTGTGATGGTTAGCGATATCACGCGACTGTATACAAGTCATCAGCACGATGTCGCTTTATTGCGACGAGCAATCGGGGTTGAGGCGCTGCCGGAAAGTTGGCGAGGTTATTTTCGCGAGCGACTGGAGAGATTGAACGCTCGTGAAGGATGAAGAAGATGAGTCGAGAAAAAATGCGCGGATTGTGGTGTCGAAATGAATCATCACGCAAACAAACTCGACTACGGTGACGAACCTGCAGCGAACGATTCGACCTTCGGCGGCACTCTGAAAGAAGTGCACGCCTGTCCTGAGTGTGGTTTAACAGCCTCGAGAAATACCTAATTATCCGAGAGTGAAAATGTCGCAGATCAAAAATTAGACAGAACGCATTCAGTGCCGAAGAACACCGGTCGAAGAATCGCGCCAGAGAAAAAATCGTTGGCATCACGCTTGCCATCTCTAGTCCGAGTACATTACATGTTTTGAATGGATGCAGTTTTGAGCGTTCTTGCTCGAACTGGTGGAGGTGTTGCAATGAAACGAGTCGGTTTATTGTCGTTGATCCTGGTGCTCACCAATGGTTGTGTGGTTGTTGGAGGGTACAGCAGTGGTCGAGGATGGTTCCTGTGGCCGGGTTCCATCGTGCTTATCATTTTGTTTGCCATCATATTCCTCCTCTTCCGACGCCGCGGCTGACCACATTCGCTCGTCTTATTCAGTCTTCAAAGACTTCGAGGTTTCTACTCCGAAAGGTCCTCATTCCGTCTCTGCGCCCCTCTGCGATCCTCTGCGTCACTCTGCGATGCTTCTGTTCCGGCCAAGATGAGTTTCAAGGTGGCGCAGGGAGCATCGCAGAGAGACGCAGAGAATCGCAGAGAGGCGCAGAGGGGGACGGCGCTCACGGGACATTGCGGAACATCCTTGTAGTCGGTGTAATCTGTGTCGATGTCAGCGAATCGTATTGAAGTTCTCCAACACCGCATTGCGAGACTCTCCCGAAGATCCATTCAACTCGAACTGTGGGACAAGAAATATTGGCTTGCGCGCCGGCTGATCTTTGTTTCTGGTCTGATCTTGACACTTTTGATGTGGCACTTCGCCGGTGGAAAAACGGCGTTCGCGATCGGCGGTCTAATCGTCATCGCCTTTGCAACCGTAGCCATCTATCACAACCGGTTGCGCGAAAGTATTCGGCGAACCGAGTTAATGGCCCATGTGAAGCGCGTCCAGATTGCCAGGATCAAACTCGACTGGGACCACTTGCCTCCGACGGACCACGCACCGCCCCAACAAGATCATCCATTTGAAATCGATATCGATGTGACGGGCGACAGATCACTGCATCGACTACTCGATACGGCTGTGACCAAAGAAGGCAGCTTTCGTCTAAAGTCATGGTTACTAAGCAACTCACCCGACAAAGCAATTATTGCCAGGAGACAGTTACTTGTTCAGGAACTGCAAAGGCTGTCGCTGTTTCGAGACAAGTTACAAATGTATGCCTCGATAGTGAGCACAGAAGGCGCGACACCTAAGACAAAAGAAAGTAATCGAGAACGTTGGGAATCCCGTGCCCTGATCGCGTGGCTGGAGCATTCACCAGTTGGAGATTCTCTAAAACTGACGGTGGTTCTACTCTCTGTCTTAGCCGCAATCAACATCGGGCTTGTGGTCCTCGGAATCCTTGGTGTTATTCCTTTAGTGTGGCCAATCACATTTTTGATCTACGTCGGCGCGATGATTGCCAAACAAGCACGTATTACCAGCGCCTGGGGTGATGTGCAGGAACTCGAGCAATCTTTGCGACGCTACGGCGTCGTTTTTAAATACCTTGAAAATAGAGGTTGTCGGAGCCTTCCTGAGTTAAGCCTGGTGTGTGCCCCATTTCTCGACACTCGTAAAAGACCTTCGGCCGAATTAAGCCGAACAGGCAGAATTGCGGCGGCGTTGGGTCTTCGTACGAATGCGTTACTGTGGTTGTTGGTCCATGCCTTTGTGCCATGGGATTTCTTCTTCACCTATCGTCTCGAAAAGCTTAAGAAGGAAATCGGTGACCTGCTCCCACTCTGGCTGGATACATGGTATGAACTGGAAGCGCTAAACTCGCTAGCAAATTTTGCCTGGCTTAATCAGGAGTACGCTTTTCCCAGGATTATTTCGGACGGAAAACGATTCGTCGCTCAGAAGCTGGGTCATCCACTGCTCAAACCGGACCACAAAGTCTGCAACGATTTCGAACTCGATGATAAGAATCGAATCGTGATTCTTACTGGATCAAACATGGCCGGTAAAAGCACTTTTTTGCGCAGCATCGGTTTGAACACGTGCCTCGCCTATGCTGGTGCGCCGGTGAATGCTGAGCGCTTACAAATCTCGCTGTTCAGGTTGTTCACCTGCATCAAGGTCAGCGATTCAGTGCAAGACGGTCTCTCTTACTTTTATGCAGAGGTGAGGCGTCTGAAATTGCTGCTGGATGCGGTTGAATTGACCAGCGACCTGCCGCTGCTCTTTCTGATCGACGAGATTTTTAGAGGTACCAATAATCGCGAGCGGCACATAGGAAGCGAAGCCTACATTAGATCGCTCTCTCTCAACGGGAATGCACTCGGCCTGATAGCAACACACGATCTTGAGCTTACGAACCTCGCCGATAGTATCGCCGGCATCTCGAACTTCCATTTTCGCGAAGAGATTGGTGATGGAAGAATGGTGTTTGACTACTTGTTGCATCAGGGACCATGCCCAACTACGAATGCTCTGAAGATCATGCGTATCGAAGGACTCCCGGTCGACGTTTGAAGACTTGCGTTCGATCGGTGGAGACAACGTTCACCGTAGAGAGTCGTTGGTCCCCAAGGACATGAGCGTTACAGTACCGCGAGCGAAGCGCCGGATGCCACACTCAACCAAACGGTCGTAAGAATCACAGCGGAAAATTGAGTGTGGCATCCGGTCGCTTCGCTCGCGGTACTGTAATCGGGGCTCGATGGTCGGCTTTCGACTTCTTGTGCAAACCAAGTTGAGGAGTGAAATTTAACGGGATTGAGGCGTATTAGTGGTAATCGCCCTGTTTGAGATGAATGCATTAGAGTTCGAAACTTGCCTTGGATCGGCTTATTACGGCACTGCAGCTAGACCCTGAAGTTATGGGTTTGGTGACTCTTCGTTCGACTCCGGAACCGAGTCTTTGCGATACGGGCTTAGGTAACGTATTCCTTCGGTCAGCCGAAACAAACCCTTCACAGGGAACGTACAGAGTGCATGTCTAATCCCCAGACCGACCAATCAAATCACAAAAAACTCCGCTTGTGGCCGGGCCTCGCACTCCTGGTGGTCCAGTTGATAGCCTGGTTCCTCGTTCCCCTCTTTTTCCCAAAATTGGCCATTTTTGGAGTGTTTGCCGGAATTATCTGCGCAGTGTTAATCGCCCTGTGGTGGCTTTTCTTCAGTCGCGCACCATGGGTCGAACGGATTGCGGCGATCCTTTTAATGGTATTGGCGGTGATAGTCACAAAGCGAATTGTTCACGCTTCGATTGCCGGTGGAATGATGGGAATGATGCTTCCTGTCTTCTCAATTCCTGTACTGAGTCTTGCACTAGTAGCCTCCTTGGCTTTAACCCGCAACTTCTCAGCTACGGTGAGAAGGATCGCCATCGTCGCGGCCATCCTGGTCGCGTGCGGGCTATTCACCCTCCTGCGGACGGGCGGAATAACGGGTGATGCTAAATCCGATCTGCATTGGCGTTGGTCCAAGACACCGGAAGAGCGAATGCTGGCCCTGTCAGCCAATGAACCGGTCGCACCATTACCCGCCGCGGCAATACCAGCGACAGAGGTACAAACTGAATCAGGCTGGCCCGGCTTTCGTGGAGCAAGGCGAGATGGAGTTGTTCGTGGAGTGCGTATCGACACCAACTGGGCGCAAAAACCGCCCGTAGCGATTTGGCGCAAACCGATTGGACCGGGTTGGTCGTCTTTTGCAGTTCAGAATGATCTTATTTTTACCCAGGAACAGCGCGGCGAGAATGAGGTCGTCTCGTGCTACAAACTCACCACCGGCCAACCCGTTTGGCGACACCAGGATCCAGCGCGCTTTTACGAATCAAACGCCGGTCCTGGCCCACGTGGTACGCCGACGCTCAGCAACGGTCGTGTATACACGTTTGGTGCGACCGGCATCCTGAATGTTCTCGATGCAAGAAATGGAAACGTAGTCTGGTCACGAAACGCGGCTACTGACACGAACACCAAGACTCCGCACTGGGGGTTTGCGAGTTCACCCGTCGTAATCAATGATGTTGTCATTGTAGCTGCGTCCGGTGTGCTTGCAGCCTACGATATAGCTTCAGGTAAATTGCGTTGGTCTGGCCCAGATGGCGGACGTGGTGGTTACAGCTCACCTCATCTGCTTACTATTAACGGTGTGCCACAAGTCTTGTTGGTTAACAGTCAAGGTGTGTCCAGCTTATCGCCTAATGACGGAGCTTTGCTCTGGAAATACGCGTGGGAAGGTGACAGCATCGTCCAACCTGCCATCACCACCGATGGCGATGTCTTGCTTGGCAGTGGGTCAGGACTAGGTTCCCAGGTTGGTGTCGTGCGATTGGCAGTGTCGGAGGAATCCGGAAATTGGACCAGCAAGGAACGGTGGAAATCGACCGGCCTGATGCCCTACTTCAACGACTTTGTCGTGCACAAGGGAAATGCGTTCGGTTTTGATGGCGACAGTCTCGCCTGCATCGACCTTAACACTGGTGAAAGTAAATGGTCCGGTGGTAATTATGGACACGGCCAGATGGTCCTATTGTCCGATCAAGACTTGATGCTGGTTCTATCGGAAGCAGGTGAGGTGGCCCTGGTCAAAGCAGTTGCCGATCAGTACTCAGAGATTGGTAGGTTTAAGGCAATCAATGGTAAGACCTGGAACCATCCGGTATTAGTTGGTGACACTTTGCTCGTACGCAATGGTGAGGAGATGGCCGCCTTCAAGTTGAACCTCGCCAATTGAGACAACCATGGCTTAACTCAGTAGAGATAAAGACGAATTAGATGAAGCACGACATCACTTTTGGCGAGGTGTATACTTCAGCTTCTTAGGTGGTTCATAACTGTCGATATCCTCACAAAGGCAGCATGAAGGTAAGAGAAATACTTGCGTTACTCAGACGGGACGGCTGGTTTGTAGTTGTCATTATTGGTAGTCACCGACAGTTGAAGCATCCCCAAAAACGAGGGCGGGTCACAGTCGCCGGTCATCCAGCCGATGAACTACACCCGAAGACTTTGAAAGCATCTGGTTCAGGCCGGACTGAGGAAATAGAGTTAAATATGCGTTACGTAATGATCATAGAGACTGGCGGACAAAACTTTTCAGCTTACTTACCTGATCTTTCAGGTTGCGTCGTAACAGGAAAGACAGTCGAAGAAGTTAGACACAGCATGCAGGAAGCGATTGAACTTCATCTTGCCGGCATGCGCGAAGAGGGAATACCAATTCCTAAACCAACAAGTCTTGCCGACTACGTCGAGGCTGCGTAATTGGGTGTCAACCGCGCCCCATCAAGCACTCAAGCCCATCTCTCAAAAGATTCCGTAATAGTCATTTCTCAATACTTACGGCGGCGTCTTTTAGGCGTATTAGTAACCTCTGCTACCTCACCTTCATGAACACGATAAACAATTATTTCACCGGCACCTTGATTCCTGGGTCTTGGAATCACCTCTTCAAGCGTGATGCCGGTAGGCTTCTGCCCCGAACGCATTCTTTCGATGGTCTGTTTCAAGCGTGAGCCCGGCAGGTCTTTGTAAACAAGTAACCTGACCTGGTTCTTTTTTAAAGAATCCATAAAACCCACATCATCTGACGGAGAATTGTACTGGTCCTTGAATTCTTCGAGCGGGATTCCAGACAGAACGCGAATAGCTCCATCCTCGCAGTAGATGGTTGTTCTTTCGTCTGCGCGCCGCTGGTCCTCCAGAAACTGAGCCGTCATCAGGTTGCTATCCGGTTTCACAACAATGCGAGTAACGTCGATCAATTGCACACAAAACTGCAAAGCAAAGAACCCCCCGGTCAAATATAGGAAACGAAGGTTCTGAGTTGACCGAGTCAACGCAGGTGGCAGCCTGAAAGCGACTCCATAAGCCATGAGGGGCAGGCCGAGACAGAAAAAGATCAGTCCGTAGCGAGGCCAGATCTCAGGCTGGTTTCGTGTGACGTAAGCCAGTAGTAGAAACATTAAATGAGTGAAGAAGAGAGTCAACACAATGCCTGGTCCAGTCGTTAACAAATGCCGAACAAATCGCAGTGATGCGGCGCTTCTGAACGAAAATTCATTGGTTCTAATGAGCATCAATAGGACCACTACGGCGGAGTAGAAGACCACGGGGTTACCGGTATAAACCAGTCTTAACGAGTCGAGTCCAACTCTCGATAATGAGAAGTGGACCAGCCCTTCGTTACTTGCGAGCGTCTCAACGATGTAATTGTTTCGGATTTCGAAATACTTCCAAACAGTGCCCGTTGCGCGCCAGGTAACCAGTAGCCAAAAAGCTGGACCAGCGCAGAGCAACAGCAGCATCAAGGTTGTTGTCATTATGGCCCGTCCACTATTGCGTATTGTGTTTGCGTTTAAGTGCTTCAGCAGATGAACGAGCGGGATAATCGGTATCAGGACCCAACTCTCAATTCGGATGAGCCCGGCAGCCAGAGCGCATAACGAGCCGAATTCAAAACGGTTTCGGATGCAACAATACGCGCACAGAAGAATGAAAAACGCGTGGGGGACATCGGTCATGGCCGAAGCTGAATAAAGGAGCTGGTATGGGTTTACGGCTACGAGCGCGGCGGCGGCTAACGAGAGTGGTCGACTAGCCGTGAGCTCCCAGGTCAACATCAAGACGAGCAGGCACACTCCTCCACCAAACAATGCTGATACTAGTTTTGGAACATAAAAAGGACTGCCGGCAAGTGCGCTAATACCAGCACAAATCAATTGATAGAGTGGCAACCAGAATCCAAAAAGGCTTGATAGCGAGAACGAGCCGTTTAGCATCGCGCGACGCAGGTAATAGATCTGTTCGGTATAAGCGTAAGCGTCGCCAAAAGCGTTAGGTAGCCAGCACGCGCCAATCAGGCGTGGAATTGTAGCAACGAGGAATAGAAGTATGAGGTCAGTTCGTTTGAGGGATCGTTGAGTGTGCATCGATTAGCCCATCGGCAATTCCTGGGCCGTGGGTTTGCGCAAGACTCAAATCTGAGTGAAGTGGTCGTCATCCTGGGCCTCGAGCGAAGCGACAGCATGGTGCATACAACTTCACGCCTGGGTCGATGGTCGGTTGGCTGACAGGCACTATCCTGTAGCTTCGCCAGCCCTAGTGTATTTGATTATTATCACTACATGGCAAATTCAAGAAATGATGATTTTAATGGTGAAACAAGAAAGACTGCGTTCCTTTTTGATCTCGATGGAACATTGGTAGACAGCGTGTACCAGCATGTTCTCGCCTGGCGCGAGGCGCTGGAGGCAGGTGGAATCCGGCTAGCTGTCTGGCGGATTCATCGACAGATTGGTATGAGTGGCGGCTTGTTCGTTAACGCGCTGCTTCGTGAAACAGGTCACACCGTCTCAGGTGACGAAGCTGAAAGACTTCAGAAGTTGCATGGTGAAGCGTTCAGCCGGTATGCATCGCAGGTTAGACCATTACCTGGCGCGGCCGAGTTGTTGTCGTATCTTTCAAAGGCCGGGGTTCCCTGGGCTATCGCAACCAGCGGCAGGCTCGAGAGTGCGAGTCTGTCTCTTCGCCTGCTGGGAATTTCCGAGGACGTGCCTATTATTACGCGCGATCTTGTAAAGCATGCGAAGCCAGACCCGGATCTATTTTTAGCGGCCGCTGAAAAACTGCAGGTGCCGATCGGTGATTCTGTAGTAGTTGGGGATAGCATCTGGGATTTGCTTGCGGCACGTCGTGCTCGAGCACTGGGCATTGGTTTCCTGTCTGGAGGTTACGGACGGGAAGAGTTAGAGCGAGCCGGCGCGTATCGTGTCTACAACGATCCCGCCGATCTTCTGCGGCACCTGGATGAAGTTGGCGTCAGGCGATCTGAGTAACTCGTTAGAAGTCTTTCAGCTACATTCGAGCCTCTGACTTCGTCTAGTGAGATGCCGGGTGCGAGATACGATACAAAGCGCTCGCGTGTGGTCGGAGCGTTACCTCGAGTGTCCCTGCGCTTCCGAGGTCTTTGTGTTCCCAGAGGTCGCGTACTTTGAATGACCGTGCTGCAAGGCCCAGGTCCTTCCACTCATACCGAATCGTTTGGTCCACATCGCTAATATTGAAGACTGCCAGATATGAATCCTTTCCCGGGTCCGCTTTGGCGCTCCAGATCACAACGTTTTCAGTCGTTATCACCGGTCGATTCTCCGTGGAATGCTGGTCCACGGCAATCACTTCAGCATTAGAGAGCAAAGCCGTGGTCCAGTCGTCAGCTTGAGACAAGTTGCCACCCATAATTAGCGGCGAGCGAAAGATACTCCAGAGCGTGAGCATGGTGCGCTGTTCGTCGCGGGTCAATCGTGTTTCACGGGGTTGGCCCCAACCTGGCGCCGGCCGCAGACTTCCAAGTGGCAACATGTCAGCGTCGGGCCATCGACCTGGCCGTGCTACGCCTGCCCACGCGGCTGCACGATTAAACTGGTTCTTAACCCCTTGAGGAAAATTCTCGCTGCTGTACCAAACATCCCAAACATCATCCGAGATGCGCCACATTTGTGAATATTTGGAAACTTCATCACGCTTGCTCAGGTTGGTTGGACCAGGTGAAAGACTCAACACCATCTGGCGACCCGACCTGGCAATTGCATTCGCGAACATTCTAATTTCTTCACCCTTGTAAGGATGATCAGAGATGCAATCGATCTTAATAAAGTCGACCTGCCATTCCGCGTACAGCCGCGCAACGGAGTCGTAGTAAGCCTGGGCCGCAGGATGATCTGGTTTCAATCCGTAGTTGTACGCGTTCCAGGGACACAAGTCGGTTTTGTCAGCAGCTTCAGCAGCGTGGAACTGCGAGTTTGCAATGGGTAGATTTTTCTCAACCGCCTCTCGCGGGATACCCCGAATAATATGGAGTCCAAACTTAAGTCCCAGTGAACGTAAATAGTTGGCTAAGGGTCGAAACGTGGCTTCTTTTCCGGCTGAAGGGAAGCGCGAAGTAAGTGGAACGTAGCGGCCGAACTGGTCCATCTGGAACGTAGAGTTTGCAGCGTTGCCACTAGCGTCGAGATTTCCAAGATACCAACCTTCATCTACGACCACATATTCCCATCCAAATTTCTTCAGGTGCGTGGCCATCCATCGAGCATTCTCCTTGATGGTTTGTTCGTTCAGGGTTCTGCCGAAAGAATCCCAACTATTCCAGCCCATCGGCGGAGTTGCCTTCGCTTTCTTCTGTGCGTAAGTGGTCACGGACGAACACTGAAAGAGAAAGCAGAGCAGGGTCAAGGAATAGAGACAGCGTGAGCTGAAAACTGTTTTCGCGAATAGGGAATTGGTTGGAAGCATCCGCGAATGTTAGTTTGGGTTAGATCAATCGTCAACAAGCGTGTAATACCTTTCTATAAAGAGAGTTGAGATTAAGAGATGAAGATATTGATTTTAGGTGGCACAAGATTTCTGGGTCGCCATTTGGTGCATACTTCGATTAACCGAAACCACGAAGTAACAATCTTCAATCGTGGGAACTATCCCTCACCTCACAAAGACGTCGAGCTAATCGTAGGGGATAGAAATACGGACCTGCAGAAACTTGTTGGTCGAAGTTGGGATGCAGTCGTAGATACCTGTGGCTTTTTGCCTCGGTCGGTCCATGCATCTGCCAATGTGTTGAGTGGCTTAACGGATAGATATGTTTTCATCTCAAGCATCTCCGTGTACGCGGACTTTAAAGAGAGTGGTAAAGATGAGACGGGTCCAGTAGCAACCCTTACCGAGGAGCAATTAGCAGAGGCGAACGCGATTGATTCGTCAGGGAAGGCATCGGGAGCTTCTTACGGAAAGATGTATGGACCATTGAAGGCGTTATGTGAGCAAGCGCTTCAGGATGTTATGCCCGAGCAATGTTTAGTAATCAGGTCCGGTTTGATCGTTGGTCCCTACGACTACACGGATCGTTTTACTTACTGGGTCTGGCGAGTTTCGCTCGGAGGTGAAGTATTGGCTCCAGCAGAACCAGACAAGTGCCTGCAGTTCATCGATGCCCGTGACCTGGCTGAATGGACCATCAAGATGGTGGAAGATTGGGGAGTGGGAATCTACAACGCTTCGGGTGTTCCAAGCACAGTGACAATGAAACTTATGCTGGATGAGTGTAAAGTAGCCACCGGCTCTGATGCCACGTTTACCTGGGTGGACGAACCATTTCTGCTTGCCGAGAACGTTGGCGCATGGAGCGAGATGCCGCTCTGGATGCCGGAAGAAGCTGCGCCTGACTACAAAGGCTTTATGTTTGTAAGTTGTCAGAAGGCCTTCGAAGCTGGTCTAAGAACTAGACCGTTAAGCGAGACGATAGCCGACACTTTTGGTTGGTGGAGCTCTGAACGAGCGAACGATCGGCCCATCGCTGGGATTGATCGAGAGAAAGAGAAGGCAGTGTTGGAGAGGTGGAACGGAGGTCGGTGAAGAGATTTATTGGTCCATTCGCCATTGATCATTGGCCATTGATCATTTCTCATTTGTTTCTGGCGCCGGGCTGAATAGAGTACCGCTTCTCGCTTTTTCTTGACAGCTATCCTGGCATTAGGATAATTGCATCGCATTCCCCCGCTCTTAGTTCGTTTTGCAGGGCACTTACTGATACCCAATGCTCAATCTCTCTTATGAAACTGAAAAATCTAATTCTCATTAGCACTCTGCTTCTGACAGGCCTTCTCACCACGACGGCGCAGGAAACCCATAAGCACAAACATGAAATGGGTGAGCAGGTCGGTCAAGTCAATTTCAAAGTTTCATGTAGTCCGAAAGTCCAAAGTCAATTTAATCGGGCCGTTGCCTGGCTGCACTCCTTTGAGTATGAAGAAGCAGAAAAAGAGTTCGAGTTAATTGCTGTTGCCGATCCCCAATGTGGCATGGCGTACTGGGGTGTCGCGATGAGTAACTATCACCCGCTCTGGACGCCACCAACTCCCGACGAATTGAAAAAGGGCGTTACCGCCGTAGAAAAGGCTAATGCCGCAGGTGCGAAGACCGAGCGTGAGCGAGCATTCATTGCATCCATCACACTCTTCTTCAAAGATGCGGACAAAGTCGATCATAGTACGCGCGCGACTGCGTATTACGAATCGATGAAAAAACTCTACGAACGCGACCCATCTGATGACGAGACCGCTGTCTTTTACTCTTTATCGCTAATTTCCGTGGGAATGATGGCGAACGACAAAACCTATGCGAAGGAAAAAGAAGCTGCACAGATTTTGAATCGCGTGCTGAAGCGCGAGCCTCAACATCCTGGTGTTACGCACTACCTGATACATAGTTACGACTATCCGGCGCTCGCAGAGTTGGCGTTGCCGGCGGCGCGAAGTTACGCAAAAATCGCCCCGGCTTCAGCTCACGCTCAGCATATGCCCTCACACATCTTTACTCGACTTGGTTTATGGCAAGAAGCGATCAAGTCTAATCTTGATGCCAGAGCATCTGCCAAGGCGTTCGCCGCTAGACACAAGATGCCCGGGGCTTGGGACGAACAATTACACGCCATGGACTATCTCGCCTATGCTTATTTGCAAGGTGCGCAGGACAAGGAAGCTTGGGGAGTTTTTCAGGAGCTGAACAAGATTCGTCGGGTTGATCCGCCCAGTTTTAAGGTTGCCTATGCATTTGCCGCAATTCCTGCTCGTTATGCGCTCGAGCGACGACAATGGGCCGAGGCCGCCAAACTCTCTTTACAGCCAGGCACAGTAACAAACTTGTCGTGGGATAACTTCCGTTGGGCCGAAGCTTATCTTCACCTCGCAAGAGCAGTTGGTGCTGCTCGGACAGGCGATAAGACTCTTGCGCGTGCAGAGGTCGATGAGCTGAAAGCGATTCATCAGCAGTTGGGTGAGATTAAGAGTGGCTACGATTGGGCCAGACAAGTCGAAATACAAAGCAAGATTGCTGAAGCATGGCTGTCATTTGCACAAGGTAACTCAGAGGCTGCACTCTCAGAGATGAAAGACGCCGCTGATGCGGACGATGCAACTGAAAAGCATCCCGTCACTCCCGGTTCGATTCTGCCCGCGCGCGAACAACTTGGCGAACTATTGCTCGAGCTAAAAAAGCCTGTTGAAGCTTTGCACGAGTTTGAGGTTTCACTGCGCGTAGCACCTAATCGCTTTAATGGATTGTATGGTGCTGCACGCGCAGCGCGGCTGGCAAGCGACGAGAAAACTGCGAGACTCTACTTTTCTAAGTTGGTTGAATTATGCAGGCATGCTGACGCGGCCCGACCAGAGCTTGAAGAAGCTAAGGAGTTTGTTGCCAGAAAGTAAGTGGAATTTACGTGACCGGTCAACGTTATCGATGCAGCGACTACATCCAGACCCTAAAAAGGAAACAATCTGTGACTAATGGTTCACTACCCTCGAAAACTCTCGTCCTCTTCCTCGCACTTATCATGGTTTCGTCTTTTTCAGTGCGTACTCGGGGTCAGCAGCCTCAAGCTCCACCATTACTGACCTTCAATGAACTGGTGGCTCTCTACGAAAACGACACGCCAGCACCTGATCTAGCTAACAAGTTGAACAGGCTATTGACGACGCCTTTTGTCAGCAACTCTGCAGGTACTCGCGCGACGCGGGCGGTCAAGACCACTTCCGGTTCGACCGGGCCCTATATTCGGCTTGCGACCTGGAACATTGAACGAGGACTCGAATTTGAAGCCGTGAGAGCTGCGCTGACGGGCGACCATAGATTCTTTCGGCGCTTAACGCCAACGCTCCGTGCGTCCAAGTTCAACTTAACTGCTGTCAATCAGCAAGCGACCGAATTGAGTCGTGCTGATGTTATCGTGCTCAATGAAGTTGACTGGGGACTTAAGCGCACTGACTATCGAAATGTCGCACGTGAATTGGCCGCTGCTCTCCAAATGAACTATGCGTTTGGAGTTGAGTTTGTCGAAGTAGATCCGCTGACACTCGGAACTGAAACGCTCGAAAGCGAGACGAGTACTGATAAGCCGAAGATGGTCCAAAACCTCGCAGTTGATAAAGGGCGAACGTTAGGTTTGCACGGCACCGCCATCCTGAGCCGCTTCCCACTCCGCAACGTCCGAATCATGCGTTATGTGAATCAAGGACACGACTGGTACGAGGACGAAAAAAAAGGAGTTTCAAAGCTGGAAAAAGGGAAGCAGAAAGGCGCCGGCCTGGTATTCAGTGAAAAGATTATGCGTGAGGTCCGGCGTGGCGGTCGTATGATGCTGGTCGCCGATATTTCAAACCCCCTCATCCCGGGCGATCAAATGACAGTTGTTGCCACCCATCTCGAAGCTAAATCGAAGCCAGTGGAGCGCGCCAAGCAGCTCACCGAGTTACTGGACCAGATCCAAAGCATTCAGAATCCGGTAATTGTTGCCGGCGACATGAATACCTCAGGGACGGATGCGACTCCTACATCGTTTCAACGGGAAGTAAAAAAACGGTTGGGTAGCAGTTCGTTTTGGACCACGCAGGGAATCAAGTACGCGACAGGTGTTGGTCTTATTTACGACGTAACGCTTGGTCTGTTTAAGATGCAACGAGTGAAGAACGACCCAACCGTGAGGAGCGTGAAATTTGTTTCGGAAAACCCGGAAGAGAAGTTCTTCAACATGCTCAAGGATTTTAGATTCACTGATGGCGGCGCCTTTGATTTTCGCGGTGCAAAAGAGTATTCGACCGGAGCTAGCGGAGAAACTCTGTCCGACTCTAACGAACGTGGTGGCAAAGGTTTTGTGAGTACGCTTGAGTTAAAAGGAAAGATTACGGTCGAGTTGAAACTGGATTGGTTTTTCGTTAAGCCAATTGGACTCACAGATCCGGATGATCGCAAGCAGCCATATCGTTTTGCCCCACAGTTTGGCAAGACGCTCAAGACCTTGAACTATAGTTTGAAAGATCGCATTTCAGATCACAATCCAATGATCGTGGACCTCCCGATTACGCCTTAAGCGATATTTTATTACGGTACCGCGAGCGAAGCGACCGGATGATACCTTCAACTGCCACGATCATTCAGGATCTGGCACAACGTTGGATGTATCATCCGGTCGCTTCGCTCGCGGTACTGTACTGTTGGCTGTTACCTTTTGTGCAAGGCCGAGCCGGAAACATCCATCCGCGGCTGTTGTGTTAGCGAACTCCCAAGCACTTAAGAACTGAGCTCATCGTAGTATTTCCGCGAACTCAATCAGGTTGTTCCAGGGGTCAGTAATAAACGCAAGACGCCTGCTGATCTCCACCAGGTCAAATGGTTCAGCAACAATCTGAACCTCGCGTCGGCGCAACTCGGCAACTGTTTTATCTACGCTCTCAACCATAAAACATAGGTGATGATACCCGGCGATTCGCAGACTATCTGTTAGATCAGTGAAGTCGTGGCGTGGAACGGGGTCAGAGCCGCCAATAATTTCCAGAAGGAAGTTTTCGTCAGTTGCCGCCGCCAGGTACGCCAGCTTCAAGTCGCCAAACAGCCAATGATGGACAAATCGGAAATCAAGTTTCTCAATGTACCATCGTTTTGCGGCCTCATAATCTGGTACGCGAACTGCGACGTGATTTCCCTTCATGGATGCGAAGGGGCTAGCGAAATTTGTTGCCGGCAGTGGTGATAGTGGCACTTAAGACGTCTCCTTTTAATTGTTCAAAACATGCCGAACAGTTCAACTGACACTGAGCTCTGTTCCACGTACTGATTCAGTTTGAGATTTTGGATGTCTCATCGAACACCGAGCTGAAGAGTTCGTTTGAAGAGTCGGGCGTCGCCAAGTCATTATCAGCTCGAGTCTCACCCGACCCTACGCGAATCGGTACTGACCCTTGCTACCACACGGATGAATTCGGGTTGGATAAGACTACTTTGTAACACTTCTGTACTCGGCATTGTATTGACTCCAAAAGAAGATAACGGGCCTTTCAGATCTTCGGTTAATTGCACTGACTGGTTATGGGCAGGAATAGGGGTTTCTCTGTGCGACCTTTGTGCTCTCGGTGCCTCTGTGGGTGGAATCTTGGGCCACATTTCTAACCACAGAGTCTCAGAGTCCACAAAGTTGCACAGAGCTACTTGCTACACATGGGCTCATATCCTTTGAGGAGCATAGCTCTGCGGGGCTTGTGATTCAACCAAGTAGTTCTGGATGGGATCGAAAAGATGCAGAGAGACGCAAAGATAAGCCTGAATCAGACCTCATTATTCTTCAGGGCGGCTTCGTCCGTCAGCGTAGTCAGCCATGAAGGCGACCAGAAAGACGTGCTGTCCTTTCCTTTCGCTGAAGAAGTCGTCGCGCTACTCTCAGGCAGCACGAAGTCGTTAACCAGACTCAAAAGGCCGGCAGTAAATTCCGGAAACAAAGTATCACTTAGCACGGCAATCTTCGCCGGAAGCGAGATTGTAAGCGCCGCGCGTCCTTCTTTCGTTGCCTCGATAATTTGATAAGCCGCTCGTTCCGCATTTATCGAAATGAAAGGTAGAGAATCGCTGATGCTGAACCAGGCGTATTCTTCTCGATGTTTTCCCTTGAACTCGGCGTTGCGCGGACTACCGGTGCGCATTAAGCCGGGACAAACGGTCGTAACAAGTATTCCGTCCTTGCGGAGTTCTGATCGCAGACCTTTTGACAGCCCCACCAGCGCGAACTTGCTGGCGCTATAAGGGAGAAGATGCGGGACGCTCACTTTTCCTCCAACTGAAGAAATATTTACGATCCGTCCCGCCTTTCTCATTCGCATTTGAGGCAAAACTGCCAGGATGGTATTGAGTGGGCCCCAGAAGTGCGTTTTCAAGGAACGCCGAAAATCCTCCGCCGTCATTGTGTCGAGCGGTCCAACCTGGATGATACCGGCGTTGTTTACGAGGACATCTATTTGGCCAATCTCGTCGACCATCTTTTGCACAGCTTCAGGATCCGTCACATCGCATGGAAATGATCGGACCTCAGCCCCTTGTTGCTGAAGGTCAACTCGAGCGCGATCCAGCTCGATTTGATCCCGAGCGCAGATCACCACCCGTGCTTTCTCGTCAGCAAACTGCCTGGCGAGAACCAGGCCAAGTCCACGTGATCCGCCGGTTATCAGAACAACCTTGCCTTCAAGGTCAAATCTGGATCGACGCTTCAATAGAGTGCCCGCCAGCGCCAACCCGGCGATACCAGCAACAAGCGTTAAAGCCTTAGTCACGTTTTTTTCGGTCATAAGGTTAACCATCAATGAGCGATCGCTGACGCACTTCTTGATCCGTTAGTGGTCATCACTACTTTAAAGCAGTCATCAGGATTGTTTTTGAAAGTCTCGTATCCTTCAGCCGCCTCTGAAAGGTCCAAACGATGAGTGATGATGAAAGAAGGATCGATCTGATCATTCTCGATGAGAGCGAGCAAAGGACGTAGATATCGATGAACGTGTGTTTGGCCCATCTTGAAAGTTAAGCCCTTCGAAAAAGCAGCGCCAAACGGAAACTTGTCGAGGAAGCCGCCATATACGCCTGAAACTGAAACAGTTCCACCCTTTCGACAAGCGTAGATCGCCTGGCGTAAAGCGTGTAGTCGATCTGTTGCGAGATTCACAGAAGCCTTTGCCCGGTCGTACAATGCGTCGATGGTTGTGCCGTGGGCCTCCAATCCAACGGCGTCGATACAAGAGTCCGGACCTATTCCCGCTGTCAGGTCGAGAAGTGTTTCGTAGACTTCCTTTTCATCGAAGTTGATTGTTTCCGCTTTACCTTCTTCGCGAGCGAGACGCAGCCTTTCGGGAACGTGGTCAATGGCAATAACGCGTTCCGCCCCAAGTAGGTATGCGCTCTTAATGGCGAACTGTCCGACTGGTCCGCAGCCCCACACCGCGACAGTGTCACCGGGTTGTATGTTGCAATTTTCGGCCGCCATATAACCGGTTGGAAAAATGTCGGAAAGGAACAGCACTTTTTCGTCGGGCATACCATCTGGAATTTTGATTGGCCCAATGTCGGCGAAAGGAACGCGGACATATTCGGCCTGACCACCAGCGTAGCCTCCCATCATGTGCGAGTAGCCAAATAGTCCGGAGCCGGAAAATCCGTAGAGCGCCTCGGCCGTGCTGGCATTGGGATTAGTGTTATCACAAAGCGACCACAATTCACGGTTGCAGAAAAAGCAACGGCCACAGGCGATGGTGAAGGGAACAACCACGCGGTCACCGATATTGAGATTCTTGACCTCACTTCCGAGTTCAACCACTTCACCCATGAACTCGTGCCCGAGAATGTCACCCTTTTGCATAGTCGGGATGTAGCCGTCATACAAATGCAGGTCCGAACCACAGATCGCCGTGGTCGTAATTCGTAGAATGGCGTCGTGCGGATTAATAATGGTTGGGTCGGGAACGTCCGACACTTCAACACTCTTCTTACCGTACCAACAAAGTGCTTTCATTTTTTTTACCTCGAAAAATCTGTAGCGCCGTGCGCTGTTGCTGACCGACTAAGACTCTCAGAATCTTCTGACTGTCCTACTCGAGCTGCTTTGACTTTAGGTGCGGTTGGGAACTCCGCAATACCTGAAGATTGGCCTTCGATTGTGGCTACTTCACCCGTTTCCATTAGTTGTTTGAAGCGTCTCAGATCGTCTTTGATTGCACTTTCGATCTTGTTGCCAAACAATTCAGTGACGGTTGCACCCACGACACCACCCGGCGGGTTGTAGTTCAGCGTGATACGAACGTTAGTTCCACGTTCGCCTGCCTCTTCAAACCTTACAGTTCCCGCATTAACGACATCAGCGTTTTCGGTTGATCTCCATGAGATCAATTGACCCGGGATCTCGTTATAAATCTCGGCGTCCCATTCGAAACTGGTTCCGGAAATTCCTTTGACGGTCCAATGAGACCTCTGTTCATCAATGACGGTTACCGATTCCAGGTTTTTCATGAAGCGCGGAAGATTCTTGAAGTCGCGCCAGAACGAATAGAGATCTGACGGAGATCTGTTTATCAGAATCGAAGTCTCGACATGAGCATCTCGAGCTACAGTCGAGGACCGCCCACTCTTCAGTAACATGTAAGCGACTCCAGCGCCTGCGATTACTCCTCCAGCGATTAATGAACCGGTAAGAGATCGTTTGTGTTGGGTCGATCCATTGCCGATTTGGGCGCCGCCTGGTTCCGCCATTTTGCGATGTTGCTCAGCCAGCATCTCAGCTGGAGTCACAGCTGCAACTGTCGACATCAACTTGTTCCGCCAGCTGCTTACAACATCTGCATCTCCGCGGATCATCGCCGCGAAGCCGGCCTTAGCAACGTCTGCAGGCTCGTCTTTTTCTGACTGCCCAATGCGCGTGTTCATCATTCCAGCGCGTTCAAAAAATTCAGTCTCTGTTGCCCCCGGCATCAGACAGGTAACTGTCACACCGCTATCCTTCAGTTCGGCTCGAAGAGCAAACGAGAACGAGTCGATGAATGCTTTTGTACCGTTATAAACGGCAGTAAATGTTCCTGGCGTGAACCCTGCAATCGATCCTGTAATCAGGATCCGGCCGCGTCCCTGTTCCTTCATCTGCCGGGCAATCTGTTGGACGAGGTAGATTGTGCCGGTGACATTTGTATCGATAACATGCCGAACCTCGGCGAAGTTTTGCTCAACGAAACTACCGCCCAGTCCATGCCCGGCATTTGCGAGCAACGCTTCCACGGGTCGCTCTCCTATCGCGGCGATAAACTTATCAACTCCTGCTGTTGTGGCGAGATCGGTTTGAACGAAATCGACATTCACGCCCAGCTTGCGAAGTTCCATTGCTGCCTGATCTATCCACGGTTCATCTGCGACGATCAGCAGGTCATACCCGCTCTTGGCGCAACAAATTGCCAGCTCTCGACCGATTCCGGACGACGCGCCGGTAACAAGTGCCAGCGGACGTTGCACGTTCTCTCGATCGCTTCGGCTGTTGCGATTATCTTTTTTTGAACTCATAAAATTATTACTCCTACCTTGATTAGTTTCTCCAAAAGAAAAAGACCGGGCGACACAAACCTATAGCCTGTTTGTCGCCTTCATTTTTCTAATTGAACAGGGGATGAAGCAGATAGTAGCGAGGGAACTCGTCCAATTGGTTACATGATTGTCATACGAGTATGTTTTTGGCTTGTGAGGTTGACAGTTCGTCTACTTTCGGTAGGCTTCCAATTTTTCAATCAAAACATCCAGATCCAGCGGCTTGGTGAGATGCGCTGCGAAACCTTCTTTCTCTGAACGCTCAACATCCTCTGAACGTCCGAACCCCGTCAACGCAAACACGGGAACATCCTGTTGTCCAGGGATTGTTCTCAGTTGTCGCAGAAATTCAAAACCATCCATTAGCGGCATTGAAATATCCGAAAGAACAATATCGAACTCTTCCGCCGCCGCCTTCTTGAGTGCTTCTGCACCGCCCCTGGCAGTGGTGACGGCTGCGTCGTTGCTTTCTAAGAACATCGCTAGCATATCCAGAGTGTCCTCTGAATCGTCGACAATGAGTATTCGCATACCCTTTAAACCTTCAGCTTTATCGGTTTCGGGCACAATGATCTCCGCTTTGTGATCCCAGCTCAAAGGCAGCCGTACTTCAAAGCAAGCTCCCTGTCCCGTTCCTTCTGAACGGGCCTCAACGGTTCCACCATGTAGTCGAACTAGTTGGTTGACTAGTGCTAGTCCGATTCCCATGCCGGAATGTTGACGGTTTGTGCCGGCGTCAGCCTGGCGAAACATTTCGAACACGTGAGGCAGAAAGTCCGGTTCTATGCCTTTTCCGGAGTCCTTTACGCTAATCACGCCGACATCTCCCTCTTGATTCAAAGAAACCGAGATGTTTCCTCCCGGCGGCGTAAACTTAACTGCGTTATTTAGAAGGTTCCACGTTACTTGTTGCAGTCTGAGAGTGTCGCCGGAGACGAAAAGTTTTTTGTCTTCCAGGTCCAACACGACTGAAATTCCTTTTGCAGCAGCTTCGGTTTTTATCGTGTCGACGGCATTCTCAATCATCGTTGCCAGCCAAACCGTTTCGAAATTGAGGGAAATTTTGCCCATCTGCAAGCGCGACAAGTCGAGTAGGTCATTAATCAGTTGCGCTTGCGCCTGCGCATTTTTCCTCAAGATATTGCTGATTTGCCTTAGCTGTGCGGAACCAGAGACCTCGGGAAGCCGCAGCAGCAACTCCGAGTAACCCAGAACGACGTTGAGTGGATTGCGCAACTCGTGCGAGAGAGTGGCCAGAAACTCATCCTTCAGCTTATTTGCAGTTTCAGCCGCGTCGCGGGCTTTGTGTTCGCTAACTAAGAGTCTCTTCAACTCTTCGTCAGCCCATTTGCGATCGGTGATATCAATCGAGACTCCAACGTGACCCAGGAAGGATCCGTTATCCGCGAACAGTGGTTGAGCGAAGGATTCAACCCAGCGCCAAAGGCCACTTTCATTCTTAGCACGCACTACCTGGTGAAAGGCTTCTCTGCGGCGACCTGCTTCGAGAAAGTCAGCGACGTATTTTTCGACATCGTCTTTGTGCAAGATAAGCTGCCAACCAGTTCCTTCGAGTTGCTCAACAGACTTACCTGAAAATTCGACAAATTGCTGATTGACGTAGCGACAATTGCCGTCATGATCGACGAACCAGATCAACGCTGGCGCAGTTTGACTAAGTATTCGGAATTTACCTTCTGATTCGCTAAGCGCGACCTCGATTCGGAGTCGCTCCATTGCGGTCCAGGTGCGTTCGGCGATTGTTTCCAGCAGCGACACTTCGTCATCCGACCAAACACGTGGACGATTGTCGCTTACCCAGAGCGAAGCGACCCAGCGTCCCTCTCGCATCAAGGGAACAGCGACGTAAGACCTTTCGCCGTTGGGTTCGTAAACCCTTTCGTAATCGGCTGATGTTCGGGGATCAGTCGCAGAATCATAATTCACTACGGTTTTCCCGTATTGCATCTCAGCGGACGTTGAGCTGCTGTAGTCTGAGACCCGGTGGATGCCTGCCACGGAAGGAACACCATCAAAATAATCATTAACGACTGTTTCCAAATCATGGTCCAAATCGGTTTGATTGAACAAACAACGACGCACCTCGAGGTGTTGGCCAACGGCCCTGGCAACTGCCGCCGAGAGCTCATTCGCATTGAGATTTGTTCTGATAAGTTCACTAACTTCGCTAAGTAAGTGAAGGCGTGCCTCAGCTTGTTTGCGTGCGGTGATGTCCTGACCAAATACGGCGACGCCACCGTCGGGACTCGGCAAATATCGCATCGAGTACCAACGATTGAAATTCGTGTAATGCTCCTCAAACTCGAGGGGAACACGGTCCGTCAGGCACTGCATTAATGCGCGACCCAATGTCGTTTCGCGCGCCTCTGGAAAGACCTCAAAGACGTGCCGCCCGATAACATTCGAGTCATGGTTTTCCTCCAACCAGCTTGCTTTGGCCCGAGGATTTACATAGGTGAAACGACCGGCAGAGTCGATAGCCATGAACGCGTCGTTGAGTGAGTCAAGTAGATCGATGACTCGTTGTTCGCCTTCGCGACGCAGCTGTGCAAGGGCCAACTGAGATTGCACTCGCACCAATAGCTCGCGTGCGCTAAATGGCTTCATCAGGTAGTCGTCTGCACCGGCAGTGAGACCTTCTACGCGAGCTTCCTCGCCGGCTCGAGCTGAAAGCATGATTACCGGCAAGGTTCGGCTCCTGAGATCCGCTCGTATCTTATTGAGCAACTCGAAGCCATTCAACATAGGCATCATTACATCCGTGAGGACAAGGTCGGGTTGATGAGTTTGAATAACATCTAGTGCTGCGCGTCCATCGCCTACTGTCTCGACCTGATAATTTGATGAAAGCAATCGTCTCAAATAATCACGCATGTCAGCGTTGTCATCGACAACGAGGATTCTCGCCCTAGATACCTTAGCCTGTTTCCCATTTCCTGGTTCAGGCGCCTTTACGGAGAAGTACAGGTCCTCCAACTGATCAGTTCTTTCCTGAAAATCGTCTGCGGTAGAAGTGTCTGCCTCGGGAAGAGAGCGCAGCGCCTCTTCGAGAAACGGGCCAACGCCAAGCGCAGTGGACTCGAGGGTTCGATCGCCTAAAATGTTCCTGGGTGATAGATGACTGGTGCCGAGTAGAATCGTTACTGTGAAGATGGAGCCCTTTCCGACTTCGCTTGTAACGGATACAGTTCCCCCATGGAGTCTCGCTAACTCATGGACCAGGGCCAGACCGATTCCAGTACCCTCGTGAGTTCTGGCGCGTACGCCTCGAACGCGATGGAACCGATCAAAAACCTTGTGGAGTTCATCAGTTTCGATACCAACACCCGTATCGCTTACTTCTAACGTCACGCGATTCGTTTCCCAGCGCAGGCCAACTCTGATTTCTCCTTCGAAAGTAAACTTGAAGGCATTGCTCAGGAGATTGAGCACAATCTTTTCCCACATCTCTCGATCGACATAAACAGGCTCGTGCGTTGATGGACAATCCACCGTTAAACGAAGGCCAGCTTTTTCAATCGCCGACCGAAATACACTAGCCAGTTCAGTGGTTAAAACGGCGAGGTCCGTGGGTTCATAGCTGGCATCGATTCGCCCGGATTCGATTCTTGAAAAATCGAGCAGGGTGTTGACCAATTTCAGGAGTCGCAGGCTGTTTCGATGAACAATTTGAAGATTATCGCGGTCAGGATTCTCCCGCATTTCATCTTCAAGCGGACCGAGCATCAACGTCAGCGGCGTACGAAACTCATGACTTACATTGCTAAAGAAGGCAGTTTTGGCTCGATCTAACTCTTCGAGAAACTCCGCCCGCTTTTTCTCTTCTTCGTAAGCTCGGGCGCTCGAGATGGTGGTTGAAATCTGGGTGCGAGTTAGTTCGTAAAAGTCTCGATAAAACTGGTCCAACTTGAGCCGGGCACTAACACCGGCGATCATGAATCCGGCCGGCTCGTTTGGTTTATTGGAATTGAGTGGCAGGACGACAGCGCTTGACGGAGGATCGGACCATGGACCAGGAGGCACCCGTTCAAAGCGAGTTTGTAGATCCGAGACGACCTGAATCGCCCTGCTGCTGAGAGTCTCTTTGATTGGCCATCGATTAGACCCCGAGATTAAGTCGAGTTGAAGTGGACAAAGGTCGTCCCCAGGCTCGACGCCAGCCACGCCTGACAAAGTCGCGCGCCGGTTGCCGTCGTCGATAAGGTAAAGCATCAGGAAGGGCAGATCTTCCTTGTAATGAGCAAGTATTTTCGCCGCCTTTGCGCACGCCTCTTCGGCCGTCTTTGTATCGTTTATGGTTGCGCCGAGATCCCTGAGCGCAACTATTCTTCGCTGACTAACCACCTTTTCAGTTATTTCATGGACCGTTGCAAGCACTCCTCCAATGCCGCTCTCTTCGGTGTCATCGGGAACAGGACTGTAGGCAATCGTAAAATGAGTTTCTTCTATAAATCCGTGGCGATTGATCTCGAGCAGGATGTCGTCATTCCAGGTTGCTGGCCCACCAAAAAAGGGCCGATCGATAAGTGGTTTGAGGATGTGCCAGATTTCCGACCAGCACTCGGATGCGGGTCGTCCAAATGCCCGGTTGGGATGTTTATCTCCCGGTATTGGAATATATGGATCATTGTAGAACTGGATATATTGAGGTCCCCACCAAAGCAGTTGAGGAAAACGGTTCGCGAGGAGCACTTGAAGTGTAGTCCGCAACGCTTGCGACCAGGTTGAGATATCGCCCAGCGGAGTGCCGGCCCAATCGAACTCGCGAATTCGCGCACTCATTTGATCATTGGCGCGAAATAGCTTGTTTGCCAGCGAAGGGTTGGACGTTACTGAGCTCATGTAAACGAAGTTGAGTTAACCAAGAAATACTGGGTGATTAGATTTCGACGTCGCTGCAGAAAAGACGGCAGCATTACAGCGCGCACCGGCACTTTGGGGGTACACAGACTGTTACTGCAGCGTGGAGGGGGGACATTGAACGTCCTTAGATTACAAACGCCGCAGTTCTGGTTCGGTGTTTGAAAATGCTGAACGACGCTGAATGCGCTTGAGTCCAGAACCTTATCACAATTGCCGTCCAGAGTTGAAGAGTCCCCGGTTTGGACACATTTAGGCGCTATTTACAGTACCGCGAGCGCAGCGACCGCTGCCACTCTAAGCTTAAGCGATCTTAATATTCTCAGCGGAATTGAGTGTGACAGCCGGTCGTTCCGCTCGCGGTACTGTATCGATCTGGGTCCCTCCGCGATGCTCTTGTCATAACACACGTGAGTTTTCATCTCTCAGAAAAGATGGCGAGGACCGCAGAGGTTCGCAGCGTATATTTTTATTCCATAGCCCGTAGCGACTCGTAATCATCAGGAGTATCGAGATCGAAAGCGGCCTCAGGAATCTCCACGAAAGTTGCGCGAGACTCGTGACGCATAATCACACTCTTCGCACCTTCCGCCCCTCGTAAACTCCCCAATTCCGAAAACAATTGCGCGGAGAAGATAGCCGGCACTCCTCGAACCATGCGTCCTGCAACCTGATATTCACTGGCAACTACCAGGGACTCGCGATGGTTAATTATTTGAACCAGGCTGAGCAGATTTTCCCTGGTTATCAAAGGTTGGTCACAAAGCGTGATCAAAACAGCTTCAGCCGAAGGGTCGCTCAGAACTAAAGCGTTCATCCCGGCGCTAATAGATGAACCCATCCCCTCGGCCCAGTCAGTATTGCTGACAGCAACAGTCTGAAGGCCGATGAGTTCTTGTTGAATCTCTTCGTGATTTGCGCCTAGTACAGTGAAAACCGGTGAGCAGCCTACTGCCAGCGCATCATTGATACTCCGAGCGATCAACGTTTGTCCTCGGAAACGTACGAGTTGCTTCGGAGTTCCGAGTCGACTCGAACCTCCGGCACCCAGAACTATGGCGGCGCAAGTTGAATGTTCCAGATGGACCCCCAACTTAACCTAGACCACAGAGTTCATGAACAGGCGTCGACACCAGGACGGCTTCTTCCAGGTCACGTGGTTCGACTTTTAATGGTGTTCGATCGTGAATTGGACCAAGCCGATCGCTCAAGAAACCTGCCGGTCGCGAATTATCAATCGCTCGAAGTTCCGCGACTATTGAAATAGCGACCTCTTCAGGAGTGCTCGCACCGATATCGATCCCGATGGGTGAATGTAGCCTGGAAATTTGATCCTGCTCGATAACGGCCTGCTGCCGTATCTCATTGATGATGTTTTCTGTTCGAGTTTTTGGTCCAAGTACACCGAGGTATCGGAGGCGCAGCGGAAGAAGCACTTTTAATAGCTCAAGATCAGCCAGATAGTTATGCGTCATTACAACTACCGACAAACCGTCAGATAGCTGAACATCGTTGGTGAACTTATCCGGCCGCGTTAGTACCACTGCATCAGCGTGTGCAAATCGCTCTCTGGATGCGGCGCGGCTTTTTATGTCCACAACCGTCACATGACAGCCGACTGCTTTACTGAAGGTCACCAGCGGCACAGCGTCGTGTTCCGCACCAAAGATTAAGAGGGACCGGGGTGGCTGAATGAAGTCGACGAACAGTTCATGGTCTTCGATCAGGAGATTAAACGAAGATCTGTTTTGAGCGGCAACTTGTGATTGGACGTAAGCTTCCCGTTCCAGACTTGAACCGAACTTATCCAATCGACCCGCTAACAAATATTGCGGGAAGAAGTATCGCCGGTGTCCTATCTCATTGTTGCGCTGGTCGATAATGGTAGCGACCACGCCTTCTGTTTGGGCGGCAAGGCACTCTTCGGCAAACTTCAGCGCTGTAATTGCTGCGTGTCCATCAATGAGGTTTTCGATAAGAATGCGAACCACGCCGCTGCAACCCAGACCTAATCCCCAAATTGCATCTTCCGATCCACGAGTGTCGTAGGTGACAACCTTATCGGTCCCTGAATTCATAACTTGAAGAGCGTGTTCCACAACATCATGCTCGAGACAACCACCACTTATAGTTCCTACGGTATCCCCGGTGGCGGTGATGAGCATGCGGGTACCTGGACCTCGGTACGCTGAACCGGCGACACTGATAATACTGGCAAGCGCCACAGGCTCTCCCGCTGTGCTGCTCGCATTGAATCGGTTGATTATGTTTTGTAGCTCGTTCAAGCGACGACTCCTTCGCCGATCATATACGGCTCAAAACCTCGGGAGAAGTTTTGCATCAATTTTTTCGTTTGGACTTTGCGTGGATTCTACCATCAACCGCTACCGGCTCGACAGGAAGTTTGGTGGGGAGGCATAGGACCTATAGGACTTATGGGACCTATTGGATTTATATGACCTATAGGACTTATAGGACTTATAGGACCTATTGGATTTATAGGACCTATAGGACCTATAGGACCTAATGGGGCATTAGTTTCCGAAGAATTTCAGTAGCTCGGCCTTTACTTCCGCAGGACGTTCCTCCATTAACCAATGACCTGTGTCCGTAAGCAGCACGGACGTGACCTTATCGGCGACGAGTCGCGCCTGTACTTCAAGTGCATCACCCGTTGATTTATCTCCCGCTATTACCAAGACCGGCATAGGTAATTTGTGTTCCGCAAACTTCCGATTGTCTTCGGCATCCTGTCGATTGAACGCACGAAAGTATTGAAAGGCATCGCTCATCACTCCTGGTTGAGCGTACGAACGTGCGTAAAACCGTCGATCCGCTTCCGAGATAGCCTTTTGATTTCCTGCTAATGTTTGCCAGAAGTGCTCCAGAAAGAGTCGCTCCCGTCCTTTGACGAGACCAAGCGCGATCGGACTATCTACAAAATGAAAGTGCCATGTTGCGGGGTTTGTATACGCTTCTTTCCACACGTCTCCGATACCCGGAATTGGTGCTTCAAGTAATGCAAGCTTATCGACCTCATCAGGAAACTGAGCGGCGTAAGAATAGGCAACCATCAAGCCAATATCGTGGCCCACAAGATAGATCTTCTTGTATCCAAGACTCTTGACTAGTTCGTGAATATCAACTGCGGCGGTCTTCTTGTCATATCCCGAGGTGGGGCGCGATGAATCACCGAGCCCTCGAATATCCGGTGCAATGATCGTGTAATTCTTTTCAAACGTTCCAAAGAAAGGAATCCACATGTGGGACGTTTCTGCAAACCCATGCAAAAGGATTAAAGGAGTCGGCCCCTGGCCAGCTTTCAAATAGTGAATGCGAATGCCGTTAACATTCGCCATCTGTGAGCTGTAGTTTTTTGTTTGAGCTAAGGAGGAGTGTGGTAGTAATAGCGAAAAGAGAGCGATCAGCAAGAACCCTTGGATAGATTTCACTTGTAATTTTCCCTGGAAACAGATTGGAGATATTAAGTAGAAAGTTTACGTTTTTTCGCTTCTGACGTACATCACCCAAACGGGTTGTTTCACGTTAACCCGATCGGGTACCTTCATCAATACGATCCTTCAGATCCCCTCATTGAAAAACAACCTCCGTACCCGGCTCGATCTCCATCGGCTCGATCCCTTTTTGAAATATCCGTGCCCTCGTAAATCCCTTTAGCAGGACTTTCTCATTCTCGATTCGCAACAACGAGCCCTCGCGCAACGCAACCACCGGAGTATCGTTGTCTTCCAGGAACTGAAGCAATCTCTCCTCTCTTGTTTCGCCCATATGAGTTGTCTTCGGATCGCTATCCAGATAATGAGGATTCAATTGAAAGTTAACGAGACCGAGTGCTGTAAAAGAAGGTGGTTCGACGATAGGCATGTCATTTGTTGTCTTGATGGTTGGACCAGCAACATTCGAACCGGCGCTAGCTCCGATGTAAGGCATTCCGCCGGCAACACGCTGTTTGATGGGTTCGAGAAGCTTTAGCTCGTACAACCTGTTCAACAAACGAAAAGTGTTTCCCCCGCCAATAAATATCGAGTCAGCTTGTTTAAGAGATCGGGCCGGATCCGAAGATTTGTGGATCGAGGTCAGTTCGTAACCAAAGTCTTTAAAGCGCGCCAGTGCTTTTGCTGCGTATCCATCCTGATCATGAAGCGCATAAGGAATAAATAAGATTGACTTAGTCGAGCCAAGGAAATCTCGTATTTCGTCGTCAACGTGGTCCAGATATCCCCGGCCGAAATGGGTTGAGTTACTGATTAGCAATAATCGCTTATTTGGTTTCATAAGACACTATTCGGGCGCACTCCTAATTTCCGCTTTGCCTCAACGGTCTGAAAGTCCGACCGCTCATTCACACCGGGCTTCAGAGACTGGGTGAAAATATTTCTCATTCTTCCCAACCTTCAGCCTGGGGTTAAGAGACAACCTGTCAGACGCGAACAACCGTTTCAACGGTTTATCTTAACCTCACAACATCCAAGCATCGACGCAATTTCGCAAACCGTTAAAACGGTTGCCGAGACTCGGACTGTGGCCCACTAACACCAAGCTGAAGCCTGGGGAGAACAAGATGTCGACCTTTCGACTTTTGGGCAAAGCTAGTCAAGTTTTCTGCGCAAGATCCCTTCTAATCGGTCCTTATATTACTTCAGATCACTTGCGCAAGATTCACCCTCTCAGGGACGATATGTTTACGGTATTGTCGCTGGACCAATTGTTGGAAGTGGGAATTCGCGCCTGGGTTGCCGCGTCCGTCGCCGAGTTAAGGTGCTTCCAAGCGTGACGAAGTTTTAAAGTTTCGGACAGGCGCCTAAGATGACAGAAAGATTTCGCTTGAGTAGTGGCAATATTTGGTTAGTCCCGATTCGCGGTGGCGACAGGTGCCCAGTCGACCAAACCCTCTGCGCACTCTGCGATTCTCTGCGTCACTCTGCGGTGCTTCAGTTACAACCGAGATGAGTTCTATAACTGCACTCAGAAGAGACGCAGAGTGACGCAGGGAATCGCAGAGTGACGCAGTGGAATTGCGGGAGTGTTCCTGCTCGGATATGAGAAGAGATGTAGCGAGGTAACTTGTAGTAGTTGTTCGGTGTTCTCTGTGGTTGAAAAGACCGGCCAAGATTTCACCACCGAGGCGCCCGAGAAACGTACGAGAGTTGACCCATTCCGGACACCCTTGACGCGTTTACAGGTAAGGTGCAAAAGTAAACGCACCGGAGAAGCCCAAATGATGTTCACACTATTGTTGTCCAAAAAGCTTCGTGTTTTGCTGGTTCTAACGGCAATTCTTTCGTGGTCGACCATTGGTCAGGCCCAGGATCAACCCAGTGCGGCTGAACGTTTAGATAATTTAAAGTTGGACCTCATCGACGTGAAGGCGCGGGAAGAGGCCACCAAGCTTCGGGCTCAGCAACTGGATGACGCGCTCAAGCCCGAGAATATCGAGCGTGCATTGGCTGGTGTTGGCTCGACGAGACCCGAAGAACTTCGTGAGCAGCGACGTCGGGAATTGACGATCCAGAAGGCAGAAATTACGTCTCAACTTGCTCAGCTTGAAGCGCAACGAACTAGATTAGAGTCGGCGATAGCAACGGCCGAGGTGCAAGCCTATCACCAGAGTGCTGGTGGTTTTCCAGAATCGCAGAATTCACTCGGCGGCTTAAGTACGCGCTGGATCGTAATCTTCAGTGCAGTCGCTGTGATCGCGATCGGAATTTTTGTTTTGGGTTACCGCCGGCTGAGAACCTCGAGACAGCTTGGGTCTTGAGGAAGTGAAGTCAATACATCGGTAGCGTCGCGTGCAACGGAAGGTCAGTACCGATTCGCGGTAGCGTCGGGTGAGTTTCGTGAGGCTGTCAACCACACTATCGAACGAGACTCACCCGACGCTACCGCGAATCGGTACTGACCCCGTTTGCACGCGGTGAAGTCGGTGTTGATTCTAATCTCATTGCGCTCGGGCGTTGGTGTCTTTCGGGTCGGTTGAAGACATGTAGTATCCCTGCCGCGAGCTCACTAGAAGTTTTCGAGTCTTTCCTTTTTCGTCCTTCGCTTTTACGCGCACTTCCAGGGCATGCATTTTTCCGTCATCAGTTTCATTCTCCTCGAGCGTGAAGCCGAGACTGTAACGCGCAGTCAGGTTCCCAATGATGCGACTCAATCCGGTTGCATAGTCTTGTCTGCGGTTCACTTTTACGGCCTCACCGCCGGAACGTTGGGCCAGGTATTTAGCGCTACCGTATAAACTCACTCCCATCCAACCGGCAAGTGGTTTGCCGATTGGCATTAGGAATTTAAACAGTGTCCGTAATTCAACAGTAAGCGAATTGAAGATCACGTTGTTGCGGATCAGAATCTGTTCGGTCGCGTCCCGATCTTCGAAAAAGATTGGAGCAATTCCATCCGAAATCCACACCAGCGACAGTTGAGAATTGGGTCGAACGCTCGACCCCTTCTTTGTGGAGTCGCGCACGGCAGCTGCCATATCGTAAATATCTTCGGCTTCGATCGTTACTTTCCCGCCTTTGTTGACTCGTTTGACATCCACGGAACCGTCACGGTGAGTTGTCCGTGTTAAAACGGCTCCATTACGTCCGGCAATCGTTTCAACGTCTACAACGTCTTTGCCTGCCGGTTTCGCCCTGGACTCATCTGCTTGTAGCTTTGATTGTGAAGGTACGTCCTTCTGTTGTTGCGCTTCGTTTTCGACAGTTAGCGCGGAGGTCGCGACAACAAGCGATGAGTTGTCGTCACAGAGTGAAGGCACACGAGCGAGGGCGGTTGAAAGCTTTTTGCGATCGTTTGTGAATTCCGTTAACCAGAGTCTTATTTCGTCTTCGCCCCTGGTGTTCATCACCATGACGGCAACTTCGTCTTTTGGCGGCAGCTTGGCCAACTCCGTATCCATCGCTTTGAGAATGTCCGCTTCTTTCAGAAAGCGACCCGCACCGTCTTCACGCAGATCCATGATCAAGACGAGCGCCAACGGTTTACGAGCCTGCCCTTCACGAGTGAAGTAAGAAATGGGACGAGGCTTGCCATTGTCGTAGACTTCAAAATTTTCCGTGGTCAGGTTGGCGATTGGTAAGCTTGTCTTTTTATCCTTAACCAGCGCGTCGAGAAACACAACTCGCGTTTTTATCCGAATCGTGTCCTCGACCTCCTGGGCGGCGGCAGTTGCTGCGAAGAGTGGGGCGACAATTGCGAGAACGAACAAACTCAGGAAGCGAAGTAAGGGCACAGAGCCGGCGCGAAAAAGACGAAGCCGGCCTGACTCTGGATTGAGAGAGCGGTGGTACGAGAGAGCCAGAAAAACCTGTCGATGTAAGTCAGCGGCTTTGTGCCCTTGCTTCGTAGCCTGAGTGTTTTGTTTAGTTTTGATCATGCCCCTAACTCCTTTACTGGTCGACGACAGTTGCCTCATCAGTAATAGCTTTTCCCATACCGTCAGGATCTTTCATTAAGAGAGCAAGATTCTTGGCCGAGAGTGTCACCTGGACCACTGTTGCGTCGCCGGGATCGATCGTGATCACAAGCACGTTGAATTTGTCGCCGTTGTTGCGCACAAAGATGTAGCACTGTTCACGATTCGGAGTAGACAGTGTTTGCACTATCGGACTCCAGCTGGCAGTCAACGTGTCATTCAACGTGGTGCGAAACTTCATGATATCTCCGTCAAACGATTGGTCTTCGAAAATCGCGACTTTAGCGCTACCCGCCTCGGCCAATCGTCTTGCGGTCCCGCCTTTAACTCGAGCTGCAGTGGTGATTACTTTCATTCCCGCTTTCGCCAGGAATGGAATTTCCATGTGTTTCACACCGTAGAAGCGTTCGATCAATTTGACGGCCGAGTTGAAGTCGTCGTTCAGTGCGAGTGTCGTCTGTACGATGACTGTAAGGCTAAGAATCAGTAACAGAGCTGTTCTCGTTGTATTGACCTTCATTGAAAACCTCACTGTTCATTCTTGGTTTTTGGTTTTGTCGATTCGATTCCCAGTTCCGGAATGCCCAGTCGTCCTTCAAGCCTGGTCAGCTTTTCGAGATCCACTGGTCCAACGAGGTTGACGATCGTCAGCTCTTTTAGTTCGGCGCTGAGAACGGCAAGTCCTGTGATCTGGTCATTGAGCATTCGCAAGTAGACTTCGACATTACCTTCTTTTTTGCTGGTTATATTTACAATTCTGGACCACGCAGGATCCTGTAGTTGGGTTAGAACGGGCTGTAAATCCACACTCGAGTATTCACCTTCGTTGGCAAATTCGAAGCTCCTGACATAAATACCTTTTAGCCCGCTGACGAGTTTCTTGATTTCACGCTCATCAGGATCCTGGTCTGAAAAGATCTTGATCGCAGTTTGAATCAAGCGCTCGTCGATACTTACATCAACCGTCTCGCTGGCTTTGGCGGACAGATGATCGAGGCTATTGAGTTGCAACTTTGGTGTTTGCGCCTGAGCAATCTGCACCGTCAACATCAAGGACGAGGCTGCTATTAATAATTTTGAATACTTATAGTGGAAGATTGATTTCATGTTAGCTCCATTCATCCAACTTTGTGCTGATTCTTGGCCGGTGTCACTGGACTTACAGTTCGTCTCTGCACTTCATTCAACTTCTCACTTGCGAGCCGCAATGCGAGCATCAGTTGCTGTTTTGCTGCCAACGCTTCTTCTCGTTGCTCCGAAGTCCAGGCCCGTTTGGTCTGGATTTTTGCTCTTGCGACATGTCGTCTTGGTTCAGTCTCTTTCTTTTCAACTGAAGGAGTGTCCAGGACCGTTGATTTGTCTGCTAAGCGTTCTTCCTTTTTTGGCTCGGGCGTTGAGTTCGAGGTGGGTGCCTTTGCGTATTCCTCTTGAGGTCCCTGGTTGTTGCGTGCCTTCAACCATAAACCTGCGCCAACGAGTGCCAGTAGCAAAGTTGCAGCGATTGCCAGGAGGAACACATGATTGTGCGAACGCGATGGCGTGATCTGTTCCGGTAACTCTAAAGGTTTCTCCTCATAACGGAGTGTGCCGAGGATCTGTTCAAGTCGTTGAATTTCCGGATCAGGTTCGCCGCTTTTGTCCCACAAGTAATCTTCGTTCATAACCCCTCCATGAAGCCGAGCTTTTCTTTCAGTAGCTTCATCCCCCGATGCAAATTGACTCTAACGGAAGCCGGAGTCAGACCAGTGCGCATTGCTATCTCTGGTCCAGTCATACCTTCGACCAGCCTTAATACAAGTGTCTCTCGATAAGCGTCTGGGAGTGCCTTAACGATTTCCAGGATCTCAGCCGCTCTGGTTGTTGAGTCGTCGGCGCCTCTCAGGTCTTCGGTGACTTCGACAGTGTCGCGAGAACGGCGATGAAAGTCGGTGGCGCGATTTCGGGCGATCATTGCGAGCCATGGTCCGAATGAGGCCCAGTCACGAAGCGTGTTCAGTTTTTTGAAAGCGTGCAGGAAGATATCCTGGACCAAATCGTCCACTTCGCTGCGGGGCACCCTGGCGAGCAGGATTCCATGTATAAGCGGACCGTAGAGACTGTAGAGCTGACCAAAACCGTCGCGGTCGCCTTCCAGAGCTTTCCTTACCAGCCGTACCTCGATTGGTTCATCCGTTGAACGTTCGGCGGCTTTAGCTTGGGTGCTCATCACGAGAATGTCAGCGGTGGCTTCAAGCTCGTACATTCGACTGCCTCAATCGGAGCGTTCGATACATTCTGATCGCTTTAACAACAGGTTGCTGACTCATTTCGAGTAGCGCGCTTACACCGATTAAGACGGGAAAGAGATGGAAACTGTTAACGGTTGAATTCAGGTTCAATCGTTTCGGCGGCAGGAACTACGGAGATGGCAGGTTCGTGGACGACCGGATTTTCTTCTGAGGTCATTTTCATTAGCTCTGGAGTTGCGGTCAGCCACGGGGCGCGCCAAAGGAACAGGGTCGAAAGAATAAGCGCGACCGTGCATGCGGCGCCTCCTTCAATCCCATAACTACCGCCACTCAACCAGGCCGGACCTATGTCGGTTCCAACGAGAAGTGAGTGTGAACCGATTCGCATCCCACTCACCGGCAAACCAAACAACGAACCAAGTGCCCA
>Ga0207674_10001043_pt1 | contig 36010 bp, 29 predicted proteins | sample KBSCornC72_FD_184303 | JGI IMG/M metagenome (GOLD analysis project Ga0207674, IMG submission 184303) | Corn rhizosphere microbial communities from Kellogg Biological Station, Michigan, USA - KBS Corn C7-2 (SPAdes) (version 2) | ecosystem: Host-associated > Plants > Roots > Rhizosphere > Soil ... | reverse complement strand
CTGAAGGGAATTATCAGTTCCGGATAGAAAAGGAGTTGATCAGGGAAAAGGAAGTTCCCAGGGGCCGGCTGTTCGACCCTCATCTGGGAAGAAAAGAGCTTCGGATCGATCTGCGTGATCATGCATTGACACAGCATGAGACAGACAGTCTGTGGATAGACTACCAGGACCGGCGCAGCGCCAGCCAGGACCTCTTCGACAACGGGCAGCTGCCGGATGGATATAAAGGAAGGCTGGAAGTAGCTTTGTACCGTCCTGGAAAACTTCCGGCGTACTTTATCCGAAAGATCTTTCTCTTCCGATGCGACAATCCCAGCATCATGCGCATTTACAAGGGCGCCGCCCGGCAATTAGGGGCATTGGAGCCGGGCTATTACCGGCTGCTGTTCCTTCTGAAAGCAGATGACTACCTCGTCGCCGACAGCCTGCTGGTCCGTCCGGGAGGGTTGAACTATTATCTGCTGGACAGTTTGCCTCTACATAAGCAGGACAGTTTCAGCATACGTATATCCAACACGGTCAAAACACTGGAACAGCCGCAGATGGTCGTCACGGGGAGCACAGAGCTGGAGGAAGTGTTGAAGTCGGTGAATGACAGATGGTCCGATACAAGCCTTCATGAACGGATATCCGGCACCGTGACAGACAACAAGGGGCTGCCGCTCCAGGGCGTCACGGTAATGGTAAAAGGGCTGCGGACAGGAACGGCCACTGACGCGCACGGGAAATTCAGCCTGCCTGCGCCGGAGAAGGGCACGCTGGTAGTAGCGTATATAGGCTATGTCAGTCAGGAGCTTGCTATCCATCCCGGTAATGAATATGACATCCGGCTGAAGCCCTCTGAAGTCAGGCTGGATGAAGTGGTCGTAGTGGGATATGGTACCCCCGCCAAAAGGTCATTGACAGGTTCGGTCACGACCTTATCAGCGGACAATATGCTGGAAGGCCGGGTAGCAGGAATATCGATCAGGGGAGAGTCCACCTTATCCTCCCAACCGGAGCCTCTCCTGATAATAGATGGAGTACCGTCCAGCCAGCAGTATAGTCAGCTGGATGCCTCCCTTATCGAATCCGTGACGGTGCTAAAGGGCAATGACGCGACAAAGATCTATGGAGCGGCGGCTGCCGGAGGCGTCATCATCGTCACCACTCACCAGGCTGCAACGGCTACCGGTCAGTATCAACCCCCGGCAGGCGTCTCGCTACGGCGCAACTTCCGGGATGAAGCATTCTGGCAGCCGAAGCTGACTACGGACAAACAGGGACTGGCGTCTTTTACAGCCCGCCTGCCCGACGACATTACCAATTGGAATGTGTATGCCATAGCGATGACGGATCACAAACAGACAGGATTTACGGAAGATTCCATCCGTGCATTCAAGGCGCTAAGCGCCAACCTGGCGGCGCCCAATTTCGCCATCAGCCACGATTCGCTGGAGGTCATCGGAAAACTTATGAACTATATGCCAGACATTGCGGTCGTGGATCGCAACCTCCTGGTGGATGACCATTCAGTGGCGCATGACATGTTATCTTTCCGCAACGCGCATATCGATCATTTTTCCCTGGTGGCTGTGGAAAAGCCAACGGATTCGATGATCCTGGAATACAGCCTGCAGAAGAAGGGCGGCTATACGGACGGCGAGCGCAGGGCCATCCCTGTCTATCCGATAGGCGTAAAGGAGACAATAGGAAGCTTCCTGCCGTTGGACAATCCCGATACGAGCCTGACCCTTTCTTTTGTCCCCGACAAGGGCCCTGTTACCGTGTATGCAGAGTCCTCCCTCCTACCCATCCTGCTGGATGAGATAGATCATATACGGGATTATGAATATCTCTGTAATGAACAGCTGGCGTCCAAGCTGCTGGCGCTGCTGGAACAGCGGAAGATCGACAGCATCCTGAAAAAGCCCTTTACAGGAGATAAGAATATCTATGAGATTATCAGCCGTCTGTTAAAGACAAGAAGGCCCGACGGGCTCTGGGGCTGGTGGAATGACGACGAGCCCCGTTTGTGGATCTCCCTGCATGTAACAGAAGCTTTGCTGGCGGCCGAAAAAGCCGGTTATGCACGAATGCCGGACAAACAACGTCTCGTCGACTACCTGGTCTATACTTTGGAAAGCGATCGGCCTACGGACAGGATCACCCGTATCCGGATCCTGCAGGCAATGAATGCCAAAGTGGATTATCGCAGCCTGATCGACACGGCAGAAAAGGAACTAAACCAGACGGCGTTGAAAATGCATTCCACCCTGTCGCTGTATGAGCAGCTGGAACTGCTGACCCTGCGGCAGGCAGCAGGTCTCCCCATCGATGTTACACCCATCCTATCCCGTCAAAAGCTTACGGCCTTTGGCAATCGTTACTGGGGAGAAGAGAATCAGCAATTTTTCGACAATGCTTTTATAAATACCATCTTTGTATATCGTCTTTTGAAACAGACGGGAGGATATGACGGGCTGCTACGAAAGATACGGGGCTATTTCCTGGAAAAGAGGAAAAATGGATATTGGAAGAATACCTATGAATCCAGCCTGGTGCTGGAGACGATACTGCCGGACGTGCTCAGCGAGGATCCGGAACATCATCCCGCCCAGCTGACCTTCGGCGATCGCGCGCCCGTCACCGTCTTTCCTTACAAAGGGGAATGGCCGGCCACTACTCCCATGAAAGTACATAAAACAGGCAGCCTGCCTGTCTACTTCACCGCGTGGCAACAGTATTGGAATGAAAATCCCGGCGCTGTCAGCGGGGTCTTTGATGTAAAGACCTGTTTCGAAAAGGAGGGGAAAAGGCTGGATCGTCTGCATGCCGGCGAACCCGTGCTGTTGCGGGCGGATGTGCATGTACAGGCGGATGCGGATTATGTCATGATCGAGATACCCATTCCAGCCGGGTGTTCTTACGAAAGAAAGACACAGGAATACGGCAGCGAAGTACATAGGGAATATTTTAAGAATAAAGTATCTGTTTTCTGCGCATCGCTCAAGGCGGGGCATTATACCTATACCGTCCGGCTGATGCCCCGGTGGACAGGCGTCTATCATCTGAATCCCGCCAAGGCGGAAATGATGTATTTTCCAGTATTTTATGGGCGGGAAGCCATCAGAGAGGTGAAGATTACGGACGGGGGTTTGCAAAGCCGGTGATTTATATTATATTGTATCAACCTAAACAAATATCATATGAATTTTTTCACCCGTCTGTCCAATGGTTGGAACCTGGCCATGAACAGTTTCACCGTGCTGAAGGAAAACCGTCAGCTGATCATATTCCCTATCCTATCCGGCATCTCCATGCTGCTGGTCATCGGCTCATTCTTCGTAGCCGTCTTTGCCGCCGCAGGATGGGACTTCGATAACTTACGGGATACAGACACGCAAAATGTGGTCAACTATGTGATCCTCTTCCTGTACTACCTGGTAAATTATTTTGTCATCGTCTTTTTCAATATGGCACTTGTCCATTGTACCCATCTGTATTTTATGGGAGAAGAAGTGACGATCCGCAAGGGTCTTCAGTTCAGCATGAGCCGTATCGGGGTCATCTTTGCATGGGCGGCTTTTGCGGCAACGGTGGGAACGCTGCTGCGACTGCTGCAGGACAATCTGGGTAAGATCGGTAAGATCATTGTCAGTCTCATCGGCGTGGCATGGAGCGTAACCACCTTCTTTGTGGTGCCCATCATCGCCTATGAAAAACTGGGTCCGCTGGATGCTTTCAAACGCAGCGCCAGCCTGATGAAGGAAAAATGGGGAGAGAGTCTGTCGGCCAGCTTCAGCTTTGGTTTGGTGCAGCTCGTATTCTTCCTGGCAGCGGCCTTTGTCTGCTTCCTGCTGTGTCTTATCAGTCCCATCATAGGAATAATATTGTTCGTGCTTTGCGCATTCTCCATACTGGTGGTGATGAGCGCCACAAAAATGATCTTTATCAGCGCGGTCTACCACAATATCAACGGTGATCCCATCAAGCACTTCAATCAGCAACTGGCGGATAATCTTTTTGAACAGAAATAAAAGATGGGCTTCGGCCCATTTTTACTGTGTTGCATATTGGTAGATCTCTGCAGAGACGGCCGCCAGGGCTTTGGCGCCGGCCTTGTCGTCGGCAAGGTCTTTTGAAAGCAGCACCAGCACATATTTTTTTCCATTGGGCAGGAACACGATGCCGGAGTCGTGGTGTACGCCTTTGATCCAGCCCGTCTTGTGGGCTACCTTCGTCCCTAAGGGCAGCCCTGCCGGTATGATGTCGTTGAAATGCTGGTCCAGCAGGATGCGTATCATGTCCTTTGATGCCTGGCGGCTCACCAGCCTGCCCTTTGCCATCTTTTCAAAAAGCCGTGCCAAACCTGCGGCAGTGACGGTGTTGTTCAATCCCTTCTGATAAGCCTTGTTATCTTCCACCCCCCGAAGCACATGCAGCTCATCGAGTCCTAATTTATGGAGCGTGGCGCCGATATTGGCCGGTCCTACCCGGGCAATGAGGAGGTTGGTGGCAAAGTTGCTGCTGACGGTGATCATCTGGTATACCAGATCGCTGATCGAACGTTTTTCGCCCAGGTGACGGTACAGGTCCGTCTCGCTATCGTCCGCAGAATCCAATTGGTAGACGCTGCTGTCGGCAATGCTGATAAATTCATTTTTCAGGACAATGGAATCTGTAAGATGGAGCCGGTGGATGGCTGCCTGTCTGTATATCTCTACCAGGACAGGGGTCTTCATGGTGCTGGCAGCGTGAAAAACCTCATGTTCATGGAGGAAAAGCTGCCTGCCATTGGACAGGTCCTTGAAAGCCAAAGCGAAATTTCCGGGCTGGGAGCGGAAGATGCTGTCAATCTTCTGCAGACAGGATGCTTCGGTCTGTGGCTGGGAAAAACCATGGGTCGAAAAGAAGAGCAGACTGACAAAGACGAAAAAAGCCGATGGAAAACGCATAAACAGGAAAGTTTCCTCTAAGATAAGGTCTTGGCTGCCAACTTGTCATTATAAATCTGTTTGTCGTATCTTTGTCCCCTAAATTTTTTTACCTCATGTCTGAGACCCTTTCCAGCAGGACACATGATGAAGCGCGTCAGGGGGAGGCATATGCTCCCGTTGAGGAGGACCTGCAGGCCTACCGGAAGAAGTTTTATATAGAAAGCTATGGATGTCAGATGAATTTCGCTGATAGCGAGATCGTTGCATCTATTTTGAACGAAAAGGGATTTGGCGCCACCGGGAATTACCAGGAGGCGGACCTTGTGCTGTTGAATACCTGCAGTATCCGGGAAAAAGCAGAACAGACCGTACGCAATCGCCTGCAGATGTTCCGGCAGGTGAAAGAAAATAAGCCCGGCATGCTCATCGGGGTGCTGGGTTGTATGGCGGAGCGACTGAAGGGGAAGTTCCTGGAAGAGGAGAAACTGGTGGACATCGTCGTAGGGCCGGATGCATACCGTACCCTGCCCGGACTGATCGAAGAGGCGGAAACCGGCCAGCGGGCCGTCAATGTGCTGCTGAGCAGGGAGGAGACCTATGCGGATATCTCCCCCATACGCCTGGACAGCAATGGGGTGACCGCCTTTGTCAGCATCATGCGGGGATGCAACAACATGTGCTCTTTTTGTGTTGTGCCCTTTACGCGGGGACGTGAGCGGAGCCGGGATGCGGCGTCCATTGTCCGGGAATGCGAAGATCTTTTTCAGCGTGGATATAAGGAAGTGACCCTGCTGGGTCAGAATGTGGACAGCTATTATCATGTGGACGAAGGGAAGGACGAGATCGTCACCTTCGCGCGGCTGCTGGAGAAAGTGGCATTGATAGACCCGTCGCTGCGGGTGCGTTTTTCCACCTCCCATCCAAAAGATATCACCGACGAGGTGCTGTACACCATGGCGAAGCACGAGAACATCTGCAAATACATCCACCTGCCCGTACAAAGCGGCAGCACCCGGATACTGCAGCTGATGAACAGGACCTATACCCGTGAATGGTATATGGGAAAAGTGGATCGCATCCGGGAGTTACTGCCTGATTGCGGTATCAGCTCGGACATCATCGCGGGCTTTTGCACAGAGACGGAAGAGGATCACCAGGATACGCTGAAGCTGATGCGGCATGCCCGGTATGATATGAGCTATATGTTCTTTTATAGCGAGCGTCCCGGAACACTGGCAGCACGCCGTTACGCGGACGACGTGCCGGAAGACGTAAAGAAAAGGAGACTGGATGAGATAGTCAAATTACAGAATAGCCTCTCGCTGGAATGCAATCGACGGGACGTGGGAAAGATTTTCACCGTCCTCATCGAAGGGGATTCAAAGAAGAGCACGGCCGACTGGCGGGGGCGTAATAGTCAAAACAAGGTGGTGGTGTTCCCGAAGGAAGGAACGAACCTGCAAAAAGGAGATTATGTGCAGGTGAAAGTGGAAGACTGTACGGGGGCAACGCTTATCGGAAAAGTTATTTAGATCATGGAAATTCAAAGTATCAAAAATCGTTTTGGTATCATCGGCAATTCGCCGGCTCTGAACTACGCATTGCAGGTGGCTGCACAGGTGGCGAATACGGATCTTACCGTATTGATAGTTGGGGAGAGCGGGGTTGGTAAGGAGGCTTTTTCACTGGCCATCCATGCTCTTTCCGCGCGAAAGCACAATCCATTCATAGCCGTGAACTGCGGGGCCATTCCCGAGGGCACCATCGATTCGGAGCTTTTTGGCCATGAGAAAGGATCGTTCACGGGCGCGGTGGATTTCAGAAAAGGATATTTCGAGACCGTCAACGGAGGCACCATTTTTCTGGACGAGATTGGAGAAATGCCTTTAGGAACACAAGCCCGGCTGCTTAGAGTGCTGGAGGCCGGTGAGTTCATCCGTGTGGGTTCGTCGAAGGTCCAGAAGACGGATGTAAGGGTAATTGCCGCAACCAATAAAGATCTGCTGGAGCTGACCGAGAAAGGAAAGTTCCGGGAGGACCTGTACTACCGGCTGAGCACTGTGCCTATCCGGGTGCCTGCCTTGCGCGACAGGACGGAGGATATCCCTCTCCTGTTCCGGAAATTCTCGGTGGATTTTGCCGAGCGGTATAAGACCGCCCCTGTGCAGCTGGATGAAGAGGCGAAAAATCTGTTAATTAACTACCCCTGGCCCGGCAATGTCCGTGAATTGAAGAATATTGCGGAGCAGATCTCCGTATTGTCCGAGGACAAGCTGGTGACGGCCCCGGGACTCAGACGCTTTCTCCCGGAGATGGGCAACCGCCTGCCAATGGTGATCCCCGGCAATGGACCTGTTTCCAACGGCAGTCCCGACTTCTCCAATGAACGGGAGATCTTGTACAAGCTCTTTTTCGACATGAAGAAGGATGTGACGGAGCTGAAGAAGATGTTCCTGGAGATAGTACAGAATCCTTCGCTCAGCACGGGTCAGCATGCGGCCTATCTCAACGAGCTGAAGGAACTGAAGCCGGTGGAATCCGCCTTTCAGCCGACCGGTATTACCGCGGCACAGCCGGTGGTGATCCATAACAATGGGCACGATGAGATCCATCATCATGAGGAGGTGGAAGAGTCCCTGAACATCATGGACAAGGAAAAGGAGCTGATCGTAAAAGCTTTGAAAAAGCACAAGGGCAAGAGAAAGGATGCCGCCAGCGATCTGGGTATCAGCGAGCGAACCTTATACCGCAAATTAAAAGAATATGATATCAGTGAATAAAGGCCTTTTAGGTGCGTTGACCCTGTTCATGGCGATGGCGCTGTCATCCTGCAAGATCTATTCCTTCAAGGATGTCTCCATCCCTCCCCAGGTAAAGAGCATCCATATCGGGTATATCGAGAACAGGGCGCGGCTGGTGAATCCCCAGCTGGCGCCGCAGCTGAACGACAAGCTGCGTCAGAAGATCAACCAACAGGCATCCCGGCTGTCGCAGATACAGGATCCCGGCGCGGACTATGATGTCAGCGGCAGCATCACCGACTACAACTATACCACTTCCGGTATTTCCGATCAGAAGGCGGCCAGCAACCGGCTGAATGTCACTGTGCATATCATTTTCAAGAATCACCTGGACCCCACCGGCAAGACCGTGGCTCCCGCGGATTTCGAGGCCGATGTGACAAGGAACTTCGACTTTGCCGCCAGTCTCAGCATTTCGGATGCGGAGCAGCAGCTGCTGCCTACCATCGTCAGCAATATGACGGACGAGATCTTCAACAAACTCTTCTCCAACTGGTAAACGTAAATCAACGTACATGACGCTCCCTACGCAACATATCATCAAACATCTGTTCCGGGTAGATACGCTGGAAGAAGTGTCCCGTCAGCAGCTGCAAGAGCTGGTAGAAGAATATCCTTCTTTTGGTGTGGGCCGTTATCTGCTGTCCCACAAGCTTCAGGCGGAGGCGGCGGATCGTTTTGGAGAAGAGACACAAAAGACCAATCTCTATTTTACCAATCCTTTCTGGCTGCAATGGCTGCTGCGGGATCAGGCGTCCCGGCCGTCTGTAGAATGGCGGCCTGCGTCCGCGTGGAAGGAAGAGTCAGAATGGAAGGAATCGACGGAGTGGAAGGAGCCCCCGGCCCCAGTGGAAGAATGGAATGCCGCTGGTGAGGCGGAGCTTCCGGCTGAAGAGGTCTTTGCCCCCGTGACAGATACGACGGAAGCCACCATCGATACGAACATACGACATGAGGAAGAGCCGGATGAAGTGGGATGGGCGCCCCCTGCCGAGCCGGAGACACCGGCGGGCCCTTCGGCTGCTGACCTGCTTTTACAGAGCATCGCAGCTATCCAGGATAAACGGGAGGCGCAAGGGAAAGAGTCGGAAGCGGATGCTGTCCAGGATGTCCCCGCTGTCCAGGAAGAGGCAGAGCCTCCTGCAAGTATTGCCGGACTGGCGTTGGAGCAGGTTGAGCTGGAGGAGAGAGCCCCGGAAGCGGAGGTCCCTGAAGAAGTGCCCCCTCTCGTAGTGGAAGAACCCTACCCGGATGCAGAACCTCCTGTCGAAACAGAAGTCCCCCAGGCTTCCGTCCCCGAGACCCCGGCCCTGGAAGAAAAGACACCCGCATCCCCTGTCTTCGAGCCCTATCATACGGTGGATTATTTTGCCTCTCAGGGTATCCGCCTGGTGCAGGAAGAAAATCCCAGCGACAGGCTGGGCAAGCAGCTGAAAAGCTTTACCGACTGGCTAAAGGTCATGCGCCGGCTGCCCCAGAAGAACAAGGAGATCGTTCCCGATATCGCCGCAGAACGCCAGGTACAGGCTATTGCCGCCCATTCCATCGAAGGCCGGGAGGTCGTTACCGAAGCCATGGCGGAAGTGCTGGCCAAACAGGGCATGCGGGAAAAAGCCACGGAGATGTACCGTAAATTAAGTTTGTTGGAACCTGAGAAAAGTGCGTATTTTGCAACCAGGATCGAACAATTAAAAATTATCTGATATGACCTTTTTACTGGTGTTACTGATCATTGTGGCCTGTGTGTTCTTAGGCCTTATCATTCTGGTACAGAATCCCAAGGGCGGTGGCCTTGCCGGCAATGTGGGCGGATTCAGCAACCAGCTGATGGGTGTCAAGCAAACGACGGACGTATTGGAAAAAGGAACCTGGGTCCTGGCTGTTGTTGTAAGCGTTCTGTGCCTTTTTTCCGCTCTTTTCGTTCCGAAAGCTTCCGCGTCCAACCAGCGTGGGAACCAGGTGACGGTACCGACACAGTCGGCTCCCGCAAGACCCGCCCAATAAGATCACTTAAAAATATTTGTAGCCCTGCCACTATAAATGGCAGGGTTTTTTGTATAGCTTACAGCACCAATCGAATATACCTATGAAGCGGATCGTCCTTATAACAGTCTCCGTGCTCGTGCTTTTGTTGGGTTTTGCCGCCTGGCGTTTGCTGGGCCCTGCCACCGCCTTCCAACGTGATAAATATGAGCTGTACGTCCGCACCGGGATGAACTATGAACAGCTGCTGGCCTTGCTGGAAAAGGACACGGTGATAAAGAGCCCTTCTTTTTTTAATTGGGTAGCAGGGCGGCTGGATTACCGCGAAAATGTAAAAGCCGGCAAATACGAGATCCCGAAGGGAATGGGCCTGTTCAGCATGGTCCGCATGCTGCGCAATGGCCACCAGACGCCGGTGCATTTCACCATCGCCAAGCTGCGCACCCGGGAAGGTCTCTCCGGCATGGTGGGAAGAAAGCTGGAATGCGACTCCATACAGATGTTGAAGTTTTCGGAGAACAATGACTCGCTGGCAGCCTTTGGAGTGGATTCCAATACTTTCATGACGCTGATCCTACCCAATACCTACACTTTTTTCTGGAATACCACGCCCTCGGCGGTCCTGAAAAAAATGGCCGCCTATTCCAAGGCATGGTGGACGCCCGAGCGGGTCCGGCTGGCGGAAGAAAAAGGACTCACTCCTGTGCAAGCCTATATCCTGGCCTCTATTGTCGAAGAGGAAACCAATATGCAGTCCGACAAAGGAAAGATCGCCAGCGTCTATCTCAACAGGATGACCAAAGGCATGAAGCTGGGAGCAGACCCCACCGTCAAGTACGCCCTGCGGGACTTTGAGATGAAACAGATCTATTTCAATTCCCTGAAGGCCCAGTCTCCCTATAATACTTATCTTCATGCCGGATTGCCTCCGGGGCCCATCTGTACTCCCAGCCAGCAGACCTTGCAGGCTGTGCTGGAAGCTCCCAAAACGGATTATTTGTTCTTTGCGGCCAGGCCTGACTTTTCAGGATATTCCAATTTTTCATCCACATTCAAGGAGCATCTGACCAATGCCAACGAATATCGAAAAAGCCTTCATGAACAGATCTCCATCCGGGATTCCCTTCAGAAGAAGAAGAAGCATTGATTGAACATTATAGTAACCCCTGACATGATCAAGCTTGAAAGGAAAATATATAATAGCCGCCCCATACGCTGGGTGGTGAAGAAAAGTAAAAAGATCATCCTTCCCGGATTCGAGGGCATTCCCTTATACGATGTGGCCACCTTTTTCAATGGCCAGGTAAAAAAAGTGGGGCTGGTCGACAGGGCCCGGAGCATTGCATTCAGCTTCCTCACTGCCATTCCCGCCGCCACCATTTTTATTTGTACCCTTATCCCCTACCTGCCCGTTGCACAACAGATCAAGCGGCAGCTATTGTTCCTTACCCGCGATATCACACCTAACCAGAATACCTATCTGCTGGTAAGCAAGTTCCTGGAAGACTTTCTTGACAAGCCGCGGGTAGGTCTGCTGTCCTTCGGCTTTGTCCTGGCCCTTTTCTATTCGTCCAATGCCATGATCGGCATTATGCGCAGCTTTAATAAATCCCTTATCTACAATACCAAGCGGAATGCGCTGGAGACGCGCTGGATGGCTATCAAGCTGACGCTATTAGTGCTATGCATGGTCATCGGGTCCGTCACGATACTCGTTACACAGGCAGAGCTGCTGCGCTCCCTGCTGAAATGGATGCATATCCAGGGACGCAATGCCCGCTGGCTTTTCAAGACCGTACGTTGGGTCATCATCATACCATTGTTCTATTTCGCCATTGCATTCATCTATAAATACGGACCGGCCGTACACAAGCGATGGAAGCTTCTGTCCGCGGGCACCTTTCTTGCCACGGCGCTGACCATCATCATCACCATCACCTTTTCCTACTGGGTAAACAATTTCAGCACCTATAACAAAGTGTATGGTTCTATCGGTACCGTGATGATCCTCATGCTCATTATTTATTTTAATTCTCTTATACTATTGATTGGATATGAGCTAAATGTGAGCATTCACCACCTCCGCGTCCTTGCCGAGGAAAGAGTTTCGCGCGGGGGGAAAAAAACCGCGTAAGCATATGTCTGTCCTGTAAGCTGCCTTCGGCGCTTTCGATTACCCCGGCTATGGAAAAGCCATAGGTTTTTCAGGGTTTTTTACGTAAACTTTGATAAACCTGAAAAGTATGAAGTCGACACTGGCATGTCTGGCCCTGTCCGCGCTGGGCCTTTTATCCTTCTCCGGGCTCAATGCACCGGGCATCCCCATCGGGGCTGCCATTCCCAAGGCTGATGTCCGGGTAAAAGATGTTTCCGGCAAGGAGCTGACCCTGCAGGAGGCGAAACAGGCCAACGGCCTGCTGGTAATGTTCACCTGTAATACCTGTCCTTACGTCATCCGCAATCAGTCCCGCACCAAAGACGTCTGTGCCTATGCCCAGTCCAATAAGATAGGGGTCGTATTGCTGAACTCCAATGAGGGCGACAGGCAAACAAGTAATTCCTTCGAGGAGATGCAGTCTTATGCCAAAGACCAGGGCTATAAATGGTATTATGCCGTGGACAGCAGGAGCGTGATGGCCGATGCATTTGGAGCCAGCCGCACTCCCGAATGCTACCTGTTCGACAAGAGTGGGAAGTTGGTGTATCACGGAGCCATCGATGACAGCCCTGGCGATGCCCACCGGGTGAAACGTCATCATCTGAAAGAGGCCATGCAGGAAATGATGCAAGACAGGGAAGTCACTGTCAAGGAGACGAGGTCGGTGGGATGTTCGATCAATCGGGGCTGATCATTTCATGTATAGCAGGTCCCACCTGCTGGTCCGTCAGCTGCCTGTTATAAAACCGGCGGTAATGTGTCTTATTATTTACAAATAAGGAAGAAGGTATGCCTCCTGTCCAGCTTTTGTCGATGCGTGGGCAGAAGTAGTCAGCATCCGTCTCGTTGAGCCAGGCAAAGGTGGCGCGGTATCCGTGCTCATGAACGAATCCGGCAATACGTGCGGGATAATAGTCGGGAAGATCCAGGCTGACGAGGATCAGCTCTACACCCTGCTGTTTGTATTTCTCCACGGTGCTTTGGAAATAAGGGATCTCCTTGTTGCAGGGAGCGCAAAAAGTAGCCCAGAAGTTCACAATAAGGGGATGGTCGGCCCGGGCAATATAGGCTTCCAGGTCGGTGAGCTTCCATTTGTGAACTACCGGCGTGTCGCTTGTTGGGCAGAAAGCCAGCAAGGCGAGAGATAATATGGTAATAACCTTTTTCATAAGGACCTTCGGTCTATCCACTATACGGACTCTGTATTATTGTCCTTCGGACGGCAGACTTCTGGTCTGCCCTAGCATGCCTCGACTCCATTCTTTGGCCAGCTGCTTATACTGTGTCTCCGGCAGGCTGCGGCGGCTGTAATGTCCGGCGGTGCTCTTCTGGCGGAAGGCCTCGTAAAGGCTAACAGCGCAGGCTACGGAAATGTTCAGGGATTTGATGATGCCTACCTGTGGGATAATAAAATTACCGTCGGACAGCGCTCTGATCTCTTCACTTACACCTGAATGTTCATTGCCAAAGACAAGCGCCACACGTTGTGTCAGATCGAGATCATAAAGACCGGCGGCTTCGCTGTCCAGATGAGTGGTATAGATCTTATCGTACCTGCTGCGCAGCTGGGAAAAACAGATCGCAGCATCCGTGAACTGGTGGATGGTGAGCCAGCTGGCGGCGCTGCTGCTGCTCTTGGCCCCCCATTTCTTATGCCGGGGGATGCGGGTATTGAGCACATATATTTCCTGTACGCCCACCGCATCACAGGTACGCATGACAGCCGAAATATTATGCGGGTCAAAAACGTTCTCAAGGACCACGGTGATGCTGTCCTGTCTTTTGTCCAGCACCTGTAATATTCTTTCTTCTCTTTCGGGGGTCATAGGTGACAAAATTACGCAATATAAAATTTTCGCCGTATTTTAGCGCCACTCTAATATCCTGCTGACCATGCTTAAAAAAATACTCAAGATCACGGGCATCACATTGTTGGTGCTGATCATCGCCGCTATCGCTCTTCCCTTTTTCTTCAAGGGGAAAATTACCAGTCTCATCAAGGAGCAGATCAACAAGAACATCGCTGCCAAAGTAGATTTCTCGGATGTGGACCTTTCCCTCCTCCGTAACTTTCCCCGCCTGTCGGTGGCCCTGGATAGTCTCCGGGTAACGGGTCTTGACGAATTCTCAGAGGACACGCTGGTATCTGCCCAACGGATCAATGTGGCGCTGGACCTTTTCAGTGTTTTTGGCAGTGAAATGAAGATCCATTCCATCGAGGTGAACAGACCGCGGGTGCACGCCATCATGCATAAGAATGGACATGCCAACTGGTCCATTACCCTGCCCGACACGACATCGGCCAGCCCCGGAACGCCATCGGCATCCAAGCCTTTTAAGATGGCCCTTCAAAAATATTCCATCACCGATGGCTATGTCAGCTATCGGGACGACAGCAGCCATATGAGCTGTGAGATCACCGGTCTGAACCATTCCGGTAAGGGGGATTTCACCTCGGATGAGTTCACCTTACAGACCAGCACCCAAACGGCCGCGCTCAGCTTCACCTATGGAGGCATCCCCTATCTGATCCGTACCCGGGCGAATGTAGGCGCGGACCTGCATATCGATAATAAGATCAACAAATACACATTCAAGGTGGATGACCTGTCCATCAATGATCTGAAGCTGCACACGGAAGGATTTTTCCAGCTGGTCAACGACAGCACCTATGATATGGATATAAAGTTCAACGGCCCTTCGCTGGACTTTAAAAGCATTCTGTCTCTGGTGCCGGCTATGTATACAAAGGATTTTGCAGGGATCAAGACCAGCGGACAGGCCAGCCTGTCAGGGTTTGTAAAAGGAAGATACGACAGCCGGCACATCCCCGCTTATCATGTGGACCTGGAGGTAAAGAACGGGTTCTTCCAATACCCCGACCTGCCCCGCCCTGTTAAGAACATAAACCTGATCGTAAAGACGGACAATCCGGATGGCATCACGGACCACACCGTGGTAGATATCCCGCAGGCGCACCTGGAAATGGAAGAGACGCCATTCGACTTCCGGCTCCTGTTAAAAACACCTGTGAGCGATCCCTATATCGATGCGGCTGCCAAAGGCAGGCTCGATCTGGCAAAGGTGGTACAATTCGTAAAGCTGGAAGGCGGCACCCATCTGGCCGGCGTGCTGAATGCGGATATGCATACGCGTGGCAACCTCTCCGCCATTCAAAAACAGCAGTACGACAAGTTCGATGCAGGAGGCACGCTGGGACTTACCGGATTCTCCTACTCCTCTACGGCCTATCCCACTCCTGTCAGCGTCGACAACCTGCTGATGAGCTTTAATCCCAAAAACATTACCCTCAATCAGCTGAAAGGTGGATATGGAAAGACCCATTTCGAGGCCGGAGGTGTATTGAATAATTTATTGGCCTATATGCTGCAACATCAGGCACTGGATGGCTCGCTGACCGTAAAGGCCGACATGGTGGACCTCGATCAGCTGATGGGGACCAGCGGAACCGCAGCGCCTGCCGCCAAAACAGATACCACAACAAACAAGCCCGGCGCAGCACCTGCCGGTGGTGCTTTTGCCGTACCGGACAATATCCGTTTTGCCCTTCATGCGGGAGTAGATCAGCTGCATTATGGCAATCTGGACCTGCATCAGGTGTCAGGGGATATGCTCATCGCTGACGAGACGGTAAAGCTGAACAACATCCGGGCCGAAGGCCTGGACGGAACGATGGTGCTGAATGGCGCTTATTCCACAAAGCTCAGTAAAAAAACGCCTGTCTTTGCTATGTCCTATGACCTGCAGAAGCTGGACGTGCAAAAGACCTTCTATGCTTTCAATACGGTACAAAAGCTCATGCCGGCCGGCAAATATATCACGGGCAAGTTCAGCAGCAAGCTGTCGGTGGACGGGATACTGGGCGGCGATATGAAGCCCGACCTGAATTCTCTCAGCGGGAATGGCAACCTGCTGCTGGTGGATGGGGCGCTGAAGGATTTTGCGCCAACAGACAAGCTATCGCAAACGCTGCATTTGGATCAATTGAAAGATATACCCGTAAAAGACATTAAGACCTCCTTTTCATTCAAGAATGGAAGAGTGGTAGTGGACCCTTTCCATGTGAAAGTAAAGGACATCGATATGGAAGTAGGCGGCTCGCATGGATTTGACCAGACGCTGGACTACCTTGTGGCCATGAAGCTGCCACGCAGCCTGCTGGGCGGCCAGGCCAATAACGCTGTGAATGATCTGATCTCCAAGGCGGGGTCGAAGGGAGTAGCCATAAAGGTGGATGACAAGGTGGATCTACCGGTGAAGATCGGTGGTACGCTGACCAGCCCTGTCCTGAAGATGGATCTGAAGAGCGCCCTCAGCAGCACGGCAGGAAACCTCAAGCAGCAGGCAGCCGACCTGGTAAAGGCCAGAGTGGACAGCGCCAAACAGCAACTGCGCGATACGGTGCAGTCAGTGGGCAAACAGGCGCTGAAAGACGCCGGCAATGCATTGAAAGATCAGCTGCTGGGGAATAAGGACACTGCGGGAAAGAAGACAGAAAATCTGGACGATACGAAGAAAAAGGTACAGGATGCAGGGAAAGGATTGTTGAAGGGCTTGCTGAATAAGAAAAAAAATTAAGAAATGGTGCCACGGACCTGACGGCCCGGCCATTACACGGACGCTAACAGATTGTCCTTCGGACGCCCTCGCTGTGCTCGGGCAGCGGGATTTTGTGTACCTTTGCATATATGAACAGTCACATGCATTATCAGCTGCACGACCCGCGTCCTATCCAGCATGAGGAAGCAGATACGGATGTGCTCACCAACCCTGATGATCCATTCAGCCTTATCGTATGGAACGACGAGGTGAATACTTTTGAATGGGTGATACAAACCCTTATAGAGGTATGCGGGCATTCTTTGGAGCAGGCTGAACAATGTGCGATGATCATACATACAAAGGGTAAGTATGCTGTCAAACGGGGCTCTTATGACGAACTAAAACCTCAATGCGATGCGATCACGGAGCGCGGCATCGGGGCTACCATCGAAGAGATAGCAGGTACTTAACGGATATGCCTTTATTTGCACTAGATCAGGAGCTGATATTTCCCCCCGTCCAACTCGCCGAGCCGGATGGCCTCCTGGCCATCGGAGGAGACCTTTCCACGCAGCGACTGTTATTAGCCTATCACAATGGCATCTTTCCCTGGTACGAGGGTAAACATATCCTCTGGTGGTGTCCCGACCCCCGATTTGTACTGTTCCCGGAAGAATTGAAAGTGAGCAAAAGCATGCGGCAGCTCATCCGCCGGGAGAGCTTTGTCTTTACCATCAACAAGGCCTTTGACGAGGTCATCGCCAATTGCAAGACCATCACCCGAAGAGGTCAGGATGGCACCTGGATCACCGATGAAGTAAAGGCGGCTTATGGCCGTTTGCATCGGGATGGCTATGCCCATAGTGCGGAAGCCTGGCTCAATGGGGAGTTGGTGGGCGGCCTTTATGGGGTCCGCCTGGGACGTGTCTTTTTTGGAGAAAGCATGTTCAGCAAGGCCAGCAATGCCAGCAAATATGCCTTTATCTGCTATGTAGAGCAATTGCGAAAAGAAGGAGTGGAGTTGATCGACTGCCAGGTATACACGGAACACCTGGAAAGCATGGGAGCCCGCATGATACCCAGAACAGAATTTATTGAGCGTATCCAGGCCCTGGGAGTGTAATGCAACGGGTCAAAGGGAGGAGACAAGATTGAATCGCTTAGCCGGCCATTGTTCGGCATGCTGGTATACCAGTCCCCGCATGTAATCGTTCTCCGGATACGGGGTCAGAAAAGCTTTCACCTCTCCGGCATTTATCGAACCGTTGTCCCGGCTCCAGGATTCATCGGCGGGCAGATAGCCCATACCGTAAAAGCGGCCCTGTTCCACCAGGATACAGCTTTTCTCTTCAGGGTGGCGGCCCTCATCCACCAGTGTAAAGCTGGGAAGGCTTTTTAACAATCCATCCACCGCCTCCTGTACCCGCCGATTGTATACTTCAGACGGCTCATTATGCTCGCATGCGCCATGGCAATAAAGGTCTTTTACTCCCTGACAGGCCCCCTCCCCTTTCTCGATAAAACAAAGCTTGGGACAAAGCTCGTATTGCCGGATGAGCTTCCAGAGGATATTCTGTCCCTCCCATAGTAAAGAAAAAGTATATATGGGAGTCAGCTGTCTTTTCTTTTTTTCCAATACCAGCCTCATATAGCCGCTGCGGTCCTCGAAAAGATAGAGCCCGTATGTCTGCTGAAAACGTTTCATGCTGCGATTATTGGAAGGCCAAAGACGGCGTATCTCAATACATTCCAGGAGAAAGGCCATCAGCTCCGTGCCGGTGGACTCGTGGGATATGGAGTATATATTCCGAAGGAACTCCTGCTTTTGACGGCCGGGCTTGTTATTGGAAAAATGGCTGCTCACACGCCGGCGGATATTCTTGGCCTTGCCCACATAGATCACCTTTCCCTTCTGGTCATGAAAATAATATACTCCGGGGGTCTCGGGAAGCCTTTCCAGTTGTCCTGCGGGCAGGTTGATGGGAAGATATTGTTCCCGGCTGTTGGATTTGAGCATGCCCCGGATATGTTCCAACCCGCCCGCCTTCAGGATCTTTTCGAAGAGCAGCACGGTAGCATCGGCATCCCCACCAGCCCGATGCCGGTTTGGTATGGAAATGCCCAGGTGACGACAGATATTTCCCAGGCTATAGCTGGGGGCGCCGGGAAAGGTCTTCCGGCTGAGGCGGACGGTACAAAGCTTTTTGGTGTCCAGGTCGAAACCACATGCCTTCAGCTGATGGTTGAGAAAGGAATAGTCGAAGTTGACATTGTGCGCCACGAAGATGGCTCCGGATAGCCAATCATGCACAATGGGCGCTATTTCATTGAAATAGGGGGCATCGGCTACCATTTCGTCGTTGATGCCGGTGAGGGACTGTACATAACGGGGAATGACCATACCGGGATTGACAAGGGTTTCATAACGCTTAATCTCCCGGTTTCCATCATGTAACACAATAGCAACTTCCGTTATAGCGTTATTCGAAGCATAACCGCCGGTGGTTTCTATATCAACTATCGCGTACATTGTTCCGGATACCTTTTGTGCTCTCGCTGTGAGGTTGTATAAATGTCCGGAAAAACAGGTTTCTGGGAAATATGCCCTGTTTTTCGGAAAACTCTAATGTCTGTCCTTCGGACGACGAGCCGGAGGCTCGTCCAAAGGTAAAAAGAAAGTCGGTTATCCCATCCATCCCTACCCCACGAAAACCTGTATTAATTTACTAACCCTAAATCCAGTCCACATGGAAAAAATGCACACTATTCATGCAAGGGAAAGTATGGTGCTGACGATCATCACGGCATTGCTGTACTTCTCCACGATCATGATGTTTGCTTATTTATTTACGATGTCTTGATAGGCCAATCGGAGGGTTTTTGCGCAACTTATTGATTAAGAAGAAAAAAGGCCCGAAATGGGTCAAATTCGGCTTAAAACTGCCCAAAAACCCTTTAAAAAGTTTTAGAATCTGGAAAATCAGGCTATCTTTGTATACAGATAGTCGACTACTTTCTTCATAATCTGTAGCACGAGCCAAAATTTTCCGACTGGCATTCTTCCAAGCCAAGATCTTCCGAGAAACCAATCACGTACCGCGTAAATTCCGATCCCCTACGAATTCCACACTTTAATCAGCTTGGTTTCACCCTAAAAAATTACTTTTATGAAAAAGATCACTTCTTCCTTCCATCTTAGCGAAACTGCCAAGACCATATTGTTAGCAGTAGGTTTTATCGGTCTGGTGATGTTCTTGTCTTACCTCTATTGGTTTGCATAAGCGCTGAGTCTGTCGATTATATATTCTTTCAATGATATAGAATTCCCCACTAGCGTGGGGAATTTTTTATATTTGCACCCCCATGGAATTAAGTAAGAACTATATCCCCGTCGAGACAGAGGAAAAATGGAATGCACATTGGCTCCAGCAACGATATTTTAACAGCCAGCCGGATGGACGGCCCCCATTTACCGTCGTCATTCCCCCTCCCAATGTAACGGGAGTGCTGCATATGGGGCATGTGCTGAACGGGACTGTCCAGGACATCCTGGTAAGAAAAGCCCGTATGAGCGGCTATAACGCCTGCTGGGTGCCTGGTAGCGACCACGCCTCTATCGCCACGGAAGCCAGGGTCGTAAAAATGCTGAAAGATAAGGGCATCGACAAGAACCAGCTGACCCGTCCCGAATTCATGAAGTATGCCTATGAATGGAAGGACAAATATGGCGGCATTATATATTCACAGATCCGCAGGCTGGGTTGCAGCGTGGATTGGGACAGGGTGGCCTTCACCATGGACCCAGACTATTATGCCTCTGTCATCCGTATTTTCATAGACCTGTACAAAGATGGGCTTATCTACCGGGGAGCGCGTATGATCAACTGGGACCCACAGGCAAAGACGGCGCTCAGCGATGAAGAAGTGGAATACAGGGAGGAGCAGGGCACTTTGTATTATGTGCAATATAAGATCGTCAATGCCGACGGCACCCCGGACACAGGCACAAAGCCGCTGGTCATCGCCACACAACGCCCCGAGACCATCATGGGGGATACGGCCATCTGTGTAAACCCTACTGATGAGCGTTACCAGGGACTGGCAGGCAAGTTCGCCGTCGTGCCGCTGGTCAACCGCCGCGTGCCTATCATCTTTGACGAGTATGTGGATCCTGCTTTTGGCACGGGCGCACTGAAAGTAACGCCGGCGCACGATATCAATGACTACAACCTGGGCTTGAAACATGGACTGTCCATCATCGATACCCTGAATCCGGACGGCACGCTGAGCGCCGGAGCCGAGGTCTTTGTAGGTATGGAACGGTTTGCCGCCCGCAAGGCTGTCGTGGAAAAGCTGCGGGAGGAAGGTTTGCTGGTAAAGGAAGAGACCCATGTGACCCGCATTGGGTTCTCCCAGCGCACGAGCTGCGTCGTGGAGCCCCGCATCTCGACACAATGGTTCGTGAAGATGAAAGACCTGGCAGAACCTGCCCTGAAGGCAGTAACGGAAGGACATATACGTATTCATCCGGGGGATAAATTTCTGGCCACTTATAAATACTGGCTGGAGAATGTAAAGGACTGGTGTATCTCGCGTCAGTTATGGTGGGGACAGCAGATACCCGCATGGTATGCACCCGACGGCACTTTCCAGGTAGCCGCCACCAGGGAAGAAGCCTACCGGCTGTTCAAAGCCCCTTCTTTTGCCATCGACGAGCTGAAGCAGGATGAAGACGTGCTGGATACCTGGTTCTCTTCCTGGCTGTGGCCAATAGAGGTCTTTAAAGGAGTCACCAATCCCGGCAATCCGGATATATCCTATTACTATCCCACTTCTGTACTGGTGACAGGACAGGATATCATCTTCTTTTGGGTAGCCCGTATGATCATGGCGGGACTCTATTTCTACATAGACGATGTGCCCATGGAAAAACGCATTCCTTTCCGGGACGTTTATTTCACGGGTATGGTACGGGACAAGCAGGGACGTAAGATGAGCAAGAGTCTGGGCAATTCTCCCGATGTCCTGGAGCTGATGGACAAATACGGGGCGGATGCCTTACGCTTTGGCATCATGATCTCCTCCCCCGCCGGCAACGACCTGCTATACGACGAATCCTCGCTCGAGCAGGGACGCAATTTCAATAACAAGATGTGGAATGCGCTCAAGCTGGTAAAGGGCTGGGAAGGACGTCAGAAAGAAGGGAGCGCCCTATCGGCCGATGCAGGATTCGCGATCAAATGGTTCGGGCACCGCCTGCGGGAAGCCCGGGCGGAGATCGAAGACCTGTATAAGGAGTTCCGGCTGAGCGAAGCGCTGAAAGTATTGTATTCGCTGATATGGGATGATTTCTGCAGCTGGTACCTGGAATGGGTAAAGCCCGGCTTTGAGCAGCCAATCGACGCGGCCGTCTATCGTCATACGATCGAGTATTTCGGACAGCTGATGCAGCTGCTGCATCCTTTTATGCCTTTTGTCACCGAAGAAGTATATCACCTGCTGGCACAACGTGCAGACGACCTTTGCATCCGTCCATATGCCGCTATAGAAAGGCCGGATCCGGCTGTCCTTGCACAGGGCACCTTGCTGAAGGAAGCCATCACCGCTATCCGCGATGCCCGTAATAAAGCACAGATCAAGCCTAAGGAGCCCATAGACCTGTCTATCCAGTCCGGACAGGGTAAGGCTTACGAAGAGGTGCTGCCCATACTGGTCCGTCAGGTGAATGCACGGAATGCCTCCATGACGCAGGAAATGACGCCGGGCGCCCTGACAGTAGTCTCGGGCAAGGATAAATTCTACATTGCCGCCGAAAAAGGGGTTGATACCGGTCACCAGAAAGATGAGCTCCAAAAAGAGCTGACCTATCTGAAAGGCTTTCTGGAATCCGTAGACAAGAAGCTGGGGAACGAACGCTTTGTCCAGAATGCAAAGCCCGAGATCGTAGCCGTCGAGCGGAAGAAAAGGGAGGATGCTCTTGCCAAGATCAGGACCATCGAAGAGAGCCTGGCGCACATTGGATGACCTGTTGTCAATTCACCGGAGTCACATGTTTTGCGCTGTATCCCTGTGACAAAATATTCAACGGCAGGATCAGCTCCCATTGATTGGGTCCCAGTCCTTCCGAAGCTCCATCCACCAGCCGGCTGTAGCGGATGCCAAAGCTGATGGGCAGCTGGTTCCACCATTTGGTATCGAAGTACATCTCCATCCCATAGCTCCGGAAGGGGAACCAGGCCAGATCCCTGTTCCTGTCGATAAAAGCATTGGCTTTCATATAATCATAGAAAGCGTTGGCCCGTATACGTAATAGATAGACCATGTTGGCAATGCCTGCATCCGGATATAGTAACGGAAAATGATAGTTGGCCGTCAACCGCCACATTTGATAAAAATTATAGGCAGTATATCCTCTGGCCCAGGGGAAAGAATTGGAAAAAGTACCCACCGTAGCCTTATCGCTGCCCTGCCACGCGGCTCCCAGCTGCAGGCTGTGTGTGAGGTCGACGCCAGGCAGGTACAGATATCCGCTGGCAAGGAACTGATGGCTGCTCGTCGTTACGGACTGATCATATAGCAGATAAAGAGTCTGGGCCAGCCGGGGATAGATCTGGGCATTGGCCCGCTGTATCTGGTTCGTAAAACTGACATAATTGCGCAGGTAGGTAGTATGGTAATCCAGCCCGGAATCCTTATATAAACCCGTAAACATATGCCGGGAATAGACAAGGTCTGTACCGAACTGCAGTCCCGTGATACTCCGTCCGTGGGTCCAGCTGAGCGGGATGCTATATCCAATATAGGCATTCGCCTCATTGAAGTATATCTTGCCGGCTGTACTAAGCAGATTACGATCGAACACATAATTCACCCCCATATCCAGCCAGGGGAAAAAAGCGCCGTATGTAGCGTCTACCCCTACCTGTTTGTATTTCTCATTCCTGTTATAATCGAAGAACAGTTCCGACTGGAGGGTGTTGAGCACATTTTCGCTCACCAGCGAGAACGTATAGTCAGGGTCCGATATATAAGGTCTCCAGCTGTGAAAGTTGAAAATATGAAAGGAGGCCGGATATTTGCTCTCCGGATAGCTGCCTTTACCGATATTATCCAGCAGGCGGGCGGGTCCTTTATCCAGGGAGTCGATACCCTGGTCGACCAAAGCCATCTTCCACTGATCGATGGACAGGGGTTCCAGGCTGAGTTGGCTGCCCGTCGTCATATCCGTCCGATAGCCTACGGCGGTGAAGGTGCTCCAGGTATAAAGGCCATGAGCAGCATGAAAACCATAGTCGCCGGTGGCGGGCTCGCCATGGGGCAGCCGGGCACGGAAAAGCTGGCTGCCGGCGAAGCAGTAGATCCTGTCCTCATTCTGACGGCTGGCCGTAAACCAGATGGTGTCGCCATGGACAGAGGGAAAAGCAATGGTTTGAAAACTGAAAGGCAGCAGCTTCTCGACCCCTCCGTCCGGAATATGCACCAGGGCCAGGGTCATTTCACCCCGGGTATTGCGTGCCGCCGTGACGACCTTATCCTGTTCATAGAATACAGGGTATGTATAAAATAGGGAATCTGTATTGGGCAGCTGCTGCTCCAACGCTCCTGTAGCGGCATTCAGCAGATGAAGCGCGCAACGTCCGTCCGTCGTCATCTGTACGGCTACAATCCTTTGCCCATCGGACGAGATGCCGGGTGCAAAATATTTACTTTTAGCCGTGAGGCGGGTGTCTTTACCCGTTGTCACATCCATGACACGGATGACGCTATAGTCCCTCCATCCCCAGCGCGGGTCTGTCTCATAAGCGGCATATACGATCTTATCACTGCCATAGGAAAAATAGTCATCGATGGCAATGGCGCGGGTCCGGAGGGTATGTCCCCTATCCTGCCTCATATCGCGTATTACAAAGGCGGGTATACGCCTGTAGCTGCTGTTGAGATAAAGCAGGCTGTCCTGTCCGATGATTTGAGGGAATTGCCTGTCTCCCACAAAATGACGGTGAGCACGGGCATATTCGTCGGCCGCGGCCGCTGCCGGATGGAATGGTTCCGTTTTTTGGAAATGTGCCAGCGCATCCTGCCGGAATTGAGTGAAGGGAATGGAGGCATATCTTTTGATAGCTGTCTGGAGAGGAAAGAACAGCCCTTTGAAAGCAGCAGCATCCCGGGTAACTTTTTTCCAGAAGTCGTCGCCATAACGTTCGCGGCCATAGGCTACCAGCATATACCCCAGCGGATAATGGTCGGGGACATAATCCCGGTAGGAGCCGTTACGCAATTTCATCCAGGAGTAATGCTTATCGCCGGACCAAAGACTGCGGTAGCCATTGAAGAAAAAAGGAAGACGCCCTCTCCCCTGGTGGCTTACCAGCGTCTCCTGGTATACGGCATCGCCTTCAAAGAACCAGTTGGGAACGGAGAGGCTATTGGCCAGCGCCTGCCCACCCTCTCCAAAAAGGTAAAAAAAGGCTTTGGAAAGGCCTAAACGAAAATTATTATACTGCTGTACGTGACGATATTCGTGTATGGCCAGCATTTTTTGCCAGGGAAGGCTGCCCAGCTCGAAACTGTTTTGCTCGGGGGTGAGCTGAAATTCGCTGCGAAAAGGAGCAAGTCCTACATAGCCATTTGAAATAGTGGTCTGATTTTGGAATACGATGTTGATCTTCCGTTGCTGGCCCCCGATGGTAGGCAGGGTGCTCTGGCTGAGACGATGTATGATGGCAGCCACCTGCTGCGCCTGCTGGTCCATGCCACGGGGAAAGATGATCCGGGCTGTGTCCGTATTGATCTGTTGCCAGTGCAGGGAAGGAGGATTTCCTCCAAATTGCTGGGCGGACAGGCCTGTCGTAAGGAGCAGCGCGGAGAGGGATGCCAACAGGCGAAGAGATCTCATGAATAGTCGCTTTTGGTAGACTTGAAATTATGTACGTGAAAAGTACCCCTGGTAATATAGCACTTTTCACGCAAAAGGCAAATGTCTGTCCTTCGGACGAACCGCTTTTAGCGGTTCATACGTATAAGTTTGGAAGTAACTCTTATTTTTGACCTATGCACCGACCCAATTGTTTTATACGGGAGATCGACTCATTGGTTGCTGCGATCGCCGGTTTTTTGCTGATCTATCTCTGGACACGCCACAGCGGCATCGGGGTGTCGCCGGACTCCATCGTATATATGAGCACAGCGGCCAATATCCGGCATCATGGCGTTATCAATGATTTTACAGGCATGCCCATGATGGACTTTCCCGCCGGCTACCCTGTCTTTCTCAGCCTGATCATGCTGATGACGGGGCTCGAACCCATGCAATTCGCACCCATATTGAACGGGCTGATGTTCGGGGCGCTGATCTTTCTTTCAGGCTGGATCATGGGAAGGTTCAGCTATCCTTCCAGGTGGTATAAATGGTCCATGCTGAGCATCATTGTGCTCAGTCCCTGTCTGCTGGAGATATACTCCATGCTCTGGTCCGAGACCTTGTTCCTGATCCTGATTCTATTTTTCTTTCTGGCAGCCCGGCGCTATCATCTTGCCCATGACTGGAAGGGGGTGATATGGATGGGAGTCATTGCCGCCGTTGCAGGCGCCGTCCGATATGCCGGTATCAGCCTGATACTGCTGGGAGGTTTTCTTATGCTCACCGACCTCAGGACATACTGGAAAAAGAAACTGTGGCATATACTGGGCTTTGGACTGATCAGCATCTCGCTGATAGTGCTGAACGTATATCGCAATCGTCTCGTCACGGGGACGCTGACCGGCTATAGGGAAAAAGCCGTGACCGGATTGGGCCAAAATCTACAACATTTCGGCAATGTCTTTTGTGATTGGCTGCCTTTTTTTGACGACCCTTACAAATATCCGGCACTGGTTGGCATCGTCTGCCTTCTGGTCTGCCTGGCTGCCTGGCTTTACCGGCTTATAAGACAGCATGACGAATATTCCTGTGAGCAGATAGCCACCGCTCATTTTATTGTCTATGCTCTTTTCATACTTATAGTGGCCAGCATCTCCCGGTTTCAGACCCTGGACAGCCGGCTCCTGTCCCCTCTGTTCATATCATGGCTCTGGGGCAGCAGCAGCTGGATACTGCCTCTGTTCAGGCGGGGGGGTAAAAAAGTGCGTATTGGGCTTGTGGCGCTGGGTGTGGCGGCGGTGGGATGTATGCTGTACGGGCAGCTGGTCCTTTACAGGTTTAATTGGGAGGGTATCAAATATGCCGGTATCCCCGGCTATACGGAAGACCAATGGACAGGCTCGCAGACAATGGATTTTATACGGCACAGCCCGGAGCTGCACCAGCCGGGGGTTTCCATTTACTCCAACGCTTTTGAAGGCATCTGGTTCCTCACAGGTGTGGTATCGGACCTAATACCCCATAAGGACCTGCCGTGGGATGTAAAGGATATGATGAAAGAGGACCAGTTTTATGTCGTTTGGTTCGACGACGCCACCAATGCAGATCTGCTGAGCATCGAGACCATTGAGAAAACCAAGCATAAGGAAAAGGAATACCACTTCAACGACGGGGCTGTTTATTATTTCACCACACCGGGGGCTCACTGATGCTATTGTTATTATTATCCTTAGCCATTGCCCCGGGCATCGCCATCAGCCTGTTTATCTATTCCTTCCGGAAAATGGGCAGGGCATCCGTACGACAGCTGGTCATCTCCTTTCTGCTGGGTATGTGCGCCACCATCCCTCCCTTTTTTATACAGCTGGCTTCGGGGGACGTGCGGGATGAGCCCTACCTGCACACCGTCCTTTCCTTTGCCTGGTATGCTTTTGTCATTGTCGCTCTCACCGAGGAAGGATGCAAATATCTGGTGGTCCGATGGTATGCCTATCCTTTGGATCAGTTCCAGGAGCCTTTCGACGGGGTGATCTATGCCGTGATGACGGGGATGGGTTTTGCCACGGTGGAGAATATCGAATATGTGTGGAAGTTTGGATTGGAGACGGCGGTGTCGCGTATGTTCCTTTCCGTACCTGCTCATGCCGCCTTTGCCGTGCTGATGGGATATAATATCGGGCTGGCGAAGTTCCAGCCGCAGCGGAAGCGATGGTTGATGGTGAAGGCGCTGTTGATCGTCGTGCTTTTGCACGGAAGCTTTGATTTCTTTCTCTTTCTACAGGAAAACCACAGTGTACGCCGGCATGTATCGACGGGTATTTTATCCTTTTGCGCCTTTACCTGCTTTTATATAGCCGTACGGCAGGCGTGGAAAGCCATCCGGCTGCATGGGAAGTAATTTTACTATCTTTGTCTCTCTACAATTTATGGAATCATCTCTGTCTTTTCGTTTTGCCGCCCTGGACGATATCAACACCATTGGATTTCTGGCGCAACAGATCTGGCCTGTGACCTATGGGGAAATACTTTCTTCTGTCCAGCTGGATTACATGCTGAAATTATTTTACAATCCTGCATCCTTGCGCAAGCAGATGACGGAGGACAAGCATCAGTTTGTCATGGTGGAAAAAGACGATGAGGCCATTGGCTTCGCCTCCTGGAGTCCCGCGGGAGAGCCGGGGGTATTCAAGCTGCATAAGCTGTATGTGCTTCCCGGCCGGCAGGGAAAAGGCCTGGGCAAGACTATGCTGCATTTTATCTTCGACAATGTCCGTGAACAGGGCGGCAGGATATTACGGCTGAATGTCAACCGGTACAATAAAGCCCGTCAGTTTTATGAGAAGATGGGATTTGCTGTGGTCCGCGAGGAAGATGTTCCCATCGGGAATAATTATTTCATGAATGATTATGTAATGGAAGTGCCGGTGTAAATGGCGCTGCTATTCGTTGGACAATCCCATAGCTGCCTGTTTCATCTTATGGGTCGTCTCATGACCCAGATACTTTTCGATACGCTGTTCCCCCAGGTAGATCAGGGGCGTAAGAACGATGGCCATGGTGAATTTATAGATATAGTTCACCAGGCAAATGGCCAGCACCTGCTGCCAGCTCCAGTTATTACCCAATTTAAACGCGATATAAAGGACTATAAAGCTATCCACCAGCTGGGATACGATCGTGGAGCCGGTGGCCCTCAGCCATACGTATTTCTCGCCCGTATGCTTCTTTATCTTATGGAAAACCGTCACATCTACGATCTGACTGACGAGGAAGGCGGTGAGCGATCCAAGGATAATCCACATTCCCTGTCCAAATATGCCGTTGAAGGCGTCCTGCATGTTGGGGATATTGCTGTTCGTCTTGGTCTTTATCCAAAAGTCGGCCGAAGGAATATGTATGGCTGCATAGAACATGATAAAGGCATAGGAAATAAGCGCCACAGCAATGTAGGATATCCGACGTACAGCTTTTGGGCCATAATATTCATTGACGATATCCGTCATGACAAACTCCAGCGGCCATAGCAATACACCACAGGTGAGGTTAAAGGAAAGGTTCTTCTCTCCAAAAAAGGTAAAATGAGCGGGCTGCAATCCAAAGAGCTTTTCCAGAGAGAATATCTTCCCCCCTATACATTCCGCGATAAGCGCATTGGCAACAAAAAAGGCGGTAAAGAATATAAACAGGCGGGTGGGCTTGTCTTTAAGAATTCCGTGAATCATGCATGAAAAATAAAATGATGATCAGTTGAGCCAGCAAAAATATAAAATTAACGATAAGGAGCCAGCGGGGAACTTCCAGCCGCCCTTTTCGGAAAGACCATGCGACCAATGCCCATAGATTCACCAGCAGATTTATCCCGATGGATAGGAGCCAGCCCAGCACGATAATGGTTGAGATCACATCATTGTTCTCGAGGATGGGTGGTCCATAACGCTCCAGAGAGGTCAGCAGATAGCAGATATTACAAATAAAGGCGACCCTCGAAAAGAATCTTAACAATCCCATATTTGTCCAAAAATCTGTATTTCTGGGCAAAAAACCATTATTTTGCCGGGAATAATTCATTCCGATAATATGAACTCCCCGTTTTTGAAAAAAGCGTTGCCGCATGTCATAGCTGTAGTTCTCTTTTTGGTGGTTGCCATTGTCTATTGCAAGCCGGCTTTGCAGGGGATGGTTGTAAACCAGCTGGATACCCAGGGGTACAGGGGCATGGCGCAACAGTCCTTCGAATACAAGGAAAAATATGGTCACTTTCCCTTGTGGACCGAGAGTATGTTCGGAGGCATGCCTGCGTATATGATCGCCCTGGAGCAGCGGAGCCCTGTAACGCTTGGTTATCTGACGTATGTGCTCACACTGGGACTACCGGCGCCTATCAGCTACTTTTTTCTGGCCTGCGTATGTATGTATATCCTCACGCAGGTGCTGCGTATAAATCCCTGGCTGGGGGCTTTAGCCGCCCTGGCATATGCTTATTCGACTTATGACGCCGTCATCGTCGTAGTAGGCCATGTCACCAAGATGCAGGCGCTGGGCTATGCGCCAGGCGTGATCGCCAGCCTGTTGCTGATCTATCAACGCAAGTGGTTATGGGGAGCCGCCCTGCTAACCTGTTTCTTTTCCTTTCAGATAGGCACACAACACTTGCAGGTGGTGTATTATACGATGATCAGCGCCGGCTTTCTCACCTTATTTTATCTCATCGATGGCTGGAAAGGGAAAAAGCAAAAAGACGTCCTTATCGGCGCGGTCATTGCCACATGCGCCTGCGGCATCGGATTCATGTCCTATGCCATTATCACCCTACCTACGTCGGAATATGTGAAGGAAACCATGCGTGGCGGCCGGACGGAACTAAAGGGGACGGACAAATCGGGACAGATCATGGGCGAAGGTGGATTGAATAAGGACTATGCCTTTAACTGGAGCTATGGCATTCCGGAAACCATCACCCTCCTCATACCGAACGGACAGGGTGGCGGTTCTGATGCCAGAATGATTACCGGCAGCTCTAAATTCGTAGATAAGATGACGGAGGTAGGCGTACCCGAGGACAATGCAGTGCAGATGGCCAATGTCTATGCGTATTGGGGAAATCAGCCAAATACAGCAGGAGCTCCTTACCTGGGAGCCGTTTGCTGGTTTCTCTTTATTCTGGGTCTTGTCTATGTTAAGGGCTGGCGCAAGTGGTGGCTGGTGAGCGTAGCCATAACAGGCGTCGTACTGGCATGGGGAAAGAACTTCTCCCTGGTGAACTATTTCCTTTTTGATCACCTTCCTTTCTATAATAAGTTCCGCGCGCCAACCATTGCGATGATCATGCCTCAGTTTGCCCTTCCCTTATTGGGCGCCCTGGGATTGGATACACTGCTCAAATCCCAGGAAAGTAAAGAGCTCATCCTGGAAAAATTCAAAAAGGTCCTGTACATTACAGCGGGATTGCTGGTAATTGCCATTGGGTTTTACTTTACTACCAGTTACAAAGGGGAAAAGGATGCGATGATACAGCAGCGCTTTATGCAGATGGCGAGCCGTGGTCAGCAGAGCAACCCGCAGGCAATGGAGCAGGCGAATAGTTTTGCCAGCTCGTTGATGGGCTCTCTAAGAGCGGACAGGCAGTCCCTGTATAGCAGCGATCTGCTTCGTACCATCATTCTTATAGCGCTGGCGGCAGCCCTGGTCTGGCTCTACCTCAAAGGGAGGTACAAACAACAATTGATCCTGCTGGCAGGTGTGTTGCTGCTCAGCTCCTTTGACCTGCTGGCCGTAGGAAAACGATATCTCACGGACGACGTGTTTGTAGAGAAGTCGGATTATGACAGTAGTATAGCGCCACCTTCGGCTGCGGATGTACAGATCAAGTCCGATCCGGAGAAGGGTTTCCGTGTCTACGACGAGGAGTCCGGCGACCCGTACAATAGTGCCCGTGCCTCCTATCATCATAATTCAATAGGTGGTTACAGTCCCGCCAAGCTGGGATTATACCAGGATCTTATAGAGCATCAGCTGTCCAAAGGAAATATGCGGGTTTTCGATATGCTGAATACAAAATACTTTATCGTATCCAATCCCGCCAACGGGCAGCCGGAGGCAAGGGTCAATCCCGGCGCATATGGTCCCTGCTGGCTGGTAAAGTCTATTCATTATGTGAAAGATGGTAATGAAGAAATGAGGGCCCTTGACAGCATCGATCTGAAGGACACCGCCGTCATACAGCAGGAGCTCAGATCAAAAGTGAAATTCGAGCCGGTGGCAGACTCTACGGCTAAGATCTCTCTTATAGACAATCGTAACGACACCATCGACTATAAGTTCTCTGCCAAAACGAATCAGTTTGCTGTCTTCAGCGAAATATACTATGATAAAGGCTGGAACGCCTATATCGACGGCCAAAAGACAGACTATGTTCGTGTAGACTATATTCTGCGGGGCATGTCCATACCCGCGGGGGATCATACCATCGAATTCCGCTTTGAACCGCATTCAGTCTGGCTGGGAGATACCCTGTCCAATTGGTTTAGCGTATTAGGGTATCTGCTGCTGATCATCGCGGGAGTGGCGGAATGGAGAAAAAGGCAAAAGAGGGCGGGCGCCGCCGCGTAAAGTAAAATCTATAGCTTGAAGCCGCTGAGCATCGTTATTATTACGTACAACCGGCCAAAGGACGCCCTGGAGCTGGCAGCAAATATTGACGCCCTGGAGGGGCTCGACCGGCTGGTGGAGGAGGTAATCTTCGTCAACAATCATTCTTCCATTTCTTACAGCGATCTGGAAGCTTTTATTGCGGCACGTCCGAATGGTCCTTTCCGGTATTATGCTACACAGGAGAACCTGGGAGTGTCCCGTGGGCGTAACTATGCCATCCGTCAAAGCACGGCGCCTATCCTTGTATTCCTGGACGATGACGCTCTTTTTCGGGATAAAAGCGCTCTGGTTCATATTGCGGATATTTTCAAGGACGAGGAGAGGCAGGGACGAAATACCGGTATTGCCGGATTTAAGGTATTTTACTACGACACATTGCAGTTGCAGCAAAGCGCTTTTCCACACAAGCAGTTCCATCGCCGGAAGGACTGGCCTCATTTTGAAACATACTATTTCACCGGTTGCGCGCATGCTATCCGCAGGGAGGTATTCCAGCGGGCCGGATATTATCCCGAGAACTTCTTCTATGGCATGGAGGAGTATGACCTGAGCTATCGGGCGTTGGATGCGGGATTCCATATCTGCTATGATCACCGGGTAGAGATCCTGCACAAGGAGTCTCCTGCCGGAAGGCTGACACCGCGCGAGAAGCTGCGTGGAATGTGGGTAAATAAGAGCCGGGTGGCCTGGAAATATCTTCCCAAAAAATGGTTTTATACCACGGCCTTGTTATGGAGCCTGGAGTACCTGAAAAAGGAAGGCTGGGACTGGAAAGGCTATTGGAAAGGATGGAAAGAGGTGAGCGGGGTGCCTTCCACGGAAGTACGCAGGAAATTGGGGCCGGACAGCATGGTGTACCTGAAGAAAGTGGAGGCCCGGTTGTCTTACTAGCTGGCGGTGGCCTGGTTGTCCGCAGGTACTTTACTCTTACGCTGAAGGGCTGAAGATAAAAAAAGCCCCTGCGTGAGGGGCTTTCCTAATAACTTTTACGGCATTTTACCATTTATCTACTTCCTCTCCGGTGGTGGTAGTATTAGGGGTCGTGGTAGGTGTATGGCGAACTTCTTCAATGATGTCATCCGCAATGCTGCTTCCCTCCTGTCCCTCGCCTTCTGCAACATTGTCGTGGTTATAGGCGTCGAAGTCAAAGTCTGGCATTAATTCCGTCTTCACGTAATCCACAGCTTCAGTGAGCGCTTTCAGGAACTTGTTGAAGTCTTCCTTGTACAGAAAGATCTTGTGCCTGTCGTACCCATCCTCGTTGAATTTCTTACGGCTTTCGGTAATAGTCAGATAGTAGTCATTACTACGTGTTGCCCTCACATCAAAGAAGTACGTTCTGCGTTTGCCAGCCCTGATGCGCTTGCTGTAAACGCTTTCCATTCTTTTTTCGTTGTTGTCGTACGCCACAATAAATTTTTTTTGTCAGTTGAAAATAACGATTTGTACCGGACACAAATATAGTATTGTTTTCGAATTGACAAAATTCGTAAAAGAATTTATATCACCGATTTAGGTCAATACCAGTCTGCTTTTCACGGCAGGACATTAAAATCGGCGGGATATTGACCATTTTCTGAAGAGCCACCACCAGACAAGGCGAAAAGCCCCTTTTGTTTCCCGTTATGAGACAGGAGGTGGCGATTGGGACTAGGATTCTTCCTTGAACCGCTGAAAGCGGTTCGACCGAAGGTCAATCATTAGACCTTTGCAGGGATAAGGCTAACTTTCCCAAAGCCTTATTCCTGCACATTTTCCTGTTGTTGTTGCTCATAGAGATAGGTATAATACCCATTGAGCGCAAGCAGCTCCTGATGGGTGCCTGTCTCTACGATACGGCCTTCTTCCAGGACGATGATCCGGTCGAAATCCAGCAGGGAGAAGATGCGATGGGTGATGATGACGGCCGTCTTATGCTGAAGATATTGATGTAAGTTTGCAAGTATTTCCTTTTCAGTCTTAGCATCTACAGCGCTAAGACAATCATCAAATACAACGATTTCCGGGTCTTTGACCAGGCTGCGTGCGATGGATATCCGCTGTTTCTGCCCGCCACTGAGGGTCACGCCCCTCTCCCCTATCATGGTATTGTATTTATCGGCAAAACCTTCTATCTCTTTGTCCACGGCGGCATAGCGGGCGGCGCGGCGTACCTTTTCCTCGTCCGGCTTTTCCAGGCCGAATTGGATATTGCCGGTGACCGTATCGCTGAAAAGGAAGGTATCCTGGGGGGTGTAGCTGATCTGGCGGCGGAGGTCCTGCAGATCGAATTGACGAATATCAATTCCGTCCATGAGGATACGGCCTTTTCCCGGGTCGTACATGCGGAGAAGGAGCTGGGCGACGGTCGTTTTTCCGCTGCCCGTCCTACCGATGATGACTACTTTTTCGCCTTTCCGGATGTCCAGGTGAAAGTCCTTGAGGGCGTGGATGCCGGTGTTGGGATATATAAAGTCGATGTGCTCGAAGCTGATATTTCCCTGTAGGTGATGGTGCAGTGGAGTTTCAGGATTGCGGATATCGGGTACGGTATCCAGGAACTCATTCAGTCTCTTTTGGGAGGCGGAGGCCCTTTGTATGATGCTGGCCACCCAGCCGATGGCGCTCACGGGAAAGGTGAGCATGGTAATATAAATAACGAATTCGGTGATGGTGCCGAGGTCCGTATTATGACGGCCATATATGGAATAGATCCCGCCGATCATGATGGTCAGCAGAGTGCTGAGGCCGATCATCAGGCCCATGGAGGGAAAATAGATGGATTCGACCTTGGCCAGTCCTACGGCGTTCTTGCGGTATTCTTCGCTGTTGTGGGTGAAAAAGCGAAGCATGGCATTCTCCTGGACGAATGATTTGATGACACGTATACCGCTGTAGGACTCCTGGGCATTGGTAGTGAGGTTGCTCAAAAGAGCCTGGATATGTTCGCTCCTTTTGTGGATGATGGTATTGACATAATAAATGGTGATGGCCAGGATAGGCAGGGGTGTCAATACGTAAAGGCTGAGGAGGGGGTCTTTTTTCAGCATGAAGAACAGGCTGAAAGCAATGGTGGCCAGGAGGTTGACCAGGTACATGACGGCAGGGCCAGTGAACATGCGGACGCGGCTGACGTCCTCTGCCATGCGGCTCATCAGATCGCCCGTAGAGTGCGTCTTGTAGAAATTGGCGTCCAATAGCTGGTAATGGTCGTAGATCTCCTTTTTCTGGTCGTATTCGATGTGACGGCTCATGACGATGATGGTCTGGCGCATGAGAAACATAAAGAAGCCGCCTACCAGGGCCAGTATGAGCAGGGTAATACCGCAGATGGCCACTTTGGCGCCAAAGGAAGGTTGGGCCTGGTCCAGCCGGCGGATAAATTTCTTTACCAGTATGTCGTAGTTGGCGGTGTCTTTTTTATCCTGGAGGGCCTGGCTGCCTGCCGTCTGGGGCTGTGTTGCAATACCCCGGGGGGGTATGGGGGCGCCCGGCGTACCGGCCTCGGATGGCTGCACTCTGATCTGGGGTATGGAAGCTCTTCGGGAGGCGACGCTGTCGCGTAATTCTTTTTCGACGGAATTGACTACATAGCCGGTGACCTGGGGAGTGAGGATGCGGAAATAGTTGGAGAGAATGATGAATATCAGGCCCCAGAAGAAGCGCATGCGGTATTTCCAGAAATATTTATTGACAGCTCTAAGGTGTTTCATCCGTCGGCATTCATTTTTTCGGGTCGGATCAGCGGGAATCCTGCAAAGGTACGTATCCTATTATTTTTTTGGCTGTATGGCGGCGGAGCCTTTATTTTGCGCCCGGAGAGATGGCAGAGCGGTCGAATGCGGCGGTCTTGAAAACCGTTGAGGTGAAAGCCTCCGGGGGTTCGAATCCCTCTCTCTCCGCTGGGTTCAAATCAAACGATACTGAAAGCCTGTAAAACTGAGTGTTTGCAGGCTTTTTGATTTTGGGGCTGGTCTGTTTTAACCTGTTTTGTCCAGTCTTTACGTGACCACCGGGTGACCTGGACGCGTTTTCGGAAAATGTGGTCACGCCACCCGATCAAAATACCTGAGCATTAACGGGTTAACCCAAAGCC
>Ga0207674_10001042_pt1 | contig 36044 bp, 26 predicted proteins | sample KBSCornC72_FD_184303 | JGI IMG/M metagenome (GOLD analysis project Ga0207674, IMG submission 184303) | Corn rhizosphere microbial communities from Kellogg Biological Station, Michigan, USA - KBS Corn C7-2 (SPAdes) (version 2) | ecosystem: Host-associated > Plants > Roots > Rhizosphere > Soil ... | reverse complement strand
GCCGTTTTGGCCGCAGTTAGTTCCATCAGCAGCCATGCACAGACCTGGCCGCCTGCTCCCATTCCGACAATTCCGGACGCGCCAGAGCCGCAGGACTCTGTGAAGGTGCACGATGTGCCGTTGAATCTGTTGAAGGATCAGGCGGCTATCTGGTCGAGCCCTGCACGCGTTCGAGACAAGGATCTGGGATACCTGGTTCCTCTGGGCTTGGCGGTCACGCTGGTCATGACGACCGACCACCAGGTAATGAGCGAACATGTATCGCAAGATAAGAGCTTCAACGATAAGAGCACGAAGGCTTCCAATGGTCTGGTGAGCCCCTTCATTGCGGCGCCGGTTGTGATGTACGCAGCGGGTCGCCTGGGCCACGGCGGTCGAGCGCGGGAGACCGGAATTCTGGGTGCTGAATCGCTGGTCGACAGCCTGGTCGTCGAGCAAGGAATGAAGCTGATCTTCATGCGGGAGCGGCCCACTGTGGATGGAGCGAGAGGCAAATTCTTCCAAACCAGTGTCGGAGTGGACGGGTCGTTTCCTTCGAACCACAGCATGCTGGCGTGGTCCAGCGCTGCTGTGCTGGTCGATGAGTATCCGTCGACTTTCAATAAGCTGGCCTTCTATGGCGTGGCAACGGGCGTGAGCGTCACCCGTGTGCTCGGCCAGCAGCACTTTCCTTCAGACGTGCTGGTGGGCAGCGCGTTCGGCTGGATGATCGGACATTACGTCTTCAAAAAGCATCATCGAGGGGAGCTGGACTGATCGCTCAACGCAGTCTCCAGTTTCCAGTCCCCGGTTACAAGATGAAGAAACTGGCACTGGTGACTGTTATCGAATACTTTCTTCACACCGGTAACGGAATACGTTCAGCGGCATTTGGATTTCGTTGGTGCCAGTAGGGGTAGGCAGGTTGGACTGCGCTGGCGGTGTCGAGCTTTGCGACCTGCTCGGGCGTGAGATTCCAGCCCACTGCGCCGAGGTTCTGCTTGAGCTGATCTTCGTTACGCGCGCCGAGGATGATGGAGGAGACGGTGGGCCGCTGAAGGAGCCAGTTGAGAGCGATCTGCGGGACGGTTTTGCCGGTTTCTGCTGCGATTTCGTCGAGCGCGTCTATGACTTTGTAGAGGTATTCGTCGGAAACCTGCGGGCCGGGATCGGATGCTTTGTGCAGGCGGCTGACTTCGGGGAGGGGCTTGCCGCGGCGGATCTTGCTGGTGAGGCGTCCCCAGCCGAGCGGGCTCCAAACGAGCGCGCCGACTTTCTCCTGCTGCCCGAGAGTCATCAGTTCCCATTCATAGTCGCGGCCGATGAGGGAGTAGTAGACCTGGTGGGCGACGAAGCGGGGCCAGCCATGGCGATCTGCGATGGCGAGCGACTTCATGAGGTGCCAGCCGGAGAAGTTCGATGCCGCAGTGTACCGGACCTTGCCCTCGCGGACGAAGGACTGGAGCGTGTCCTGCACCTCTTCGATGGGCGTGAGAGCGTCGAATGCGTGCATGTGGTAGATGTCGATGTAGTCGGTCTGGAGGCGCTTGAGGCTCGCTTCAATGGCGCGCCGCATGCGGAAACGGGATGTGCCGGCGTCGTTCGGCCCGTCGCCGATGCGGAAGTAGGTCTTCGTGGAGATCAGGACCTTATCGCGGCGGCCTTCGAGCGCCTTGCCCAGAATCTCTTCGGAGCGCCCGTCGGAGTATCCATCGGCTGTGTCGAAGAGGTTTACGCCCGCTTCGAGACAAACATCGATCAGGCGCCTCGCCTCGGCAACATCGGTGTTGCCCCATGCTTTGAAGAACTCGTTGCCGCCGCCGAAGGTAGCGGCGCCGAAACTCAAAACGGGTACCTTGAGGCCTGAGCCTCCGAGAAGTCTGTATTCCATGGCGTTTTGGATGCGCAAGGGCATTTGAAGATGCGGGAAGAACTCAGATTGCGTTCCGACCCGGAAAGGGATTGCGTGCAAGGCCGTAGATTGCGCTACTCTCTACCTGAAAGGAGTTCCAATGAGGCTACTCGCAACTGCCGCCCTGCTGTGCATGTCTTGTGCGGTCGTGCCTGGCCAGCAATCGGGTGATCCGACGCCGCTCAAAGTGGGAGATCAGGCGCCGGACTTTTCGCTCACGTCGACCGCGGGCGCTAAGGTGAAGCTGTCGGACTTCAAAGCCAAAAACCCTGTAGTGTTGGCCTTCTTCCCCGCCGCTTTCACCGGTGGCTGAACGAAGGAAATGACAGCGTACCAGGCTGGTATCGCAAAATTCGAAGGCAATGACACCAAGGTGTTCGGCATCAGCGCCGACAATATTCCTTCCCTCAAGGTGTTCTCAGAACAACTGAAACTCAGTTACCCGCTGTTGAGCGATTTCAAGGACCGTTCAACGCTGAAGGCCTATGGGGTTCTGCGCCCCGACGGGATGGCGAACCGGGTGACTTACGTGGTTGATAAGAACGGAAAGATCGCGTTTGTTGATATTGGTAATACCGCGATCGACCCGACCGCGACCGATGCTGCCTGCAGCCGGCTTGCGCATCGCGCTGCAACACAAACGAAGTAAGAATCATCAAGCGAGATCAGGGTTTCGGCTGCCGGCCGGAGCCCTTTTTTCATGCATTTAAACTGAAAGAGATATGGCAACTTTGAAAGCTGTGCGCGGTACGCGTGACCTTCTGCCGCCGGAAACCGCGCTGTGGAACCGGATTGAGGCGAAGGCGCGGGATGTGTTTGCTCGCTACAACTTCGGCGAGATTCGGACGCCGGTGTTCGAGGATACATCGCTGTTCTCGCGGAGCGTTGGCGAAGAGACGGATATTGTTTCGAAGGAGATGTACACGTGGGAGGATCGGGCGCGTGCGCAGTCAGAGAAGCCGCAATCGCTGACGCTGCGGCCGGAGAATACGGCAGGCGTGGTCCGGGCCTACATCGAGCACAAGCTGGGCGAGACCGGGCAGTTGCAGAAGCTCTATTACATCGGGCCGCAATTCCGGCGCGAACGGCCGCAGAAGGGACGCTACCGGCAGTTTTCGCAGATCGGGGCGGAAGTGATCGGGCCTTCCACGGCAGGCAGTGAGAGCCCGCTGCGCGATGCGGAAGTGCTGGAGATGCTGGCGACGCTACTGGATGAATTGGGTATCACCGGATGGACACTGGAGCTAAATTCTGTCGGCTCGGCGGCAGACCGAGCGCGCTACAACGAGACGCTGCGGCAGGCGCTAATTCCGGTTGCGCCGAAGATGTGCGAGGACTGCCAGCGGCGGGCGATGACGAATCCGCTGCGGGTGCTGGACTGTAAGGTTCCTGAAGATCAGCCCATCATCGACACGCTGCCGAAGATTGCCGACTCGCTGGATGAGGACTCGAAGACGCACTTTGCCGCGGTGACTGCGGCGCTGGATGCGGCTGGGGTTCCCTATACGCGGAATCACCGACTGGTTCGCGGGCTGGACTACTACACGCGGACGACGTTTGAGTTCACGCACGGCGGCTTAGGCGCGCAAAATGCGCTGCTGGGCGGGGGGCGCTATGACGGGCTGAGCGAGGCGATCGGCGGGCCAAAGGCTCCGGGAATCGGGTTCGCGATGGGTGAGGATCGGCTGGTGCTGACCCTGCAGGCGCTCGAAGCCACGAAGCCAGAGAAGGCGGATGCCTATATCGCACCGCTGGGCGAGGCGGTGAATGCGGCGGCCCTGGCGCTTGCGCGCGAATTGAGGCGTGGGGGTCTGACGGTTGAATTGGGCGATGGTTCGTTCCGGCTGAAGAAGTCCTTCGATGCGGCGGACCGGACGGCCCGGCGGATCGTGATCATGGGAGAGGATGAAGTGGCATCCGGTATCCTAACGGTGAAGGACTTTTCAACCGGAATCCAGACCAAGGTTCCGCGCGCGGAACTGGCGGGCGTCCTGAAGCATTGAGGGCGGTCCGCAGAGTTCTCGCTTCCCACCCGTGCGCCGAAAGCGCGCATGGATGGGGCACCCAACATTTTGGCCATCCATGCTGGCATAAAGGAAATCTGTTGTGCTCGACTTTTTAGGCAATCTTGAACGCACCCACATGTGCGGCGAACTTCGTGCCGCTAACGCAGGCGAACACGTAATCCTGATGGGCTGGGTGAATCGGCGCCGTGACCATGGAAATCTCATTTTCCTCGACGTGCGCGACCGCAGCGGAATCGCACAGGTTGTTCTGGACAAGGAGCTCACTCCTGAAGGCCACGTGAAAGGCGAACAGGTGCGGCCGGAATATGTGGTGGCGGCGGTGGGCAAGGTTCGGCTGCGGGGCAAGGATGCGATCAATCCCAAGATGCCGACCGGCGAAGTGGAGATTGAAGCAACCGAGTTGCGCGTTTTGAATGACACGAAGCTCGCGCCGTTTTCGCCCTCCGAAGAGGCTATACAGAACGAAGAGGTTCGGCTCAAGTACCGTTATATCGACCTGCGGCGGGCAGAAATGCAGCGCAACTTTCTGCTGCGCCACGAGATTACGCGGGCAGTCCGCGAGAGCTTGAGCGATCAGGGCTTCCTCGAGATCGAGACGCCGATCCTCTGCAAGTCGACTCCGGAGGGTGCGCGCGACTTCCTGGTGCCGAGCCGCGTGCATGCGGGCGAGTTCTATGCGCTGCCGCAGTCGCCGCAGATCTTCAAGCAGATCCTGATGATTTCGGGATTCGATCGCTACTTCCAGGTGGCGCGGTGCTTCCGTGACGAGGATCAGCGTGCGGACCGGCAGCTCGAGTTCACGCAGATCGATCTGGAGATGAGTTTCCCGCGTCGCGATCACGTCTTCGGAGTGGTGGAGAAGTTCTGTGCGGCGGCATGGGCGGCGGCTGGCGTCTCGCTTCCGACTCCCTTTCCGCGAATCACCTACGACGAGGCCATCCGGCAGTACGGTTCCGACAAGCCGGACCTGCGCCTGCCGGGGCTTACAGATGTGCGTTCGGCGTTCATCGACGACGCTCTGGAAAGGTTGAAGATCGACCCGGCCCTGCCCGTGATTGCATTGCGCATTCCCAAAGTCGGCGAACTGAGCCGCAAGGAGCGCGAGGATAACCATCCGCTCTTCGACCAGAAAAAAGGTGCGAAGTTTATCGATGATTTCAAGCGCCTCGCCAAAGACTACCCCGAGTCCGTGCACAAAATCCACGAATTGACCGGTGCTGAGGAAGGCGATTTCGTAATCGTCGTGGCAGGCGATCCTGCGCACCACATCAAGGCAAGCGATACCAAGTTCGAGGGGCGGCTGAGCGAGCGCGAGATCAATGTGTACATGGCTGCGGGCAATTTTCGCAGTGAGCTGGCGAAGAAATATGCCGACCGGCATAAAGCGTTCTCGCTGACCGATGAGCTAGTGCAGAGCGCGGGGCCACGGGGCGGCGGGCAGAAGCTGGACGGGTCGAAGGCATTTCATCCGATCTGGATTGTCGACTTCCCGATGTTCGAGTACGACCTGGCAAGCGGAAAGTGGATGCCGGCGCATCACCCGTTCACGGCACCGTATGAAGCGGACATGGCGAACCTCACGTCGGATCCGGCGTCGGTGCGCGCGGATTGCTACGACCTGGCGATGAATGGACTGGAGCTGGGCTCAGGGTCGATTCGTATTCACCGCAAGGATGTGCAGCAGCAGATCTTCGCATCGCTGGGGATTTCAGAGGACGAGGCGAAACAGCGATTCGGATTCTTTCTCGATGCGCTGGAGTATGGAACTCCACCGCATGGAGGAATTGCGCTTGGGCTGGACCGGATTGTGATGCTGCTGGCTGGCGCGCCGAGTTTGCGCGAGGTCATCACTTTCCCGAAGACGGCGAAGGCGATTGACCTGATGGCGGATGCGCCGACGACGGTGAGCGATCAACAGCTGCGGGAGTTGCACATCAAGGTGACGGGGCGGAGCTGAAACCGGCTCAGTCGCCGGTTACCTCGACCAGCTGGTCCGGCGCCATCATGGCGGTGGTTTCGATGGAGAGGCATTTGCCCAGCTCGTCGAATCCTTTGTTCCAGTGCGGGCGGTCTTCGGCGGTCTGCGATGTGAGCGCGTAGCTCGAGGTACGCAGGATTTCGTACCAGACGTTCTGCGCCTGCCAGAGGTTCAATTCGAATGGCAGTTCGGTGATGGTGCGCGCCAACGAGAGCGCACGATCGAGCATCTCCAGCGAGCCCGCAGACATCTGCAACTCAACCATTGCGCGTTTCATGCGCTGGTCGGCGATGTAGGAGAGCGTCGTCGTGTCTAGCTTCACCTTGTCGGACTTGGCGAGTTGCAGGAACGAGCGCAGCAACGCCTGATCGATCGGCTCGCCTTCGAGCGCGCGGCGAAGGCCTGCATTGATGGCGAATTCGGCGGCCAAGGTTAGAGCCGGCGGTTTGGGCAGGCCGGCTTGCGAGAGGTAATGCAGCAGGCTGGCGTGATCTTCGTAGATGTTGGTGAGGGAACTCTCAATGTCCCACAAAGTCGAGTTCAGGATAAGTTGCACGATGCGGCGCTGTTCGTCGCTGAAGAGCGATGTGAGCGAGTAATCGACGTGGCCGTAATAGCGATCGATGGACCGGATCACGTCAGGGAAATCAGCGCGCTGCACCTGCTCTGCAACCTGCTGCACGAATGATTCAAACTGGCCGGCGTCCTCATCGATGTACGGCTTCACCGCGGCGGTAATGTTCTGATCGCCGAAGTGCAGGACGGCGAAACTGAAGCTTTGAGCTTTTCCGGTAATGGCGCTGGTGATGTGCGCGCGGCCAAGAGCAAGCCTGCCGCGACCCGAAGTAAAGACTTCGTAGGAGATGCGGCGCACGCGGTAGCAGAAGAGCTCCGTTTCTTCTGCAAACGAGGAGAAGGTGCTGCTGATGGCGTAATGCGCAGCGACTTGTTCAAGGCCGAGCTGCAGGGGCAGGACCTTGTCTTTGTAGATGCGCGCGCCGTCTCCAGCGGACGGGACATTGGACTTGGCTTCGGCAAGTGTCTTGAGAAATGCCGGTTCCAGATCAGCGGCGTGTTCGCCGAAGAGCTCGCGTGCGAGCTGCAGAGCGCGAGCTGCATATGCGATTACCTGGATTGTTTCAATTCCGGAGATGTCGTCGAAGAACCAACCGCAACTCGTATACATGAGCTGCGCGTGGCGCTGCATCTCCATCAACTGCATTGCGCGGACGCGCTCGGTCGAGTTCAATGGATGCTTTTGATGAGCGGCTAGAAAGCGGTCCACCACCTCTTCGCTGCGATCGAGAATTACCTCGATGTAGGCGTCGCGCGCTCCCCAGACGTCCACGAACAGCTCCGATCCCAGTTCCTGGGTCAGCGGTGTGATGGAATCTCGCAGCTCATCGAGAGCTTTGCGAAGCGGCGCGCGCCATTTCTGATTGAAGCCGGGCTTGCCGCCGTTACAACCGCAGTCGGAGCGCCACCGCTCGACGCCATGGGCACAGCTCCACGAGGTATTCTCGGCAATCTCGCACTCCCACTCGGGCGGAAACTCCTCGAGAAAGCTCGCATAGTTGGTGAGCTTGACGGTCTTGTCCTGCTCCAGCAGCTTGAGCGCATACGCCAGAGCCATCTCGCCGTGACGGTGATGGTGGCCGTAGGATTCGCCATCAGTGGCGACGCTCTCGAGCTGCGGCTGGACATTGTCTTCGAATCCAGCTTTGAGGCGTGCCGCGAAAGCCTCTCCTGAGTTCAGCAATCCTTCGAAGGCGATGGCGCGCGACGTGGGGCCGTCGTAGAAGAAGATCGCGATCGATACGCCGGAGTCGAAGCGCATGAGATAGGGACGCGTGGTGTCGACTGAATTGGCGAGCGGCGTGGTCCAGATGGGATCGGCTTCGGTTGCGTCCTGCTTGAGGGGCCGGATGCGCTTGCACTGGCTGGGTGCAAGGATGGTGAACTTGATGCCGTGCTGGGCAAGTAACTCCAGGGTTTCGGAATCTACGGCCGTTTCTGAGAGCCACATGCCTTCGGGCCCTGAGCCGTAGTGGTTCTCGTAGTCGGCGATGCCCCAGCGAATTTGCGTGATCTTGTCGCGCGAGTTCGCCAGAGGCATGATCACGTGGTTATAGACCTGCGCGATTGCGGAGCTGTGTCCGTCATTCAACCTGCGGCTGCGCCTTTCGCCGTCAAGGATCATGCGGTAGGTACGCGGAGCGTTCTCCTTCAGCCAGCTCATCAGGGTGGGGCCGAAGTTGAAGCTCATGCGCGAGTAGTTGTTCACGATCCGGATGATCTGGTTTTTGTTGTTCACCGTGCGGGCGGCGCCGTTGGTGGCGTAGCTCTCGGCGCAGACACGCTCGTTCCAATCGTGATAGGGCGCTGCCGAGTCCTGTGTCTCGACGGTTTCGAGCCAGGGGTTCTCGCGCGGAGGCTGGTAGAAGTGCCCGTGAATGCAAATGTATCGTTTCGCCGCGGCCATGCTTTCCCGGTGCAGGTGAATGGAAATGATCGTGCTTGATTATTGTAGGCTTTCGCACGGACGGTGCGGCAAAGGACTCTTACTGCCGGACTGAGCGCGATTGAGGGCGCGGCTATTTTTGGGGCTCGACGGCCCGCCCCGCCGGTGCAGTTCCTTTTGCCAGGTCGCACGCACGCCAGAGGTACCAGCTCGCGACGGACCGGAAGGGACGCCAGCGCTGAGCGCGACGAAAAAGCACGTCGGGCTTGGGCAAGTCCGATGCTTCCAGCGGGCGACTCTTGGGCAGCCGCTGAAATGTGAGAGCGAAGCCCTTGCGCACACCGTAATCGGTGACGGGAAGAACGTCGGGGCGACCGAGCCTAAAGATGAGGAGCATCTCGACCGTCCAGGGGCCGATACCGCGAACCTCCGTCAGACGTTCGACAATGTCGGCATCCGGCATTTTCAGAATCGCCTTGTGCGTGGGCACGGTCCCGTCGATGGTTTTCGCCGCGAGGTCGCGCATAGCTTTGATCTTGTTGCCGGAAACGCCGGCAGCTCGCAGTGGCTGGTCCGGCGTGTCGAGCAGTTGCTGTGGGGTTGGATCGCCGTGGAAAAACTCGCGAACGCGCCGATGAATCGTAGCCGCTGCCTTTCCGTGAAGTTGCTGATAGAGGATTGACTCGAGCAGCGATTCAAATGGAGATGGAGACGGGTCGAGCCGCAGCCTGAACTCACCTACTTTGTCGATGAGGGCGCCGAGCTTGGCGTCGCTGGCACGCAAATGCGCCAGGGCCTCTGCGGGATCAAAGGGGAGCTTTCTGCTCTTTCCGTCATGAATCATGGAGAAACCAGTCTATCGAAGGTGGCTTCGAATAACATTCTTGTGACCGACTAATCCTGGAGTTATCGATATGAAAATGCGTCCCGGGTCGCAGACCGGATTTCTTCTATGCGGTAAGGAATGGAGCGATGGAGAAGCGCTGGAGGTTCGCTCGCCGTGGGATCAGGGGCTCATCGGGAAAGTTACTGTCGCAAAGCGTTCCGATGCGCGGGAAGCTGTAAACCACGCGGTCGCCAGTTTGCGGCGTACGCGAGCTCTGCCGCGCTGGAAGAGACGCGAGATTCTGGAGGACGTTGCAGCTTCATTGATTGAGCAAAAGGAGCGTTTTGCCAATCTGATTGTGGCTGAGGCCGGCAAGCCGGTGCGCCTGGCGCGCACGGAAGTGGATCGCGCGGTGCTGACCTTCAAGACCGCTGCGGAAGAGGCGGCTCGGCTGGGCGGCGAGACCATCCCGCTGGATCTGACCGAGGGCAACGAGAATCGCTGGGGACTGGTGCAGCGGTTTCCGGTGGGTCCGGTTCTGGCGATCACTCCGTTCAATTTTCCTCTCAACCTTGTGGCCCACAAGGTTGCGCCGGCGCTCGCGGCAGGGTGTCCGATTCTCGTCAAACCTTCGCCCCAGACGCCATTTACGGCGCTTGCCTTAGGTGAGGTGATCTTGAAGGCCGGCTGGCCCGAAGAGGCGATCGCTATCCTGCCCTTGGAGAACGCCGATACGGCGTGGCTCGCGGAGAAAGAAGATCGCATCAAGCTCGTGAGCTTCACAGGGTCGGCAAAAGTTGGCTGGGAGTTGAAGGCGCACTCCGGACGAAAGCGCGTCCTGCTTGAACTCGGCGGGAATGCTGCGCTCATCATTCACAGCGATTATCGCGATCTGGACAGCGCGGCTGAGCGCACGGCGCACGCCGCATTTGGCTATGCGGGACAATCGTGCATCAGCGTGCAGCGCGTGTTTGTGGACAAGAGCGTATTCCAGACGTTCCTGTGGAAGCTGGTTGAGGTTGCAGGCAAGCTTGTCGCCGGTGATCCTTCGCATGACACGACAGACCTGGGCCCGATGATCAGGCCGGGAGAAGCAGAGCGCGTCGAGTCCTGGATCAAGGAGGCGGTTGCGGCGGGAGCCCGCCTGATCGACGGAGGCATACGAAACGGGAATGTGATTACGCCTGCAATTCTGACCGGTACGACGCAGGGAATGAAGATCCGCGACGAAGAGGCGTTTGGTCCGGTGGTTCTGGTTGAGCCATACACGGATTTCGAGGAGGCGCTGGCGGAGGTGAATCACTCCCGATTCGGGCTGCAGGCCGGACTGCTGACGCGCGATGCCGGGCGCATCCTGACTGCGTATCGAGAGCTTGAGGTGGGTGCGTTGATCGTGGGCGACACGCCGGCGTGGCGGCTTGATCCGATGCCCTACGGAGGCGTGAAGGATTCGGGCCTCGGACGCGAAGGCATCCGTTCAGCGATTGAGGGAATGACGGAACCGCGCATGCTGGTGATGACAGGAATGAATTGAGGTGTGCTTGGGCACGCGGTCGCGCCTTGCTATGCTCAGCGAGAGAGAATCAACAGTATGGATCTTGGACTTAAAGACAAACTCATTGTCGTAACTGGTGGCGGAGCGGGGATTGGCGCCGGTATCTCACGGGCATGCCTGGATGAGGGCGCGCGGGTGGTTGTGCTGGGACGGCCATCGGATAATGTTCAGGCGTTTATGGCGGAGATGCAGGCTGCTTCGGCGGCCTGTCACTTTGTCGAAGCGCACCTTGAGGATCTCGATCGATGCCGGACAGCGATCAAGGAGATCGAGGATCGTCACGGAGACATCTACGGGCTGGTTAACAACGCAGGCGTAAACGATGGCGTCGGTCTTGAGAACGGCAGCGTCGATCGATTCATCGAAAGCCTCAAGAAGAACCTGAACCACTACTATGCCCTTGCGCATTATGCTCTGGCTGCGCTGAAGCGGACGCAGGGAGCAATTGTGAACATCAGCTCGAAGGTGGCGCTGACGGGCCAGGGCAATACGTCGGGATATGCGGCGAGCAAGGGCGCACAGCTTGCATTGACGCGCGAGTGGGCAGCCGAGCTGCTGAAGTACAACATTCGCGTGAATGCGGTTCTTCCGGCCGAGGTGATGACTCCGCTGTATCGCCGCTGGCTCGACACGCTCGGCGATCCCGATGCGGAGCTGAAGCGCATCACGGATAAGATTCCGCTGGGTCATCGCATGACTCTGGCATCAGAGATTGCTGCCGCAGCGGTGCTTTTGCTGTCTCCGAAGCAGTCGGCACACACGACGGGGCAGCAACTAATTGTCGATGGCGGGTACGTGCATCTTGATCGCGCGTTGACTTAAGCGCTTAAAGATTAGCGAAGCGAAAAGCGCCTGATCATGGCGCCCGTGGATGCCAGTCGCAGTTGCAACGCAGCGTGACGGATGTCCTGCAACTTCGCGGGATCTTCGCCGAGTAAATTGCGTTCTGCATACTCCGCCATTTCCATCAAAGCGCCGGCATCGCGAAAGGCTGCTCGGGGCGTTTGGGCCCAGTGCCGGCGGAGTGCTTCCGATGGGGCGGATGATGTGTAAGCCAGTCTGCAGGCGGGGCTCATGCGGGCCAGAATTGCCTCCCATGAGCGGCTATTCCGCTGGTGCATCTGAACAAACCAGTTCACCATCACTGCAGTGATCAGCAGGAATATGGCGACCTGGATTGGAATGAGAATGGCCGTGCTCTCTCGTCCCGAACTTACGCGGGAGAAGGCGGACAACTCCCCCTCCCATGTTGAGGGTAGACCCGCATCGGAGGCGAGGGCCATTGCACTTCCGTGTGACGAATTCTGATACATCCGCAGGTTTTCAAACTCGGACAGTCAATGCGCTTCGGCCATATCAGCAAGACTCGGCGCAATAGCGACCTCCGAGCCCATGGAACGCGGCCAAATTGCAGTGAATCGGCTTCCCTTGCCGAGGGTCGATTCAACAGTGATTGAGCCGCCTCGACGAGTTACAAGCTTCCTGGCTGCCCAGAGTCCCATACCATTGCCTGTCTCGCCTTTTGTGCTCATGCCGAACCGAAAGAGGTTTTCCAGCGTTTCAGGCGGTATACCCACACCCTGATCCTCGACGGTGACAGCGACTTCTTCAGGACGCCCCTGAATTTGAATGATGACCCGGGAGCCTCTTTCGGTGGTGGCCTCGCAGGCGTTGCGGACCAGGTTGAGCAGCACCTGGCGGATCTCGACCGCGTAGGCCATGAGGCTGCAGTCACCCGAGCTCTCGATTGCAACTTCGAGTCCGCGTTGCCGGAGCATTGGTTCGAGCAGAGAGCGAACTGATGTAGCCGAGATTCTCAAATCGGTATCCTCGGGATGCTCATCCTGCCGGAAGAATCCGAGCGTTGAACGCGCGATGGAGCCGATTCTGCGCACTTCATCCGCGGCGTGCTCTGCCATTTTTTTGATATCAGCGGACGCCGCGGGATGATTCTCAATGAGGAACATGTAGTTTTGGATGGCAGTCAGCGGATTGTTGATTTCGTGCGTCACCAGCGCGGACATGCGGTTCCACTCTTCAAGCTTGCGGGCATCGAGCAGACTCTGCTCAATGTGCGCCTTCTCGGTTTGCGCATGGGCAAGGCGGTCGGCGTAGTCGTTGATTCCGAAGCCCAGATCGGGTGCGCGCCGGATGAACTGGATCGCCACATAGCCGGAAAGTACGGCAGTGATGATGTTCGTCCACGCATCTACCCAGAAGATTGGTATCCAGGTTGTGATGACCTCAAGCAGGTGCGTGGAGCCGCAAGCGACGATGAACAACGCAAAGCCAACGAGGAAAAAGATCCAGTCGCGAGCGATGACGCGACTCGTCTTGCGCGCAAGATAGAACAGAGTGATGCAAATGCAAAGGTAGCTGAGAAATGTGATGGCATTTGTGACGGCCATCGTCCAGATGAGTTGCGGATCCTGCCGCCAGCAGACAGCGTGCGGCATCAAGGATGAGTACATGGCGTGACCTGCCTATCCTGCGCGGGCTGCGGATTTAAGGAGCTGCGGTCGAGCTGCAAGCAAGAAACTGCGCACGTGAACCAGGGCAGAAAAAATTCATCGAAGGAAAAGGGGAAGCACGAGGGTGTTCGCGCTCACACGGCTGGAAACTGGGGACCCTTGAGACGTGCGAACCCCGCAATAGAACCCTTTTACCAATATCGAACGTTACCGTGCAATGTGAAATTGGTAACGTTTCTGCCCAGGGTTGACTGCATATGCAATAGCTCTTCGGAATTGCCAGCTCGTCACATTTCTGTGGCCTGGCCACATGAGCGTGGCATACTTCTGTGGTCGTACCACAGGGGCCAAAAATGTCGCCTGAAAAGCTGGACCTGCTGCAAGGCACGCTGGACCTCATGGTCCTTCAAACTCTAACTGTGATGGGCTCGATGCACGGATACGGCATCGCCCGCCGCATCGAGCAGGTCAGCGCAGACGAAGTACTTCTGAACCAGGGCACCATTTACGCCTCGCTCGTCCGACTGGAACAGCGTGGATGGATCTCCTCGCACTGGGGAACTTCAGACAACAATCGCAAGGCGAAATACTATTCCATCACCGCGGCCGGCAAACGGCAGCTTGCAGCCGATGCGCGCTACTGGGAGCGCCTCAAGGATGTGATGGAGCGCGTGCTCACGATGGACAAATCCGCTGAAGGAGCGGATGCATGAGCGAGACGCTGAGGCTGGCGAAGAGGCTATGGGCTTTCATCCGCAGAAGACCCCTCGATGACGATCTTGAAGACGAGCTGGCTGCGCATTTGCAGTTCGCGATTGACGACAACATGGCGAGAGGGATGTCGCCGACCGAAGCGAGACGCATGGCGCTCATCAGCATTGGGGGCATGGATCAGGCCCGCTACAAACACCGCGAAGCACGAGGTTTTATGACTCTCGATATTTTCAAGCAGGATCTCAAATACACATTGCGATCGCTCTGGCACGATCCGAGTTTCACCGTCGTGGCAGTTTTGATTCTGGCCCTTGCGATTGGCGCCAATATTGCTGTCTTCAGCGTTGTGAACACATTGCTGCTGCGGCCTCTGCCGTTCCCGAACGCGCACGAGCTTGTGTGGATTGCCCCGCCGCCTACCAAGTGCGGCATGTCGTGCGCTACGTATTCAACTGACGCTTATGATGAGTTCCGCGCGGGCAGCCGCTCTTATCAGGACGTGACGGGATACTTTGCGTTTTCCGGAGCGGATAATCTGAGCTTGAATCTCGGCGGCGCTCCCATTCCGGCAACAAGCATCGACGTCATTCAGAACTTCTTTCAGGTTCTCGGCGTGCATGCGCAGATGGGCCGTGTATTCACCCCTGAAGATGCTCGCAACGGTGCGGCTCCGGTTGTGCTTCTGACAAACGCGTGGTGGAAGCGGCAATTCAATGCCGATCCAGGCATTGTGGGCAAGGCATTCGACATGAACGGACAGCAGACCACGGTTATAGGCGTGCTGCCGGCCTCGTTCGACTTCGGGGCGGTGTTCGCGCCGGGTACAAAGGTAGATGCGATCACTCCATTGAACCTGTACGGGCCCCCGCGTGATTGGGGGAACATCATTACCATGATCGGGCGGTTGAAGCCCGGAGTTACGATGGGGCGGGCTGTGGACGAGGCCGCGCGAGTTGCACCTGCAATGTGCTGGAACAACAAGCATCCTGAAACTTGCGGAGATTACAAAGGCGGGGTCGTTCCAGTCCCTCTCAAGGACTACATCGGCGGAAAGCTGCGGCGATCGCTCATCGTGCTGTGGAGCGCGGTAGGAGCAATCCTGCTGATCGCGTGCGTGAATCTCTCTAACCTATTGCTGGCACGTGGCGCAGCGCGCGCAAAGGAGTTCGCTATGCGTGGCGCTCTGGGGGCCAGCCGGGGCCGCATTGTGCGCCAACTTCTAACGGAGAGCCTGGTCCTCAGCGGGATGGGCGCGATGTTTGGGTTCATGCTGGCAGCGGTGCTGGTTCAATGGCTGGCTCATCAGGGTGCAATTGCGTTACCTCTGTTGAGCACGCTGCACATGGATGGGGCGGCGCTTGGGTGGACGGTGCTGATCTCAATCTTTTCAGCCACGATCTTTGGGATTGTGCCCGGTCTTCGCATGGCGGGCGGGAATGTCTACGAGTCACTTAAGGATGCCGGACCAGGCGCCACTGCGAGCCGCAAGCACGAGCGCATCAGGTCGGTACTGGTCGTGTCTGAAGTTGCTCTGGCCTGCATGCTGCTGGTAGGTGCGGGGCTGCTGCTTCGCAGTTTCATGAATGTCCTGAACGTCGACCTGGGATTCGAGCCGGATCATGCAGCAGCCATCAAGGTCAGCTATGACGACAGTGTTCCCAATGACAAGGACGGCAACCTAAGCGCGCAGAAGCGCGGGGTAATTTTTCAGCAGATTCTCTCGCGGGTGAGCGCTCTGCCCGGAGTTGAAGCGGCGGGGACGGTCGACTATCTTCCACTGGGCCAGAATCGCGCCTGGGGCCTGCCGTTTCCCAAGGGCGTAAAGCGACCCAAGAATATCGACTCGGGTCCGCTGGTCTACGTGATCAGCCCTGGGTATATGCGCGCCATGGGCACAGCCATCCGCGGCCGCGACTTCGGCTGGTCCGATCTTCCCAACACTGAGCAAGTGATCATGATCAACAGGAGTTTCGCCAAGTTCCTCGCAGGCTTTGCGAAATGGCCAGGTGGAGATGCAGTTGGCCAGGTGTTGGCAAACGGTGGTGGAAGAGATCTACATGTGGTCGGCGTGGTCGACGACGTGCATGAAGAGAATGTCGATGGCGATGCAGGCTGGCAGATCTACTACCCGTTCACGCAAGCAAGCCCGAGCGCTGCAGAACTTGTAGTGCGCACCAGGATGAATCCAGCGTCTCTTGCCGGTCCTGTTCTCGCTACCCTTCGAGAGATGAATCCGAAACAGCCCGCTGCTGAATTTAAGCCGATCCGGTTACTGGTGAATCATGCAGTTTCGGGCAGGCAATTCTTTATGCTGCTCGTCGTTTCATTTGCGGGACTCGGGTTGCTGCTTGCCGCTCTGGGGATCTACGGCGTGATTTCGTATTCGGTCACGCGCCAGACGCAGGAGATCGGGATCCGGATGGCGCTCGGCGCTTCGGCTGCGCATGTGCGAGGCCGGATTTTGACAAGCACACTACGGCTGGCATTGATTGGAATCGTGATTGGAGTAGGTGCATCGCTGGCCGGGGCGAAGTTGATAGCCGCTCTGCTGTTTGGCACTTCGCCATGGGATTTGGCCACTTACGGGAGCATGGCTTTGCTGCTGCTGATGATCGCCGCTCTCTCCGGATATATCCCGGCGTTTCGGGCGTCGCGTATTAACCCGACGGTGGCGCTGCGAACGAACTGAGCGTATACGAGGGCGATCGCCCGAGTTGGGAGCAGGAGTCTTCGTCTAGCGCGCGAAGAATCCTGTGTACCGTTGCCGATTGGTTCTGCTATATGTTGCAGAACCTTCAGGCAAGAGAGATCAGGCAGAACCAGGCGCGGCCTCTCGTGTCTGCGGGCACGCCTTTCCATGTCAGACGTCGAAGTCCAAGACCGGTTTGTCGAGGCGGAGCACCTCGTCGAAGCGCAGAGCGCAGAGCTGAAGAAAGAGTTGCGCCTGGTGGACCTGGTGCTCTCACAAACGCTCTACATTATTGGAATTCAATGGCTGGGGACCGCGGGCAAGCTAGGCTCTGCGCATGTGATGTACTGGATTCCCGCAGTTTTGCTCTTCTACATTCCATCGGGCATTGTCGTGATTCACCTCAGCCGGGAGATGCCCCTCGAAGGCGGGTTGTACCAGTGGGCCAAGCTGCGCTTTGGCGAAGCAGTGGGTTTTCTGGTTGCCCTGAATCTCTGGGCGACAGTCGTGCTGGTGGTGGGCTCCATGGTCTCCATGTTGACCGACAACATTGGATATGCGGTTGGCCCCGCGGGTGCATGGATTGTGGAGAGCAAGCTTGTCAATGCGACGGTGACCGCGGTGGTGATGGGAAGCATGGCCGTCATTGCCGTTCGCGGCCTTTCGCTGGCGAAATGGATTCACAACATCGGCGGCTTTGTTCTGGTTCTGATGATTGTCTCCATGCTCGCCTTTGCTTTGCCTCGCTGGATTCACGGGAATGCGGCTGCTGCGCCGGCTGCGGTCGTCTTCCCTGCTTTCACCCTTTTGAACCTGAATATTGCAGCAAAAATGGGGTTCGGTGCGTTCTGCGGGTTCGACGGCACGTGCATCTTTGCTGGGGAAGTGCGAGACCCTAATGTTGCCCGGACGCTGCGCCGCTCGATCTTCCTGTCGGGTCCTCTGATTGCAGTCATCTACATTCTTGGCACCTCTGCGGTTCTTGCATTTACCCGGCCGGCCGACCTTGATCTCATTTCACCGCCTACGCAGGCCTTGATGCGGGGATCGCAAGGAACGCCGTTCGCATTTGTCGCCGCCCCCGCAATCGCCCTGCTGCTGATCCTGAATGGACTTGGAGGGACAAGTCTGTATTTCAATTCTGTAATCCGTCTACCCATGGTTGCGGGGTGGGATCAATTGCTCCCGCAATGGCTCAGCCGCATCCATCCGCGTTTCAGGACGCCCGTTGGTTCCATCATTTGTGTAGCAGCAGCGACATTTACTCTCACGTTCCTGGGAAACTTCGGGGTTGGCGCGCAAGAGGCATTCCAACTACTTAACAGCACCGGCCTTATCTGCTGGGCCCTCGCATATTTGGTTATGTTTGCCATTCCGCTAGTTGGAAGAGGAGAGAAGGCTCCGCTCGCTGTGAGGATTGCCGCCGTGTCGGGGTTCGTGATGACACTGGGCTATGCCGTTCTATCCATCTTCCCGGTTGTGGAGGTGAAGAACCCGGCGTCGTTCACCCTTAAAGCTATTCTCGTCATAGGTGGAATCAATGCCGCGGGCGCGGTCTATTTCCGATTTGCATCGCGCCGCAGACACCACCCGTAATGATCGCATAACCTGGGATTGCCTTTCGAAGGCGGTTCCTCATTCTTGCGATTTCGATTGCACGCGATTCGTTTGGAACGTATTCTTCTCGCACTGCCCGCCTTCCCCTTCGAATCCCGGACAGCTTCCTATTAGGAGCACGCAAGATGTGCGGAATTGTGGCCCTGTACTCGCGGCGCGAGCCAATCTCTCCGGTGGCGGTTGAACGAGCAACGAATCGTCTCTATCATCGCGGCCCTGATGGGCAGCGCCAGTGGATCAGCCGCGATGGCCGCGTCGGACTGGGACATGCGCGGCTGAGCATCATCGACTTGGCGACCGGTGACCAGCCGATCGCGAGTGAAGATGGCCGGACGCACATCGTTGCCAACGGGGAATTCTACGAGTACGAAGTGATCCAGAGAGAGCTCGAAGCGCGTGGGCATCATCTGCGGACGCGATCGGACAGCGAGATCGCTCTACATCTTTACGAAGAGGTGGGCGTACATTGCGTACACCAACTCCGCGGCGAGTTCGCGTTTGTGATCTGGGATGAGAAGCAGCAAACTCTCTTTGCTGCGCGCGACCGATTCGGCATAAAGCCGCTCTTCTATTCCTGGCACAACGAGAAGCTCTACATCGCATCGGAAGTGAAGGCACTGTTTGAGGCCGGAGTGCCCGCGCGGTGGGATGAAGAGAGCGTGTACCAGTCGTTCAGCTTCGGCGGGCACCAGATGCGCACGCTTTATGATGGCGTATTCCTGGTGCCTCCCGGACACTACCTGGTCGTAACTGAAAAGCACTTCCAGATCACGCGCTACTGGGACTTCAACTATCCCGCGGCGGGTGCGACCAGCCAGCGCAAGAGCGATGCCGACTACATCGCCGAGTTCCGGCACGAACTGGAAGAGGCGGTCCGCATCCGCCTGCGTGCCGATGTGCCGGTGGGCGTGTACCTGAGCGGCGGGCTCGATTCATGCTCAGTGCTGGGACTGGCTGCGCGCCACCATCCGGATCCCATTCAAGCTTTCACGCTGACATTTGACGATGTCGCCTACGATGAAGGGCCGATCGCACGGGAAATGGCGGAGCTGGCCGGAGCGAAATTCCATACCATTCCGATCAACCAGAACACTCTTGCGGAGAACTTCGCGGACGCAATCCTGCAGTCGGAGATGCTTTGCGTCAATGCGCACGGGGTGGCGAAATTTCTTTTGAGCAAGGCAGTTCGCGAGGCCGGGTACAAGGTGGTCATCACCGGCGAGGGCTCCGATGAGATCCTGGGCGGCTATGCGCATTTCCGGCGCGACATGCTGCTCTACAACCGCGAGGGACAGGATCCGGCAGAGATCGAGCAACTGCTGAAATGGCTGAATGACAACAATACGGTCTCGCGGGGTCTGCTGTTGCCGGACGGGGATACGGGGAATCTGGATGCGGTCCGGCGAATTCTGGGCTACGTGCCTTCGTGGTTCGAGACGTTCTCGTCGCGTGCGGTGAAATCAGCCCCGTTGCTGGCGGAAGATTTCAGCTGCAGGTTCAAGCACCGCGAAAGTTATCTCCAGTTGCTATCAGATGTCGACGTTCCGGGTCAGTTGAGAGGTCGCGACGCGCTGCATCAGTCGCTCTATTTGTGGGGAAAATCGGTGCTGGCCAACTACATCCTCACCATGCTGGGGGATCGCATGGAGATGGGCCACTCCATCGAGGGTCGCGTACCGTTCCTCGACCATCACGTCGTGGAGTGCATCTGCCGTCAGCCGGTGAATATGAAGATTCGGGGGCTAACGGAAAAATACGTGCTGCGCGAAGCTGTGCGCGACGTCATCACCGACACGGTGTATAGGCGGCAAAAGCATCCGTTTCTGAGCCCGCCGGCGACACTCAATCCGGACCAGACATTCAACATGTATGTGCAGGATCTGCTGCGCGGAAAAACGATGGCCTCGATTTCTTACTTCGATCAACGAGAGATCGTCAAGATGCTGGATCGCATTCACGCCATGGATGCGGGGGCGCGCACGGCTTACGATCAGATCCTGATGCCGCTGGTGAGCATGTGCGTGATTCACGAGGGTTTCGGCATGGAGTGCTGATCGGGGATCACGAAACGCCGTAGTGTATACTCCCGTCGTTATGCTGACACGACATCTGAAGCTTCTCTTTGCCGCATCTCTTCTCCTTATGACCGTTCCCACGTATGCGCAAAACGCGCAGCCCAAACCAAAGCCAGAAGAGACCGAGATCTGGAAACCAGAGCCCAAGGTCGTTACACCAGCCGCTGAGTGCAATGCGCCACCGTCTGACGCCGTCGTGCTTTTCGACGGGAAAAACATCGACGAATGGGTGAACGTGAAGGACAAAGCGGCCGCCACATGGGATGTTCATGATGGCGTGATGACGGTGAACAAAAAAGGCGGCAACATCGAGACCAAGCGCAGCTTCAAGAATTACCAGCTGCACGTGGAGTACAAGATTCCGGCGAGCATCACAGGCACAGGACAAGGGCGCGGAAACAGCGGCATCTTTCTGGCCTCGACCGGTCCGAGCGATGACGGATATGAGCTGCAGGTGCTCGACGGCTACAACAATCCCACATATGTGAACGGGATGGTCGGCAGCATCTACAAGCAGGCGATTCCTCTGGCCAACGCCAGCCGCAAGCCCGGCGAGTGGCAAGCCTACGACATTGTGTGGACCGCGCCTACGTTCAACGAAGATGGTTCCGTGAAGACTCCGGCATATGCGACGGTCTTGTTGAATGGGGTGTTGGTGGAGAATCACTTCGAGCTGAAGGGACAGACGCTCTATATCGGCAAACCGTTCTATAAGAAATACGACACGGCGCCAATCAAGCTACAGGCTCACGGAGACAAGAGCGAACCCATGAGCTTCAGGAACATCTGGATCCGCGAGCTGCCGTAGTTCAAGCCTATTGCCGGTGAGTGGCCATGGCCTGGGTCTTGGCCATTCTCACAGCATTGCGGAGAGCGGTTACAAATTCGCGGGCGGCAGCATTGTCGGCAAACGTGAGCCCGAATGCCTCCACCTGATCCTGAAACTGGCCGTAGTCGGCAGAGCTATGCGGTCCCGGGCTGAGGTGCTCGAGTTTGTCGCGATCGTAGACGAGCGCCGGGAACTTCTTGCCAGGCATACCGACCACAACGATCATCGTGGCGTCGCCCTGGTCTCCGGGCTTGTAAGCCTGAGGAGCGGCCGGGTCGGTGAAGACGCGATCCTCGCTCACAATGTTTTCATCCACGGCAGTCAGCGGAACCGTGATGGATGCGAGGGGAAAGGCGTACCGGTACCAGGTAGTCTTTCCATCCTCCTGCCTGGGCAGAGCGCAGATCGGCCCGGGCATATTGGGCTCGATCACGAGCGTCTGACCGTCGAGCACAACGATGCTGCCCGATGAGGTGTAGGCGGTCTTCATCTCGTCCATCCGGGAGCGGATGTCCTGAGCACCGCAGTTAATCGACGACACGACGAGGCAACCAAGCAAGAAGCGATACAAGGTCTTCATGGACTGAACCTGTGGTTTTTCTCAATCGTGATCCTGTTTTGCCAAATGTCATGTGATTTATCGCACCCGAGGTATTACCAACGACACGGGTCGAAGGTTGGTCGCGAGCATTGCGCTTTCGTTCTGCGTGCCTTCTCCTGCTGCCAACTGCCTGAGAATGTTCGGCCTCTTCGGGCTTCGACGCGGGAACCCTCCACAGGGCAACCTTTGCACCGGGCACTCATCTCAACCTGCTGACGCCTATGTGCGGCTAGCAAGCACACAGAACCGGACCAGATTCGTGCATTCGAATCCCTGATGAAAAGCGCAGATAAAGCAGGAGGAGTATATGGCAGAAATTAGACGAGAAGAGAACTTCAGCACCAGCGGACTTTCTACAGCAGCTTTGGCCCATGCCGACGAGACAGCACAGCAGGAACAGGATTATGCAGATCAACGTACCGATCAACGCGCAGATGGTTACGATCGCAGCGAAACTACCGCAAACCGTGTTGTAAACCCCAATTCGGCACAGACTGCCGAAACTGACGAACGGACTGCGCTGTTCTCGCCCGATGAGGCGAACAGCCTCCGCGGCCAGTGGGATTCCATCCAGGTCGGGTTTGTCGATGAGCCCCGCCAAGCTGTCGAAAAGGCGGACGCGCTCGTAGCCGGCGCCATGAAGCGGCTGGCCGAAGGGTTCGCGGCCGAGCGCGAACGGCTGGAAAAGCAGTGGGATCGCGGCGACAGCATCTCGACAGAAGATCTGCGTCTGGCATTGCGCCGCTATCGCGCGTTCTTCGGCCGGCTGCTTTCGGTCTAGGGAGTGAGCGTTGCGCCTCATAAAGAAAGAGCCGGGAGATTAGCTCCCGGCCCTTTTGCTTTTTTGGATGCATTCCTTATTCGGTGACGGCCAGTTCCGCATGGAGGCTGGCCGTTGAATCCTCTCCTGCCCATACATCGAATGTGCTCGGCTCGACGATCCACTTTTTGGTCTGGGGATCCCAGAACTGCAACTCGTTTTTGCCCAGAGTGAAGGTGAGAGTCTGCTTCTCGCCCGCCTTGAGAGCAACGCGCTTGAATCCCTCAAGTTGGCGTACCGGCCGCGATGCCGAACCCCAGCGCTGGTGGATGTAGAGCTGGGCCACGGCGTCACCGGCTACGCTACCTGTATTCGTTACATCGACCTGGACCTCGGTCGCATCACCCGCTTTGAGGCTTGTTTTGCTCAGCTTCAAGTTTTCAAACTTGAAGCTTGTATAGCTGAGGCCGTATCCGAAGGGATACAGCGGCTTGCTTGCCACATCCCAGTAACGGGAGGTGAAGTTGGGCCGATCTTCCGGCTCATGGGTGAGATTGTGGTTGTAGTAGAGCGGCTCCTCACCAGCAGAGTGTGCCCAACTGACTGGCAGTTTGCCGCCGGGGTTCACATCGCCGAAGAGAACGTCGGCCACGGCATTACCGCCTTCGCTGCCGGGATACCAGGCCTCGAGTATTGCAGGGACGTGTTTCGACGCCCAGCTGATGTCGAGCGGACGGCCATTCAAAAGCACCAGAACAACCGGCTTGCCTGAAGCCGCGGCTGCCTCCAACATCTGCTGCTGGATGCCGGGGAGGTTCATCGAAGCGCGCGAGGCCGCTTCGCTGCTCATGTTCGAAACTTCACCAAGCACCGCGATCACCAGGTCTGCTCCTTCCGCGGCAGACTTGACCTTGCCGAGAACTTCTGCTGTCTCAGCCTCGGTGGGAGGGGGCACTACTTTGGCTCCGGTGATCGCCTCGAACAATCCTGCGAAAACCCGTGCAGGCGCTGGACCAGCGACATAGTTAATCTCGGCGTTCGGGCCGAGCTTGTTCTTGAGACCGGCGAGAACGGTGACCGGATTACTTTTGCCCTTTCCGCCAAAAAGACCTTCTACTGTCCAGCCGCCTTCGATGTCACGCGTCGAGTCGCCGAGGGGACCTATGACGGCAATCTTCTTCACGCTCTTATTGAGCGGCAGAGTGTGGTTCTCGTTCTTCAGCAATACCATTGAGCGCCCAGCGATTCTGCGCGCGAGTTCTCTGCCCTCGGGCCGGTTCAGCGTTGTCTCAACTTTTGATTCGTCCACATAGGGGTTATCAAAGAGCCCCAGCTTGTATTTGGCTTCGAGGATCGGCAACACCATGGCGTCAAGCTGGGCCTGCGTGATCTTTCCGGCGGTGACCAGCTTGCCGATGTTCTTGACATAGGTGCCGCTCGCCATATCCATGTTCAGCCCGGCGCTCACGCCTTTGTATGCGGCGTCTTCCGGATCCTTCGCGAATCCGTGCACCTGCAGGCTTCCGACAGCGAATGCGTCGGAGACGACGAAGCCTTTGTAGCCCCATTGATTGCGGAGAACGTCAGTCATCAACCAGCGATTACCGGAAGCAGGAACATCGTTCAGATCCATATATGCGCTCATGAAGCTGCCGGCGCCGGCATCAGCTGCGGCGTGGAACGGAACGAGGTAGACGTTCTCCATGAGTTCTTCGGGAATGTAGGAGGAATCGTAGTCGCGGCCTCCCTCGGCTGCTCCATAGCCGGCGAAGTGCTTCACGCAGACCAGCACGCTATCGGGGCCGACTGTCTCGCCCTGGAAACCGCGAACCTGCGCGCGAGCCATTGCGGCACCTAAATACGGGTCTTCTCCGGCGCCCTCGACGATGCGGCCCCAGCGCGAGTCACGTGCGATGTCGACCATTGGCGTGAACGTCCATAAGATTCCGGCTGCACGGGCGTCCTGGCCGGCATAGCGCTGCGCCGCCTCTTCCACCGAGGGATCCCAGGAAGAGGCCATGGCGAGCGGAACTGGGAACGCAGTTCTATAGCCGTGAATCACGTCGAAGGCGAAGAGGATGGGGATGTGAAGACGCGACTTCTCCATCGCGATGTGCTGAAGGCGATTGATTTCCTTCACGTCGATCAGCCAAAGAACCGAGCCGACGCCGCCTTTGGCGATCAGCTCATCGGGCTTCTGACCGCCGAGCATCGGCATCACTACACCCGCTGCCTGATTCATCTGACCGATCTTCTCGTCGACGTTCATCTGCTTGAGCAGGGCCTCGGCCCGACGATGAGCCTCGGCAGCGCTGATTGCGGCGGACTGTGCCGCTAGATAAGTTGTGAGTGCAAGAAAACAACAGAACAGAACTATTGACTTCACTGGCCAGAAATTTCGCATGGACGAATAGGTCCCTCCCCGGGGACTGAAAAGCATATTGCATAGGACTGATGGTTTGCTGGCCGCTCGCTGCAGAAGATGAGTCGGCCGCAGAGGCTGACGGGTGGCACGCGCTGCTGATCAGAAGCCCATGTGCGCAACTCGGCTGGTATCACTACAAAAAAAGCGCCCCCCGATTAGTCCTGCCTGGATCGTTCCAGGTCTGGTAACCGGAGGGGCGAGGAGCCGCAATCACAAGAAAACGCGCCGTTGGTGCGACACACTTCCGGCACATCTCCTGGACCGAATTCAAATGTATGCATAACCGGAGAAGGCCGGAAGGTTTGTTCGGGTAGCAGCCAGTCTATCTGCCTCCAATTCATTCAAAACGCAGGTTTTAATCTATTCTGGACAACTGCTATATGGCAACGTATTATACGCAATGCAGGGAATCCAGAAATCTATACCTCTTGTTTTCCACATGGGCAAACTGTCTTCAGACCCTCTGGAACGCAGTCGGATTTCTATCTGCACCTGAGTTCTCTTTTGTCGAGCGCGATCGCTCGAAATGCGTTGAGGGCCCTGGCCGTTGTTGCGCAATTCTGATCGCACTGACATTGCCCATTCTGGGCTAGAGCCGTTTTGAGGAGCATTAATGCCGCTGGCACCGAAATCCATGCCGGACGTGGAGCAGCCTGCTCTGACCTTTGATCCCGCTGCCATTCGCGAGCAATTGCAGAGACTCCTCGCCCACCCTCTTTTTGCAAACAGCAAGCGCTATCCTGCCCTGCTCGCCTATACCGTGGAGCAGACTCTAATAGGGAACGCGGGCGAATTGAAAGAGCGGAGCATTGGGATCGAAGTCTTCGGGCGTACGCCCACCTACGATGCCAATGCTGATCCGGTGGTACGCATCACCGCCGGTGAGGTCCGCAAGAGGCTCGGGCTCTACTACTACGATTCGTCACATTCCGGTGAACTGGTCATCGAGTTGCCAGTCGGCTCTTACGTGCCTGTGTTCCGGCATCCGGAGAGCTTCAGCGAGCCACAGCAGGAGGTGCTGGAGCCGACGGCACTCTCAATTGCTCCGTCTCTGCCGCCGGAACTACCCGCGGCCGCTGCCGCGCCAGACATTGCTGCTCCGACTAAGCCCTCACGATTGCGCTGGCCTCTTCTGGCTCTGCTAACAATCGCGGCATGCATCGCCGGCGTTCTGGTCGGGATGCGAATCCAGCCTGCACCTCCGGCGGAGCAACCAACAAATATCGATCGCTTCTGGGAGCCGTTTCTTTCCAGTCCGAACACAACCACGTTCTGCCTTGGCGAGCCTGCCAAAAACATCGACATGGACTCGATCAATTCGTTCGAAGCGCCTGTTGTCACGCAGGCCGAACCGCAGAAGCTCTACGTGCGCCTGCATCTCTCCGGTAACCTGGCGCTTGCCGACGTGATCACATTGACGCGCGCAGCGGCTGCACTGGAAACGCGTCATAAGGCGTTTCGAGTGGTGCCGGCATCTGAGGCGACTTTCGCGCAATTACGCGAAGGGCCGATTGTGCTGATCGGTGCTTTCGACAACATCTGGACTCTTCGCGTTACGCAGAAATTGCGCTTCGGTTTCGAGTCGAAGAATGGCGATGCGCTTCTTGTAGATCGCAAGAGCGGAGACAAAACAACGTGGGCCACTGCGTGGGACCTGCCCTACAGGAAGTTGTCAAAGGATTACGCGATTGTTGCTCGTATTCACGACAACACCACGGGGCAGCCGGTGATCATTGCCGCCGGCATCTCCGAAGAAGGCACTGAAGCAGCCGGAGAGATCCTTTATAACCCTGTCTACCTCAATACACTGCTTGCGAAGGCGCCCGCCAACTGGGAGAAGATGAACATGGAAGCAGTGATTGAAACCCAGGTAATTGAAGGCCACTCCGGCCCGCCGAACATACTTGCGGTTGAAACCTGGTAGTCGCGAAATTCCAGCTATAAGTCGCAACCGTGTGCGCCCGCTGATCTGGCGATCAGTTCTATTTTGACCTTGCTTTCTGTGCCGCCCACCGCTTGCGCTGTGCTTCCGCAATGCGCTTGCGTGCTTCCGGGCTGAGAACGCGCTTCTTTCTTCTTTTGCCTGGTCCTTTGGTTGATTTGTTGGCGGAACTCGACGAACTAATCGATCGTGAACCTGCGAGCAGAGAGCGCACTTGAGTTAGTCTTGCGATCTCCGAGTCAATTTCGGCAAGGATAGATTCCATCGACATACGGAAAGCATAAATCAATCGAGATGTCGAACATACAAGAAAGTCGGTACTTACAGATGTGCAATTTGCGGTTACCTACTCAGGGTTACCGACACTTTTCTCCTTATATGCTTTCTGCAGGATGAAGAACGCCTGCTTCTTTTCACCTTGATCGGAAATAAGTCCCTTGCGATTGAATTCGTCCTGAATTCCTGCAAGCGGCCGATTCGGCGAACGAAAATCCATCAGTATCCATGGACTCATTCCTCGCAGTTGCGCAATCTTGCGCAACATGGGCAGTTGATGGCGATAGATATTGGCCTGATACTCCTCTGTCCAGCGCTCGTCTTCTTTTCCGTGCAGACCAGCTTTAGCATCACCGCCGAATTCGCTCATGATGAGCGGCTTTTGATACGCGATCTGCCATTGCGTTGTATCAGCTTTTTCGGGATGCCCTTCATACCAGCCGATGTATTCGTTGGTGCCAATCACATCGAGCGCATTGCCAAGCGGATCATCGACGATCTTCGTGCTTCCCTGGGCACGCACCAGGAGAGCTGCCGTAATGAGCCGGGTAGGATCAAGGCTCCGAGCGCGCGATGCCAGCGTTCCGATGAACTGTGTGCGCGCCGGGGTATTTGGCGTCTCGTTAGCCATCGACCACAGAACGATTGCTGCATGATTTCGCGATGTGTTGATCTCTTCGTCGAGTTGCTGCTCGGCTTTGGCGAGTACTTTGGGATTGTCGAATTGCAGCGCCCAATATACCGGATTCTCTGACCACACCAGCACGCCCATGCGATCTGCATTGCGGAGCATGGTTTCCGCGTGTGGATAATGCGCAAGGCGCGCGAAGTTAGCACCAAGTTCCTTGACCCAACCCAACAGCGTTTCCGCATCCTTGTCGGAGTAAGCACGTCCGGTGCGGTACGGAGCTTCCGCGTGTATACAGACACCACGAAGAAAAATCGGCTTGCCATTGAGAAGTATCTCGGTGCCGCGGACCTCGACGGTGCGGAAACCCATCAGCTCATCGATCGAATCCTGTCCGGATCGGATGACAACCTTGTAGAGCCTGGGAGTTTCAGGAGACCAGCGCTCGAGACCTTTTACGTTGAAGTGCAGGGCTGCACGGCCATCAGCGCCGACATCGGCCGAAGTGCTTGCCTTCAGGTCCGGAATCTGAACTTCAGCCTTGGCTCCCGGTTCCGCGCCTGTTACATGCACCCATCCTTCGATTACACCGTCCTCGGTTCGGCTGAGGTGAAGATCATATTGATCGATGAAGGTTTCAGGCACTTCGATCAGCGACAAGTCGCGCGTTAGCCCGCCATAGTTCCACCAGTCTGTCTGAACCGTCGGCACATTGTCTTCGCGCCGGGTGTTGTCGACCGCAGCCACGACAAAGTTGCTGCCGGAGTGCACTGCCTGCGTGATGTCGCAGTTGAAGGATGTGAATCCGCCTTCGTGCTCGCATACCTTCTGTCCGTTGACCCAAAACCATGAGCGGTAATTCGCGGCTCCAACGTGAAGGAAGATGTGAGTGTGCGGCTTCGGCTCGTAACTGAAATCCTTTTCGTACCAGATAGGACCTTCGTAGAACATCAGCGATTCGCGCTGCGTATTCCAGTCTCCTGGTACCTTGAGTTTGGGCGCCTTCGAATAGTCGTACTCCGTCGGAAAGGGATCTCCCGGCTTGGCCTTGTAGTTCACGAACCAGCCATTCTTCTTCTCTTCATGGTGGAAGCTGAACAGACCGGAGAAATAGGGATCGACGATGGAGGCCCATTCGCCATCGAGAGATGTAGCCGCGCGACGGTCTGCTCCGGTCAAAACGATGGGAGCTGAAGCGGCGCAGGCATTCGAGGCCGCCAGGAACACCACGAGCAAACCGCAACCAGCTGCGGTAATCCACAGAAACACGCGGCGGGAACAGGGACGAGCGAAAAAGGAGGGCATGCTGAGCCTCTTGAGTGAAATTGGAGCGCCATACGTGGCGACTGGATATGCGCTCTCTGCAAACGGATCATCTTATCGCCAACCGCTGTAAGGTGTATATGAGAGCGAGGTGATCACAGACAGAAAGAGCAGGCCTCAGAGCCACGATGCGCCGTCAGCTAGGCGCTGCGCTCGATCAGCTTTTTACATCGGTCCCATGAACATTACGTGGACATAGGTTCCGAGCCGGATGTTGTAGGCAAGATAGTAGCCGTCATGATCGGGATCGGGGTATATAAGAACCTCGTCTGCATCCCAGTTCCAGTCGCCGCAGAATGCGAAATCCGCAGGCGCCACGCTCCAATACCAGTTGTTGAACCGAAACCGGGTCGGGCCCCCGCCCGTCAGCTCCCAGCGATGCGAAGGACCAAACCCGCCGGTGTAGCGGCCGTGCTCCCATGGATGCTGGACTCGATAGCGATCGTCATTGCGGCCGCCGTCGTGGCCCACCCACTTCGTGCCGCGATCAACGTGCGGAGCATTCGGGTGCCCTTTTTGATCGGAATAGTTGCGTTGCTTAAGCTGCATCTGGCGGATGGACTCGGTTTTGTGAGCAGGCGTCGCCTTTGGCGCGTGATATGGCGCCGGACCTCGCGCTGGCGGTATCGGCGGCCTTCCATGATCTTGCGGATGCTGCTGGGCGAGCACCGGAAAGCTGGCAACGAAAAGAATGGCCAGAGCCACATTCACTGTACGCACGAAATTTTCTCCTTTCTGCATGCGCTGAGCGTCACCAGGAATGCGCGCCGCCTCAGTTCAATCGCATCTTCATTCACTGTTTGCAACTGTCTCCAATTCCATTCAAAAAAGAGAATGCGATTTCATTGGATCAGAGGCGATGGGTGTCTGCAAACGAAAAAGGGCAGCCCACAGGCCGCCCCTCCTTCATTGAAACTATCTTCTCTATCTACTTCCCAGATACATCACGTGTACATATGTGCCGAGGCGCAGGTTATAAGCCAGATACCAGCCTGCGTGATCGGGGTCGGAGTAAACGGAAACGCTATCCCCATTCCAATCCCAATCAGCGCAGTAGGCTGTGTCGTAAGGAGCTACGTTCCAGTTCCAGCCGCTAAACGAAAACAGGACAGCAGAGCCGCCGGCTAATTGCCAGACGTGTTCGCGTCCATATCCACCTTCCCAGCGGCCGTGTTTCCACGCATTCTCAGTCCTATAATGCTCGTCGTTGCGACCGGTATCGTGACCGACCCATCGCGTACCGTCGACATGCGGATAGTAGGGATGTCCGTGATGGTCCTGGAAGTCCCACCCGTCGTAATACTGATGCGGATGGCCGTGGTATTCCCTTGGCCCCTGGATTGGAGCCGTTCGTGAATACTCGCGAGCCACGCGATCACTATGATCGTCGTGTTCTGCGAATGCGGGAAGGCTGAAAGCGAGGACGCCTGCAACTGCAAGAGGTGCGATGCGCATGGTTCCTCCCTGAAGCCCCAGGGACGGAACTACGAATGGAGTGACCCTGAAGGCGGGTGCCGAAGTGCACCTACTCTAGCCCAGCTTCAGAAATCCCGATGCATTACTTAAGGCTTGTGTAAACGTGTCACGAGGTTACTGCCGGATCAGGCCACAACCGCAGCAGCAGCACGCCGCCCCGCGTAGAGCGGAAACCTGTTCGCCATTTCCGCAACCTCGCCGCGAATACGCTCGAGCGCCGCATCGTCGTGGCGCTTGTCCAGAGCCTTTGCGATCCAACCGCCGATAACGCGCATCTCTTCTTCTTTCATGCCGCGCGTTGTAAGTGCAGGTGTGCCGATGCGAATGCCAGATGGCTTGAGGGGCGGATTAGTGTCGTAGGGGATCGCATTTTTATTGACCGTGATTCCAGCCTTGCCAAGAGCCCCTTCCGCTTCAGACCCGAGCATGCCCTTCTGGAATACGTCGACGAGCATGAGGTGATTGTCGGTACCACCAGAGACAAGGCGATAGCCAGCCTCCTGTAGCGACAGGGCCAGGGCCTTCGCGTTGGACACGATCTGCGCTGCGTAGGTTTTGAACTCCGGCCGTAGCACCTCGCCAAACGCAACCGCTTTTGCGGCGATGATGTGGACAAGCGGACCGCCCTGCTGACCGGGGAAGACTGCCATATCGATCGCCTTGCCAATGGTCTGCTCGGCCTTCTCGCCGACCTGATAATTCTTTCCGCAAAGGACCATGCCAGCGCGGGGCCCGCGCAGTGTCTTGTGCGTAGTGGTTGTCGTGATGTGCGCGTGAGGAATAGGCGACGGATGCGAACCGCCGGCCACGAGCCCGGCGATGTGCGCCATGTCGAAGATGTAGACTGCGCCAACCTTGTCGGCAATCTGACGCATGCGGGCAAAATCCCACAGCCGCGGATAGGCGCTGGCTCCGCCGATGATCGCTTTCGGCCTCTCGCGCAGAGCGATTGCCTCGAGTTCATCGTAGTCGATGACTTCGGTATCGCGCCGCACTGTATAGAACGTGGTGCGATAGAGCTTGCCGCTGAAGCTGAGTTTGTGACCGTGCGTGAGGTGTCCGCCGTGCGCGAGGTCCAGACCTAGAATGGTGTCGCCGGGCTGCAGGACTGCCATGTATGCGCCTGCGTTAGCCTGTGAGCCCGAGTGCGGCTGCACGTTGGCAAACTCCGCATCGAAGATCTGCTTCGCCCGGTCGCGCGCAAGATTTTCGACCACGTCGGTGTACTCGCATCCACCGTAGTAGCGCCGGCCCGGATATCCCTCGGCGTACTTGTTTGTGAAGACCGAACCCGCCGCCTCCAGAACCGCTTCAGAAACAAAGTTTTCGCTCGCGATCATCTCCAGCCCTTCATGCTGGCGGAGTGCCTCGTGGTCAATGGCGGCTGCAACTTCAGGATCGGCTTGGGCTAGGGAAAGGGCCATGCGGTCGGTCATACAGGAATTCTACGGCATCATGAGCCTGCTCTTCAGGATTCGTTTTCGGCAAGGATGTCATAGCGCTCCTGTTGACATTCGGACTATAAAGCGCCTATATGTTGAATCTCGACAGGAGAGGAAATGGGCGACAACAAATCAGACGTGTTGCAGGGCACTCTCGATCTCATGGTGCTGAAGACACTTGAAGCGATGAGTCCCCTGCATGGATATGGAATTGCGCGGCGGATCGAGCAGGTGAGCGGAGATTCTATCGTCTTGAATCAGGGCACGATTTATCCCGCGCTTCTGCGTCTGGAACAGCGCGGGTGGATCAAATCAGAGTGGGGCACATCAGAAACCAACCGGCGGGCCCGTTTCTATTCGCTCAGCCGAATAGGCCGCAAGAAGATTGCCGAAGAGACGGAGAATTGGGAACGCATAGCCGCCACCATGGCGCGCTTCCTTGCACCTTCGAACTAATAAGACCGCATTCAGGAGTCGCCTATGGACTTCCTTCGCACATTGCTCAGCCGCTTCGCTGCACTCGCCGGCCGGCCGCGCCGCGATAACGACCTTGACGACGACATTGCCGCGCACCTTGATCTACTGACGGAGGAGCACATGGCGGATGGCCTATCAGAAGCAGATGCGAGAAGGGCCGCACTGCGCGATTTCGGCGGCATCACGCAGACCCGCGAGAGCTATCGGATCCAGCGCGGGTTTCCGCGTCTTGAGCAGTTCGCGCGCGATCTACGCTATGCTTCGCGCCAATTGCGCAGAACGCCGGGATTCACGCTGACAGCGGTGCTGACGCTGGCACTTGGGCTCGGCGCAAACACCGCGGTGTTTTCTTTGCTCAACTGCATTCTGCTCCGCCCGCTGCCGGTTGCGCATTCCGAAGAGCTCGCAGTTCTTCAAACTGTCCGCAACGACGACGAACACGGCTCCAATCATTCCTTTGGGGCTCCCTTTCTTCGAGCGCTGGAGCGGCATCATGATGGCTTTGAGACGATTGCGGGCTATTCGACGCATCCGTTCCAGGTCCGCAGTAATTCCAGCAACGTGCGAGTGCCGGGGGCGATTGTAAGCGGCCAGTTTTTCCAGATGCTGGAGACCCCTCCGGTTCTTGGCCGCTGGATTACACCGCTTGACGACCGCGACGGCCAGGCGACAGTCGCGGTGCTCAGCGATAGCTACTGGAAGACCAGATTCCAGCGGGATCCCGCCGCAATCGGCAGCACACTCACAATTGCCAACAAGCCCTTTACCATCATCGGAGTCATGCCTCCGGGGTTCGTAGGTGCTGACCCGACGTACCGACCCGAAATCTATGTTCCCGTCTGGGCCGAGCCCATCGTCGATGCACCCTACAACGCTATCGAGAGCGGCTATCACTCATGGTGGATGCGCATGCTTGGGCGTCGCGCCCCGGGCGTCTCCCTCGATAGGGCAAATGCTGCACTTGCTTCGGTTTCGGATGGCATTCTCGTCGAGTCGATCCCGGATGCGAAGTGGATCAAGGACGCGCGCACGCATCACTTCCGATTTGCTGCAGAGCCAGGTTCACGCGGTTACTCCTACATGCGTGACACGTTCCGGAGACCGCTGGTTGTTGTCTTTGTGCTCTGCAGCGCCATGCTGCTGCTGGCCTGTATCAATTTGGCCAGCCTGCTGATGGCCCGTGCCGCTGCCCGCGAGCGTGAACTGGCCACTCGCCTCGCGCTGGGCGCCTCCCGACTCCGTCTCGTTCAGCAGCTTCTTGTCGAAAGCCTGCTGATCGCTCTGCTTGGCACTGGAGCCGGACTCCTAGCCGCGCCAGCCGTGAGCCGTTTTCTTGCGGCTGTGTTAATAGGCGGCAATGGCGACTACGTCTCGCTCGATACGTCGCTCGATTTTCGTGTACTTGTGTTTGTCGCCATTGTTGCGGTGGTCTCAACACTCCTCGTCGGCCTTGTTCCCGCGATGCGCGCGACTTCGAAAGGACTCAACGAGCAGATCAAGTCCGGAACCCAGTCAATCCACTCCCGTCAGCATCGGCTGCTCCCGCGCCTGCTGATGAGCATGCAGGTGGCGCTTGCGCTATCCTGGTGTTCGGCGCAGGCCTGCTGGCGACCAGCCTGCAGCGACTACACAGTATCGATCTCGGCTTCCAGCCGAAGAACATCGTGAATCTCAGCCTGGAGATGAACAAGCAGAGCCGTGATGGAGACGCGCTCGTGGCGTGGTACCACCAATACGTCGACGCTATTGGCCGCTTGCCGGGAGTTAGAGCGACTGCTTACGTAAGCTATCCGCCCATGAGCGGCAGCATCTGGACCGAGACCATGCACGCCGCAGCAAGCAAGGCCGAACAAGATATTTACATGAATTCCGTTTCGCCCGGGTATTTCGGCACTTTAAGAATGCCCATGCTGTCCGGTCGTGACTTCGAGTGGAGCGATACGGGCCCATCTGGACTCAAAGTAATCCTCAGTCAACAGGCAGCACAGAAGCTCTTTCCCGGACAGAATGCGGTCGGTCAGTCTGTTATTCAGAGCGATGGTTCCGCGGGCAACAAGAGTTTTCAGGTTATCGGTATTGTTGGAGACATACACTACGCATCTCTGCGCAAGGATGCGCCGCCCGAAGCGTATGTTCCCATGACACAGAATACCGATCACAAGCCAAACTATGTTGCGGTTACACGTGTAGAGGGTTCGGTTGTGCCGTTGGCTGCCGCTGCACGCCAGCTCGCGTCCAACATGGCTCCGGAGATCCCCGCGCCTGTTCTCACCTCGATGATGACGGACATCGACGGTACCATCGCCTCGGAACGCATTATGGCCATGCTCGCGGTCTTCTTCGCAATCTGTGCGTTGCTCGTGACAGCCATTGGCCTTTACGGAACGCTTGCCTATTCCACTGCGCGCCGCACCAGCGAGATCGGAATTCGCATGGCACTTGGCGCAAAGCCCGCGCAGGTCGTTGGTCTCGTGTTTCGGGAGAATGCCTGGATCGCTGTTTACGGGTCATTCGCCGGGCTCGTCGTGGCCTGGTTCACGGCGAGAGCGCTCACGTCGCTCCTCTACAGCACCTCTGCACGCGACCCCTGGTTGCTAATTGCCTCCGTCACGGTGCTTGTGTTCATCGCGAGCGCCGCATCCCTGGTTCCGGCCATTCGGGCTGCACGCATCGATCCAAGCGCCGCTCTCCGGGCGGAATGACGATTACTGCAGCGCTTGTTCGGCAGCGGCAATAACACGGCCGGCGCTGCCGTCGGTCTCAAACACGACCAGCCGCATCTCGCCGTCCGACTTGCCTGCCTGCTGCACATTGGAGAAGTCGAGGCTCAGCGGCCGTCCATCGGCTGATCCTCCGTCCATCTCTTTCAGCATGCGCACGACCGCGGTGTGATGAAGCGTTCTTCCGGCATTCTCTCCTCGCCCGACTTCGGAGTGGGTTGCATTGGCGGCGAGAACGGCAAAGAGCTTTGCTCCTTTTGTCATCTCTGCGCGAACCGCGAATCGAACAGTGCCGTGATCCCAGCGCGCGTTCTCGATCGTTAAGCTCATCTTCGGCTTCGCCGCCGCCTTGCTCACGGCCGCGAGCATGGCCCGGCCATCACTGCCCACAAACTGCGTTGCACCGTCAACGACAGCCTGCGGCGTGTAGGCAGAATCCAGGCCGAAACGTCGGACGTAAGCTTCCTGCCTTTGTGTCATCGTGTCCAGAGAAAACGGGTCGCGCCATCCGAGGTGATTCCAGTAAGTGACGTGCTCGCTCATCACTATTGCTTCCGCACCAGGCGCGAATTGCTTTGCGTCCAGCTCCGCCAGAAGAGCATCCGCGGGCGGGCAGTCAGAACAACCTTCGGAGGTAAACAGCTCAACGAGCACTGGAGTGCGCCGGGGTGGTGGCGAACTCTGCGCGAGGACACAGAGCGGCGACAACCAATACATAGCGGAAATCAGCAATCTGATGCGACTGCGGGTTGAGGTCATGGGAGCGGAACGCATACATCCTATGACTCAGGAGTGCGCCATAGGGTTACAGGGAATTCAAAGTAAGACAGCTGAATTGCAC
>Ga0207674_10001041_pt1 | contig 36051 bp, 32 predicted proteins | sample KBSCornC72_FD_184303 | JGI IMG/M metagenome (GOLD analysis project Ga0207674, IMG submission 184303) | Corn rhizosphere microbial communities from Kellogg Biological Station, Michigan, USA - KBS Corn C7-2 (SPAdes) (version 2) | ecosystem: Host-associated > Plants > Roots > Rhizosphere > Soil ... | reverse complement strand
CAAAACCTGGGTAGCGATTTTGATGATTACCCTTTGTGGGTTGCACATTACTATCAACCGCGGCAGCCTCGTATAAAACGCGATTGGGTTTTTTGGCAGCATAATGATAATGGAAGAGTGAATGGAGTTTTATCACCTGTAGATTTTGATGTGTTTAGCGGAGACTCGGTTGCCTTCAGTCAATTCTTGATTAAATAACCTTCAATCCAGTTGTCGGGCGAGTCTCCAAGGAACTCACGACTCACGTTTCACGGCTCACGATTCACCTCCGAAGTGGTACCTTACAACATCAAACGTGGTTTATGCCGCAGGGAATGGAACCAGAAGTAAGAAAGTATTTGTTTAAGGTTCTCAATTCCCTTTGCTATGGTTTGCTTTGGTTAGCCCTCAATGTCCTGGCCGGCCTGTATTGGGGATATGCAACCGTTAACGGAAAGTTGTCTGTCAAAAATATCCTTTTTTACGCCTGGTTTATTTTAAGTCTTGCCGCTCTTCTTTATTCTTACTATCGCATTTGGTCCACAACGACTCACCCGGGAAGCCCTAAAGGACCTTCGGATGAGGAATGAATCAACTGCTGTGGTCAGCAATGATAAACCATGATCCATTGATCTTTCTAAAAAGCAAATTATAATGTCCGCTCAGATCACCGATGCTTCTGGTGAGCATCCATTTTCCAACTACATAATAATATTCAGGTGAAAGTTTTTTTACAACAAGGATATCAAAGGAGAGTTTACCCATGGCTGTTGTATCTGGATATCCTTTTTTATAATTCTCCAGGGTCGTTTGCCATCCCCAGTTAATACCGTTTTTGCCAATGAACATTAAGGAATCATTTTTCCAATATCCTTTCATGAAGCCTTCAATGTCGCCTTCGTTCCACGCCTTTGTTTGCTCATCTAAAATCTTACGGATAATAATGTCATCGCTTGATTGGGCAAAAGCCACCAACGAAAAGAATAATATGGTCAGCAGAATGATCTTTTTCATAAAAAATTTAAAGAGCAAATATTATAAAATGCTTACAACAATACGAGATAAGTTGGTATTTGCCTATTCGGGTCAGTGATTACAGTCCGTAGAATGACAATGATTGGCTTTGCGGCAAAAACGATAATTAAAAAAATGAGCGCTTAGAATAAATAAAACTGCCGAAACTAGTAATGCAATCTCGTAGGAAACAAGGATCTCCTTCAAAACTAGAAAAATGAATCCTGTAGAAAAGATCAACAGGGGTAAGGCACGATGGTGATGACGCCGATAGCCGTGAAATAGTGCCAGAGACCCAATCAAGAAGGCGAGTGCGATCATTCCCGCTTCAAAAACATTATTATGAATTATGTTTATACCAAAAAGAGGAAGGCTCGTTAGCAAAAGCGGCAATACTGCGCAGTGAATAGCGCAAACCAGCGAAGTAGCTATGCCAAGAGCGTCCCAGTTAACTTGTAGTTTCATGATTCAGGCAAAAATATTGCCGCGCAACTAAGTTGCAAAATATATTTTTGCAACATTTGATTGCGGGTGGGTTCTTATCAAGCGCAGTAACTTTGTTCTAAAATTTTTCCCCGATGAGCAGGAAGACTATATTTTATATCATTTTTTTTTTATTTCTTGTACTCGTATTTTACGCCGTTCTGATCAATGTAATCCCTGGGTTCACTAAATCTAAATTACCTCCAATCAGTTACGTTCAGCCCTTTTCCTTTACGAACCAGGACGGAAAAAGATTTACTCAAAAAGATGTTGAAGGAAAGGTGTATGTAGCAAATTATTTTTTCACAACATGCAAAAGCATTTGCCCACGAATGAATGGTGAAGTGAAGAAAGTATATGAACATTTTAAAACCGACAATAATTTTTTGATATTGTCGCATACTTCAGATCCGGGAACCGATTCGTCGGCACGGTTAAAACACTATGCGGACTCGATGGGAGTAACAACAAAAACGTGGGTCTTTTTAACGGGAAGGAAGGATAGTTTATACAGGCAGGCAAGATTGAGTTACAAGATCGACGACCCTAACAATAATGTAGAAAACATTGATGAAGATTTTTTGCACACTCAATTTTTGGCCCTGGTAAATAAAAAAGGAGAAGTGGTAAAAATTTATGACGGCTTGAAGCAAGCTGAAATAAATGAATTGATAAAAGACGCTGAAAAATTGCTCAAAGACTAAACCTAACTGACAACTAAATTTTTAATTTAAATGACAACGATTGATGATATTTTACGTCGTAATAGTTTAAGTGTAACAGATAGTCGCAAAAAGATATTGAACCTATTCCTGAATGTACAGGGAGCGTTGGCTCACGGTGATATTGAGAAAAAAGCCGGTGAAAAGTTTGATCGCGTAACGGTTTACCGGACACTGCAGACGTTTGTTGAAAAGGGAATTATTCATACAATTCCCACTACGGACAATTCAGTTCGCTATGCCTTATGCAAAGACAATTGTTCGGAAGGCCACCATCACGATAACCATGTCCACTTTATTTGCATGCAATGTGGTACTACCCTCTGCATGGAAGATGTTGTCGTTCCCGAGATTAAAATGAGGAAAGGATTTTCCATTAATGAAATTGAAGTAGTAGTGAAAGGAATTTGCCTGGATTGTCAACAATAAAAAAAGCCCCAGTGTAGAAACAGCGGGACTAAGGTTAAGGCTCTGATTAGTAGCTATCTTACTTAATTCATTTATTTCTTTTTTACGAGAATCAAATTTAGTACCCTCTCCTCAATTTTCCTCGCAGACTACATACCACTTTCAGGTAATTTTTACAGTTCATTCATTTCATTGTGTACAAAAGACATAAGCTCGCTCACGTAGTTAGAAGAAAAATCGAATTTCAATCCTGCGTTTTGAAAAAGTTGTGGCAATGTTGCCGTACCACCAAGGCTCAACGCTTGTATATAATTATCCAAAGCGGCTTGTTTATTTTTTTTGAATTGCATCCATAACCCGATCGCTCCCAATTGTGCAATACCATATTCAATATAATAGAAAGGCACTTCAAAAAGATGCAACTGGCGTTGCCACGCATATTTTCTGTATTCATCGAGTCCACTAAAATCAATTTCCGGCGACGTGAACTCATTCAAAATTTCCATCCATGCCGTAGCCCTTTGCTCTTCGGTATGCGAAGGGTTTTCATACACCCAATGCTGAAATTTATCAATTACTGCTATCCATGGGAAAATTGTGATCACTCGTTCGAGTTGATATTCTTTAGCACGTTTCAATTCGTCTTTGTTGCCGAAAAAGACATCCCAATAATCCATACTGAATAATTCCATGCTCATGCTTGCCACTTCTGCTATTTCCATTGGATATTCCTTAAACCCTGTAAGGGACAAAGGATGAGTAAGGAAAGAATGAACCGCATGGCCGCCCTCATGGATGATTGTTGTTACATCGGCCATCTGGCCTGCCGCATTCATAAAAATAAACGGAGCCCCTGTCTCGGGTAGTGGGCAGTTATATCCACCGGGAGCCTTTCCCTTCCTGCTTTCAAGATCGAGCCTGTGCATTTTTTGCATCTGCTTCAGGCATTCAGCAAAAAACGGATTCACGTCATCAAGACAATGAAGTGTTTTTTGAAGAAGTTCATCACCAGTCTTAAACGGGTTCAAGGGTGTGGTCCCTGCTGGCTCAGCTTCTGTATCCCATGGGCGCAATGGATCGATTCCGAGTTTTTGTTTTTTTCTTTTATAGATATCATTTACGAGTGGAATGACATTTTGCTTGACACCCTCATGAAATTGAAAGCAATCTTCTCTTGTATAATCAAAGCGGCCGAGTTCCTTAAACCTGAAATCACCATAATTTGCAAAACCTGCATTGAGTGCGACCTGGTTACGTTTTTGAATAAGGGAAGTAAAAAGTTTATTCAATTCGTCCTTATCGCTTAACCTTCGTTCATTGATCTTTCTGTAAACATACTCACGCAAATTGCGATCGGGGTTCTCTAAAAATTTGGCTGCTTGCTGTAACGTGTATTCTTTCCCATTAACCTCCACCGTCATCTTTCCGGAGATCACACCATATTGTTGCGCCATTACGTTCAATTCAGAATTCAGGGTAATGTTTTCCTCACGGAACAGGTCGATATTCTTTTTTATGTTTCGCAGGTAAGTAAAATATTTATCGTGGTCCAACTCTTTTGTGAAAGGACTCTCGATTAATTTCCTGTTGAGTTTATCTGCATAGAGCTGTATATGGGGCTGGATCTCCATTACAAAAAAAGTGAATGCCTTTTCAATTTCTTTATTTTCTGTATCGCAGGTCATTCGTATTTGCCGCCAGTTTGCGTCTTCACTCACAATTGCCTCCAGTTCGCTCGAATCCTGTAACCATTTTTCCAGGTCGCCGCTTGAATCTATTTTTCTTTCAAGTAAGTCCTTAAAATATGGCTCAAGAGATTGCCAATCGGTAACGCTGAATCCTGCGGGTAGAAAATGCCGCTGCGGTGCAGTAATATTTGCTGTATAATTCATAAAGTCATTTTAATAAAATAAGCCGAGGCTGTCTCAAAAAGATGTCATTGCATCCCAATAGTTATCGGGAGTCGTTCTTCCTTCGCAATGACGATCAACGACCTTTGAGACGGTCTTAGCTTGTCTATAAGTAAAATATCATTTCCCTTTCTTCTTTGGCGCCTTCTTCGCGGGCTTTGCTATTTTTGAAGAGACAGATTTTTTTTCAGTAGTCTCTTCTTTTTTCTCAGCAGTTTTTGAGGATTTTTTTGCAGCTTTCTTTTCGGTTTTGGGAGAAGGTTTTTTATCTTCTGCCTTCACTGGTTCCGGTATTTCTTCCGTTATTTCCTGTTCTGGTTCTGGCTCAGGTAGTTTTATTTCAACGTTATTCTTCCTAAGCACGTCGAACCATTTTATCATTTTTTTCAAATCACTGTTATATACTCTTTCAAAATCAATATCGCCATATACTTTTTCGAAGTATTTCCTGATCGCATCATCATCTTTTGTATCGGGCAGCGAACCACTCGCCTTTTCCATAGCCTGGAATACCTCAGCAAGATTCACGTTGTCACTCACCGTGTACACTTCAATAGTCTCCAAATGTGAAAAATTATGGATCCGGCTCGATGCGAATCTTGTTGTCTTATCATCTAATGAACGAACAACCGCGCCATCGGATTTGGTGTTGATCAATTCAAACAAGCCCGGCAAACCTGTGACAGAAACAATTTTACTATACTCCATTTTTGTTTTTTAAGGATGTGCAAGATAAACCGAATTTGGAAAATGGACCTTTAATTAATTTTTACAGATTGATAAGAAAATAGCGTTAAAAAATGAGCGTTTCCCGGCGTTTTTCTTTTTCCATTTACGAAGGTTTAAGGGCCTTTCATCGTCCAATAAACTGCATGAGTTTTACACGTAGGATTAAGCTTTTAGTCGCTGTTGGATTACTATTAATAAGTATTGGCACAGGTGCGCAAAGTCTAAAAGGAAGACTAGTCGATCTTAATAGTAACAGGCCTCTGCGAAGGGCATCTGTAAGTCTTAGAGGCCTCACAGATTCTACCCAAAAATTTAATACCATTTCAGATAGTAGCGGAAGATTTGAATTTAAAAATTTATATCCGGACTCATTTGTACTCAAAATCACTTTTGTAGGATACGACGATTTCAAACAAACCGTCGGGATAAGCAATGGTGTTGTTGACCTCGGAACATTATCTATTCCCAAATCAATAAAACAACTGGGAGAAGTAGTAGTTGTCTCAAAGGTTCCACCGGTTAAACAAAAAGGCGATACGCTTGAATACAACGCCAGTCAATTTAAGGTGAACCCTGATGCGACAGCGGAGGATATGGTTAAGAAATTGCCTGGTGTTACTGTCGATAAACAAGGAACTGTAACTGCACAAGGAGAACAGGTGAGAAAAGTAACGATTGATGGTCGTGATTTTTTTGGCGATGATGCAACGGCTGCGTTGCGGAATCTTCCTGCTGAGATCATTGAGAAGATCCACGTCTTTGACAGGTTAAGTGACCAGGCACAGTTTACCGGTTTTGATGATGGTAACACGTTAAAGTCATTGGATATTGTTACAAAGGCAAACATGCGTAATGGCCAGTTCGGTCGTATTTATGCCGGCTATGGAACTGATAATCGCTATGCTGCAGGAGGAAATGTTAGCTTCTTCAAAGATGACAGGCGTATTTCATTGGTAGGGAATTTCAATAATATCAACCAGCAAAATTTTGCCTCGCAGGACCTGTTGGGAGTAACAAGCGGCGGTGGAAACCGGGGAGGATTTGGTGGCTTCGGTGGCAGGCAGGGCAATCGGGGTGCCGGCAGTCGTGGAGGCGGAGGCGGTAATTTCGGTAACCAGCAAAATTTCCTTGTTGGTCAGCAGAGCGGGATAACTAAGACCAATGCAGCGGGCATTAACTTTTCGGATCAATGGGGAAAAAAGCTCACAGTTACAGGGAGCTATTTTTTCAATAACAGCAATAATTTAAATAACCAGGTATCCGATCAGCAATCATTAAATGGCACTGATTTTTACAAGGAAAATAGTGTGTCAAAAAACAATAATTACAATCATCGCATTAATCTAAGACTCGATTACAAAATTGATTCTGCAAATTCCATCCTGATCACTCCTTCGATCAACCTTCAGAAGAATGATGGCAACAGTATCTATTCTACCGATGCCGGTTTTGGCGAAATGGTAAAAAGCAGCTCAAATAATACCACTAACACAGCAGTTTCCGGTTATAACATTGGCAACAATATTTTGTTTCGTCATTTATTTGCAAAAAGGGGAAGAACAATATCTGTAGGACTGACAACTAATTTCAATCGTAAGTCAGGCAACTCTTATGTGGTGGGTGATAATAAATCTTTTGACAGCACAGGCATTCTGCTGCAGGACTCCATACAAAATCAGTTTTCTGATAATTTCACTAATGGCAACACCATTTCTACAAACTTTGCTTATACGGAGCCAATTGGGAAAAAGGGGCAACTGCAAGTAAACTACACTCCATCGTTTACCAAAAGTAGGGCCGACCAGGAAACATACCAGTTTAATAATTCAGATCAGAAGTATTCATTGTTTGACACCGCGCTGTCAAATAAGTTCACCAATAATTACTCAACACAAAACGGTGGTATATCCTACCGTAAAGGTGACCGGGACAAACAGTTCTCGGTCGGCATAAATTTTCAATACTCCAAGTTGTCAAGTGACCAGCAGTTTCCCGCGATAGGAAGTATTGGAAAATCATTTACTGATTTTTTGCCCAATTTGCAATTCAGAAAGAAACTTTCATTGAGGAGCCGCATCAATATTTTTCTGAGAACATCTGTCAGCCCTCCCTCAGTTAGCCAGTTGCAAAATGTTTACAATGTAAATAATCCACTTGTTATCGGCATTGGTAACCCGGATCTGAAACAACAGTATACAAGTAGTCTTGTCGCCCGTTACACTTTTACGAACACGCAGAAAGGGCAGAGCTTTTTTGCGAATTTATTTTTGCAAAAGACGAATGATTATATCGCCAACTCTGTTTACCATGCACAAAATGATTCAGTTCTTGCTCCTAGTGTTACATTGCTAAGTGGAGGACAATTAACGGTCCCTGTCAACCTTGACGGATATTGGAGTGCTCGTTCTCTTTTTACTTTTGGTCAACCGGTAAAATTTATTAAGTCAAATCTGAATCTGAACGCCGGAATTACTTACAGCAGGTTACCGGGACTGATCGATAAACAAAAGCTCCTGACTGATAATTATAACTATAGTATAGGTGCCGTGATAGCGAGTAACGTGAGTGAGTACATTGACTTTAACCTTTCTTACAATGCCAACTTTAATGTAATTGCGGGGCAACCGGAAAACAACCAGGTGTCACAGTCTGCCGGCATCCAGTTTAATCTTTTGTCGAAAAGCGGTTGGTTTTTTCAGAATGATCTCAATAACCAGACCTACAATTATAAAGGAAGTACTCCTGATCAAAGTTTCTGGCTTTGGAATATAGGTGCAGGGAAAAAATTTCTGAAACAAGAAAAAGGAGAATTGAAACTTACCGTATTCGACCTCTTAAAACAAAATCGCGCTATCAGTCGCACCGTTACTGAAGCTTACGTTGAGGACACGCAAAGCAGGGTACTGCAGCAATATTTTATGATGACGTTTACATATAAATTGAAAAATTTTGGCGCCGTAAAAACAAATAACCGGAACAATAACAATTCCAGACCAAATTTTTAGTAATATCGCCTGCTCTTAACCTTCTACTTTGGATGAACAGCTTCTAATTGAAAAACTCAGGCAGGGTGATGAGGCCGCTTTCAGAGAAATAGTAGAGACCTGGAAAAATATGGTCTACAATACAGCACTGGGCATTTTACAAAATGCGGAAGATTCTGAAGATGTGACACAGGAAGTTTTCGTGCAGGTATTTGAATCGATAAAAACATTTAAAGCCGAGTCCAAGCTATCTACATGGCTCTATAGAATTACAGTGAGTAAAGCATTGGACCACTTGAGAAGAAAAAAACGAAAGAAGAGATTTGCTTATGTCCAAAGCCTTTTTGGCGCGCGAGGAGAAACGGTGATCGAGAAACCCGATTTCAATCACCCGGGGATTGCATTGGATAATAAAGAAAGAGCGGGTATTTTGTTTAGTGCCATTAACCGGTTGCCAGAAAACCAAAAAATTGCCTTTACTCTCCATAAGGTGGAGGGCTTGAGTTACCAGGAAATCAGCGATGTGATGAAAACATCCGTATCTTCTGTAGAATCCCTGATGCATAGGGCTAAAAATAACCTTAAAAAACTGCTGCAGGATCACTATCAGCACAAAGAATAAATCGCAAGTTTTGCTATTTGCTAACGTCAAAAGTGATGAGCAATGAATAATAAGAAAATCATACCGGAGGAGATCGAAAAAACGCTAAACAGCCTTGACGGCATACAGAGGGCCGAGGCTAACCCCTATTTGTTTACGCGCATAAAGGCCAGGCTGGAGAGAGAACAGAAAAACTTTTGGGGCCGGGCTTTAACGTTTTTATCACGGCCATCAGTAGCCGTTCCGGCGATCGTATTAACTATTTTGATAAATACTGCCATTTTCTTTGAATTTAAATCCGAAAAAGTACAGATCCCACAAGATGAAGAACAGGCCTTCGCCAGGGAGTATAATTTGAGCGACAATACAATTTATGAGTCAACGATCGAACCCGAATGAAACAATTCACACAAAATAAGCTATTGGTTTTGCTGGTCGCGATCTTACTGGTTGCCAACTTGTGTTTGATGCTGTATTTTTTTGTGTTCAAACATCCTCATGAACCGGAGCGGTCACGCCCGGTATCCGATTACGTGCAAAAGGAATTGGGTTTGAATGACGAACAAGCTGAAAAATTCAAGCAGTTAAGGGACGAGCACAGGGCAGCCGTGAAACCGGTTGTTGATGAGATGAAGAGATTAAAGGACAGTCTTTATAATCTTCTGCAAAACCCTGAAACAAATGATTCGTCAGCGAGGATCATTGCAGCGCAGATCGGAGACAAACAAGAAGAATGGGAAATACTCATCTTCCATCATTTTGAAAAAGTACGAGCCATCTGCGATAGCGATCAGCTTCCAAAGCTCGATACCCTTGTTCACAGAATGATCAATAAGTGGCCTTCGATGAGAAAAAACAAACCTGCTGAGAAATAGATCAATTTTTCTTTTTAATTACAATTTTTTCATCAATCAAAAACAATCGTTATGAAAACAAAGATCACAGTAATGATCTCATCTTTCATATTATTAGCCCTGGTCGTAAATGCGCAAGGAGGGTTTCAACGCCGCACAGTAGAGGAAAGAGTGCAAATTGCTCAACAAAAATTTGACAGCGCTTTTAAACTGGACAAAGCAAAACTCGCCGATGCAGACTCGGTTTTTGCAAATTATTACCGGGCGCAGGATAAACTGAGACAAGAGATGGTGAGTAGTGGTCAGCAGGATTTCCAGGCCATGCGGGAAAAAATGCAACCGTTAATGGAAGAAAGAGACAAAAAACTCCAGAGCATATTGACAGCAGATCAATATAAAACATGGAAGGAAGCAATAGAACCTTCACTAAGGCCCCGGAGGCAAAATAATAATGGTAACCACTAGCATCTCATCACATAAGGGGTGTTTCAAGTCCTAACTGCGTCCCGATAGCTATGGGGAGTAGTGAGGCCTGCCTACCGGTAGCTTCGGTCGTTCCTCTCTCGCAATAATGAAAACAGTTTTTGAGATAACTCTTCAAAATTTATGAAGTGAATTACTTCAACGCTCAAAGGGAGAAAGATTCGGAACTTTTTGAAATGCCGTTATTGCGGACGGGGATTTTATAAATTGAAACGTCGGGTTCATTTTTTTGCCTGGGATGCTGAAGATTCACAAGCCCCTTTAGCCCGGCAAAGTCTCTCGCTGAACTATGTAAATAATCTTGGGGCAATGCAACGATCTTATTTCTTACGGGGTTATTGTGAATTTGTTTAAGGTGTTCATGAATGTCCTCATTTTCTTCAGGGTTGATGTGGACAGGATGGTCGGCATTTTCCCAAACTTCTAACTTGTCAAAAAGTGCCGCTTCCCTGATCCTTTTCATTATCCAATTGCGTCTAATGTCAGATTCAGTGCCCAAATCCTCAAGGATGATCTTTGCTGTAAACGTTTTAAAATCGCTCATAAGGCCTGAAAGATCATAACCATCCCTTACTTGTGCAATTAAATGGAGATGGTTGGTCATCAAACACCATCCATACACGATCAGTCCTTTCTTTTCAATAAAATAATTTAATGACTCGACTACGATTTGTTTGAAAAAAGGCCGGACAAAGAGATCAACCCGGTCAATCGTGTTTAAGGTTAGAGAGTAACAGCCCCGGGGCTCTGCGATAGGATATTTTTGAATCATACAAACAGGTTTAGTAATTCACGGTTTACAGCTCAGGGCTCGCAATCCGCCGCTATAATAGCAAATGCCGTTCCGAATAATCTATGACGGCACTCAATTTGTGATAAGTGCATATGTTTATTTTTTAAACCATCCTCTTGCATGCAAAGAAAATGGGTAAAGTATACAGTAAGAACCCTTATCGCTGTAGTAGTCGCCTGGATACTGTTTTTGGGGATAGCCTTTTTTTATATTGAAACCAACAAACAGAAACTTATAAACGCGGTCAAGGATGATATTGCAAAGAAAATATCGGGTGAGTTGGACTTCTCCGACCTGACGGTTGATTTCTTTCAAAATTTCCCCAATGTCGCGGTCGATCTTGCAAATGTTATCGTGCACGATTCTTTGTTTTCATTTCACAAGAAGGAATTGCTACACGTCCAACACGTTTATGCAGGTTTCGGAATATTCAGCTTATTCTCCCGCGCTAAAACACTGAAATATGTCAAACTTTCTAATGGCTCCATTTATCTTTTTGCGGATAAGGACGGCAATAAAAATTGGCATATCCTCAAATCGCAACCGGAAAACAGTAAGGCTTTCAGCCTTGAAAAAATAAGCTTAAAAAACGTGAATGTCATATTCCAGGATAAAAGCAAGTTTAAATATTTTAATGTGTGGTTCGATAAAATGAAGTGTAGCATTTCTTCCGGGAGCGATAAGATCCGCTTTGAAATGAATAACCACTCTGTTCTAAAAATTTTGGCTTTTAATACTAGGAGGGGTAGTTATTTCACCAACAAAAAAATGACTTCCAAATGGGAATTCTCTTATGACAGAGCGCTCAAAAAGATCTCACTGTACAAGCAGCCTGCAAAGATCAATGGGCAACACTATCGCTTAACCGGCAATTTTTTCCTTGGGAATGACGCTCGTTTTGATCTTGACATTACAACATCAAATCTTCCCCTCAAGGAAGCCGCCTCGATATTTCCCGATAAAACCAAAAATAAAATTGATCAGTTCACCTTGTCAAAACCGATAAGATCGGTAAAAGTTGCTTTATCCGGTGCCATGAAGTATTTAAGTTTTCCGCTGGTTAGTGTCCGGTTTTCCGTTAATGACGCTACGTTAAATATATCGCCTGCAAGTTTTGCGCATTGCAGTTTCAGCGGGTTTCTTAATAACGAAGTTGATTCAACTAAACCAAGAGATGACTTTAATTCTGCGCTCCAGTTTACAGATGTAAAAGGGGAATGGGAAAAAAATAAGTTTGATGGGAAATACATCTCATTCTACAACCTTATCCATCCATATCTGAAATGTGATATTCATTTTGTGTTTCAGCTTGTCCAGTTAGAAAAAGCCATTGCAAGTCGCCGCCTTGATTTTAATGGCGGAGATGGCGATGCAAATATTGTGTATGCAGGCCCCCTGGCCGCGACTGATACGATCTATGACCTTAATGGGAAGATAGCTCTTCAAAACGCCGATATCACTTATAACCCACGCAATCTTAATTTCAGAAAAACTGACATGCTATTATATTTTGAAAAAGGAGATATGATTGTTCAAAAGATGAATACATCGATCAATGATAATGATGTGAGAATAAGCGGAAGAGTAAATGATTTTTTGAATTTCTTTAAAACTGATTCTTCAAAGGCCGTCTTTGATTGGGCAATTTATTCACCACGGCTGGATGCGGGGAAGCTCCGATCTTCATTACACAGAAGTTCTTCCGTAAAAAAGAAAAGCTCTTATTCTTTTTTCAACCGGTTAAACAATAAAATAGACAAGTTGTTTGATGATTGTAATGCTTACCTGGATCTCAAGGCAGATAAATTAATTTATAAAAATTTCTCAGCTACAAAAGTAAAGGGGAAGCTCGCGCTGTCAAACGAAGTGATAAAACTGGATAATTTTTCGCTCATTCACGCGGGTGGAACAATTCTAGTAAATGCTTCTTCCAGGGACAATGGCAGGAACAGTGATATAAGCCTTCAATCGAAAATGCAGAATGTGAACATAAAAGAATTATTCGAGGCGTTTAACAATTTCGGAATGCAATCACTAACGTCGAAAAACATCACTGGAAACTTCTCGGCTGATATAAGTCTGGTGTCATTGCTTGATGCGAACAATGATCTTTACAAACCGTCTAACAGAGGCTATATCGATTTCTCTCTAAAAAACTGCCGGCTCGTCAATTTTCAACCTTTGATGGACATTGATAATAACTTTCTCCAAAAAAGAAATTTGAATGACATAAGCTTCGCAGAGCTAAAAGACAGGTTGGAGATAAATGGAAATGATATTTATATGCATCGAATGGAAATTAGCTCCACTGCTGTCCACATGTATGTAGAGGGAACATATAGTTTTGCCGCTAATACTGACATTTCTATCCAGGTTCCTTTCCACGGACAGAAGAAGGATCCCGATGAAACGCCGACAAACAAGGGAACGAAAGCGAAGACAGGCATAGGCATATTTCTGCGCGCAAAAGATGATAAAGATGGTAAATTGAAGTTCAGCTATGATCCCCTGGGCCGGTTTAGAAGCAAAAAATGATCATTGCTTGGCAGTCAGATCATCTTCATTATAAAGCCTGATGACATACGAGCTCACATTTTTGTAAGGAGGCATGTATTCCTCAAAAAGTTTTAAAGTATTCCAATCATTTTTAAATGTTTCGTTCAATTCGCCCCAGAAACTTACCCAATCAATGTCTTTCCCCGCAGCCAGGGCCTCGTTCAAATGGAGAAGAAGCGGATCGTTCACCGCCATTGACCCAACCTGCTTTGAAGCAATGATGTGAACCTGTGAATTCAGCCCAATGATCTTTTTCATATTCTTGTAACCGCCACAAGAACCCAGGATGGCGAGCTTTACCGAGGGACCGAGATAATTTAGCGTGTTTGGCAAATGATAACTATGACCCCTATGGATCAGGATAGAAGGTGAGATCGATTGGGACTTTAGATATTGCGCCAGGTCTTCCTGCGCTACGATGTCTCTTTCATCACCCTCATTTAATGGCAGGTTGGCATAGATGTTTAGAGGTTGGCCGCTCAATGAACTAATTTTTACCCATGAATCATTTTTTGTCACTTCCCATTGCGCCCGGTTCTTAAACAAATTCATGAAACTGGTAAAGGAGTTCTTACCGTCTTCGTCTCCATAAAAAATAACAAGTTCAGAAACAGCTCCATTGTTTTTTAGTTCCAAATAGGGAAGAGCCTTATAGCTCGCGGAAAGAGTACCTGGGCGGTCGTCATTTACTATTTCATAAACTTTCAAAAGTATCGAATACAATTTTGTGCTCTGGTGTTGGTTTGCCTCGCTGCTTTTATTCATGGCGGCTTGCAATTCTTCTTTAACGTAGCTATTCAAAACCGAATCTTTTGATAATGTTATGAAGGCGTCTGCGATATCTGACGCATTTGACACCGCTTCGTCTTCATTGACGTTTTCAATATCTGAAATAAATAAATGGATAAGCGTTTTACTTCTTTCTGCAGTAGCATGATGGAGAAAATCATTTAGTGTGTTATAAGTGGCAGCGATCCTCATGAATTTCCGGAACCTATCATTGTATACTGTGTTCAGGACAGAATCGGCCGACTGATCTTTAAATTTTCCCAGTAATCGTTTATAAAGCCCGAGATAAGTGGATGTATACATCTCTTCATCGGCACTTACGATAATATAATAGAGATCCTGAGGACGCAGCGTCTGCACGCATTGAAAACGAACTGCATCCGGGGAATTGTGCAAGTCATTTATTTTTCTCACATAAAAATCAAGAGATTTTTTTGCAAGAGCATTTTCCAATGCAAACTGGAATGACACGACGTTTGGCTCATTTTCTCTTTGCTTATTCGCCATGATCGTATTGACCAGCAATTGGAAATAGTCATCCACCTTTTTTCGGTTGGCGAGAATGTCATCAATCAGCAGTTCGCTGTCTGCGATCTGTTTTATGAATGGTACCAATTCCGAAGCAATGCTATTTGACGAGAGACCGGCCAATTGCCGAACATAAATATTTTTTTCCCTTCGAATATCATTGGTGACTGCGTTGTTATTTTTTTGCAGATAGGATACTACCTTTTCCGGATAATTTTCAGCAAGAAAAATTATCAGTGAATCGGCGTAGGAAAATCCTGGTGTTCTTTCCAGAAAGGGAAATATATATTCTGGCGTCTCCACTACTCTTTTGTAAGCACTGATATCACTCATTTGTTTTTTCTCGTCAAACTCCCAGAAGCTATTTGCCAATAGCTGGCAGGTACGCCAGCTTAAGGATAAGAGACTTTGTTCAATTGGTTCGTTTTTCCTGTTCAACAGTTCATTGAGAGTTTGTTTATACTTTTTGATAACCGATAATGCAATGAATTCATCAATCTTCTTTTCTTGTAGCTGCTGTTTTAATTCCTTCATGAAATAGGAAAGACTGCGAATGCCTTTTACCCTTTTTTCCTTTGGTGCTGTAACCAGGAACTGGAGATTTGCCTGCATACTGTTTACATCGTTTACGGCAAACTTTTGCAGATCTTTTTTGACCGTTGCATTCAGAGACGAAGACAGTAAGTAATCCCTGAACGCTTTTTGTTCGGCATTTACCATTTGCTGTGCCGTCTTTACATCGTTTGATGAGCTTTGTGAGAAAACAAACGGCGCATAAAGAAAAGATAGGGCATGGATTATCAAATATGCAATGAGTTTCATGAGTACATTTAAGTTTTATCCTATACTGCATGAAATGTGCCATTGCCGCGGATTATTTGTGGCAGGAAGATATGGCGCTGGTTAAGAAGACAATCTGCTGGCCCGCAAAAATTCAATAGGTAAAAGGGTTGCTCCCTTTGTAGCGAGATCGGAAACTATTTCACCAACTACCGAAGCGAACTTGAAACCATGGCCGCTAAAACCGGTTGCAATAACCACCCGGTCTTCATAACCGGGTAGTTTATCGATGATAAAATCTTCATCGGGAGAATTTGTATAAAGACATATTTTATAAGAAAGGAATGATTCAAAGCAACCCGGTAAATATTTATTCAGTGCATACTTGAGATTCTCTTCGTCTTCAATGGTCACTTTACGGTTTACATGATCTGGATCTGTTTCTAACGCGGGGAAATGATGTGCAAGTTTTAAACCTCCGGGCCCGCCAAATTCACTCTCGGGTAAAATAGGAAAACCATAGTAGCAGCCACCCCTTCTATCATCCGCCAGTAGCCAACAGGGAAAATTATTGAGCGTAAAATCATCCCATCTGTTAGGATTTATCCAGGCAACAAATTGTCTCGTGATCTTCAACTTCCCGGAAAGCGCCGGGATCATTTTCTTTGCCCATGCCCCGGCAGTTATAATTAACTTCGAACAGCGATAAATATTTTTATCAGTATTAACAACAATGTTGTTTCCTTCTTTTTCCCAACTAAGAACCTGCTCATGCGTTCTGATCAAGGCCCCATTCTTTATCGCTTGCTGTGCATAAAGTTTTATTGCTTTCTCCGGCGTAACAAATCCTGCATCCGGCTCAAATACGGTTTCAAAATCGGTTGGTATCGTGAAATGAGGAAATTGTTTCGCTGCTTCTTCTGCATTAAATGTGTTAAGCTCGATGTTATATAAGGAGGCAGATTGTTTCACACCTTCTATTAATGAATGATCGCGAGGCCCGAAATATACTAATCCTGTTTGGTGGTACACCTTCACCCCGGTTTCGTTTTCAAGTATCTTCCAGTTTTGATAAGCTCTTCCCAACAGCGGAACATAATCTGCATTTTCAAAATAGGCCTTTCGGATAATGCGGCTCTGCCCCGCATGCGAACCGAATTCGTGACTAATATCAAATTGCTCAAGCCCTAACACTCTATGTCCATCTCTTGAAAGATGATAACAGGCGGAAGAGCCCATAGAACCAACACCGATAACGATTACATCGAAAGAAGTATTCACGAAAGAATGATGTTTTAGAATTATGAAGATCGTCAAAATTGATTGTAACGAGATCACCTGTAGGGAGTCATTTCATGAGCAATTGACCGCGGCGACGAATCTGTGCTCTTATTCTCTTTTACTCTGAGATTAAATCCTTATTCAACAATTCTCAGCTTTGCATAATTCAACATGATCTTCTTTTCGCCATTGAGTTCAAATTTTACAGTAGCGACAGGATTGTGCGCGGCGCCTTCCATCTTCATCACTTCACCAAATCCAAATTTTTGGTGTTCGACTTTTTGCCCTACCTGCAAATTGCTCGTATCGCTTGGCTTAAAATCAGGAGAAGGAGTATGTTCCTTTGTTTGCTGCCTTACATTCGAGGTTAAATAAGAAGGTTTGTTTGCTTGTCTATCGTTTCCAGTTTCGCGATTCCAATTGTTTGTGTCGCTGCCAAACCCGCGATTCATTCGGTCAAATGCAGATTGCGCTGACCAGCTATTGAATGTGCCGGTTTGATTTCTTATGCCGCCGCCGGCAAAAGCTCTGTCTAAATACTCATTCGGTATTTCATCAATAAAGCGACTGGGCTCATTTTGAACAAGCTGCCCAAACTTGTATCTCGTATTGGCATACGTGATCCAGAGTTTGTGTTTTGCCCTCGTGATCACGACGTAAAATAAACGGCGTTCTTCTTCCAGTTCTTCTCTTGTATTAATGCTCATTGCATTCGGAAAAAGCATTTCTTCGAGGCCACACGCAAATACGCAACCAAATTCCAAACCCTTTGCTGAATGAATGGTCATCAACTTTACTGTATCCGCATTTTCATCTTTTTCATCCTCATTAGTGAGTAAAGTGATTTGCTGCAGATAGGCTCCAAGACCTTTGTCTCCTACTTCACCTTCTTCATTACTGGGTGTCTCTGTAAATTCTTTTATTGAATTCAATAGCTCCTGGATGTTTTCATATCGCTGGATCGCATCATCACCTTCCTGCCTCCTGTCGAACAGGTCCTTTACTAATCCAGAATGTTTTCCCACCATAAATGCGAGATCATAAGCATTCCTTTTGGGCAACTCGCTCTGGAACATTTTGATCATCGTTACGAAACCTTCAATTATCTCCACTGTATTTGCCTTATATCCAAACTTTGGAGCATTCACCAACACGTCCCACATGCTGATGTCATTTTCATTGGCAAACAGAATTGCTTTGTCAATGCTTGTCTTACCGATTCCTCTTGCGGGATAATTGATAATACGCTTCAGGGCTTCTTCATCTTTTGGATTGACGATAACACGCAGATAAGCCACCAGGTCTTTCACCTCTTTGCGTTGATAAAAACTAATACCGCCATACATGGTGTAAGGAATTCCCATTCGCCGCAGGCTTTCTTCAAAGGCACGGCTTTGCGCATTCGTCCGGTATAGAATTGCAAAATCCTTATTGTTATAATGATTGCGCAGTCTTTGCTCCTGGATCGTATCAGCCACAAATTTTCCCTCTTCATTATCCGTCATCGTGCGAACCAGTTTTATTTTTTCACCGGTTGCATTTTCTGTCCATAGGACTTTTGGAATTTGTCCCTTATTATTTTTGATCACCTCGTTGGCGATATTCAGTATGCTTTGTGTACTACGGTAGTTCTGTTCAAGTTTTACCACCGTTACATCTTCATAATCTTTTTGAAACTGCAATATGTTTTGAATGGTCGCTCCACGGAAACTGTAAATACTTTGCGCATCATCGCCCACCACGCAAACATTTTCATGTTGAGCGCCCAACAATTTTATGATCTCATATTGAGCTGGGTTAGTATCCTGGTATTCGTCAATCAAAATGTATTGAAACTTACGTTGGTACTTGCTTAATGCTTCAGGAATTCGTGTAAGCAGTTCATAGAATTTAAGAAGCAGATCATCAAAGTCCATAGCACCGTTTTTAAAACAGCGCTTTACATAAGCCGAATAGATCTGAGCAATAGCAGGTCGATTAGATCGCATATCCTCCTGCTGGAGGTAATAGTCTCTTGCATATTCTTCCGCGCCAACCAATGCATTTTTTGCCGATGAAATGCGATTGTAAACTGAGGAGGGCTTATAGTGTTTATCGTCGAGATTTAATTCCTGGATCACCGTTTTCACCACGGCTTTCGCGTCATCCGTATCATAGATGGTAAAATTGTTTGGATAGCCCAGCTTCCCTGCTTCTACCCGGAGGATCCTCGCGAATACAGAATGAAAGGTGCCGATGTATAAGTTGCGCGCCTCATTATTGCCGAGAATCTTCTCAACTCTCTCCCTCATCTCTTTGGCGGCCTTGTTGGTGAACGTGAGAGCCAATATGTGAAAAGAATCCACGCCATTTGCCATAAGATGGGCAATGCGGGTCGTGAGTACTTTTGTTTTACCGCTGCCTGCGCCGGCCACGATCATCAAAGGTCCATGGATATGAAGTACCGCCTCTTTCTGCCTTTCGTTCAATCCTTCTAAATAATTGGTCATGTTTCATTGTTACCCTGAGACTTCGGCGTGAGCTCAGTCGAACGCTTGTCGAAGGGCTGCATGCCTGCAAATTACTGAAGTTGCCGGCAAAATTGGGCGCTGGTTCATGAGAATAAAACTGTATAAAAATGGTTTAATCTATTTTTTCTTCTCCTTTTTCTCCTAATTCAACGATATCACCTTTTTTAAACAAAATACTTTGAAGAACCGTTCTCCATTTTTCCTTCCTGCGAAGTAGAAATTCAAGATCCATCCCAAAGTGTTTGAATTCTTCCTGTTGAGCGTTTTCCATAATGGCTTTGGCCTGCTTGTCTTTCTCAAGTGAGATCCGTTGCTCATACCAGCCAATGGCTTCGGCTTCTTCGATCAAAGAGGTAACCATTCTTGCAAATGTGCGGGTCTCCTGGCTTAATTCTTCTGCAGGTTCATGATATTGCTCTGTCGCCATAGAAATATTTTTGTGAAAATGTACAAGAATATTACCAAAAACACACATTCATTATCTTTCAGCTGAAAACTTATGGCGAGACTGAAACTTGACCTGCACGACGTCTATAATGACAGCAAAGCAATTGACCAGGCTCTAAAAGACATTTTCGAAGAAGCCATTCAAAAAAGGATTCGCGAAGTGGAAATTATTCCTGGAAAAGGAAGCGGCCAATTAAGAAAAAAAGTGGAACGTTTTTTACAACAACCGCATATAAAACCACTTTACCATCGCATTCAAAACGACAGCAAAAATTTTGGGAGGCTGTTTGTGTACTTCAAATTCTGAGTTCTTTAATTATTTGCGATAAAGCATTCGGTCAATATTCTCATCATGCTTCTCTTTTTCGATCTCTTTCCTATAAAAAGTTTCATAGTACGCCTTTATGAATGCTGTCAGTGGCGTAGCAATAAATGCACCCATGATACCAAAGGCTGATGACATGGCTATGATCATAATTAGAATGAAAACAGGGTGGATCTTCATTGTTTTCGAACGTATCCGCGGGATGATAAAATCTCCGATCACTTCATCCGATGCAATGTAGAATATGGCAACCCATAAAGCAGTGAGCGGAGAAATGGAAAAAGCGATGAGTATGGGAGGAACAGCCATAACATAAAAACCGATCTTGGGGATCAGCTCTGCAAAAAAAGTAACAGCGGCCCAGACCCAAACTCCAGGGATGCCCATAAAGTAGAGAAAAAACCAAACAATGATCGCTCTTATGGTACCGGCGACTATATTGGACCACATCCATCCGATGGTCATGTTTGATGCATAGGAAAACGCCTGGGCTGCCTTGTCCTTTTTGCTGTCGGAGAAATAAGAAAGATATAATTCGAGCAGTGGCCTGGGATTGATGAGCATATAGATCACAAGGCAAAAGAAAAATATGATCAGTAAAACGTTTTGAAATAACTGGATCGAATACTGACCCACACTATTGATAATTGTTGAAACAGAAGGCAAAGCTGTGATGGCATTTGCAGTGTCCTTCGCAGTCTGGCGGTCACTGCCATACTCGCCTAACCATTTTTCAATTCGCGTATTGAGCCCTTCGAGATAGGCTGGCAAATTTGTGATCAATAGTCTAACCTGATTCACTAGCTTGGGAACTATCATCCATCCAAGCAGGGCAAAACAAAGAACAACAGTAAAAAAGACGATCAGCGATCCAGCCGGGCGGCGAATATTCTTTCCTTCAAGCCAGGTAACAGGAGCGTTCAATACAATAGTGATAACGATGGCAAAAAATAAAAGAAGAATGACCTGGAGTACTTCGTGTAAAAACCATATAGCAGCCAGCAGACCGGCTGCGAGGTAAATTAAACGCGACAAGGACTTGTATTCCATCAATTGATTGTTCCATGAAAATACACAAACCCTTTATAAATTCGGTTGCGATAAAAAAACAAAAGCGGTTTCAAAAGCTGCTTCTCGTGATTGCGAGGGAGGAACGACCAAGGCCTGCCTACCGGCAGGCAATCTGTTTGCAGGGCAACGATAAACTTTTTTGGATTACTTCTCCGCCTGTGGCGGATCGCAATGACCACTTTTGAGGCGGGCTCTGCTGCAAGAGCGATCAAGGAATAAATTAAAATGCTTTTTTAACTCCTTCTTCTACTTTAGCACTTTCGGGATATAAAACCGCTTTTATATAATTGGTTGTGCTGAGGAATTTCTTCGCTGCATTTTGAAGATCTTCTACTGTCAATGCATCTACTCGTTGTTCATAGTCTAAAATATTTTCAGGATTATTCTGATCAATAAATGCATTGGAGAGATTAGCCAACCACGCATCGTTACTTTGCATACTGACTTTGTATTGTTTCTTCCACGTTTCCTTTACCTTGTTAAGATCCTTTTGATCAATTCCCTTTTCCTGGGCATTTTTAATAAGCTCGAACAACGCGTCCGTAAGTTTGTCAACATTTTCGGGCCCGCAGGGAATATTTGCGGTAATAGTGTAATGAACATATGGACGTTTCTGAATAGAGCCATTTAATCCTCCACTATACATACCGCTCATTTCCTCTCTTAGCTTTTCAACGATTTCTATATTAAGAGCATCGATCAAAGCCCTGAACGCCATATTTTCTTCACGAGAATATTGTGTTTCCCCGGACCAGATAATGTTGATAAGACTTTGAGATTCTTTTCCTTTTTTGATATTAGCCAGCACAGTTCCCTGAATAGGTCTTGCACCATTATCTTTAAACGCATGCTCTTCCGGTTTGGCAGGTAATGAACCAAGATATTTTTCAAACAAAGTTTTTGCTTTAGCCAGATCAACATTTCCCACGAATGTGAAGTGCATTCCATCAGCGTTGCCGAAGATCTTATCGTAATCAGCCATTATTTTATCCAGGTTTAAATTTTCAAATTCTGCTGAAGAAGGTAAAAAAGTAACCCAGGGGCTGTTGTTGTAAGCGATCTTATATAATGTATCCTGGAAAAAATATTTTGGATTCGACTTTAAGAATTGCAATTGGCCCTTTTGTTTTGTGACGTAAGAATTAAACAATGCCTGGTCCTTGCGCGGCCGCGTGAAGTATAAGTTAACGAGTTGAAGGAAGGTCTCAAAATCTCTTGTACTGCTGCTTCCCTCTATTCCTTCTTCATGGTCATTGATATACGGCATCACTTGGACTGTTTTTCCCGACAGGAATTTTTGAAGATCAGTAGGTGTCATATCATTTACACCCATCATGCTTACCAATTCGGCGGCATGTTTCGCATTGTCTTTGTCTTCCAGCGAAAAGCGTTGCCATCCACCCCAGCGCCAGCAATCCATCAATATCTCGTCATTTTTGAAATTGGTTGGCTTTACAGTGATCGTTACGCCGTTGCTTAAACCTAGATCAGTTGTACCAAGCTTATCACTTTTTGTTTCAGAAACTATTTTTCCTGCCGACAGAGAACCGTCCATCAAACTTGAGGCGATCGCTTTTTCCTCGTAAGGTTTTACCTGTTGTTTTGATGCTGCGATGATCTGCTTTTCAAGTTCATCATCTGAGGGCATTTTATCTTTTCTCTTTGTCGGAGCCATAGCAAGAGCGAAGGCATTCGTCGTGGCCGGCATTTTCTTCGCGGCCTCATTGATCTCATTTAAGGTGATTCCGGGTAAAACCTGTTTCAAAAACTTGTACCTGTTTTCAGCACCAGGAATTGGAGTGCCTTCAAGATAATTGTTGACATAATTTGACACGAGTGCGGACGACTGTGTTTTGTCTTTTTCTTTGAATGCTTGTTCCGCTTCATTCAACAAGTTAGCTTTTGTTCTTTCCAGTTCGGTGGCTAAAAACCCAAATTTCCTCGCTCTCTCTGTTTCGGCGAGTAACGCATCTATTGCCTCTTTTGTGGTGTTATCGCCTAAGACCGCGAACGAAATAAAAGCGTCATACCCGCGGATAAACTGGTCTGTGCCGGTATATCCATACACAAAAGGAGGATCTTCTTTTTGTGTTAACTCTTGCAAACGTTCACTGATGAGCGAATTGATCAGTTCCTTTTTTACTGATTCACGGTAATCGGCCCATGTTTTTATTTTCTTTGACGGCGTGATATAGTTGAAAACCTCAAGAACAGAATTGGTAGCCTCATCGTCAGTAACAACCATTGCATCGGGTTTCGTTCGTGCAGCGATAGGCGTGATAGCAGGTCGCGGTTTTTCATTCGGTGGATTTTTAAATCCGCTGAAATGAGCTTTGATCTTTTTTTCAGCTTCGGCAGGATCAATGTCCCCGACAACGATCACGGCCATCAGGTTTGGTCGGTACCATCGTTTGTAAAATCGTTCAAGTGTGGCCGGGCTGAATGTTTTTAAAATAGAATCTTTACCGATGGGCAAACGTTCGGCGTATTTGGAGCCATTAAAAAGTTTTGGGAAATATTGCCGAAGCATTCGTTCCTGTGCACCCTTGCTAAGCCGCGACTCTTCAAGCACAACGCCTCTTTCTTTATCGATCTCTGTTTTGTCCAACAAATTATTCCCGGCCCAGTCTTCTAAAACTGTAAACCCTTCTTCCACGATATGAGGATCATCACTTGAAATGGGAAGGATATAAACTGTTTCATCAAAACTTGTATATGCATTCAGGTCAGCACCAAACTTTACACCTACTTTTTGTAAATAGTCAACCAGTTCATTTTTTGGAAAATGTTTTGAGCCATTGAAATTCATGTGTTCCATAAAATGGGCCAACCCACGTTGATCCGGATCTTCAAGAATGGAACCTGTATTCACAACAAGGCGGAGCTCCATCTTTTTTTCAGGTTTCAGATTTTTTTGAATGTAATACGTCAGGCCATTCGGAAGTTTACCAATTTTTACATTTGGATCAACAGGGATCGGGTTATTGAGATTGATCTGTGAAAAAAGGTCTGAAGAAAAAAAACTTACCAGGAGAATGAGACTAAACAACGGTTTCATCAAGAGCTTCATATAAATATTTTTGACGGGTAAATGTATCCATACCTGATCAGACGATAAAATAAAAGGCTCCCTTTTACATGAAGGGAAAAATGGGAAGATACAAGGCACAAGGTGCAAGGGTCAAGTCAATAATGAATAATTAATTAGTAAATAATTGGATGTTGATTTTTTCTTAACAGTTATTCTTGTGCCTTGTCGCTTGTGCCTTCTTCATATTTCTTCTCCGCCTCTTTCGCTTTTTCGAAGTCGAGCACGACGCCGTTGATGCAATAACGGAGACCTGTTGGAGGAGGGCCATCATCAAATACATGTCCGAGGTGCGATTTACAGCGGCCGCACGTTACTTCGGTTCGTTGCATGCCATGCGTATTGTCCGGAGCATAAATAATGCTGCCTTTGTTGATTGGTTCATAAAAACTTGGCCAGCCGCATCCACTTTCAAATTTCGTGTCGCTTCTAAAAAGGGGATTGCCGCATACAGCACAGTAATAAGTTCCTATTTCTGAAAAATTTTCAAACTTACTGCTCCATGGCATTTCGGTTCCTTTTTCGCGGGCAATGTGATAAACTTTTTTTGGTAAGATTTTCTGCCATTCATCGTCGCTTAATACAACCTTTGAAGTGTCTGTATTTGAATAGACCGGATTTTTCTTATCATCCATAGTTTTATTTTTTGAAGTTTGGGAAAATATGCATTGTTGAAGCACCACCGCCAGCACGCATACAAGAAAACCGCGCATCATCATTTATCGTTTACCAAATTTACGTTTACTTTATAAAAACAGTTTGCATCGTGAATTGTTTTATAAACCTTTTAGTTTTGGAAAATGTACAGGAAGAGGCTCACAAAAGAACAGGTTCTCCAGAAATTAAGATTTTACTGTCGTTACCAGCAGCGATGCCAAAGTGAAATAAATCAAAAATTGTTTGAACTTGGAGTCAATAAAATGGATCATGAGGAATTGATGAGTGAGTTAATTAGAGAAGACTGCGTTAGCGACGAACGATTCGCCGTGGCATTTGCGAGCGGCAGGTTCAAAATGAAGCAATGGGGAAGAAAAAAGATCCAACAAGGCTTGAAAGAAAAACGAGTGAATGATGAAATTGCTCAAAAGGCGCTGGAACAAATTAATAAAAAGGAGTACCTGTCTGTTTTAAATAAACTTGCGAAAGAAAGATATGCTTCGTTAAAACATGAACAATACTTAATCCGTAAAAAGAAAACAATGGATTATTTGATGCAGAAAGGATATGAAATAGAGTTGATTCAGAAGGCCATGGATAATATAATAAAACTTTGAAGAGCTAGTTTTTTATTTTTACGGAGCCGGCGCAAACGTCTCCTTCTTCAACCCCTTCAACCCATACTTGCAATTTTTTTATACGATCGTTGGTCAATTCTGTTTTGTATAAAGACCAGCACATGGGCTGCACGCTTCCGTAATAGCGATTTTCTGTTTCAGGATACTTTGCCAGCATTTCTGCATCACGCAATTGAATCCAGAGACGTTGGGCATTCTTAAAGCTTTTAATAAATACACTGTCCTCCTTATATTCATTTAATATTTTTTGATAAACGTCAATTAGTTCCCGGTCAGCTTTTTGATAATCTCTGTCAGCTTCCTCATTTAACTCCGCCTGGGTTTGGCCAAAGCAAAACATCACTATAAAAAGGAAGATAAACGATAAGATAAATTGTTTCATAATTAAAGTTGTGTGTATACAATGTACGAACCTGATATCTCTTATTTTATAATCCTCTAATTTTGACAACTTATAAAGTAAAATGTCAACTCTTACCATCACCGGGATACAGTCAAATCTTCATTGGGAAGACAAGAAAGCAAATCTGGAAATGTTTGAAGAGAAAATATTTTCTATATCTCAACCAACGGAAATAGTTGTCTTACCCGAAATGTTTAGCACGGGGTTTAGCATGCAACCGGAAAAGCTTGCAGAGACAATGGAAGGTGAAACGACGCAGTGGATGAAACAGGTGGCCGCTGACAAAAAAATCATCCTTACCGGAAGTCTCATTATAAAAGATTCACCTTCTGGTGAGGGCGAGGCCTACTACAACCGCCTTGTGTGGGTGCTTCCGAATGGCGAGGTTGGTCATTACGATAAACGGCATTTGTTTGCTTATGGAGATGAAGATCAGCATTACACGCCAGGTAAAAAAAGATTGATCGCTTCAGTAAATGGATGGAAGATAAATTTATTGGTATGCTACGATTTGAGGTTTCCTGTATGGAGCCGACAGGCCTCACCCCTAACCCCTCTCCAAAGGAGAGGGGAACAGAACAGTCTTGAGTACGATGTGTTAATCTATGTTGCGAACTGGCCAGAAAAGCGAGTTCACGCGTGGACGACTTTGTTGCGGGCAAGGGCAATCGAAAACCAATGCTATGTCATTGGTGTCAATCGCACCGGCGATGATGGAAATAAAATTCACTATACCGGCGAGAGCATCGCTATTGATGCAATGGGTGAAATTCTTTATCACAAGAAAGAACAGGAAGATATTTTTACAGTCACTCTTGACAAATCGCACCTGGAAAAAACAAGGGAAAAATTTCCTTTCTGGAAAGATGCGGATGAGTTCTTCATTACTCATTGAGTATTCCTGGCAGTGATTCACCACATCGACACAGTAGAAACATAGGTTTACATAGGAACTCTATGTGTACCTATTTGCCTATGATCCTATGTGGTGAATATAAATCAGAACTATAGGAGGCTCGAGATTCAATAATTAATAATGAATAATCAATAATTTTTCTGTTTTGATTTTTCGTCCTTTATCAGCTCCATCACTTTATCCATTTTATAATCTGCATTTCGTCGTATCGCGTCAGAATTGGGCAACACTTGCACCTCCGGAAAAATGCCATGACCTGTTTTAGGTTGTTCTTTATCCATCACGAGCCTGAACAGGGGCAGACGGAACTCCAATTTCGTTTCAGGTAGTTTTACATCGGGAATGAGCCAGGCCGTGTTACCATAAGACCCTCCTCCAGTCTCTTCTCCAACGACCGTTACATTGTCCTGTTTAATGACGGAGCTGGTAAATAAAGTTGTAGCAGAAAATGAATTGCCTCCAATAAGGATATAGCTTTTACCATTGAAATGGTTTTTTTGTTTGGGCTTGAAACGATGCCTTTCAAAATAACCGAAATGGAAATAACCATCCTTTTTCTTGCGGGTGAAAGCGATCATGAACAGATGATTCAAAAAATATTTTTCGATATGCGACTTGTAACTGCTTTTTCGTCGAATGGCGTACAACGAATCACATACCTTAAACTTTTGAGTGACCAGGTATTTTGAAAGTAAAGTGGAGTTTGTCACACTTCCTCCACCATTTCCGCGAACATCGACAACTAAATAATCAACACGATGTTTGCGAATGGAGCGAAAGGACTGTTTAAAAAATTTTTTTAACTGGTAACCTCGTCCAAACGAATTTACATCGAGGAACGCTGTTTGATTATTCGCATCGATGCGCAAAGAGCGCATATTTTGCAGGTTCATTTGTTTTCGCTCCTTTTTGGTGGGTCGGATAAATCGCCTTATCGCACTTCGATTAAGACTGTCTTTCGCCGGATCATATACGGGAATAGTGATCGTATGTTTAATTCCGGCGCTATCCAGGTAATCAATGTTGTAACTGTTTGCGAGTCCATACACATTTGTATAAAGAGAACCGAAAACTCCCCTGTTGCTCAGGCTTTGAAATTTGTGAGTGGTATTATGGCCATCAGAAGAAATGAATTTGAAAAGTGTATCGGTAATTTGTTCCATCGGTCTATGGTCGATCGCCTCGACAATCGTCCCACGTTTTAGGATCGAATCTTTCCTGTTCAGATTAGCAGCTACTACTGTAGTGTCAGCCCACAGTTTCAGGCTCAAAGGGAAAAATTTTTCATTTCTTAATGTATCTAGATAATTTGAGTATTTTTTTGAAGAACGCACTGTGGTATGTCCGCAATCCATTTTGGCGAGAACATAACTTAAGACCTGCTTGAACTGCGGCTCGGTTAATGAATCTCTTATCTGCTCTTTTCCCCACTTAAAATAAAGATCCATGCTATCTTTTGGAGTATACCAGTAAAGACCCGGGTGCGATTCCTGTAAAATATTTTGAAAAATGCTGTAGTCCTTTTCGAGCTGCCCGGACGAATATTTTTTGCCGGGATCAAAAGACGATTTAAAACTGCTGCAACCTGTCGTAAAAATTATCAATAAAATGAGTAGTGCCAAAATCCGCATATCCAAAAACTTTAGCCCGTGTTCTTTTTAAATGCATTCCATCCCTGTGCTGTAATGGGATAGGTACTCTCTCCTTTGGTGATAATGTTTTCACCTTTTTCCTGCTCGGTCATGTAGCCGATCACACTAATATCTTCATTTAATTTGATTTTATCGTAATCATTTTGGCCGATGGTAAATAAAAGTTCATAATCTTCTCCACCGCTCAAGGCGCAAGCCGTTGGATCTATCTGGAATTTATAGGCCGCGCTTTTCATTTCGTCCGCAATTGGCAGTCTTTCTTCATAGATCACACAACCAAGTCCACTTTGACTGCTTATGTGCAGGATCTCAGAACTCAACCCATCACTGATGTCCATCATTGAATGGGGCGTAATTTGTTCCTTTTCGAAAAATTCAATGATATCTTTTCTCGCTTCCGGTTTCAATAGTCTTCCGATCACATACGACTCACTTTCAAGATCGGGCTGAATATTGGGATTTTCGAGATATATCTTTTTTTCTCTCTCCAAAAAAAGTAAGCCAATATAGGCGCCACCAAGGTCTCCACTTACACATATAAGGTCTCCTTTCTTTGCTGTATTTCGCTTTACATATTTATCAGGAGTGACTTCCCCAATAGCGGTGACGGAGATAATGAATCCTTTTTGTGAAGATGAAGTATCTCCCCCGATAAGGTCAACGCCGTATTTTTCGCACGCAGTATAAACACCACTATAAAATTCATCGAGTGCCTCTATACTAAATCGGTTGCTGATGGCAATATTCAAAATTATCTGCGTTGGCGTGGCATTCATTGCATAAACATCGCTGATATTTACGATCACGGATTTATAACCCAGGTGTTTTAGTGGAGTGTACATCAGGTCAAAATGTACTCCTTCTACCAGCATGTCAGAAGTGATAACAGTTTGTTTTCCGAAATGATCGATCACGGCTGCGTCATCACCTACGCCCACAATTGAAGACGCGTTTTGTAGTTCGATATTCTTCGTCAAATGTTCGATCAGGCCAAACTCTCCTAACGACGATATTTCTGTGCGATTTTCCATTTACGATAAGATTCTTTCAGTTATTCATTTAAATCCGAAATCCGAAATCCAAAATCAGCAATCCCTAGAGTTCCTTTTTATTGTTGATCACTGCCAGCATTTCATCATGGATCTCGCCATTTGTCGCAAGGATATGAGGTTGATAAGGAGAAAATTTGTCTCCTTTAAAATCCGTCACCTTTCCTCCCGCCTCTTCCACGATCAGGTAACCGCCGGCACTATCCCAGGCTTGTAATTTGTGTTCATAAAAGCCGTCAAACCGTCCGGCGGCCACCCAACAAAGATCAGTGGCGGCAGATCCAAGACGGCGAACCGGGATACCTTTCCTGATCAACTTTTCAAATATTTGCAAGGGACCATTCGGCACATCCAGGTAAGTGTACGGAAAGCCAGTTACAAGACAGGCATTCAGTACGTTTTGTTTCTTGCTTACCCTTATTTGTTTATCGTTAAGTGTCGCACCCTTTCCCTTCTCGGCAAAGAACAATTCATTCATTAGGGGGTTATACACAGAGCCTAACACTATTTCTCCATTGTATTCAAGAGCAATAGATACACAACAGAGAGGAATACTATGCGCGAAATTTACTGTTCCATCAATGGGATCAATGATCCACTTATAGTTTGAATCCTGGATGATTTCTCCGGCTTCTTCACTAAGGATGTAATGGTCTGGAAATTCTTTTTTGATAACATCAAGTATAGCCTTTTCAGATGCATGGTCCGCTTCGGTAACCAGGTTATTGATCCCTTCTTTGTTACTTACCACGAAACTTTTATTGAAAAAGCCCGATAATTCTGCTGCACCGGCTCTAACGGCATTTAAAAGAGTTGTTTTAAGCATGGGCAAAGATAAACTTGATTTTAGATTAAGATTTACTCACTATTCATTGGAAAAGAATATTTGCTATGGTCGGAGAGGGATTTTAGATTTGACGCTGTTTATGGAGCTTTCTGTAATCATTGTCAATTACAATGTTAAATATTTTCTTGAGCAATGCCTTTGCTCGGTCCAGAAGGCTATTACAACTTCGGGAATAGACGCCGAGGTGGTAGTTATCGATAATCATTCACAAGATAATAGCCTTGGTTATTTAATGCCATTGTTTCCCTGCGTAAAATTCATTGGTAATGATGAAAACGTTGGTTTCACGAAGGCGTGTAACCAGGGATATAAATTGTCATCGGGCAAATATGTTTTATTTTTAAATCCTGATACGATCGTTCCGGAAGACTGTTTTTCAAAATGCCTCCATTTTTTTGGGGCGCATAATGATGCTGGTGCCGTCGGTGTTAAAATGCTTGACGGTCGAGGAAGATTTTTAAGAGAATCAAAGCGTGCATTTCCATCGCCGGTCACCTCCTTGTTTAAATTATTTGGTTTTGCAAAATTATTTCCGGGGTCAAAGGTCTTTTCTAAGTATCATCTTGGTTATTTGGATGAAGATAAAAATCACGAAGTAGACGTACTGGCTGGAGCGTTTATAATGGTGCAACGCGAATTGTTACAACAGTTGAACGGTTTTGACGAGTTATTTTTCATGTATGGGGAGGATGTAGACCTGAGTTATCGCATCCAAAAAATAGGATATAAAAATTATTACCTGGCTGAACCAAGCATTCTTCATTTCAAGGGAGAGAGCACGAAAAAAGGAAGTTTGAATTACGTTCGCATGTTCTATAGCGCTATGAGCATTTTTGTGCGCAAACACTATGGCGGAGGAAGAGCAAGCCTTTTTATTTTCTGCATTCACCTGGCTATATGGCTGCGCGCCCTCATGACCGCGATCGGGAAATTTATAAAATGGATCGGTCTTCCTTTTGTGGATGCCTTACTTATAATTCTTTCTTTCTGGCTGGTAAAAAATATCTGGGCTACATATGTGCGGCCTGATATTCTATACCCGGACAAATTATTGCTTCTCGCCATTCCGGCATTCACCATTGTTTATCTTATTGTAGCCTATTATGCCGGGTTGTATAATAAACGGTATAAGAGATCTGAATTGATCCGCTCCACACTTGTTGCCACATTGGTGCTCCTGGCGGTTTATTCATTACTTCCGGAAAGGTTACGTTTTTCAAGGGCCATTGTTTTCTTCGGCGCCATTGTGGCGTTTATTTTGATCAGCATTTCCCGTTGGTTGCTGATAAAGACTAATTTTTTATATACACAGAATGGTGTGGAAGAAAATCCATACACCTTGATCGTTGGCGCAGAAAATGAATACCAGTCTTCAATGAGAGTCCTGAAGCAGGCCAATCTTGAAGAAAGAATCCTGGGGAGGGTGGGAATAGAAGAAAATGAGCACGGCTCGATCGGATATTGGAAAAAATTGGATATGCTGCAACCTTCTGTAAATGTTAGGGAGATCATTTTTTGCGAAGGCAGTTTATCTTTTAAAGATATTATTGTCGCCACTGAAACACTTCCAAAAAATATTCGGGTAAAATTTCATGCAGCAAAAAGCCAAAGTATTGTCGGGAGTGATTCAAAAAATACTTCGGGCGAATCAGTATCGATCGAACATGCTTATCAGATTGCTACTCCTTATAACAGGCGCATTAAACGGTTGATCGATTTTATCGCGTCTCTCCTTTTTATTATTAGCTTCCCTCTACACTTTGTTCTTGTGAGAAAACCGTTGAATTTTTTCAGAAATTGTTTTATGGTACTATTGGCACAAAGGACCTGGATCGGTTATGTGATCAATGGAAAACCACTGCCCCGCCTCCGCAAAGCCATCATTGGATGTAACGGAATGCCGCTTAACTCTATCCAATCATTGCCCGCAGAAAGTTTGCGGATGATCGATGATTGGTATGCCAGGGAGTATGAGCCTGCCCAGGATCTTACATGGCTATTGAAAAGTTACCGCATGCTCGGTGGCTGAATTATCAATAACTTGTTAATACTGCAGAATTGTCGACCAGCCGACAATCCCTCGGCACATGGATTTCGTTTATTTAGGGTAAATTGAGTGAAATGAAAAATCTTCTCTTTTTAGCAGCCGTGGTTTTTTTATTATTTAATTCTAATTGCAGCAACGGGCAATCTCAAAAGAAATCAACAACCGCAGAAATGAATACCAAACATAAATATCCTGATCCGCCGGTTGCAGATGCAAAAACAGTATATCCTGTTCAATATTCCGATGCGCAATGGAAAGACAGATTAACCACAGAACAGTACTACATTCTTCGACAGGAGGGAACTGAAAGGGCCTTCAGCGGTAAGTATGATCATTTTTACGAGAAAGGAACTTATTATTCGGCTGCCTCTTTACAACCTGTATTCAGTTCTGATGCAAAATTCAACTCAGGCACGGGGTGGCCCAGTTTTTATGCGCCTATCAATCCGGATGCGGTACGTTTAGTAAGAGATGAAAGCTATGGAACGGTTCGCTGGGCGGTCGTAGACAGTAAAACCGGTTCACACCTCGGCCATGTGTTTGATGATGGCCCTGCACCTACGGGAAAGCGATATTGCATGAATTCCCTTGCTCTTATTTTTGTGCCCGAAGGAGGGAAACCACCAACCACCTCAAAGCAATAAAAAAAAATCTTGTATGAAATCGATCCTGGCAACAATATTTTCAATTGTGGTTTTTGCGGGTTGTGCAAGACCTCAAACGGATGCAAAGATCTTTCCCGGCGTTAATGAAAAGGCATCGACAAATGAAGCAGTGGCAACCTTTGCTGAAGGATGTTTCTGGCATACGGAAATAGTTTTTCAAAGCCTGGTTGGAGTTCGTGATGCAGTGTCTGGTTATGCAGGAGGCACCGCCACAAATCCGGATTATGAAAAAGTTGGTAGTGGAGAAACGGGGCATGCAGAATCTGTGCAGGTTTACTATGATCCCTCTAAAATTTCTTTTGAGACTCTTGTAAAAGCTTTTTTCGCGAGCCATGATCCTACACAGATTAACAGGCAGGGCAATGATGTGGGCACTCAATATCGTTCGATTGCTTTTTACCGCAACGAAAAAGAAAAACAAATTATTGAAGCCGAAATGAAGAGAATTACAGACGGGAAAAAATATGCGGGAAAGATTGCTACAGAAGTAAAACCATTTGCAAAATTTTATCCCGCTGAAGAATATCACCAGGAGTATATTTTACATCATCCTGAAAATCCATATGTCCAAAATGTTTCAATTCCTGATTTCGAAAGATTCAGGAAAGAATTTAAAGGAAACTTTAAATCTTAACTCCCTAATCGTTAATTGTAACAGACAAACCACGCACTTCATATTGCAATAAATAAAATCTTCTTGTTCAAACTCGACTCCCGTATTTCCTTAGATGGTTCAAGCTGGCAGCATAATTGATATTTCAGCAATAGTACAAATTGCTAAATTAAAAACTCAGTATTATGAAGAAGGTAGGGATAGTAATGGTTATTGCGTTTTTTGCGGCCTGTAATAGCGCGGGTAACAGTTCAAATAAAACAGATAGCTCCGTTACAAAGGATAATACAAATATGTATGATACAGGAGTAGGTAGTAGTATGACGGATACAGCGCAACATCGGGACACATCATTATTGCCAAATAAAATGCAAGATACAGGTATGAAAAAATAGAACTATGAAAACAATAATTCTTGCATTTGGAATTTTATTGGTTGCTTCCTGTAATGACATGGGCGTAGTACAAAGACGACCGACAGCGTTACAGTCAACACGACGGAAACACCCAAGGCTGATGGAGGTCCCAATAATGGCTTAGGTGATACCAATACGCTTAATTCGCGTAGCGATACATTGACTCATGATACCTCAAATAAAAAATAGATTATGAGTAAAAAGCAAACCGGCTGGAGCCAACGCGAATGAACGCTAATGAAGCTAATAGTGAGCAATAGGATCAGCCGTTCCGTCAGGATCATTTTTAGCATGCCCCGAGGTAGTGATGTTGTTTCCTTTCAATAGCAATAGACCTGTCATATGCGGAGTGGCCATTGATGTTCCACTCATGTATGCATACTTTCCACCTTTGTAAGTGGATAATATGCGTACTCCCGGAACTGCATAATCAACGACGTCATTTCCAAAATTTGAAAAGTTGGCAAGATTGTCAAGACTATCGATAGCAGAGACAGTAAAAATATTTGCTCCGTTAGCCCGGCCCGGGGAGAAGTTTCTTGCTGGCTCTTTCTCATTACCCGCTGCAATAGCGATATAAATTCCTTTCGCGGCGGTGTTTTCTACTTGCTGATCGAGAATAGTTGACACGCTGTCTTCACCAACACTTAGATTCACTGCATCACCGGCATGGCCATTTGTATTAACATAACCGAGCGCCTGGATAATCGACGACAGATTTCCACTTCCATCCTTATTCAAAACTTTTAAAGAAACAAGCGTAGCGCCTGCAGCTACTCCCATCACTCCAAAATCATTATTCTTTGCGCCGATGACACCTGCCACATGTGTGCCGTGACCATTGTCATCATCAGCCGAAGCGACGCCTTGGACGAATGATTTGCTTCTGGTTTGATCTACGATGAGGTCCGGGTGGCCAAAGTCAATTCCTGTATCGATCACCCATGCCGTCTTACCGGTACCATCTCCAAAGCCGACACGTTGCACATTCCATGTCACAAGTCGCGGCTCAGCAACAGTAAAGCAAGTGCTAAGCGCGATTGCCCGGTCTGACTCGATCGCCTCGATATCCGGATCTTTCTTCAAACGAACCAGCTCATCCTGGGAAAGATGAGCAATAAAACCCCCCGGCTCTCCCTGGAATGTTGTTTGAATTGCAGAAGAACTTATTTTATTTCTTTGAAGAATATTTTTGCTAACCTCAGATAACCGTTCAAAGGTGGCAGCATGCAGATCTAATGAAGAAGTATTATAGGCAACTATATATTGACCGGTAATGATACCAGTGCTGTTGAGGCTGTGCTGATCTACACAGTCTGGTTTACTGGAGGAAGCAGTAGTTGTGCCATTATCTTCTTTTTTGCAACCAAAAACGACCGCGCATATTAGCGCAATAGCGAAAACTTTTCTGAAGTGCATAGTAAAATTGTTCTTATAACGCATAATTCATGCCCCGGTTGGAGAAAAATTTTCTGTTTAACAGGTTCTTACAAAAAAACTGATGCTTTTCGTTTCCGTTCTGTTATTTTATATTTGTTATTATCGATGTTATTATCGTGCTTAGCTCTCGTCATAGCCCCGATAATTACCGCTATCGGGCTGGATAGATTCCCGCACGTCATTAGTTCTTTTATGCCATCTTAGCTCAGCTGGTAGAGCAGCTGTTTCGTAAATAGCAGGTCGTGGGTTCGAGTCCCGTAGATGGCTCTGCTGCTGATGACGTGCGGAATTCTTAAATAGTAGGTCGAGAGTTCGAATCTCTTGGGTGGGTCACTTACCTAGTAATTAACACAGTGAGAATACTGTATTCGCT
>Ga0207674_10001039_pt1 | contig 36064 bp, 31 predicted proteins | sample KBSCornC72_FD_184303 | JGI IMG/M metagenome (GOLD analysis project Ga0207674, IMG submission 184303) | Corn rhizosphere microbial communities from Kellogg Biological Station, Michigan, USA - KBS Corn C7-2 (SPAdes) (version 2) | ecosystem: Host-associated > Plants > Roots > Rhizosphere > Soil ... | reverse complement strand
CCGGAACGCACCTGGGGCTTGCCGAAAAGAACACGAGCGACGGCAATTACGAGACGGCCTCGGCAGAAGTCGGGATGTATCACGCCCTTATTGAAGATGCGCTGACATTTTTAGGTTCTCTTAAGCGAGACAGCAATAAGACCAGGGATCTTTATAAACGTCTCGAACTTTCTTTGCGAGCGGACGGTCCAAGATTGACTGCGATGCGTCGCATAACTCCGATCGAATTTGCGGTTTGGATCAAGCAGGCGGAAGACTTTGCCCGGCAAGGACGAACCGAGGCCCTGAACTCATTCTTCGGACACACAGTGGTGCGAGAGCCAGAAGATGCAGGACCCGACAAGCCGAACGACGAGGCTAAACAACCGCCAACCCCAAAGAGTGACCAACCATGATCAAGCACATTCGTCTTGCACTTTTCTCCCTGCTCTTTTTATTCATCACAGCTTCCCACCTTGTCGCTCAGACAAGGGACCATTTAACGCAACAGGAAGTCGACCTCGTTAAGGAAGCTCAAATCCTTGATAAGCGAATTGAGGTTTTTGTCAAAGCAGTTGAACGACGGATGATGGTCATAAATGGAACTGCGACGGCGAATGCGAAACAACTTAAAAAGGATTCAGAGCTTTGGGGTGATTTACCGACTGGGTCGCGCGCTGAGCTGGTAGGTGATATTGCCCGAATCCTGGATGAGGCCATCACAAACATTGACGACGTCAGTGCGCGTGATGAACGGAACCCACTCATTGCGAAAGCACTGAGGCGATTGGCCCAGGCAGTTAACACAACGATGGCTCAACTCACACCAATGGCGACTCAAGCAAAAAGTGATGGGGAAATCGCGAACTTCGAGCTGCTCAACGAAAATGCGAAGTCAATAGTTGATGCGGCGGGGAAGCTACCACCCGAAGTCGACAAGAAAGCTAAAAACAAAAGCGACAAGTCGAAGGATAATTAGTTATATAGGTCCTATTCGTCCCATAGGTCTTATTAGTCCTATAGGTCCTATTTGCCGATAGGTCCAACAGGTCCTATAGGTCCTATAGGTCCTATAAAAACCCCCATAGGACCCATAGGACCATAAGACCTATCCCCGACCTTTCTTCCGTACCTCTGCGCTTACTGCTCGAGCTTCAGCATCGACTGCATTCCCCGCACTCACCTCGTCTCCCTCTTCCTTGGCAGAAGCTGAAGACTGTAATCGAGGCGTCGACTCTCCAGCCGCAAAAAGCTTGTACTCGATTTTTGCCTCGGTCTTTCCTAAACCACCAACTCCCGTGACCTGACCGAACATTCCACCAACCTTGCTCGTCTTTAAAGTCACTACGTCCGTGTAAAGAATGAAATCACACTGCTTCGTTTTAGCCTCAACTTCAGCTTCCATCTGGGACGATGCATTGAGCTCAATCGCGCTGAGATCGCCACTCGTAAGCTGACCTACAAGCCTTTGACGCAACACATCGAGGGTGATCGGTTTACCTGACTTGTTATTAAACTGAACCACACCAATCAGGATCGACCCCGGTCTCTTCATCGACACACCGCTCATCGAGGTACTTGTTGACGGTGTACTCGGAGTATCAGTCGAAGCTGGATTCGACGGCATCATTGATGGCATCGACGGCGCTCCATAAAGTTCCGCGGATGTGGCTGCCTCAGTGTAGCCGGCTGGAATATCAAATAGAGCAGCATCAAGAGTGTCCCGCGAAAGTTCTATGACTTCTTTGGTGGTACTGAAAGAGACCTGGCCGTTTTCGCCGTACATGGTCACTGTTTCAATCAAGGGAAATCCCAGTTTGCCATTTCCCTCGCGTACGAATCGCGTCTGATCAATACAGCGACCAGTTGTTGGCGGCCGCGCTGTCATCTGATTGCGCCCGTATTGACAATCCAGCGCAACTGACAAATCGATGTACCAACCATCAAGTTCCGATCTGTGCTTGAGCGGTGTGCATGCATCGGGAGACGTCTCAATTAAAGTTGAACTCTTGATATGCCTGGCCGTGAATCCGAACATCTCTTTTCGTTCGCCGGTATCAATAGTTGTCGTTTTATATGTAATGACACCACCACGACGATTAGGAGTGTTTGTTGAAGAAGTAACTGGAGCCGCCGGTGCGGTGGTGGAGTTTGCCGGCTCCATTGGCGTGATGACGTATTTCCGGGTGGACTCGCTGAGCTGAATAGAGCGCTTAAGATCACACTGGGTGATATTCACGCTGGAAAATCCGTAGCCCGAACTCTCAGAGCGTTCCCGAGCACCCTTGATCATCGTGACACTCTCGCTCGCCTGGCCTGGTGTCCCGGCGCTCATCATCGATGTTTTGTAACGAACTTTGAAATCATTGCCTGTCCGAGTACGCGTCTGTCCGAAAAATAGTGAGACGGATGACACGCATACAAAAAGAACGGCACCGAAAACAAACAAAGGGAAACTTTTTCTCATTAAACCCTCCTTAATCTTACTAACCTGAACTTTGATTCCTTTGACTATGAGGTTGACGACGATTAATCGCCTGCCTGCTTCAACGAATTGGTGGCACGCTTCAAGGCATCGACAATGCGGTCGAGCGACTCTTTTGCATTACTCGTGTTGCGATCGTCGAGCGCCTGTCGAAAATCTGTCAAAGGCTGAGCTGCGTAACCGGTGTAAATCCCCGGCGCGTAGATTTGATGCTTGTACCACGCTCGCCCGCGAAGACCACGAGGATCAATAAACTGCCGTTCAACGTCCATCAGAGACGCGTTAATACTGTTAAGCTTTGCCGAATCTCCATTTTGGACTGCATCTTGACGATCTCGTTCAACTCTGGTCGATTCTTTGAGAAACTCGTCGATCGCCGCAACCATCGCTTTTTCATCAAAGGAACCGGCGAGATTTCGTCGCCGTGACAGTCGAACAGTCTCGTTAAAGAAGTCGCGAATCTGATTTGCGTAATCCGAATAGTCAAATGGCAAACCATCAGCGTCCGCGAGTCGCAGTGCCATCGTACCCCAGATTTGTGCAGCTGCTACGTGATAGAGGAAACCGGGATCACCGAAATGGTCCATCCAGTAAAACGAGTCATAAGCCGAGTGATAAACACCGTAATCGCCATTGAAACCCATGTCGGTTGATGGGACACCAAGGTGTTGGAGAAACGGTGTGTAATCCGAACCGGAACCAAGCGAACCGATCCGAGCTTCACCAGACGAGTCATCTGATTCGGATCTTCCTTCGCGATTGTGCTCCTGCCATTGTTGGTAAACTGATTTTCCAGTCTTCGGATCTTTCACATCCTTAGTCACGTCGCGAATCAATTTCCAAAGCGACGGTACCGACGAAGCGCCAAAATGTGGTCCCGATACCGCAACATCAAGATTGAGATAAGCAACCGCATTTGCCTTAAGTTCCGCAGCATTCTCTTCGGCCCACTCGGTAGAACCAATCAAGCCGTACTCTTCTGCATCCCAGCTACAAAGAATAATTGTTCTCTTTGGTTGCCATCCCTGCTTCAACAGATCTCCGAATCCTTTGGCGACCTCAAGCATAGTTGAAGTTCCGCTGTTTGGGTCGACGGCGCCAAATACCCACGCATCGCGATGGTTACCAAGAATTACCAGGCGGTCCTTCTCTGAACTTCCATCGATACGCGAGACTACGTTCCAAATAGGACGCAGCTTGTAATCCATGTCCGTCTTCAGATGAACCTTGACTGCATCTGTTCCACCGACGTGATAAGCGAATGGAAGTCCGCCTTGAAAACCACGAGGCCTGACTGGTCCTTGCAGTGGCTGAATGATCGAACGCGCCACATCGTAGGAGATCGGTTGCACAGGGATCTTGGTCAGATCAGTTGCTTCCTCAGGTTTTATACGAGGAACACCTTTGATGGCTGGTCTTCCCGGAGTTAGCGGATCCCCCGGATAGTCGAATAGGTATTGGACCGATCCTCTCTGGCCTGACGCGACAGGCCGCCACGGTCCTTTTGGATAAACATCGCCTTGCATGTAACCGTCGTCAGCCGGATCGGAATAGATGATGCAACCGATGGCGCCGTTATCCTGGGCAACTTTGGCTTTGACGCCGCGAAACGAGTTCCCATAGCGGACGATGACAATCTTTCCTTTAACATCCACGCCGATCTTCTGAAGAGCTTCGTAATCGTTAGGAAGACCGTAGTTGGCGTAAACGACGGGTGCCGTGACATCGCCAGTCGCACTATAACCATTAAAAAGAGGAGTAATCTTCGGACTTGTTGAGCTGGGGTCGCCGGCGACCACTGCTTCAGTCACCGATAGCTTTTGCCTGCGATTCGTTATTAGCTCAAGCACCGAAGGGCTTTTTGGATAGTTTAGCCAGACCTCATACTCTTTCAGTTCGGCAGGAAGACCGAAGCTCTTAAGCTGATCCCGAACATAGATCGCCGTGTCGTAGTCTTCTTTGGTTCCCGCGATATGCGGTTCCGCGGTGAGCCGTCGCAAGTGTTCACGGGCCGAAGCGGGGTTTGGAATGGCGCGAAATTTTTCTTCAAGTTGTCTCTCTTCGAGCGTGCTCCTGGCCGAGAAACCATCGATGGCCCGCGGGTTGGGTGCGCTTTGTGAAAAAACAAGAGTGGAGGCAAAGCTGAGTAAAAGAAGACAGGCAGTTAGTCTACGCATCATTTTCCTGGTTTAAGCGAAATAAGATTTGACATGCGGTGAACACAACGCAGCTTAATACCGTACAATGATGACGGATGCCGCATGAAAGGGAGCTGCGAAACGAGAGATGGACAGTCGATATTACCCAAGCGTCGAAGTTGATATTCCCACGTTAAGTACGGAATTGCGAAATCTGTTTGACAGTGACTTTGAAGTCCAGGCGTTTCAGGTGTCTTCAACTCAAATTTTTCAGGCGCGCAAGTCGAACACGTTACGCGATCTGACGGGATTGTCTTCGGCACTCACAATCAAGATCACTCCGGAAGCCGGTGGTACGCGCGTCGAAATGGGAATGCAAAAATGGTTCGACAAGGCGGCCGTAGCTGCTGTCGGCGCGATCGTGTTTGCTCCGCTCCTCGCGTTGGCCGCGCTCGGTGCTTACTGGCAATACAGACTCACTGAAGACGCATGGAAGATAATCGAAGATCACATTGCGCGCAAAGCGGGCGGCTATGTTCCACCTTTACCCGGTCGTTGCGGAACGTGCGGGGCCGCAAATGTTATAGGGTCAGATTTCTGTTCCGCCTGTGGCGCTAATTTGAATATCGGTCGAAGTTGTCAGTCATGTGGCGCTGTTCAGAAGGAATCATCCGCCCGATTCTGCAACAAGTGCGGCAAACCCCTCGGCGTCTCGTGATCGGTACTGACCGCTGCTCCCGGCCCGTTCTTCTGCAGCTGATTCCAATCTTCAATCATGTCGCAGAGCGCGCACCGGATCGATCCGTGCGGCACGTGCGGCGGGATACAACGCAGCAAGGATTGACACGACCAGCGCGAATAGGATTGCACCAATAGTTAAATATGGCGGCAACGAGAAAAAGTCGATGGCTGAAGCCCCTTGGGGTTTGAGAATGAACCGGTAAGCGAGTTTATTCGCTAAGCCGTCGATGCCCCACGCCAAAAGCGTCCCTATCACACCACCAAAAATTCCAATCACCGCTGCTTCAAAAAAGAAGATCAACTTTATTTCTCGATCTTCAGCTCCAATCGCTTTCATAATGCCAATCTCGCGAGTGCGCTCAAGAATTGACATGATCATCGTGTTGGCGATTCCAAACGACGCAACCAGTAACGAGATTCCTCCAAGTAGGCCCAGCACTGAATCGATGATCAGGAACACGGTCTTGATTTGATCAAGTTGATCGACGATCGAAAAACTTCCAAAACCGAGTTCGGTAATTCGTTTTCTTACTTCGGTAAGCTGCACCGGATCGGTAACGCGCACGACCGCCGAATCGTAACCTTCATTTTGTCCCTCGCCCAGATTGCCGCCTTGTCGCGCTAGCGCAAAAGCTACCCGGCTCAACGGCCCGCGATGTTGAGTAGACCACTGGTGAGCGACGTTCAAGGGTATGTAAACACCGGCGCCAGGCATCAATCCCCGCAAACCTCCCTGCCCTTCGCCTTCCTTGATCTCGGTGTTCAAAACACCCGAGATACGAAACGTCTTGATAGCGAGACTTGTATCAGACTCGTCCAGGCCAGGATCATCTAAAGGGATTCCAAAAAAGTTGGGGGTTGATTCCTCTTCTTCGTTCTTGGCTTTGTCGCCGGTTTCATCAGGAGGTGCCAGCAACTCCAGAGTTTTCCCGACAGCATCAGCCGGCTTTTCGTAACCATAATCGCGGGTAAATCTCTCCGTTACCACGGCTTCATCCGCCGTTGGAGACGAGATCATCTGTCCGGCAGCAAACTGCTGAAACCTTGTCGATGCGTTGGGAATGTTGGCGCCGCCAACAGATTGCGTTAAGAGTTTTCCATTTGAACGGACGTAAGCACCAAAACTCACGTTTGGTTCAACGTAAGAAACTCCCGGAATGGCGGAAATCTCTTTAACCCCAGCCTCGTCCAAAATTCGAGTAGGATTCTTATCAGGCCGTCTGCCATTACGCCGGTCGCCCTCGTCACGACGTGTCGTGCCTCTTTCCAGTCCAGCGAGATTGCTAAGGCCCTGCCCAAATACTTGGATTTCATTAAACAGGTCAAGTGCCTTGAACCGGGCGAGCATATTTCGCTGTAAGCCCAGGCCAAATGAGACCATCGTTACGATCACCGCTACGCCAACTATCACACCCATAGTGGTCAAGGTTGCGCGCAGTTTTGCCTGTCGCAAATTTCGCAACGCAAGAAAGAGGATGTCGATAAAACTCATGCTTTAGTGTCTGTCAAAAACCAGCTTAACCGAATCAACGGTCCAATCAGCCAGACCGTAGGTCACAACGTCAGCGCCGGCAGCGCGTAGTTCTGATTCTGTAACGGTATTCGTGACGCCGAGTGTCTTCATTCCAACGTCAGCCGCAGCGCGAATACCAGGCGGCGAATCTTCAATTGCCAAACACTCTTCAGGCAGAAGAGGTAACAGTCGTTTGTTCTGGCGGAAGGCGTTCATCCTGGCGAGTCCTTCCGCATAACAGTCTGGGGCAGGTTTGCAACGAGTAACATCCTCTGAAGTTATTATTACCGTGAACAGAGGGTTGAGCTTGGCTCGTTCGAAGACGTATTCAATCTCAACCGAGTTCGCCATGCTGACGAGTCCTAAAGAAAAATGTCTTGCTGAGCTCTTTAAGAAATTGAGAACACCAGGAAAGAGTGGCAGCTCATATTCGATCATCTTGCGGTGCAACTCTGTTTTCGCGCCCAAAACCTTTTCAAAGTCTTCTTCGGACAACAGTCGATTTGCTCGTTCGAACATTGCTCTCACAAAGGTCTTGTCGTCCATTCCGAGCGCATCAAAATACCATTCCTCCGTAAGCTCGATCTCAGACTCACGTAAGACCTGCTGATACGCTTTCATTTGAATCGACTCGTCGTCGATAATCACTCCGTTAAAATCAAAAAAGATGGCTTGGATCATGGTTAGTCTTCAAGGTCTATGTTCACTTTTAACTTCGATAACTTTGTGTTTTGCTCATCGAATAACTTTGGTAAACGCTCGCTCTCAATTACATCAAGCCGGCGCAATACTTCGGTGAGTGATAATTCGTTTTTTAAGTTGACCTGGTAATCGAGGTCAGCACGCAGTCGGTCTTTTTCACCCTGCCGATTTTGCGACATCATTATGATCGGAGCCTGCATCCCGGCAATCACTGCTAAGACAAGGTTCAACATCTGATAAGGAACCGGGTCGAAACCTCTCATCAGAATGTAAGAGTTGAGAATTATCCAGAAGATAATCAATCCGATTGACACACCGATGAATTTCCAGCTGCCTCCGAATTCAGCGATCAGGTCGGCAGCCCGGTCAGCGATCGTCAAACGGGCCTTCTCTTCTTCGTTGGCATTTCTCGAAACACGAGAACGAAGCAATTGATCAGTGCGGCGCAAACGGTCGGAAAGTGCGCTTAACATTTCCAACGCCACATCGGGATTACTGCGAACAAAAAGGAGGAACGAGTCCCGCGACAGAATCGCGAGCCTGGCATCCTCGATCACATTCGCATCGGCAGAACGTTGGCGGCCGTCGATGATCGACATCTCACCGAAAAAGTCTCCCTGTGCAAGCTCAGCCAACGTCAGCTCCTGCTTATCGTCATCCCGGATGCTGATCCGCACGCGCCCACGTTCGATCAAGTACATTGCATTTCCCTGATCGCCTTGATTGAAGAGTCGAGTATTGCTGGGGACCTCTTGCTCCGACAGAAGGTTTCGCAAATGGACCGCCGCAGAGTCATCGAGCGAAGCGAATAGCGGCACAGAGCGCAGGGCCTCGAGGGTCATTTGACTGGCGGGCTTAGACATATCTCCTCCAAAAGAAATTCGCAGTGATCAATTCGATAACGTGTATCAATGTCGTCACCTTGTCCTGAGTCACACGACGTTGTTAAAAAATCCACTCTCGGTTGGTGTCGTGCGGTGAGTACGGTACCGCGAGCGAAGCGCGGCGGTGGTACACTCAACCAAACGATAATAAGAATCTAGCAGCAAAGTTGAGTGTACCACCGCCGCGCTTCGCTCGCGGTACCGTACTGTTGGCATGTTACCTGTGCAAAGCCAAAGCCGAGGCATGGCTATTAGTAACACCGACAGATGCCTTAATCGGATTTCAACCCAGGCAATGGGCAAAGGCCTACGAGCATATTTCCAGAACTCTTCAATCCCAGGATAAAGGCCGGCGAGATTTGACGTGAATGACTTAGACCACGCGGCCGTCCTTCATAAAGATTGTTCGGTGCGCAAAGGTGCCTGCCAGTTCGTGATCGTGAGTCACCATCACGATAGTTAGACCATCCGCATTGACCATCTCTCGTAAGAGACCCAGCAACTCGTGAGCCCTAATCGAATCGAGATTTCCCGTGGGCTCGTCGGCTAAAAGTACCTTTGGATTGTTGGCCAGGGCGCGTGCGATAGCCACACGTTGTTGTTCGCCACCCGAGAGTTCCGCAGGGCGATGTTCCAGCCGATCCGCAAGGCCAACCCTTCCTAACAGCTCAGTCGATCGCTTGCGTCTCTCCTCTCCGCGCATGCCGCCGAACGCCAGCGCCAGCGAAACGTTTTCACGCGCGCTCATCGTTGGGATCAAGTTGAAATTTTGAAAAATCATGCCAACCGAGAAGCGCCGGTACCGAGCCATTTCCCTCTTACTGAATGGTCCAATGGGTTTGCCGGCAAACAAGACTTCCCCCCTGGTGGGATGGTCCAAGCCGCCTAATAAATTAAGTAAAGTGGATTTTCCTGAACCTGAAGTACCTTGAATGGCGACAAACTCACCGTCTTTGATTTCGATCGACACACCATCGAGAGCGGCTACACTGTTGGCCCCCATTTGATAGATTCGCGAAACGTCTCGTGCTTCCAGTATCGACTCCATTTATCCGTTATCGAACTGCGCTGGACACCTGGGCGCCGGGATCTCTCCGAACCCGCCACAGTTCGACGCGTTCATCCTCAAATCCTTTCAATGACATGTCAAAGCGTTCTGCTGAATAGCCTTCAGAGCGTAATAAATCCTGGACCTTTGGGTCCTCAAAGGCGTTTTGCGAAAGGATCACATCCAATCCTGATGACAACCCCTCGAGACGAGCAGCCATGTTGACTGTTGAGCCAAAATAATCAAGCCGGTCATTTAACGTGACGGCAATGCATGGACCAGTATGCAGGCCCGCTTTCAAAGCGAGAGGCATACCCCCATCAGGCGGAGACGCAAGGAGCTCCTGCACTTCTAACATGGCCTCAACTCCGTCAGCCGGACAGCGGAACACTGCCATCACGGCATCACCAATCGTCTTCACGATGGCTCCCTCGTGAGAAACAATCACCTGCTTCAATACATCAAAGTGGTTCATCACGCGTCCGAACGCAGTAGCATCGCCAATCTCGCGATAGAGCCTCGTCGAGTTTCTTAGATCGGTAAATAAGACTGTAAGTGTGCCAACCGATATTTGTTCGCCGGGGCGCAGAGCTTCTGTAGAAAACAGATCGCGAAATGTTTGTAAAGCAGTTACCTCTGCAGCTGTGGTCGCCTGATCGCTCCAAGTCATTCGTTCCAGAATCACCAGTTGCTCGGCATCGGTCTCATTCTTTATAGTCAAGCTGGACCGTTCAGAAAGATTCAATTGCTCGCCGGCGATTCCGTTTGGCCCAACACTCACCGAAACCTCGGGCTTTCCATCAGACGAAACATTAATAGGTTGTGAACCTGCCAACTCGAGCACTCGCAACCGATAGTTACCAATTTCCAACGGCAGGTTAAGTGTGCGAACTTCCGCGACCGGTAACAGCTGCTGCGCGACAACGTGAGGAGTACGCTGAGGACTCCCGACGCAAAACTCGGCTGTCTCCACTCGCCGTATCGCTGCATTTGGACGAAACGTCAATTCCACATACCGGTCAAAATTAACAGTGAAATCTATTTTACAAGTTTCACAATGGACATTGGTTTCGATGTCCTTTAGCGAAGAGCTGGAGTGTTGTGGACCTCGGCACAGGGGACATAAAAGATTCCATTGAAAATCCAGCAGACCAATCCGCGTCGCTCGCAAACACGTTTCGAGAACCAGCTTGCGAGGCTCGCCCCATTTATCCGCGAGTTCGTAAGGCCGAATCCGTCCAGCAGTCAGATCATCACTTCGTTGAATGAACTCGATCAACCTCTCCACAGCGTTTCTGGCATCGTCTGGACCATCCGCCAGGAGCTTCGGTTTAAGCGCCGCCAACCTCCCGACGTCACCTTTGTCAGCCTCCGAATCTTCGTTGATAAGTTCGGCTTCAAGACCTTTCAGGGCGATCGAGTCATATTTTTTAAATGTCGCATTGAACTTTGGTGAGTTGCTGAGTTTGATTTGCAACGGTATCACCACGGCGCCGAATATGTTCCGCGGCGCGGTCCATACGTCGTACGTCATATGTGTGCCGCCGTCAGGCTTGCGCGACAACTCAACAAGGACTCGCATGCGCGCGAGTGGACCACGACTGTAGATTCGCTCAAGACCAAAACGCTCGGGACGAACCCACTCGAAAGGTTGCTCCTCCCATTCGACGGGCATTCCATGAATTGACAGACGAACTCTTCGGCGAGCATTGCGCAGTCTTTTTCTACTCTTTTCAAATTCGAGTTGCGGCAATCCCGTATCGCGATTGAACCGGTTCGTGTCAGCCACGAGAGGCCACAACTGTTCAGGACTCGATTTGAAATCGTGTTCCCAACGATAATGATATTCGCGAAACCTCATGGTAGCGCCCGCAAACTCAATTAAAAACATAAACGAATGGCGGCGGGAATTCTTCGACGAATACCCACCGCCAAAGCTCTTGATCTAATAACCAAGGAGCACAATCCAACTTGACGTATTGGCTAGACTTCCTTGTACTCCGAATCAACATCCTCGTGCGAGAAGGCCACCCGGTAGTTCTTTGACTGAACCTGTTTCGTAATCAGCAGGTCGTCTTTAGTCTTCAGCAAGTCAGCCCGGCTATACACCGATAACTCGAAATTATAGCCATGCGTGATTGCATCCTTAGGACAGGCTTCAACACAGTAACCGCAGAAAATACAGCGGCCATAATCGATGTTGTAAACGGCCGCGTATCGTTCATCAACTCCGGTTCGTTCTTCCGCCGGCCGCGGATCGTCAGCCGCGACAATGTAAATACATTCCGACGGACAGGCAGCAGCGCAAAGATAACAGGCCACGCATTTTTCACGGCCCAGCTCATCTACGTGAAGTAAATGTTGACCGCGATAACGAGGCTGAACCGTGACGGGCTCATCGGGATACTCAACAGTCCACTTTCGCTTGGGCAGGTATGAAAGAGTTACGCCCATCCCCTGGATAATTGCTTTAGTTGATTCAACTACATCTGAAATGATCGACATTTTAATCTTTGACCATTCTGGTCTAAATAACACTTTTCCTATTTTACGAGCTTAACTTCGGACGAGGTTGCTTGCCATCGCCCGTCGCGCCAAACAAAGCGGTCGACGAAGTCTAGTAGCTGTTGTGCGTCTCCGCCCATGTATCGGACTTTACCCGTTAGCGTGGCACGTTCACCGCGCAACGTCAATTGCAGGTCCTCAAACTCCCACTTTTCAATCGACGTATCGCGTTGGATTGTATCAATATATTCTACTTTTCCGAGAACCCGCCCATCGGGACCTGATCCGACAAAGTCATCAGCCAGGATCACGTCGAGCTTACCTTTATCAGCGTTGATGTTGGCGATCGTCCAATCGTTCTCGATAGCAGTGAGCGCACCAAGAACCTGGTCTTTATCACTCGGTGGCTGGCTTACTTCGTGAGCCTGGTTCGAGTTAGCGTTACTGGGTGCTTCGGTTACGGACGGAGTGGGATTTGGTGCTACGTTGGTGTTTGCGGCAGATCGACTGGCTTCTCGCTGTCGATTGGCCAGCCGCGGAACGAGCAAAGCCAGCGCGATGACTCCGACAACGACGCCAAGAACAAGCGCGATGATGATCACAACAACCCACGGAACGCCCTTAGCCTGTCGCGGTGGAACTTGAGCGGAGTTCGGAGGAGGTTGGTATGGTGGCGCTTTCCACTCCTCATCTCTGCGATCAGTGGTGACGCGCGTGATCTCATCGTCTTGAACTGGCGACAGAGGCGTCCCGTCTTCAGTGCAGAAGCTGAGACTTTCGTCGGAAAAGGTTCTCTGGCAAGTAGGACAACGTTTCATCTCTTGAGTTTAATCAGGAGAATACCAGAGACACAATCCAGAGCAGAATCATTCCGCCGTATAAAACCAGACTGAGGCTCCCGGTCACGATACCGACAATAGCCATCGGCTTGCCGCCGTGAGTGAGCGGTTTATTCTTAATTTGCGAGAGTGCTACGAGACCTAGAATAAGCGCTGCCAAACCTGGAATTGGACCAAGGCAAAACATCCCGGCCACCAGTCCCAGCAAACCAGTAATCATTGAAGCTATCGCCACGCCTTGGGAAGGAGGCTTGGTGTAGAGCGGGGCCGGTGGTGGTTGCCACGGTTGTCGTACCGGCGGAGGTGCATTCGGAACAGTCCAGGGCTGGTTTGGTGGTTGCTGCGGCAACCACATCGTGGGCTGCTCTGACGAGGGTTGCCCCTGCTGAGATCCGACCCGCGGATCCCAGTAGGGATCTCGCGGTGGGGAGAAATCATCCACCAGTATCGTCCCGTCCTCTGAGCAAAAAGTTATCCACTTTTCGTCGTATTGCATCTTACAGTTTGGACAATACTTCATAACCAGATCTCAATACGGTTTTGTATCTAAACGAGTTCTAGCTGGCTGAAGAAATATGCGATTTCAATTGCAGCATTTTCATCCGAATCAGACCCGTGAACGGCATTTTCGCCGACCGAACCGCCAAACTCCTTTCGCAAAGTTCCTTCATCCGCTTTAGCAGGATCTGTCGCGCCCATAAGATCTCGCCATGCTTTAACGGCGCCTTCCTTTTCTAAGGCCATCACAATGCAAGGAGCGCTGGACATGAATTCGGTCAGGCCGGCAAAGAATGGTCTTTCACGGTGAACCGCATAGAATCCCTCGGCCTCTTTACGAGACATGTGAATAAGTTTTAGTCCTCGAATCTGAAATCCGTTATCGAGAATCCTTTGAATGATGGCTCCCGCTTTTCCGCCACGAACTGCATCAGGTTTGATAATTCCGAAAGTTTTGTTGCTCATTTAGTAGGTTAGTGGTTTCCTTTGTTGGACTTGGGTTTTTGGACCTGGGTCTTGGGTCTTTGGTCTTGGGTCTTTGATCTTAGATCTTTGATCGTTGGGTCTTCGATATGAAACCGCGAAGACCAAAGATCAAAAACCAAAGACCAAAGTCAGAACCAAAGCCAGACCAAGGTCTCACAGCAACCCCTTCATCTCCGCACCTATATCCGCGGGAGATTTTACGACTCGAATTCCTGCCTCTTCCAGTGCTTTCATCTTTTCAGCCGCAGTGCCTTTACCGCCGGCGATGATTGCTCCTGCGTGCCCCATCCTTCGACCGGGAGGCGCGGTCTGACCCGCGATAAAAGCGACCACTGGTTTTGTGACATTATCTTTAGCGAACGCAGCAGCATCTTCTTCGGCACTCCCGCCAATTTCGCCGATCATCACAATACCATCAGTCTCATCGTCAGCCTGAAACAGTCGCAGTGCGTCGACATGAGTGGTTCCTACGATCGGATCACCACCAATACCAATGGCGGATGACTGGCCCAATCCAAGCGCTGTCAGTTGGCCCACAGCCTCATAAGTCAATGTTCCAGATCGAGAAACAACGCCGATCCTGCCCTCGCGATGGATGTGCCCCGGCATGATCCCTATCTTGCACTTGCCAGGTGAAATTATCCCGGGGCAATTTGGCCCGATCAAGCGGGTCGACTTGTCGCTGAGATACTCCCTTACTTTCACCATATCAAGCGTTGGAATCCCTTCAGTGATACAGACAACGACAGGTATCCCCGCATCGGCAGCTTCCATGATCGCATCAGCGGCAAAGGCCGGCGGTACATAAATCACCGATGCGTTGGCGCCAGCTTGCTTGACGGCGTCAGCAACTGTGTTGAAAACAGGGATACCTTCGTGGGTCGAACCTCCCTTGCCTGGAGTGACTCCGCCAACCACATTGGTCCCATACTCCACCATCTGCTTTGTATGGAAGGTTCCTTCTTTTCCCGTAATTCCCTGAACTACTAAACGCGTGCTTTTATCGACGAGAACGCTCAACTATTAACACTCCTTGAATCACTAAGATGTTTTTGAAAAGACGGCAGTATAGCAATGGTTTGAAATAAGAACTATCAGAGCTCAAGGAAATAGGACCTGGAGACTAATAGAGCCTTTTCAAATCAACTCAAACTGTTGTCCATACTCTGGAATTTCGACGTTCCACCCGAAACGCTCTTTTATATGTCCAGCAAGTGCATCCGAGGCACCCGGTTCACCATGCGTCAGAAATGTACGACTTGGGACTCCCGACTCCAATCCTTCTAACCAGTGCAAGATTTCTTTCCAATCGGCATGAGCAGAAAATCCACCAATCTTCGCAACACGGCAACGAACGGGAATCCACTGACCCAAGATCTTTACTTCGTGTTCTCCGTCCATGATCCTTCGTCCTATGGTGCCGGCTGCCTGATAGCCGACAAACACGACGGTGGTTTCGGGATCCGGAACTAACCGCAGCGCGTGATGCAAGACCCTTCCACCAGTCATCATTCCCGAGGCACTGATGATGACTCGCGCGCCTTTTGCATCATTAAGCTTCTTTGATTCTTGCCTCGATGAGGCTGTCGTCATCGAGTGAGTTCGCAAAGGATGAGTATGTTGACGAAGGATGCTGGTGTATTCCTCATCCTGCTCTTCCTTGCGATTGGCGTAAACCGCGGTCGCTGCCGAAGCCATCGGCGAATCAACGGTAACGGGAAGAATCGGAATTGCCTTGTCCTCTTCCAGCTCACGAATTAAGTAGACAATCTCTTGAGTGCGCCCAACCGCAAAAGCCGGGATAAGCACTGGGGCATTTCGCTTGGCAGCATCATTGATGATCCGTGCGAGAGCGACCTTCGGATCTTCGGGATCATGCAACCTATCTCCGTATGTAGATTCAACCAGGAGATAGTCACACGACGGCGGCGCAACCGGATCTTTGATAATCGGCTGATCGTAGTGGCCGAGGTCACCCGAGAATAAAATGCGCCTTCCCTCATGGTTGGCACCCGCCCCGTCGAGTTCAAGGAGGACCAAACTGGAACCCAGGATGTGACCGGCGACTCGAAAGCTGCCCTTCATTCCAGGAGCAACATTGGTCGGCTCGCCTGTGTTTGCAACGGGACGAAGTAACTCCAAAGTCGCGAGCGCATCTTTTTCCGTATAGAGCGGCAGCGCAGGTTTATGTTTCGTCAAGTGGTGACGGTTGCGATAATCCGCATCTTCTTCCTGTAGGCGCCCTGCGTCTGGAAGAAGGATCTTCAGGAGATCGGCTGTTCCTCTGGAACAATAGACTGGTCCATGAAATCCCTGCCTCACGAGCCGCGGTAGAAACCCGGTGTGATCTATATGGGCATGCGTGATGAGAATCGCGTTCAGCGCACGTGGATTAAACGGTGGGTCCTGCCAGTTTCGTTCTCGAAGTTCCTTGAGACCCTGGAACATTCCACAATCGACAAGAACCCTGGCTTTTTCAGTTGCCACCAAAAACTTCGATCCAGTAACGGTACCGACGCCGCCCCAGAATGTAATTGTCGCCACTCAGTACCTTTCCTTATTCAAACTGTTGCGGGATTTGAGACTGGAATTTGAGTTATGAGCATTCTTGGTCCATAGCCCAGCCAAACGATTATTGCGGGAATGATCAACGCCAGGTTTCGCAGCGCAGTTGAAACTCCTAACTGACTGGCAATGATGCCGCCGAAACAACCACACTCCAACGGCTCACCTTTTAAAACGTAAACATAGAAAAGCGCGAAACCAGCGAAGCCCATCAGCAAGAGAGCCGCCGCAAACGCGCCTACTCGAATCGTTCGTTTGAGCAAGAGCAAAATTGCGATCACTATCTCAGCGACTATAACGATGATAGTTACAGGCCATGACCATCTCTGCGGATCAAAACCAGATGCGGTTAAGAGCTCGCCAACGTTTTGAGCAAATGCCGAAATGACAACAAGTTTGGCGATTGCTGTAAACAGGAAGAACGCGGCCAACCCGAACCGTGAAATTCGGGCCAGCCACTTAAAGAGACTTCTGGCAGAAAATCTTGACAAGCCATTACTCCGGTTGCTGAACTACGCAGCCAGCGAAACTACCTTCTCGGCAGCATCTTTCATTCCTTTGGCGACTGTGAAGTTTAACCCCGAGTCGCGAATCACGCGCTGGCCTTCTTCAACATTCGTGCCTTCAAGTCGAACAACGACGGGAATTTTGATACCCAGGTTTTTAGCTGCTTCAACGACACCTCGCGCCACCATATCGCAGCGCACGATCCCGCCAAAGATATTAATGAGCACCGCTTTTACGTTTTGATCGGCCAACAAAATTCGGAAAGCAGCTTCAACTCGTTCCTGCGAAGCTCCACCACCGACATCCAAAAAATTCGCCGGCTCTCCACCCGCAAGCTTAATGATGTCCATTGTCGCCATCGCAAGACCAGCGCCATTAACCATACAAGCAATATTTCCATCGAGTTTGATGTAGTTTAAATCAAACTTTGACGCCTCGATCTCGAGTGGTTCTTCTTCGTTGAAATCTCGCAGCTCGAGGAATTCTTTGTGCCGGAACAGAGCGTTGTCGTCAAAGTTAACTTTCGCGTCCAGGGCGATCAGACGATTGTCCTTGGTTAACAAGAACGGGTTGATCTCCATCAGCGAGGCGTCGAGCTGTTCGTAGGCGTTATAGAGCGCTTGCATAAACTTGACTGCTTGATTGATCAGATCAGACGGAATTCCCAACCCGAACGCCAGCTTGCGAGCCTGAAACGCTCGGAATCCCACCGCGGGATTAATTGTTTCCTTTAGAATTTTTTCCGGGGTCTTGGCTGCAACCTCCTCGATATCCATACCGCCGGCTGACGACGCCATGAAAACCGGTCTACCAGTAGTTCGATCCAGCACGATGCCGAGATAGAACTCACGATCAATGGGAAGTCCCTCTTCAATTAGAAGTACCCGGACTTCACGACCCTCTGGTCCAGTTTGGTGAGTTACTAAATTCATTCCCAACATTTGCTGCGCCAGATCACGGGCCTCTTCAGGACTTTTCGCCAACTTCACGCCACCGCCCTTGCCCCGACCTCCCGCGTGAATCTGGGCCTTGACTACAACAACCTCGGTACCAAGTTGCTTTGCCGCCTCAAATGCTTCTTCGGGCGTGCGGGCTACGATCCCGCGCGGTACGGCTACTCCAAATCTCTTCAACAGTTCTTTGCCCTGGTATTCATGAATTTTCATGCAACAGTCTCAAACTACTTTCTATGACTACTGGAATGGTTTTGTGGAACGTGGGTGAGTGTATCTTATCGCTTTGGCAGTTGTCAGTTGCGCATCACGGCATGTTACTTTTGTTAAAGCCGCTCTACACTGTCTTCATCAGCAAGTGTCGGCACCCACCAACAATCCAGATAGCTGTCAGGCGGAGAAGTAAATGAGCGAAGTAGTTGTTACCTCTAAGAACAATTTACAGAACGAGGTGCGATATGGCGATGGTCGCACTTTCATAACCGACGAGCCCGTCGATCTCGGCGGCGACGGAGCCGGTCCAGATCCCTACACACTTCTTCTGAGCGCACTCGGCACCTGTATGTCCATGACCGTCATGCTTTACGCGCGAAGGAAACAATGGCCACTGGATAGAGTAACGGTCAGACTGCAGCAAGATCACATACATATCAAAGACTGCAAAGAGTGCGAACAGAATATAGACGGTTACGTTCATCGCATTGAACTTTCCGTTAGCTTTGAAGGCAATTTATCTCCGGAACAGCTTACTCGGCTGCACGAGATTTCACACAAATGTCCAGTCCATAAAACGCTGAGTTCGCCGATCGTGATCGTAGACAGGCAGAAAGACGAAACTCTTGAGGACTCACCGGCCGGAGACTTCTTCTGAGGTCCAAAAGTCAAAAAGGCTCTCAACCTTTCGGTTGAAAGCCTTAAAAATGGTCGGGACGACTGGATTCGAACCAGCGACCTCACGCACCCCAAGCGTGCGCGCTACCAGGCTGCGCCACGTCCCGTCGCTGTCTTAGTATCGTGCTACTGCGGAAATGTCAAATTGCAGGGGCGTCCCTCGGTGGACGCCCCCTCTATAAGTTAGCTCTTGATCGGCAAAGAAGAGGGGGAGTCTTCACTCTACAAGTCGGCTCTTCATCTGCAAAGAAGAGGGGGCGCCCACGGAGGGGCGCCCCTACAATCAATCTAAGCCAGATTAGTTGGCGCGATTCTGATTTTCCTTCTCCAGCAAACTGAGAAGTTCTCGAAGTTCGGCAGCGAGTTTCTTTAAGCCCTGTCTCTCTTCCGCCGTGCGTGGTGCGATCGGCTCACGTGTAAAAGTTGCTGCAGGCAAAAACTCCTCTTCCGCAGAGAATTCAACCGGAAGAGGGGGCTGGTTTGCATCATCTTCTGAACCAACGATCTTTAGTTTACTACCGCCCCGAAGATCATTTGTGAGTCGTTTTTTGGCGCCAGCAATCGTGTACTGATCCTCATAAAGTAGTTCTTTAATACGGAGCGCCATCTCGACATCTCGCTTCCGATAAACACGTTGACCGGCGCGATTCTTCTGCGGCGCCAACATCGGAAACTCTGATTCCCAGTAACGAAGAACATGCGCCTGCACTCCCGCCAAATCGCAAACTTCTCCAATCTTGAAGAAGAGTTTTTCCGGGATGGCTACAGCGGGACGGCTCATATTTTTATCGCTATCGGGGATCAAACGGAAGCTGGCTCTCTTTAAGCCGGCGTTACGGGAAGAATGGATACCTTTGGCGAGTTTGCCAGCTAACCTGTCGACGGCGGACATGTTACCCGCGCGGAGTTTCACCTGTCAATACTTATACTTAGCACGGTTCAGTTGAAACTTCGTCTTAACAGTATTGTCTGAAGTCAGACGAGTTAAAGATAAGTAGGAACCTGAGCTAGCCTTGTCGTGAAACAAACCAACAACTTCTTGTTTTTCTGACGATGTTTATGCGAGGACATTTCAGGGGGCAGTAGGCAGATCGGCAATGCGAGACCAGGTCGTCAGTACCGAAACGCGGTAGCGTCGGGTGAGTAGCGTCGGGTGAGTCTCGAGGATCAAGCAGTTGTCAGCATTTTGAGATTCACCCGACACTACCGCGAATCGGTATTGACCGGTCTCGCAACTTGATCGTTTGGTTGCGGCCTAAGCCGCGCTGTGTAACCTTAAGCGGCCTCTGTGCCTCGGTAGTGAGCAAAGTTCTAAAGAAAACAATCACCACTGAGCCAACGAAGCCGCCAAGGTTACACAGAGAAAACCTACGTTGGACTGAGTTTATGGCGAGACGCTATACTCATAATTCCCACGAAGTACATTCGGAAGGATCAATCCAACTAGTGACAACCTCGCCAACGGCTCTTCGACTAGCATCACGCCTCGAAGATGTCGGCTTTTCAGATATCGTAAAACTGCGCAATCGCATCATGGAACTGCATACGCAGGGGCTAGAAGTGTTTCAGTTTGAAGGCGGCGAACCGTTTATGCCGACGCCCCAACCGATTAAAGACGCGATGATGCGAGCCCTCACAGAAAATAAGACTCGGTATGCAGCCTCATCCGGGGTAGCTGAACTTCGCTCCGCGATCGCTGATAAGTTGCGCAGCCAGAATCGGATTCCAGCCCAGGACAACGATGTCATTGTCGTGAACGGTGGCATGCAAGGCTTGTTTGGCGCCTTCCAGTCAGTCGTCAATCCCGGAGATGAAGTGCTGCTCTTCTCTCCTTATTGGACACCGATTAAAGACCTCGTCTCTCACTGCCAGGGGAAAAGTGTCCTGGTCCCCACTTCTGAGGCTCGAGAAAAAGGTTTTACTCAAACTCTGAATAGATATCTAAGCGGGCATACAAAAGCGATCTATTACAACACGCCGCAGAATCCTTCAGGTGTAGTCTTCTCACAGGACGAAGCGAAGGAAGTTGCCGCCTTTGCACTAGACAGAGATCTAATCGTGATCGCTGATGAAGCTTATGAGGATCTGGTCTACGATGCCGAGCACTTCTCCATCGCATCGCTTGATGGAATGCTCGAGCGGACCATTACCTGCTTCACCTTTTCCAAATCTTTTGCCATGACGGGTTGGCGTCTTGGTTACGCAGTAGCGACGGAACCGTGGATGACGGGACTAAAGAAAACGATCCTCTATTCTTCGAATGGTGTTTCCACTCCTACGCAATGGGCCGGAGTTGCTGCGCTCGGCCTTGATGCTGAGATGCGAACGAAACATAAAGCGGACTACCGATCTCGTCGAGACCTGCTTGTATCAGGTTTAAATGAACTCGGTCTCACCTGCGATCCTCCGGCCGGAGCTTTCTATGCTTTTCCTGACGTGACCAGGATCAGTACCGATAGCCGTGAAGCAGCTGAAATTCTGTTGGACCGTGCCCGTGTGGCCGCAGTCCCCGGCATAGTATTTGGTCCAGACGGCCAGGGTCACTTAAGATTTTCTTTTTCAACTTCGATTGAAACAATTGAAGCTGGTCTTGACTCACTTCGCAGACATCTATAGATAATGTGTAGAAATGAAGGAGACCGACGACAAGGGTTCGAGGCAAACCATCTCCGCGAACAATTCTCACAAGCGCTCTTCTCGAAGTGAGTTTGATTTCATCAAACAACTGCGAACCGGGACTTCTACAAATCCTCCTAACTCAATAATCGGCGATGATGCGGCTGTAATCAAAACCTCCGGCGAGAAAGAGACTGTGATAACAACAGACCTTCTTGTCGAAGACATAGACTTCCGGCGAACGACGACTCCTCCTTATCTTCTAGGTCATAAGGCACTCGCGGTCTCCCTGTCGGATATCGCCGCGATGGGAGCACGTCCGCGTTGGTCACTCATCTCGATTGGTGTCCCACAGGATGTTTGGGACACCAATTTTGTGGATAAGTTTTACGAGGGTTTTTTTGAACTAGCAGGTCGATATGACGTACAGCTGATTGGCGGTGATACGTCTCGAACGCCGGAGAAAGTTGTAATCGATTCGATCGTCCTGGGAGAAGCAAGCGCGAGTGCTTCAATCAAGCGGTCGGGAGCGAGTGCCGGAGACCATGTATTCGTAACCGGATCTTTAGGGGCCGCCGCGGCTGGATTACGACTGATCGAACGTGGCGCGCACCTGGCCGATCAGAATCTTGGTGAAGCCGAGGCCGAGGCTTTGGACCATCTGCTTTTGAGACATCTACGGCCAGAACCGCGCGTGGGATGGGGAATGATACTGGGCCAGGAGAGACTCGCAACCGCAATGATCGATCTCAGCGACGGTCTGTCGTCTGATTTGAATCACCTCTGTCGCGAAAGTGAGGTTGGCGTCCTGGTCGACTCGACGCAGATTCCGATCGACATTCAGGTAAGAGAGCTCTGCGGCCGGCGCAGGCTCGATCCGCTGCAACTTTCGCTTAATGGTGGTGAAGACTTCGAGCTTTTGTTTACCGTAAAGCCGGAAAATGTGCGCAGGTTACCACGTCGAGTGGACGGTGTTGGCATAACATTCATTGGTGAGATAAGGCCCGCGGCGGAAGGCATCAATCTCCGCGAAGGCTCACGGGTCTGGGAATTGAAGCCGGAGGGATGGGAACATTTCTAATTGGTCCGTGGTCAGTGGTCCGTGGTCAGTTTGCGATTCCCGAAAACGGTTACATACTAGCTGGCAAGTAAGGTGCATGATAACTTTCGAACTGCGGACGTCGCACAACTGACAACGGATCACTGACAAAAAACTAGCATGCTAAAGTTTCGCAATACGCTTTCAGGACAAGTTGAAGAATTCAAACCCATGCGACCCGGCGAGGTTGGAATGTACTACTGTGGTCCAACTGTGTGGAATTATGGTCACATAGGAAATTTTCGGAGTGCGGTTGCCGCCGACATACTCCGCCGCTACCTCGAGTTCAAGGGATTCAAAGTCAACCATGTCATGAATATTACCGACGTGGAGGATCGCATAATCGCGAAATCCCAGGAAGCTGGAGTCAGCATCGATGAATACACCGCAAAGTATATCGAAGCGCTGTGGGAAGACTTTGATGCGTTAGGATGCGTTCGCCCCGTCGTCGTACCACGAGCTACCAGGCATATCCCCGAGATGGTCACACTGATCGAGAAACTGCTTGAGACAAGCCATGCTTACAAGTCTGACGGATCGATCTATTACCGCATCGCCTCGTTCCCTGAGTACGGCAAGTTGTCTAAGATCAACTTTGAAGGAAACATCGCCGGCAAGAGTGAACGGGTAGACACCGATAAATACGATAAAGAAGATGCTCGGGACTTCGCACTCTGGAAAGAGCCGGAATCGGAAACTGAACCTTCGTGGGAGACATCAATTGGTCGCGGCCGGCCCGGCTGGCACATTGAGTGCTCGGCGATGTCGATGAAGTATCTTGGTGAAACGTTCGACATTCATGCCGGTGGAATCGACCTGGTTTTCCCTCATCACGAAAACGAGATCGCGCAGAGCGAGGGCGCGACGGGAAAGCGCTTTGTGAACTACTGGATTCACTTCGAACACCTCAAGGTCGAGGGTGAAACCATGTCGAAGAGCAAAGGAAACTACTATACGTTTCGCGACTTAATTGAAAAGGGCTACTCGGCTTCCGGAATTCGCTACTTTCTTTTGAGTGTTCCTTACAACAAACAGATCAACTTGAATTTTGACGTGCTCGCCGGCGCCGAGAAAACGGTCGAGAGTTTACGAGATTTCAGGGATCGGTTATCAGAAGCAAAAACCGAACCCGGGAGCGACGAAAAGCTTCACGACGTGACGGAACGTGCCTTGAAAGAATTTGAAGAAGGCATGGACGACGATCTAAATACCTCGGTCGCGCTGGCGGTTTTGCACAACTTGTCTCGTGAAGTAAATCGAGCTTTGGCGCGCAAGCAGGTGAAGGCTGATAACCAGAAAGAACTACTGGAGCTGTTGCGCCGTTTTGATAGCGTCCTCAACATCCTGGGCCAACCCGAACGAGAGATGCTGGACAGTGAGATACAAGCCCTCATCGATGAACGACAGGAGGCGCGCCATCGACGTGATTTCTCGCGAGCGGATGAGATTCGCGATCAACTGGCCCAACGCGGAGTCATTTTGGAAGACACTAAGGACGGAGTGCGCTGGAGGAAGTAAGGCTTTGGACTTTGGTCTTTGATCTTTGGATTTCAATCTTCTTCCCATGTTAGACCAGAGAACAAAGGATCAAAGACCTAAGATCAAAGACCAAAGATCAAAAACCCTATGCTTCTAGAAACAGACCGCCTAATACTCAGAATGTGGCGCAACGAAGATTTCGCGGCGTACGAAAAGATGTGTGCCGATCCTGAGATTATGAAATATCTCGGAGGAAGGACATTCGACCGCCTCGAGGCGTGGCGGCATATGGCTTTTCTCGTTGGCCACTGGCAACTGCTCGGCTTCGGACACTGGGCCGTCGAAGAAAAGGAGTCGGGTAAATTCATCGGCCGCCTGGGCTTTCTCAATCCCGAAGGCTGGCCGGGTTTTGAAATTGGCTGGACCCTCGCGCGCGAAGCCTGGGGTAAAGGTTATGCCACAGAAGGAGCGCGCAGAGCGTTGGATTACGCTTTTCACGACCTCAACAAAGATCACGTCATCAGTCTCATCCATCCTGAGAACAAGAATTCGATTAGAGTGGCTGAACGACTCGGCGAAACTCTCGAAGGACAGACAGAACTTTTGGGCCACGACGTGTTGATTTATGGAATCGACCGGCCAACAGAATGATCTCGGAAAGCTGATCGCGATCTTACAACTCGCTTACTCAGGTGAGTTAGCTGCCGGTTACGCCTATCGCGGACATTGGCACTCCGTGAACAATCCTGACCAAAAGGCCCGCATCAAAACAATTGAAGAAGAAGAGTGGCACCATCGCCGGCTCGTGGGTGCGATGCTAACTTCTCTCAAAGCTGGACCAGATAAAGTTAGAGAGATTCGCGCAACTCTACTCGGACGTGCGCTCGGTTTCATGTGTCACTTGTCGGGTTGGTTCGCACCGATGTACGGCGCCGGCAAACTCGAGAGAGGAAATATTGTTGAGTATGAAACGGCCGCGCGATACGCATTAGATTGTGGACGGAGCGACCTGATCGATTGCCTTCTGACAATGGCGGAAGTTGAGTGGGAACACGAACGCTACTTTCGCGAGCTCATCACGGGACACTGGTTGACCCGGACGATAAAACTCTGGGATGGACCACCCCCGAAGACTCACATACGCGAGGCGTTCGAGATTGCCGCGGCCAGTACCGACGCGCGGTAAGTCGATTGAGTATCAGTAATCAGAGTCATCCAGCTGTTTTATTGGTCATTGATCATTGGACATTGATCATTTGTCATTTGCGAGAGAGCGCATGCTTCCAGACTCGATGATCCTGAGGTTTCTCTCTGCCTATCTCTCCGGTTCTCTGCGTATCTCTGCGATGTTCAGTTACAACTAGATTAGTTCTGCATCGGACCCCGATAAGCGCAGAGAAACGCAGAGCGACGCAGGGTCGGTTTCAAATTGCAGGTCCCGAACGTTAATTTCTATGAGAACAACAATCATCCTCTGCTTGCTCATGATCCCCGCGGTTCAAGCCAACGCTCAGCCTCGCGAGAGACTCAAACTTGCGGCCGAGGTAAAAGCTGAATTCACTCATGCATGGACTGGGTACAAGAAATATGCCTGGGGACACGACGACCTGAAACCTCTATCCAAGTCGTTTCACGATTGGCATTCTGAGCCGCTGCTCATGACTCCAATCGACGCACTCGACACAATGTTCCTGATGGGGATGAAAGATGAGGTCACGGATACCAAGCAGTACATCGTCGATCATCTCACTTTTGATAAAGACATCGAGGTACAAAACTTCGAGATTACAATTCGCCTCCTGGGTGGATTGTTGAGTAGTTATCAGTTAACTGGCGACAAACGCTTGTTAACCCTGGCGGAGGATCTGGGAACCCGTCTTCTTCCGGTCTTCGAGTCACCAACCGGAATGCCATATCGATATGTAAATCTAAAAACGGGCAAAGTCCGCGACCCAAAAAGCAATCCTGCGGAGACGGGAACATTACTCATCGAGTTTGGCACGCTCGCAAAACTCACCGGCAAGCAGATTTATTACGACAAAGCTAAACGGGCTTTGGTTGAGACATATCGCCGGCGTTCACCCATTGGTTTGGTAGGCGAATGGATCAACGTAGAGACCGGCGAATGGACCAACTCTGACAGCCATATCAGTGGCGCCATCGATAGTTATTATGAGTACCTTCTAAAAAGTTGGGTCCTCTTTGGCGACGCAGAGTGCAAGAAGATGTGGGACGACAGCATCATTGCAATCAACAAGTATCTTGCCGACGAGATCCGCGTGGGAAACAAATTAGAACTCTGGTACGGACATGCGGATATGAATACCGGCAATAGAAAAGCGACCGTGTATGGCGCGCTGGATGCTTTTTTCCCGGCCATGCTCGCACTTTCGGGAGATATGGACCGGGCAAAGCGACTGCAGGATTCGTCTTTTAAGATGTGGAACGTAGCGGGAATCGAACCAGAAGAACTCGATTATAAAGCTATGAAGATCACGTCGCCGGGTTACCCGCTGCGACCCGAAATAGTCGAATCAACTTACTATCTCTACCAGAAAACGAAAGATCCCAAGTATCTGCGGATGGGGGAAAAACTGTGGCGGGATTTTGTCCGGTACTGCAAAACCGATGTTGCGTATGCGTCATTGAAGAACGTCGAGACCAAAGAGAAAGCCGACTCGATGCAGAGTTTTCTTTTCGCCGAGACATTCAAATACTTCTATCTTCTCTTTACGCCACATAAGAAAACACTGGAACTTGAGAAGGTGGTCTTTAATACCGAAGCTCACCCGATGCAACGAACCGGGCAATAACTGGACTGCGGTTTCTATTGATCATTGGTCATCGATCATTGACCACTTATCACTTCCGATTCTACTGCGATCTTTGCGGCTCTCTGCGTCACTCTGCGTCGTTGCCGATCTCAATCTAAAACTCGACTTCGTTGTAACTGAAGCATCGCGAGAATCGCAGAGTGCCGCAGAGAGACATCCTCTTAGAACTGCGGTTTGGAAGCGCGCGAACGCTCAGAAAATGACAAATGATCATTGACCAATGACGAGTGACCGATAAAAAAGCGTCGGGCTGACTCCGATCGACAATCAAGCTGAGACTGTCGACAGACTCACCCGACGCTGCCGCGGTCGGTAATGACTTTCCTACTTGTAATCCACTCCGAGGTTCTCAAACAGGAAGGCGTAAACATCTCGCGTCTGTTCGATCGACTTCGTTGTGTTGCTCGCGCCATGCGCAGAGTTGGTGTCAATTCTGATCAAGATTGGATTGTCGCCACCCTGGGCCGCCTGAAGTGCTGCTGCGTACTTGTAATTATGCGCCGGCACAACCCGGTCATCATGATCGGCCGTCGTAATCAACGTAGACGGATAATCAGTTCCTGGCTTCACATTGTGGATCGGAGAGTAAGCGTACAATGCCTTGAACTCCGCTTCGCTGGCAGAACTCGAACCATAATCAGCGACCCAGTTCCAACCAATCGTGAAATTCTGGAAACGCAGCATATCCATCACACCGGCTTGTTCAACAACCGCCCGAAACAGTTCAGGACGTTGATTAGATACAGCGCCGACCAACAAGCCACCGTTCGAACCTCCCTGGATCGCAAGTTTTCCGGACGAGGTATATTTGTTGGCAATTAAATATTCTGCCCCTGCGATGAAGTCATCAAACACATTTTGTTTCTTTAGCTTCGTGCCGGCCTCATGCCATTTCTCACCATACTCACCGCCGCCACGCATATTGCAAGAAGCATAAACAACTCCCTGCTCCAATAATGCGAGCCTTAGTGAACTGAACGAAGGCGCCGTGACAACATTGAAACCACCGTATCCGTAGAGCAAAGTCGGATTGTTGCCATTGAGTTGGAGGCCTTTTTTATAGACCAGAAACATTGGAACGCGCGTTCCATCCTTGCTGTTGAAGAACACTTGTTTGGTTTCATACTCTTCAGGTTTGAAACCGGGAATAGCTATGGCCTGAAAGACAGACGACTTCTTCGTCGCAATGTCGTACTTATAGATGGTTGTAGGAAAATTAAATGAGGTGAAGCTATAGAAAACAGACTTATCGTCGTTCAAACCGCCGAAGCCTCCTGCCGTTCCCAGGCCCGGAAGAGCGATTTCGTTTTCGAGCTTTCCATCTAAACTGAAAACATAAGCTTTTGTTGCTACGTCCTGACGCCATGATGCAAACAACTTACCGCCAGCTGTACCCACACTCTGCAGCGGCTCGGTTCTTTCAGGCAGCACCTCCTTCCAATTTGCTTCTGACGGATTCCGTGGATCGACAAGAACCACTCGCCCGTTAGGCGCATTCTTGTCAGTCTTAATCATCAGCTTGTCACCAATATTGTCGATGACACTAAAACTGTCGTTGCCAATGTCGGCCACGATCGGCGAGAAAGTCTTTTCACCTTTTGAAAGGTCCCGGTAGAAAAGTGAGTTGCCCGTTTTTCCTTTTCCTCGTTCAGAGATAGTCAACAAGGCAAATCGCTCATCTTCAGTGGTTCCCACGTTCTGAAAGCGCTGCGGATTCTGTTTGTCTTCGTAGACGAGCGTGTCGGCTGACTGGGGAGTGCCTACTTTATGAAAGTAAACTGTCTGAAACTCGTTCTTGGTGGTCAGTTCCCTACCCTTTTCGGGAGCAGGATAACGGCTATAGTAGAAACCATCACCTTGCCACGATACGCCTGACGCTTTCAACCACGATAGCTCGTCTTCCAACCTCTTTCTGGTGGCCACTTCCATAACTTGCAGGGTTACCCAGTCCGAACCCCCTTGCGACGTTCCGTAAGCGACGTATTTGCCGTCTTTCGAAAGTGAGAAGGCGCTCAAAACAGTGGTGCCATCAGCAGAAAACTTATTCGGATCCATGAACTCTTCTGCTTTTCCAGTCAGACCCTTTTGGATGTAATAGACGTTTTGATTCTGCAGGCCATCATTCTTGGTAAAGAAGTAAGTATTACCGCGACGGAACGGCGCGGAAATTCTCGGGTAGTTATAGAGCTGCGTGAGCCGCTGTTTGAGCTTTTCCCGATAAGGTATCTTGTCGAGATAAGAGAAGGTCAAAGCGTTTTGGGCTTCAACCCAACTGCGAGTCTCCGGAGAGCGCTCATCTTCCAGCCACCGGTAGGGATCAGGAACTTTAGTACCAAAGTAGTCGTCGACGACTTCAACCTTCTTGGTTACTGGATAAGCAATCTTGCTATCGTTTGCTCGTACTCGACTGATAACGGGTACAAGGGCGATACAAGCTAGTACCAAGAGCGACGAAACGATTGTGAACAGATGTCTTCGGACACTAATAGCGCTCGACTTCGCAGACTTCTTCATTTAATTATCTCCGTAAGGTTTTGGATCCAAGATTTTGACGATACTTTAAGTCACTTGATTTAAAAGTTCAAAGTGCGGTTCATGATTGTCCTAACTTTAACCTCTTTGTGCGATCTCAGCGAACTCCATGGTTTGTGGTTAGAAGAGATGGCAAAAGACTCCACCACCGAGAAGAGGCCACAGAGGTTGCACACCCCGGCTTAGGCCGCAACCAAACGATCAAGTTGCGAGGCCGGTCAGTACCGAGCTCGCATTGCCGATCTGCCTACTGCCCTCTGAAATTGTCCTCGCATGAAAACATCGTCAGAAAAGCAAGAAGTTGTTGGTTTGGATTACAGAGAAGAGCTGAGACGTAGGACCTTGCGGCATGGTAAGAGTGATTGGGCGAGGCTTTGATCCTCAGAACTAAAAGACTAAGATGCATCGCCAAAGTGTTTGATTCCAGTTGGAGGAAATCCCTTGATGAAGATCGATGAAATCGCTCCCGACATCTTCCGCTTCAGCTTGTACGTCCCGGAGATGAACATTCAATTTAATCAGTTCCTCGTACGCGACGACGAACCACTCCTCTTTCACACCGGGATGCGTCATATCTTTCCGGAAGTCCGCCAGGCCGCCGCGCAGGTCATCGATCCTGCAAAACTCCGATGGATCAGTTTTAGTCATTTCGAGGCCGATGAATGTGGGGCTCTAAACGAGTGGCTCGAAATTGCCCCGGAATCAACCGCCGTCTGCAGCTTCGTCGGAGCAAATGTAAGCGTTAATGATTTTGCTAACCGGCCCGCGCGTGCGATGAACAATGACGATGTGTTCTCAACCGGTAAGTATCGATTCCGATTTCTTGCCACTCCGCATGTCCCTCACTGTTGGGAGGCAAGTCTATTATTTGAAGAGACGAACCAGACACTTTTCTCATCCGATCTATTTTTCCACTGGGGTGATGCGGTGCCTCTTACGCAATCCGACGTGGTTGGTAAATTCAAAGACGGCTTGATTGCTGATCAGAAAGGTCCATTCGCGAACGCCTATCCTTACACGAGTCTGACGGATGCTACTCTTAAACGACTTGCTACTCTAAAGCCGCGAACGATCGCCACAATGCATGGGTCTAGTTTCAGTGGCGACGGTGAGAAAGCTTTGCATGATCTGGCAACAGCATTGAAGGACGTTCTAGGTACCGCTTAAAGACAGGAATCAAAATGCCAGCCACGACTCCCAAAGAGGCGCACGATCTGTTTGTACAGTATTTCAATGAGGGCAACCTTGAGAAAGTCATCTCGCTATATGAACCGAATGCCACGCTAGTGATGATGTCGGAGCCGGTTCATGGTCATGAGGCGATCCGAAAAGCGTTGGCCGTGTTTCTGTCATTTAAGGGGCACATGGAGCTACACGTCGACAGGATTTTTCAGGCAGATGATGTAGCTTTATTGTTTTCGACGTGGACCTTAACGGGGACCGATCCGGACGATGGCTCGCCGAGAGTGACATCCGGACAAACATCTGATGTTCTCAGGAAGCAGCCGGATGGGAGCTGGCTTTTCGTAATTGACAATCCCGAAGGCGCCTCCTCCGCCAGATAGAAAGTCTGTTGACCATGCAAGGAAAGGAAGAGTTATTGGCCATTGGTCAGTGATCGTTGATCATTGGTCATTGGTCAGTGATCATTGGTCATTTCAGATCGCGAGGCTCGATCAGGATCGTGATCACGTCTTTCGCACAATGACAAATGATCAATGACCAATAAGGGGTTCTCTCCTCACCTGAAGGTCTAGCTCAATCCCTTGCCGCGATGCTAGAATGCTTCCAACCCTTATGTTTACGCAGCATCCCTTACATTTTAGGCCCGTTGAATCGCGAGCGAACCTCTTCGCTGACTAGCCCTCCATTCAAATGAACTTTTCGTGAGTTGAGCCCGTAGCTCGACTAAGATTTCGTCACTTGTCACCAAGCGTTTTAGAGAATAAGGAGTTAACCCTATGGCTAGCAGCGTTTTAGCACCACCTCGTCGTCCGGAGATTAAAACTGAGTTACCAGGACCCAACGGCCGTAAAATTATTGAAGCCGACGCACAATTCGTAAATCCGTCCTACCCGCGGCCAGACTTTAAATTAGTGGCTGAAAAGGCTGCCGGCGTCTGGGTCGAGGATGTCGACGGCAATATCTTCCTTGACTGCAACGCCGGCGTCGCGGTCTGTTCGACCGGTCATTGTCACCCCGAAGTCGTAAAGGCAATCCAAAAACAGGCTGAACAGCTCATCCATATGTGTGGCACCGATTACTATTACCGCCATATGCCGGCCTTGGCTGAAAAACTTGATTCCATCGTTCCGGTTCCATCGCCTACGAAAACGCACTTTGCTAACAGTGGCACTGAGGCTGTCGAAACGGCACTCAAGCTCGCGATGCACGCGACCGGACGCGAGAAGTTCATCGCATTCTTCAATAGTTTTCACGGACGTACTCTTGGATCTCTGTCGTTGACGTCATCCCGCGCAGCGCAACGAAAAGGATTTAAGCGACAGGCGTTGGACGTGGTCCATGTTCCCTATCCAAATGAATTTCGCAATCCGTTTAGTGCGGCAGATTGTGGAGACGGTGGCGCCTCACAAGGTGCGTTGAACTGGATCGAAGAACGACTTTTCAAAACGACGACCCCTCCAGATGAGGTGGCAGCCATTGTCGTAGAGGCGGTCCAGGGCGAGGGCGGGTACGTACCAGCACCAAAGGATTTTCTCAAAGGCTTAAGACGTATTTGCGACCAGTACGGCATTCTGCTGATTGTCGACGAAGTTCAGTCGGGCATGGGACGCACCGGAAAAATGTTTGCTTCAGAGCATTACGACGTTCAGGCTGACATAGTCTGCATTGCGAAGGGCATTGGATCGGGACTGCCCATCGGTGCCTGTGTCGCACGAGCTGACATTATGAATTGGAAGCCAGGCGCTCACGCTTCAACGTTTGGTGGTAACCCAGTCTGTATTGCCGCTGCCTTGAAGACAATAGAGCTTCTCGAAGGTGGTTTGGTGCAAAACAGCGCTGAGGTAGGCGCTTATCTGAAAGCGGGCCTGGAGAAACTCAAAGCGAAGCACGATTGCATCGGCGATGTTCGAGGACTCGGAATGATGATTGGAGTTGAATTCGTTGCAGATCGAGACTCGATGAAGCCCGCACCAGAGTTGCGAGATCGGATTGAGGTAGCGAGTTTTGAACGAGGACTAATCCTGTTAGGGGCCGGACCCAACTCAATTCGCTGGTCGCCGCCATTGATCTTGAGCAAAGAAAACGTCGATGTGGCACTCGAAATATTCGACGCAGCCATCACCGCCTCGCTCAAGTCATAGCTTTTCGCAAAATGACTAGGGTCCAATTAACAGTTGATAACCAACATAATTGGACCCTCCTCAAAGTCAACACAACTCAATATCGCTGCGGCACACCTTCAACACATCTCACCGTGTCGCGCGCTATTAGTAACTCTTCATCAGTAGGAATTACATAACAAGCCAGCCGGCTTTCGTCTTTGCTAATAAGACCTTCATAACCATTACTGGCAGCGGCGTTCTTTTCGTCATCGAGATCCAGCCCTATCCATTCGAGCCCGTCACAGATTCTTGCTCGAACATCCGGCGAGTTTTCCCCGATTCCACCAGTGAATATCAGCGCGTTCGCACCACCTGTGGCTGCGAGAAACGCCCCAATGTATTTACGGGCACGATAACAAAATATCTCGATGGCGAGGTGAGCTCGCCGGTCGTTATTCTCCTGTTCCTCCGCAAGTAGTTCGCGCATGTCATTAGTCAATCCCGATATACCGAGTAAGCCCGACTGTTTGTTCAGCAGCGTCTCAACTTCACCGGGCTTCAGGCCTTCCTTCTCGCCGATAAAATCAAGCACCGCCGGATCGAGATCGCCCGAACGCGTGCCCATCACCAATCCTTCCAGGGGCGTCAATCCCATCGAGGTGTCTTGTGAATCGCCTTCGCGGATACCAGCGATCGAACAACCGTTTCCCAGGTGCAGCGTGATGACGTTGGTCTCTTCCCTGGAGATGCCACGGAGTTGGCGATAGCGATAAGCAACGTACCGGTGTGAGGTCCCGTGAAAACCGTAGCGGCGGATGCGATGGCGGCGATAGAGCTGGTAAGGAATTGCGTAAAGGAATGCGCGTTCTGGTAGGGTTTGATGAAAGGCAGTATCGAAAACAGCTACTTGTGGCAAACCGGAGCCCAATACATCTCGAGCTGCCTGGATTCCCTTAATATTGGTTGGGTTGTGAAGCGGTGCGAGTTCAATACATTCTTCGATTGCCCGAATTACCTTCTCATCAATCAATACTGAGTGCTTAAAATGTTCACCACCGTGAACCACTCGATGGCCGACTGCGTGAATATCGGCAACGCTGGTGATGGCTTTTGGTCCATTATCGGAACCCGCCCATCGGACCAGATATTCCACAGCCGCACGGATATCTCGGAGAGTGGCAGTGGAGAGTTGTTTTTCACGATCGGCCGCTTGCAGCGAGACTATTGCCTCGCCACCAATTCTCTCGATCGTGCCCCGAGCTAAACGCTGATCTCCATTGGCCGTTATTAACGACAGATCGGTGGAGATGATCTGAAACTTGATGGATGATGAACCGCAATTAAGAACCAGAATATTCATGGGACGATAGTTTACGCGAGACTTCGGTAATTCTCGCACGAAGCCTCTCTTCGTCAACGGTCAATATTCGACCATCGCGGTAAATTTCCCGGCCGTCCACAACCGTCAACCTGACGTCGCGCCCTGATGACGCAAAAAGAAGAGTTGCTACCGGATCATACCCCGGTGTTTGGTGTGTTCCATCAATTGCCACTGCAATAAAGTCCGCTTTCGCGCCGATCTGGAGCGAACCACCTGTCTGACCTAAACATTTAGCACCTCCACTGGTCGCGAGGTGAAGTAGTTCCGGGTTGCTAATTCGACTTTGACCATCATCGGGTGACGCTACGGCCCTTGATAACAGCGCCGCAAAACGGGTTTCTTCGAGAATATCGCAGTTGTTGTTACTCGCAACAGAGTCACTGCCTATCCCAACATTGATTCCATTCTGCAGAAATCCGCTGAGTCGAGCGAACCCATGGCCCAACTTCGAATTGGACTTTGGACAATGAACGATGCTGGCGCCGGTTGTAGCTATCGCTTCAAGGTCGGACTGGTTCACGCGAATGCAGTGAGCGAGTAAAGTCTCGGTTCCCAGTATTCCCCGATCTTTCAGATACTGAATTGGCGACAGTCCAGGGACATGCCAATCAATATTTCGCTTCTTCAGACCCTCCGCAAACAGACCTTTGCCATCCTGGATCAAAGACTCTTCTGCGGCGGATTCGGCAGCATGAATCATCAAAGACAAATTCTGTTGGCGAGCAAGATCTGCAATCAATTCAAGCTGGGGAGCCGAGACTGTATACGGGGAATGTGGGGAAACCCCAACGCGCACAAGGTCACTTTCCAGTGCGAGCAATTGGTCCACCTTCGTCTGCAAGGTAGCGAGGTTATCCTTAGCCAGGTTCGCGTCGGGTCCGAATGATTCCTGGAAGACAACTCCTCTTACACCGATTGCCTGGAGTGCCTTCATACTGATCCGGCCTGCATCGCTTGCATCTCCAACCGATGTTACCCCTGCCCGCGCCGCCTCACAGGCTCCCCACAACACCGAAACTTCGAGGTCATCCTCTGTCATTAAATCGAGCCGCGCTAAAGTCAGCTTACGCAGCCAGGCAAAGAAATTCGACTCCTCATTTTCAAGATAACCACGCATCGCGGTTAGTTCCAGGTGGGTATGTGCATTGACGAGACCAGGCAGGATGATGGCTTCCCCTAGAGATTGAACTGAGGATTCGGGAAAGAGGGTTAACATTTCTTTCCGCGTTCCGACACCTACGATTTCGTTTCCATTGACTACGAGCGCGCCGTCCTCGACCGCCTCAGATGAAACCGGTAAAAGCCACCGTGCTGTATAGGTTGTCGCCAATGTAGGTTAACCAAGTCGATGCTGTGTAGTCGTCACCAGTTCACCACCGAGCGTCCTCAATTGGCGCAACAGGCGTCGATTTCCGTCAAGCGACGTTACAACACTAACCTTGACTTCGTGCTCTCCACCTCCCAACTCGCGTACCTCGAAGTCTTCAAGATGGACGTGTTCGCGCTCAAATAGATCCAGAAGATGTTCCAGTAGTTCACTCGGATCGCGCGAGGTCAATGTGTAATGAAACATTCGCCGGCGCTTGATGACAGCGCGCTCCACAGAACGCAGCACCACCAGAACAATGATGATGAGCGCCGTTGAAAAAATCGCAATTCCAAAGAGGCCTTCCCCAATCGCGATGCCGACCGCGCCAACCACGAATATAGTGGCGGCCGTAGTTAGACCAGTTACAGAACCACGCGACTGCAAAATCACGCCGGCACCCAGGAAGCCAATGCCGGTCACCACCTGGGCTGCCAATCTTGCAGGGTCGGTGTAAGGCGCGCCACCACCGATATGTCGCGATACGATCATGTAAAGCGCTGCGCCAATGCAAATCAACACATTGGTTCTGAGTCCGGCTGCCTTGCGACTCAGTTCGCGCTCGAGACCAATGGCGCCACCACATATCATGGCGACCAATAGTTTTAATGCAACTATCAGTTCAGGAAAGTATTGACGTAGCAAAGTCTCTCCCAGAGCATCGCAGAAACAGATTAAGGATTGTGAACGGTTATCGCTTGATTCTTCGCAGTTTTGAGCTGACGGTAGCGTTGCA
>Ga0207674_10001038_pt1 | contig 36091 bp, 26 predicted proteins | sample KBSCornC72_FD_184303 | JGI IMG/M metagenome (GOLD analysis project Ga0207674, IMG submission 184303) | Corn rhizosphere microbial communities from Kellogg Biological Station, Michigan, USA - KBS Corn C7-2 (SPAdes) (version 2) | ecosystem: Host-associated > Plants > Roots > Rhizosphere > Soil ... | reverse complement strand
GGACCAGTCGGGACGCATGGTATAACGGTCTGACTGGAAATAAGTGGCTTCGCAGGCAAAATACTGGGCGTACTGGTCGGCAAAAAGGTTCTGTGCTACCTGGTAGTTCCAGTACGAATTGGTCGCCTGATCCTCGGCCTGAGAGAAGAGGAATGGCAGCTCGGCAGGACCGACGGTGGCAATTTTGTTCTTGTCGACATTGATATCTTTAAAACTTTTGGTACAGGAGCTCAACAGCGCCATACTACCCAACAGCGTACCATATATCGCTCCGTTCAAAGAATGCTTTATTTTCATATAGTTACCTGTTTATTTAATTAGAATGTGAATTGGAGGTTAAGACCATAGCTGCGGGTAGCAGGCAACGTACCATAAGAGATACCCTGATAGTTGCCGTTACCCAGGCTCATGTCCGGGTCGAATGACATGGTCCGCTTGCCAAGTCCGGGCAGATCCAGGATCGACTTGCCGCGATAGATCCACATCAGATTACGGGCAATCAGGTTGATCCGGGCCGTCCTAATGAACATGCCGCTTTTCACGGGGATGTCATATCCTACTGTCAATTCGCGTACCCTGAAGTTGGTGGCGCTGTACGTAAAGAACTCGGCAACGCCATAACGTTGATAGGATGCCTTCTGCCAGAATTGCTGGGCCGTAATCGTGGCGCTTACCCCCTTGCCGGTTGTATCCACACCGCCCAGGTTCAGGCCTCCCTCACGGTACTTCGATGTTGCGTCGGGAATTCCGCTGAAAGCCAGGTTCATTTCCGTTCCATCCACGATGATGCCTCCAATGCGGCCATCGATCAACAGACGAAGATTGAAGCTCTTGTAGTGGAAACTATTGGTCATTCCCATTGTCTCTTTCGGCATAACATTACCGATATAGGTCTGAGGCTGTTTCAAGACGTCCGTGGTCAGCGGGGTACCGTTTGCGTTGACGAGGTGCTGTCCGCTGGAATTCTTAGCCCATTGGAAAGACACAAGGTCGCCATAGCTGCCGCCCTCGGCTACTTGCGGCGTCGCACTGCGGCCAAAACCACCGGCCAGGTAAACCACCTTGATCTGAGGATCCAATGCAATGACCTTATTGCGGTTCATCGCAAGGTTCAAATTGATATCCCATCCGAAATCGCGGTCTCTCACCGGCGATGCGTTGATCACAAATTCAAAACCCTTGTTCTGGATATTACCGGCATTGATATATTTCGTGGAATACCCTGTTGCCGACGGCAGCGGAATTGCCAGCAGCTGGTTATAGGAGTTGCTCTTATAGTATGTAGCGGTAAAGCCCACCCGGTCGTTCATGAATCTTGCCTCGATGCTTGCTTCCGTGCTCTTTACAATTTCCGGCTTCAGATCCGGGAAAGGCAGCGTTGTGCCGCGGCTGAGGAAGCCGTTACCAGCCCCCGCTCCATAGCTATAGCTGGGGGTCAGCAATCCGAACTGGCCTCCGTTGCCCACTTGAGCATAGCTAAGGCTTGCCTTCAGGAAAGAGAAAGCAGACGACAACGCGAACAGATCAGTGAAAATGGCCGAACCTCCTACGGAATAGTATTGATAAGTATGGGGAGGTCCAAGGCGGGAATCCCACTCATTGCGGAAACTTCCATCGACGAACAACCCATTCTTGTAAGCGAAATTTGCCTGTCCGAACACAGCCTGGTTCTGCACCTGCGACCCTTCAGAGTACATAGTGGGTGTGGCGGCATAGTTCAGGCTGAATTTGTTGGTAACTACCAACCCGCTTGCAGTATTGGTCAACCTGTTCCATAAATGGTCCTCATAGATAGCGCCCACGTGGTAGTTGACTTTGAGGTCTTCTGTGATCTTGTTATTGCCTTCAAATATACCGTCAAACCACTTCTGCGTTTCTACGATGGTTTGTTCCTGGTAAGAGCCGCCGGGATTGGGTGTCCATAGTACCGTACCCTGATCATACTTGGCATTCAACCTATCGAAAGTCCGGTCGAGATTAGCACGGGCCGTGAAGCTCAACCAGGGCGTCAACGTGAATTTGGTGGACAGGAATCCAATGAGACGGTCGCGCGACTCGCCCAGCGAGGTATTATAGACCATCCAATACGGGTTCTGATAGATGCCGGCATTCGTAGAAGGCCAGGCCAGTGGCTGCGGTACACCCACGTTGTTGATGAACTGGTAATTCTTTGCTTCGGCAAGGCTGACATTACGTGGAATATTGTAAATGTCGATGACAGGCGCATTTTCCTCACCTGTACGAGGCTTGTTCTTGATATCCTGAACGAGATAGGTGGCCTTTGCATCGATGGAGAACCATTTGTTCACCTGGTTGGTCACACGCGCCGTCATGGTGTGACGAACAAGGCTGTTGTTCGTGATGATACCATTGATGGTATTGTTAGTATAAGACGCATAGGTCTGCGTTTTATCTGAACCACCTGATACTCCGATGGAATTGTTGAAACTGGAGCCGGTGTTGAAGAAATCCTTGATATTGTCGGGCTGCGCGGAATACGTGGTTTGCTTGCCCAGGAAATTGGTCCAGTTCTGCCCGGTCATTTTCGGGCCCCAGCTGGCGCCGAATAACGAATCTACAATAGCGCCCGAGTTGCCTTGTCCGTAGCTGTTCTGCACTTTCGGCAGGGCCCAGGCCCTCTCCATTACAGCGCCGGAGTTCACGTTTACGGTCAATCTGTCCTTCGCTCCCTTCTTGGTGGTGATGACGATGACACCGTTACCGGCTGAGCTACCATACAGCGCAGCTGCCGATGCGCCGGTAAGAACGGTCATAGACTCGATGTCGTCCGGGTTGATGCTGGACGCACCGTCGGAACCTTGCACACTACCAAAATCACTGCCGGCGGTACCGTTAGTGCTGTTGTTGATGGGCACACCGTCTACCACGATCAGGGCATTGTTCGACCCCTGGATACTTCTATTACCGCGAAGGACGATCCTTGCGCCGCTGCCGGGTCCACCGGAGCCCTGTGTGATCACCGCATTCGCCACTTTCCCCTGCAACGAGTTCAATACGTTGTTGGGGTCTCTGACCTCGGTGAGCTGTTGCGGCTTGATACTTTGCGTAGCATACACCAGCGTCTTGGCCTGCCGTTGTATACCCAGCGCCGTTACAACTACTTCTCCCAGCTGTTTGGAATCCCCCAGCAGCAGAATGTTGGCCTCGGAGCCCTCGCTCGCAGCAATTTCTTTCGTGGCAAAGCCTACAGAAGATACTACCAGCGTTACTGTGGCGCTGGATGATGGAAGAGAAAAAGTACCGTCTGATTTGGTGGAAGTGGCAGTATTCGTGCCTTTGATTCTCACGGTGGCTCCCCCAACCGGGGCCGCTTTATCATCCGTGATCTTTCCTTTGATCGTGTGTCCCTGCCCAAATACTATGCCTCCGCATAGCAGGACGAGCAAAAGGAGCAATACCCTTTGATAGGTCATAAGCAGATGTAGTTTAGAATTTTCAATTGTGTAATAAACTTTCCCTACATGTCAGTGCTTATGGCCTTATAAATGTAATGTTAAATTTTAGTATTTAAATTAAAATAATCTGTAATCAGATGATTATATGTTAATTAAATCCCAGAACCGCTCTCTACGGGCGCAGGATGCAGCATCACCCGGATAGAGAGCTCCTTACTATTGGTGCTGTCGCTGGTGGACATGGGAGTCAGCTCGGGATATATGTTTTTGGGGCTCAGCCGGTACATGCTTCCATTGACGGCATCCACGGCAATCCCCACCAAAAGGAGATTCCCGAATACCCATCCATCCAGCCGCCGGGTCAGCGTCGTCTCAAAAGGCTTATATCCCGCCAGCTCGATCCTCAGGTGGTGATCCTTCCTTCTGGACAGCACCGTATTCATAGGCGTATGGCCGATGTATTTACCATCCACATATACGGATGCCACACGGGGCTCGCAGGTGAGGAACATCGCCTGACGGGATCCATGAATGATAGTAGCACAGCTGGTGAAGGAAAAAATTACAAAGATGAACAGGCTCAGGCGCAGGGTCTTTCTGGGCATCGGATATGTTTTCTTTTGGTACGAATTGAAACCGTAATATACAGAAGGTTTTCTGCACTTGCAAGCGCTATTCGTCGGTGGGTGAAAGGTTTCTCTCTATCCGCCTGTCCGGAATAAACCATATCATCGCCACCAGCACATACAGGGCGGCTGAGATCCATGGATTGATAAACGCCAGGGCAATGGCAAGTAAATAAATGACCACAGACAGCTTGCCTTTCCAGTCCTTTCCCAACGCCACAGCCAGCGTGGAGCCTTCCCCGGCCTGTCTGACCAGCAGCCGGCAAAGGAGATTATACGCCATTCCATTCATGATCAGCACGACGCCATAGAGAATGACAGGCCAGCGGGAAAAATGGTTCTCCCCCATCCAGGCCGTGGTAAAAGGTATCAGCGACAGCCAGAACAGCAGGTGGAGGTTGGCCCAAAGAATGGCGCCATTGATGGTCTTTGCCGCATAGATCATATGATGATGATTGTTCCAGTAAATCCCCACATAGACAAAGCTGAGCACATAGCTTAAAAAGACAGGCAGCAGCGGCACAAGGTCCTTTACACTCTCTCCATGCGGCACATGCAGCTCCAGGACCATGATGGTAATGATGATTGCGATCACCCCGTCGCTAAATGCTTCCAGTCTCCCTTTTTTCATGCTGTAATTTCGTGTGCGTTCATATTTGATCAGGAGCTATTCCGAGCGCAGTGTTTTCACCGGATTGGCATGCGCAGCCCGGATGGCCTGGAAGCTGATGGTCAGCATCGTGATCGCCAGTGACAGGACCCAGGCCAGCACAAAGATCCACCAGCTAAGCTCCACCCTGTATGCAAAGCCTTGCAGCCAAGAATGCATTCCCAGCCACGCCAGGGGGAAAGCCACAAGTGCCGAGATGGTCACGAGCTTGAGGAAATCTTTCGAGAGCATCCCGATGATATTCCCCGCGCTGGCGCCCAGCACTTTCCGGATACTGATCTCACGGATCCGCTGCTGCGTGGCATAGGCCGCCAGTCCAAGGAGACCGATACAGGCAATAAAGATGGCCAGGACGGAGAATACGGTGAACACCCGCTGTGTTGTCTGTTCCGCCCGATATTGCGCAGCCAGGTTCTGATCCAGGAAAGTATAATGGAATGGCTTCTCCGGCACAAAATTATGCCAGACGCGCTCGATGGACCTGACAGTGCCGGAAAAGTTATCGCCCTTTATCCGCACGGTGACGGTAGGCGCAAAGTCACGAAACCGGGCAGAACTGGTAAATATCAGCGGAGCGATGGCCTGGTGCAGGGTCTGATAATGGAAATCTTTTACCACGCCCACGACGGTATAGATATACGGCGAGTCCACGGGCCGGGGGTTCAGGTTCTCATCCGTAGTGGTCAGGCGGGCGCCTATTATCGGAGCCTTCAGCCCCAGCGCTGACACCGCCTTTTCATTGAGCACTATCGCAAGACTGTCTGTAGGATATTCCTTTGAAAAGAACCTGCCTTCCTTCATCTCCAGGCCAAGGGTCTTTGCAAACTGATCGTCCACGATGATCCCCCTCCCTGTCATGGATTCCCGGGATCCTATCGGCTGCCAGCTCACTCCAAAAAAACCCTGATCGCCGGGCATGGACGTAGTACCGGTGACATTTTCCACTCCGGCAATGCCAAGCAGCTCGTTGCGAAAAGCCAGGGTCTTGTCATTGAGCAGGTCTCCCCGCTGTATCTCGATGACATGGTCCTTCTTAAAGCCCAGCTTATCTCCCAGCATAAACCTCATCTGCCTATTGACGATAATGGTGCAGATGATGAGGACGATGGAAATCGCAAACTGGAAAACCACCAGCACGTTACGCAAGGCCGTGCCGTACCGGCTGGACTTGAATTTCCCTTTCAATACTTTGATAGGCGCAAAAGAGGAGAGCACAAAGGCGGGATAAAGCCCTGCAAACACGCCTACCATGCCGCCAAATGCCAGCAGCCCCAGCAGGATCACCGGGTTGAAGAAGCTCATGGCAGAAAGGTCCTTGTCCGACATCTTGTTGAACACGGGCAGCAGCAGCCAGATAAGACCCAATGCCAGCACGATGCTCAGCAGGCTGACCAGCACCGACTCCATAAGGAACTGGAAGATCAGCGACTGCTTCTCCGAACCAAAGGTCTTCCGTATGCCCACCTCCTTGGCCCTTTCCATGCTCCGCGCCGTAGACAGGTTGATAAAATTGATACAGGCGATGCCCAGGATAAATATCGCAACGATGCCGAAGATATATACGGCCCGCATGCTGCCGTTCGGCTTTGCCTCGGCTTCCATATCCGAGATGAGATGTATCTTCCGCAGGGGCTGTAAAAAATAATGATAGCCATTGCCCGCGGCAATAAAGGCGTCATAGGTCATACCAAAGTTCCGGGCTATGTCCCCCGATACATATTTCCGTATGATGAGGGGGAACTTTGATTCCAGCGTGGCAGGACTGGCTCCCGGTCTGAGCAGCAGATAGGTCCAGGTGGAAAACCCCGTATAGTTGGTTTGTCTTGCAAACGGGAAGCTGCCAAAGGACAGCAGCACATTGAACTGCTGATGCGAATTCTCCGGCCAGTCCTTGCAGACAGCCGAGATGGTAAACCGCTGTTTTGCATCCGTCTCGAAATACCGCCCCATGGCCTTCGACACGGAGCCGAACATCTTTTTGGCCGTGGTCTCATTGATCACCGCCATGTTGGGTTTGGCCAGGGCCTCGGCCGCATCCCCCTCCAGCAGGGTCGTGCTGAAGACGCGAAAGAAATTGGAGTCGGCAATAAGTATATGCGGCTCCTCGAAAAGCTGATCGCCCACTTTCAAAAACACGTTGTTATTCCCTGCGAAATTTTGCAATCCTGTACACATGGCTACTTCAGGGAACTCTTTCTGCATCGCCGGGCCGATAGAGAGAGGAATGATGGAATAAGGCGTCATCCGCTCGGGATACTTCCGCTCCAGCACCACCCGATAGATACGATCCCCATTCCGATGGAAATTGTCGTAGCTGAGCTCGCTCCGGATAAAAAGAACGATCAGCAGACAGACGGCCATACCGGTGGCCAGTCCTAAAATATTGATCAGGGTGAAGGCCTTCCGCTTGAGCAGGCTTCGAACAGCGACTTTCAAATAGTTCCTGAACATAAAAATGAATTGATAGGTTGAATATAACGATTTTAGTCCGTACCCAGGCCCCAGTCTATCCCCTTCATCGTGGCGGGGACCCCTTCTTTGATCCACCGGGCGGGAGGCTCGCCTTTTAAATAATATCCAAAGAACTGCGCAAGCCGTATGGACCAGTCCTTTCGGTTACGCCTCTCAGTTAGGCCATGATCCTCCCCGTTGTACTGGATCAGCCATGCCTTCTTACCCAGTCTTCGCAGGGCGGAAAAAAATTCGATGCCCTGGTACCAGGGTACGGCCCCATCCGCATCGTTGTGCATCATCAGCAATGGCGTCGTCACCTTGTCGGCCCTGAAAAGGGGCGAGTTCTTTAAATAAAGATCAGGCCGCTGCCAAAGGGTGGCGCCAAGCCGGCTCTGGCTCTTCTCATACTGGAACTGACGGCTGATACCGGCGCCCCAGCGGATACCGCCATAGGCGCTGGTCATATTGGCCACAGGCGCGCCCGCCTCGGCAGCTGCGAACTTATTCGTACGGGTGACCATATACGCGGTCTGGTAACCACCCCATGAATGTCCCTGCAATGCCATCTTCGCCGTATCTATCCATTTGTACCGGGCCGCCAGGTATCGCACGGCCGACATGATGGAATTGTAGGCATCTTCTCCGGGCTGACCCGTCTTATACCAGATGTCGGGGTCGAAGACCACATATCCGTTGCTGGTGAAATAAGGGATATTGATGGATGCGCGCACCGGCTGGGGTGTAATATAATTGTACATCGTCTCCGCATCCCGCTCGTAGAAATAAAAGATGACAGGGTATTTCTTCGTGCTGTCGAAATTCTCCGGTTTGTATAAAAGTCCTTCGGTAGGCTTGCCGTCCAGCATCTTCCAGTGATGCAGCTCCACCGTGAACCAATTGTATTTCGACTGCTGGGGATTGATATGGCTAAAGGCCTGGGGCCCTTCAGTCCCTTCTGCATACACATCATAGGGCTTATCATAGCTGCCTTTCAGATAGCCCAGCCGCCATGTGTTCTTTGCCTTGAAAAATCCATTGTAGCTGACGGGATAGGCGCTTGCATTTGTATAGTCACTCCCCCACTTATACACCTGGACGCCACTGGTCATATGCTTCGTATCGAAGTTCGTCAGCAATACCAGCTGTCCGTCGCGTATGAACCGCTCCTCCCTGTCCAGTCGTATATAGCGTATGGCGTTATGCGCCGCACGTCCCATCCCACGGGTCATATTCACAGGCGTCGCACCACCGGCAGGATCACATTTCCATATATCATATTTATCATAGATATACACCCATTGATCACCCTCATGCCAGCCCATGATACCATGCGGTGGCGGATCATCGGGATGATCGTCCTCTTCGTCGAACAGGGGATAATGGATGCCGGCCGTGATATTCACTACCTTGCCATCGGCGACGGCATATGTAAACCAGTTCCGCTGATGCCTGTCATACCATAAGATGTATTTCTCCGCCGGGGATAGCGTACCTCCTTCCCGTACCTTATCCTGCACCAGCTTGCGGGAACCTGTACGCACATCGATGAGATAGAGTTTTTCCAATCCACTCTCCTCCCACTGCTGCTGTATACGATATCCTTTGTTGCTGCTGCCAAGGGCATAGGGACCATTCCCTTCCCCGCCGGGAATGACATTCTCGCAATCTCCGTCGCCCAGCATCACCAGCCTGCCATCTTCTCTGCCGATGGTGACCAGGTAGCTGCGCTTCAGCTCATTGTTCAGCTGTATCAGCTGCTGGGGGGAGAGATAGTCGTCTTTGTAATTCCATATATCCAGCCGCGCCGTCTCGAAATCCACCCGGTTGGTATCCTTGGGAGGACGTATGGGCGCCAGTCCCAGATACAGGCGGCTGCCATCCTTGCTGAAGTTATTGGCGAAGTCGGGACTGATCGTTAGATGCGACCCGTTACCGGCCTGCCCGATCATGGTCCTGTCCGCGCGTACTATCGCACTGTCCATGCCTGCCGTAAAGTACCAGAGCCGGTAGAACTTTGCCAGCGCCCTGGCCACGCTGTCCCTTTCGGCTACAAACGCCAGCTGACTCCCCTGCTCATCCAGCGCATAATTTTTGGCGTCGTTGAAACCCTTCATCACCGTGTCCACCCTGTCCTCTCCTGTACGCACCCACAGCACCAGGGCCTTTACCAGCGAATCGCCGTTCTTACGGGTGGTTTCGACTACCAGCGTTCGGCCGTTCTTTGAAAAGAAATACTCGCTTACGAGATGGAACTTTTTTTCCTTTCCGGTGTTGAGGTCTCGCAGCACAAGCGTGGCGCCTTCTTCTATATTCTCGCCGCTCCTTCCTTTCGCCGGCGCCGCCGGAGGCGATACGGAAAATCCTTTCAGCGCTATCTCCTGTATCTTTCCGCGCAGGCTATCCGCCATCCTGGCGAGACTGTCCGCCCGGGCCGTCATCTGGTGTATATGGGTGAGAGAATCGGGAGCATGGGCGCTGTCGCTCCGGCCTCCGGGTAGAGCCTTTTCCTGCAACCAGGCCAGCCAGCTACCTTCCTTTTCCGGAATTTTATAAGACTGTACGCGGGGGATCTTTACCAGGCTGTCCTTGCCCAGCTCCAGCCAGGCCAGCGTATCCTTTGGCATCTGGTCCGGCGTCTTCTTTTTTATACGGGCTTCGCGGGTGTCTTTGAAAAAAGGTTTTATGTGCAGGACGACCCAGCGGCTGTCCGGCGTAATGGAAGCCATCGCCCCGCGGGGTATTTCTTTTGCATAGCTACCCTCCGTACTACGGATCACCAGCCGTCCATCTCCTTCTTGTGGTACGACAGTATAGATCAGGTATTTACCATCGGGAGAGAAAGCTTTTTCCACAATACTTTCCCACCCGTCATAGACGGAATGGTCGAGAGCAGGCTTCTGGGAATGAGCACTAAGAAAAATAAAAGTTAGAAGGATCAGGCCAGGCGCTTTTCTCATGCAGTAAACATTTTTAGTTGGATCGCGGTTATAATGTCCGGAAAACGGGCCTCCGGCCCGTTCCGAATCACGACGAATTTAATTAAATACATTACAATATGAGTACTCAAACCATCCCGTCCATCAAAAAAGAGCTCACCATTGGTGGTGATCTTATCGTACGCCGTATGGGGTACGGAGCTATGCGCATTACAGGAAAGGGTATCTGGGGTCCTCCCAGGGACAAGGGCGAAGCCCTGCGGGTGCTGAAAAGAGCGATAGAGCTGGGCGTCAATTTTATCGATACGGCCGACAGCTACGGCCCCAAAGTGTCCGAAGAGCTGATCGCCGAAGCTTTATACCCCTATCCTTCCGGTCTGGTCATTGCCACCAAAGGCGGTTTGCTACGCACAGGCCCCGACCAATGGCCTGTGGACTCCTCCCCCGAGCACCTGAAAAATGCCCTGGAAGGCAGCCTCGAACGGCTTAAGCTGGACCGCATCGACCTCTACCAGCTCCACCGGATCGATCCCAAGGTCCCCGCGGAAAAGACCTTTGAATTTTTGCAGGGCGTGCAGGAAGAAGGGCTGGTCAAACATATCGGCCTGTCCGAGGTCAGCGTGGAAGAAATAAAAAAGGCGGAAGAATATTTCGAGGTGGTGTCCGTACAGAATATATACAGCGTGGACAATCGGAAGTGGGAGTCTGTATTGAAATACTGTGAAGAGACGGGCAAGGCCTTTATCCCCTGGTTCCCCCTGAATGCAGGTAATGTAGACAGCATGCAAAAGGCGGAAAAGGTGGCCGCAGAGATAGGCGCCACTACACACCAGGTGGCATTAGCGTGGCTATTGCATCACTCGCCCAATATACTGTTGATCCCCGGGACATCCAGCGTTGCGCACCTGGAAGAAAATGTCCAGGCGGAAAAGATCTCGCTGACGCCGGAGCAGATGAATGTCCTGAAAACGGGCCTTGAGGAAATGTAGCCCGTTTTCCGGAAAAGTCTAATGTTTGAGACCTTCGGCGGACCTGCTTCGACACGGTCCACCTCGGTCGTAACCTTGCGGTTACGGACAACGAGCCTCCGGCCCGTTCTGGGTTGGAGTAAGGAGGGCTACAACAACGCCTTAATATGCGCCTCGATCTCAGCAGGCCTGGTGACGGGAGCAAACCGCTTCACCGGCCTGCCATCCTTATCCAGCAAGAACTTGGTAAAGTTCCATTTGATACGCCGCCCGAACCATCCTCCCAACTTTGATTTGAGGTACTGGAATACAGGATGGGCGCCCGGTCCGTTGACTTCTATCTTTTCAAAAAGAGGAAAGGTCACTCCATGATTGACCTTGCACGTCTCTTCCATTACATCATTGCCCAGGGGCTCCTGTGAACCAAATTGATTACAGGGAAAACCCAGTATGACCAATCCTTTCCCTTTATAATCCTGGTATAATTTCTCCAGCCCTTCGAACTGAGGGGTAAGACCGCACTGCGTGGCGGTGTTTACTACAAGAACTACCTTGTCTTTATATGCGGACATGTTCACCGGCTGCCCCTGGGGGTTATTGGCGGTGAGCTGATAAAATTCGCTTGCCATAGTGCAAAGCTATGCTATCTTTATCTTCTAAAAACCGGTCAATGTTCAAACATTCCAATAAATGTGTTTTTTTGCTTCTCACCCTTTTGTCCGCTGGTGCGGCCTTTACACAAAATATCGCCACCCCTGCCTCTGCCTGGACCGCACTGTTTAAAAGAGACGCCGGATGGTACGGCGGCGACGGCATTTTTACCATTCCCATGGGCCGGGACAAGACCCTCTTCTATTTCAGCGACACCATGATTGGCGACAGCACCGGCGGGCAGGCCCACAGGACCATGATCCATAATTCCGTCGCCATCCTGCAGGGACATGCCCCGTCAAAAGATAAGCTCCAATTCTATTGGGACACCAGCATCACCGGCCAGCCGCAAACACCTTTCATACCAAAGACCGCAGACACTAAGGCCGGCGATTATTATTGGCTGGGTGCGGGCTTTTTCAACCCTATAAAAAAGGCGACCTATATCTTCGCTTATAAAATGCGTAACCTCGATGCGCACGATGACTGGTCATTCACGCTCACGGGCACCAATCTCATCGTCATTCCCGCCGGCAGCGTTCCCCCATTCAGGAACCACCGGCAGATAGAGACCCCGCTAAGCTTCCAGGGAACATCTCCCGATGAGAAAGGCACATTCGGCGCGGGCGTATATGTTGCCCCCGACGGCTACGTATATGTATACGGGATCAAGGGTAAGGCCAAAGCCTTGCTGGTCGCAAGAGTGAGAGGGGACAGCGTAGAAGATTTCAGCCAGTGGCGTTTCTGGGACGGGAAAGAATGGAACAAGGATATGCAACGATCCGCTCCGCTGGCAGAAGGGGTTTCCGACGAGCTCAGCCTGAGCCCTCTGCCGGATGGAAGGTATATTCTTGTTTTCCAGGAGGGCGGCATGAGCCCCACGGTGGCCATGCGTATCGGCTTCAGTCCATGGGGACCTTTTGGCCCGGCGAAAAAGATCTGGGAATGCACGGAATCGCAGGAGAATAAGAATTATTTTACCTACAATGCCAAGGCTCATCCCCTGTTGTCGGCGCCGGGGGAACTATTGATCAGCTACAATGTCAACTCCTTCGACTTCTTTAAGGAGATACAAAAAAATCCTTATCTCTACCGGCCGCGATTCATCCGGCTAAAGCTGGAAGGGCTGTGATAATAGGGTGCGGATGCCGCCTTCAAAGATTCTACAGATTTTAGATAGAAATTGGGGTCGATATGCGCACATACTTACTGCTCTTCCTGCTGACTGCCTCATTCGGGCTGCAAGCGCAGGAGAATTACGAAATCCAGGTCTATGCCTCGCCCACTGTTCAAAAAGGCAGCACCATGGTCGAGCTGCACAGCAATTATACCTTCGACGGGGCACGAACGGCGGAAAATAAGGTCCTGCCGACCAATCATGTCCTGCACGAGACTATAGAGATCACACACGGCTGGACCACCTGGTTCGAGACGGGTTTTTATTTTTTTAATACCATCGGCAACGATCATCGTACAAGTTATGTAGGTAGTCATATCCGGCCGAGGGTGATGGTCCCATCGTCCTGGAAATGGCCCGTAGGCGTCAGCCTTTCCATGGAAGCAGGCTATCAGAAAAGAGAATACAGCGAAGATGACTGGAGCCTGGAGATACGGCCCATCGTGGACAAGCAGTGGGATAAATTATATCTCTCCTTCAACCCGACCTTTGATAAATCTTTTCACGGGGCCAACAAAGACCAGGGATATGTGTTCTCGCCCAACTTCAAAGCCTCCTACAATGTGACCAAGGTCGTGGCGGGAGGTTTCGAATACTATGGATCGCTGGGACCGCTGAACCATTTCCAGCCTTATCAGGAGCAGCAGGAGCAGCTGTTCGCAGCAGTGGACCTGGACTGGTCGCCGGAGTGGGAATTGAATTTCGGCTTCGGCTGGGGCCTGACGCAAAGCACCGACAATGCCATCATCAAGCTGATCCTGGGCTATCGGTTTCACAAGTAGGCGCCAGCCGCATATTCGACATTCCCTTTTTAATTAACTTCTAATCCCGGCCTAAATGATTCCTGATTTGTATTGCATAGCTTTGCCATCAGTACTCCAACTTTCCACCGATCCGTCCCTCTCCTACTGTTAATAAAATTCAAAGACTTCTTTTACTATGCCTGCGCCTGCCTGCCTGAAAACTCAGTCTGCTTTTGGGAGAATATTTGCCTGTGATTAAAAAGCATTTCAAGATTGAGGTTAGACAAGACAACTTAAGAACTATGGTTAACAGATCGTTCCTTATTTCCTTCGTATATCGTTTGGATCAGAATAAAATTGCCATAGACCTTTGGGCGGATGTCGAGATACAGCAAGATTCGTCCTATTATATTGTGCGTAATATACGCCCCTTGCATCAGAGCAACGCTTCTGCGATCCCGGAAGTCAGGCTAACGAAAAAAGCTTCCGTATGGGTACACCTTGACAGTCAAAAGCCGACTGATTTGACTTTGTGCATTGGCAAAGCCATCGATGCGCTCGATCATCGATAAAAACTCCTTGTGGGCACAATTACTGCATACTATTATCCAAATATCAAGACAATGCTATTTATGGAACATTTTTATAAGGATAAGGTCATTGTCATAACAGGAGCCACCGGAGGAGTAGGAAGGGCGACGGCGCACGCATTTGCTGCACATGGCGCCAAAATCGCTTTGCTGGCCCGCAGCCCCGAGCAGCTGGAAGCCACCCGGATGGAAGTGGAAGAGCTGGGAGGACAGGCAATAGGCATTCCTACGGACGTTGCGGATGCCGCGCAGGTGGAATCCGCGGCGGATACAGCCGAAAGTGCGCTGGGGCCCATCGATGTGTGGGTCAATAATGCCATGGCAAGCGTTTTCTCTCCGATATCTGAAATGAGCCCCGATGAGTACCGGCGGGTCACGGAAGTGACCTATCTTGGACAGGTTTATGGAACGATGGCGGCGCTCCGCCGGATGAAGCCCAGGGACCGGGGATCCATCGTGCTGGTTGGGTCCGCCCTTGCCTACCGGGGCATCCCTTTGCAGTCAGCCTATTGCGGCGCAAAACATGGCATCGAGGGATTTTATGACTCCCTGCGTTGCGAGCTGCGGCATGACCATAGTCAGATAAAGACCTGCATGGTTCAGCTGCCGGCGATGAACACGACCCAATTCGGCTGGGTGCTGAGCCGCCTTCCCTTCAAGCCTAAGCCAATGGGAAAAATCTATCAGCCGGAAGTCGCCGCCCGCGCCATTCTTTTCGCAGCTGCGCATAACCGAAGGAGTGTGTGGGTAGGCGCTTCGACCTACAAGGCGATCATCGGTAACAAGCTTTCTCCCTCCTATGCGGACAGCGTGCTGGCGCGGACGGGATTTGAAGGCCAGCAGACAAATCAACCCGAATCCGGCGACAGGCAGAACAATGTATGGCAGCCGGTGGATGGAGACAGGGGAACGCACGGGGGATTTTCCCAACATGCGTCGGGGAAAAGTCTGACTTTGTGGATGCAGATGCATCGCGGCGTCCTTCTTGCATCCGCGGCGCTTGCTATGGCGGTGGGAGGGATATTGGCCGTGAGAAAAAATAAGTGACAAGCCCTTATGTTTCCCCCCTGCCTGCCAATATATTCCGCAGGTGGAACTGCACGAAATGCTCCATGGAATCCACCCGATTGTACCCGCTGTCATATCCCATCGGCTTGATCAAATAGCCTGATACTCCAAGCCGGTCGGTCGCGCTTCGGTCGGACTCCTCGTTCGACGTCGTCATGACATAAACCCTGATGTCCTTCAGGCGCTCATCTGCACGCAAAGCTTTGAGGAACTCCAATCCATTCATTCGGGGCATATTGAGGTCCAGCAAAATAATATCAGGCAGGGCCCCCATTGCCGGCTTTTCCGGATCGTCCCTCAGCAATTGCAGGGCTTCGCTCCCGTTGAATGCGGTATAAAGCTCATACGGAATATCGAGCTTTTTCAAGGATCGTCGCACTCCGATGACGTCCAGCTCATCATCTTCCACCAGCAGAATAATGTTCTTTTTCATATTCCATTCTTTGGCCAGGTGAATATAAACTTCGCACCCTTTCCGGGCGATGATTCAAGGCGGACAACACCGCCCCGTTCTTCCACTATTTTCCTGACTATGGAAAGCCCGATACCTGTGCTCTCCTTATCCGCCCGTTCGCGCAGCGTTTGAAACAGACCGAATATCTTTTCGTGAAACTCAGGATCGATGCCTGGCCCGTTATCCTCTACCGCAAATTCATAATGTGTGCCATAATCGACGCCCGAGACCTTGATAACCGTCGATCCTGCAGGCCCATATTTCACGGCGTTGCCGATGAGGTTACTAAACACCTGATGCAAGGGCAGCCGTTCGGTGAAAATCACGGGCAACTGGCCTATCTGTACGGTATATCCTTCAGGGACGATAAGGTCCGCCAGTTCGCTGATGAGGACGCCAACATCCACCGCCTCCTTAACAGCTCCTTCCCTTCCGGCCCTTGCATATTCCAGCAGGCCGTCGATCAATGCCTCCATTCTGCTGATTCGTTCGGGAATAAAATCGAGGTATTTTCGCATGGTGGGGTTGATCTCGGACGCATGATCCTCCTCTATCCATCGCACCACATTGGAAATGCCGCGTACGGGGGCCTTCAGATCATGAGAAACGACATAGGCAAACTGGTTGAGCTCCGCATTCTTTTTTTCCAGCTCACTGATATTGCGGCTTAGCTTTTCCGACATGACGTTCAAGGATGCGGATAGGCTGCTCAATTCATCTTTTTTGTCATCCGTGACCTGGCTGAAATCGCCCCAGGAGATCCGTTCCGCCAGCCGCACCAAAGAGCCGATGCGGCGCGAGATCTTCTTTACCAGGAACAGCGCCATTCCCAAACCCATCAAAATAAGGGTGATGCTAAATAACAACGAATAGCGATCTGTCCGGTCGATGGAATCCGCCAGATTTTTCCTGCGGAGGTCCCGTTGCCGGTACTCCACCTCATTGAAGGAATGAAATAGCTCCCCTATCTGCCGGCTGTACTCGCGGCCTATTCCTTTTCTCAGCTCCGACTCCAGCAAACCATGGAAATTCTCGACCGTCCCAAGGCCGGCGGTCATTTCTTTCCTGGCCTGGATAAGCCCATTGGCGTAACTCACCCATCGATGGTAGACGACAAGTATCGAATCCAGCATCTTTTTTTGACCTGGCTGGGATACCAGTTCCTGCATCTCGCTTCCCCGAGAGGAGAAGTCCCGAAGACCCTGATCATACGGGATTAAGAATTGACGGTCGCCCGTCAGAATAAATCCCTGGAATGCGCTTTGCATCTCCACTATCTCTCTGCTCAGAATGCCCGAATTCCGGATGACGTCCTCTGACCGGTCGATAAATTCCGAGATTGTCTTGACTCTTAACGTGAGGCGATAGTTGAAAAAAGAATCCAGCAGATCGATAGAAATAGCGATCAGAAAGCCCAGAAAAATTTGCGTGGCCAATTTCATACATGGAATATACTTTATGCTCAATTATCCGACGAAATCGTCATTGGCAAAACCCAGGTTCTAATAATATTCTAATGTGGTTTTAATGCCGGTTTTCAGCTGCAGGGCTACATTTACAATCGCTTAACAAAAATTTTGAAAAATGACCACCCGTCCGGGCAGACTTATTATTGTCACCGGTCTGCTTCCTCTGGAATTTGAGCAGCACAACGAGCGAATGACGGTAAAACCGACCACCGGAGACATCGAATCTGCCATCTCCGCCTTCCTTCGCCAAAGGGATCCGGATGACCGGCCTGTATTCTCGGACATTGGCTGGGCGGGAGCCGCATTATGCAAGCCGGAGGATTGGGCATCGCAATCTGAGCCGCTCACCGGAAACAACTGTGCATGCTATCCGATCTTTTTGCCGGCAAAATATCAGCAAATCCTTTTGAAGGGTTTTGCCAATTCTGTGTTATGGCCGCTATTCCATTATTTTCCATCCCTGGTGGAATTTTCCTCCGCTGCATACGAAGATTATTTTCATATGAACCGCCTGTTCGCCGAAAGGTTGCAGAAATATCTGCGTCCGGGCGACACCGTTTGGATACAAGACCACCAGTTACTCCTATTGGCGGCATTATTGCGCCAGGGGCTTACTGAGCTTCGTATCGGACTGTTCCTGCATATATCTTATCCTTCCTTCGAGATCTTTCGCCACCTGCCCGGGGACTGGCAGGAGCATATTCTCCATGGTATGCTGGGCGCGGACCTCATCGGCTTCCAATCCAACGAGTATGCAGCCCTTTTCCGTAAATGCGTCCGGCATACATTCAACTCTGCCGGCGACGGGGAAACCCTTGAATACAATAACAGGCTGGTAAGAACCGGAAGCTTCCCTGTAGGCATTGAACATGGCCGTTTCGACAACATCGATCTCTCACAGCCGGACCGGCAGATAACGTCGGGTTTTGCACAAAACTTCAAAGGCAAAAAGGTCATTTTTTCCATCGATGCCCTCGACTATACGAAAGGGATCCTTCACCGGATAAGAGCCTGCGAATATTTTATCCAGCAATATCCGGAATATCTGGGCAAGGTGGTATTCGTACTGGTTGTCACGCCATCACGTGAATATCTGTCCCGCTATGCCGAGCATAAGAAACTGATCGATCAAACCGTCAGCCATGTCAACGGAAAATTTGGGAGCCTTGATTGGCAGCCGCTCTTTTATATGTATAAATCATTGGATTTTGAAGAGCTTTTGTCGCTCTATCGTCTGTCCGATGTTGCACTGCTGACACCGTTGCGCGATGCGATGAACCTGTATGCCAAAGAATTTGTAGCAAGCAGGAAGGACGAAAAGGGAGTGTTGATCCTAAGCGAGCTCGATGGCGCTGCCGACCAGCTGACCGGCGCTCTTCTGGTCAATCCCAATGATATTCCAAGTGTAGCCAACACGATACGTTCCGGGCTGGAAATGCCGGAGGAAGAACAACGACGGCACATGCAGGTCATGCGGAAGTCCGTCAGCCGGCATGATATCTCCCGATGGGGCAAGGATTTTCTGCTGGCGTTGGAAGATGCTTGTGCAAGGCAGGAACAGTTCCAGGTCCGACAATTCGACACGTATTCTCAACGGAGCCTGCTGGAAAGCTATCACAGTGCACACAATCGCCAACTTCTTTTGGACTATGATGGAACACTAATGCCATTTTTCACCCAGCCGGCCGACGCAAAACCGGGCGAGCTGGTAATTGAAACCCTTGCCCGGCTGGCAGAAGACAGCCGCAATTCGGTGTGTATCATCAGCGGACGCGACGCCGCCATTTTGGAAGACTGGCTGGGGCATCTTCCCATCCACATTGTCGCAGAGCATGGCGCCCAAATCAGATACCGGGGCGGTGCATGGCGCAGGATCGCCCTTCCCGCCGAAGAATGGAAGGACAAGGTCATCTCCGTTATGGATCATTATACGGAAAAATGTCCCGGCGCATTCGTTGAAAAAAAGAATTTCTCGATGGTCTGGCATTACCGCAATGCGGATCCGCAAATGGCGGAAAAGGTAAAGATGAACCTTCATACCGCCCTTTCTGAAATAACGGCCGGCCTGCCGTTGCAGGTCACCCTCGGCAAAAAGATAGTGGAAGTGCGCAACAGGAACATCGACAAGGGCAGTGCCGTCAGGAACCTGCTTGACCGGGAAATAAGCGATTTCATTCTGGCCATCGGCGACGACAGGACGGATGAAGATATGTTTCGCGCCCTGGCAAATAAAAAGCATGCTTTTACTATCAAGGTCGGTGCGGAAGCTTCCCATGCTCTTTTTAATTTACCTACGCCGCAATCCGTGATCTCCCTTCTTGGCGCGCTTGGGCATTATTGATCTTTCAGGCAGGCGTAAATTGATTCAGATCATAGATGCCAAGCTGCTTTTCAATATCCGCAACTTTGGCTACCATTGTCTCAAACCCGTCCTTGCCGAAGTGCTTATGTTCGTTGTTCTCAAACTCCTCCCCCAAAGAATCGTATTCATGGCGCGAGACCAGCTCGCGAAAGGCGGGAAAGAGAACGGTGTCCTCGCGGGCCTCATGAGGCCGGTACATGGTATTAAAGATGGTAAGGAGCGATACGAGCTGCTGGGTTTCGGCAGTATTGACGGACGGACCTTTGGTCAGCTGGAGAAGCTGGTCGGTGATACGGCGACCGGCGTTATGCTGACGGAGCAGGGTATCTACCAGGTCGGTGAGCTGACCGGCTTTGCGAAACCGGGGGAAGAGATAATCCTCTTCCTGCTTCTCATGATAATCTTCCACAAAGCTGCGGATGATGGTCGCGGACGCATTGAGGGCCGGCAGGTTGGGAGTCTGTCCGGAGGCGATCTGCCCACGGGTGTGGTCATAGATCAACAAAATGCGGTTGAGCAGCCCATGCTCCTGCATGAGATCTTCCGGCGGTGAAACTTCTTTTTCTTCTCCTTCGGAATGGCAGGCCGTCAGCAGGCTGCCGGTGGTAATGGTAATGATGCCGGCCCTCATGCTTTGTGTCAAAAAATGACGGCGGCTTCCTGTCATGGATGTTGGTTTGATCATATAGGGCATGCGGCAAAAAATATACCACTCGTGCATCATTTCGGCTGGGGACCCATGATCTTTTTGCCGGAATAAAAAAATATTTGACAATTACGCATTTAATCGTAATATTGCAATGAAACAATAAAGAGAATGGGCTTAACCAAGTCGGAAATATTCACGGACAAGCAGAACAAGCTGGCGGGCATGATGAAGGCCCTGGCTCACCCTGCCCGTATCGCCATCATCCAGCACCTGATAAAGGCCAATGCCTGTATCTGCGGCGACCTGGTGGATGAGCTGGGCCTGGCGCAGCCGACCATATCACAGCACCTGAAGGAACTAAAGAATGCCGGCCTTATCCAGGGCACCATCGAAGGCACCAGCGTTTGTTATTGCATCGAGCCGAGGGCCTGGGCCAGCTTCCAGAAAGAGATAGGCGCCTTGTTTGCCGCCTATAAGGGCGGGGATAGCTGCTGCGGTTAAATTTTTTTTGACACCATCCATCGTAATATCGCAATATAAAAATAGACTAACATGCCTGACAACAAACACAAAGTGCTCTTCGTCTGTATCCACAATTCCGCCCGCAGCCAGATGGCGGAGGCTTTTCTGCGACTTCATGGCGGCGCTGCCTTCGAAGCCGAAAGCGCCGGTCTGGAACCAGGCAGGCTAAATCCCAATGTCGTGGCCGTGATGAAGGAAATTGGCATCGACCTCACGGGCAAGGCGACACAGGCTGTCAACGACCTGTTCAGGCAAGGCAGGCAATACGATGCCGTGATCACCGTCTGCGATAAGGAGGCCGCCGAACGCTGCCCCATATTTCCAGGGCGGGTCAAGCGGATCGCCTGGTCATTTAAAGATCCCTCCGGCTTTAAGGGAACGCAGGAGGAAGTGCTGGAACATACCCGTAAGGTAAGGGATGAAATAGAAGCGACGATCAAAGACTTTGTCCGGCAGGCCAGCGAACCCGCCTACTGGACCGCATCACTATAAAATTAAAACAGCATGAGACAGAATGAAAGCATCAAAGAGATGGTCCGCCAGAAATACAGCGAGATCGCCCTCCAGGACAAAGCCACTAACCAGTCATCCTGTTGTGGCTCCGGCTGCTGCTCTACAGAGGTTTACAACATAATGAACGACGACTACAGCCGTCTGGAAGGCTATGACCCCAATGCCGACCTGGGGCTTGGCTGCGGGCTGCCCACTCAATTCGCAAAGATCAAAAAAGGGGACGTGGTCGTGGATCTGGGTTCCGGCGCCGGTAACGACTGTTTTATCGCAAGGGCCGAGACCGGAGAGACAGGAAAGGTCATTGGCATCGATTTCACACCGGCCATGATCGCCAAAGCCCGGACAAACGCCGAACAGCTCGGGTACAACAATGTCGAGTTCAGACAGGGTGACATCGAGGATCTGCCGCTCACCAGCAACAAGGCGGACGTCGTGGTCAGCAATTGCGTGTTGAACCTGGTGCCCAACAAGCACAAAGTGTTTAGCGAAATATCCAGGATACTGAAACCTGGCGGACATTTCTCTATCTCCGACATCGTATTGAAAGGGAACCTCCCGGACAAATGGAAGGAAGTGGCGGAATTGTATGCCGGCTGCGTGTCCGGAGCCATACAAAAACAGGAGTACCTTTCCATCATCGAAGAGGCCGGTTTTGTCAACATACAGATACAAAAAGAAAAGAAGATCACACTGCCGGACGACATCCTCAGACAGTATCTCAGCCCGGAAGAAGTGGCAGCCTACCAGGCGGATGACAGCCGTATTGAAAGTATTACGGTGTATGGGGAGAAGCCGGCAAAGGATGAAAGGAATTGTTGCGAACCTGGAAGTAAATGCTGTTAATTTAATCTTATGCCAACCACTACAGCCGTTGTAGCTGCCACCAATAACGACAGGCCCTCTATCGAAGCCTTGCTTACTGCTGAAAAGCTGCCCATAGAAGATCTTCCGGCCCATCTGAACAAGTTCTGGATAGTGCGGGACCAGGACAGGATCATTGGCGTCATCGGTCTCGAATTGTACCCGCCATACGGTCTTCTCCGAAGCCTCGCTGTGACGCCCGACCACCGCGGTCTTGGCATTGGCGATGCCCTTGTCCGGGCTGTCGAAGAACAGGCCACAAAGCTTGATCTGGGTGGCATTTATCTCCTCACCGAGACGGCTAAATCCTATTTCGAAAAGAGAGGCTATACTATTGTGGAAAGAGGTGATGTACCTAATGCCATCCGCCAGTCTTCCGAGTTTAGTCATATGTGTCCGGCCAGCGCCGCAGTTATGAAAAAGGCAATTGACAAATGATGAAAAAATGCGTAGCTGAATTTATCGGCACATTTGCGCTGGTATTCTGTGGCACAGGCGCCATTGTCATCGACCAGGAAACACATGGGGCCGTCTCACACGTGGGTATTGCCATAACCTTTGGGCTGATAGTAATGTGTATGATCTATGCTCTGGGAAATATATCCGGGGCGCACCTGAACCCTGCCGTTAGCCTGGCTTTCACCATTGCGAGAAAGTTTCCTTTGCGGCAGCTGCTGCCCTATATCGTCAGTCAGCTGGCAGGTGCAATAGCCGCCAGCCTGCTATTGAAGTTTTTATTCCCCGCCAATATCTTACTAGGGGCTACCCTTCCCGCCGGAAGCGCCGCCCAATCATTCATCCTGGAGGGCTTATTGACTTTTTTTCTCATGCTGGTAATCATAAATGTGGCCACCGGCAGCAAAGAGCAGGGCATGTTTGCGGGACTGGCCATCGGCTCCGTGGTATTATTGGAAGCCATGTTTGCAGGCCCCATTTGTGGCGCTTCCATGAACCCCGCCCGTTCTTTTGCACCCGCCGTTGTCTCAGGCCATCTCGAAAACCTGTGGGTTTACATGATTGCCACTCCTATAGGTGCGATGGCAGCTATACCTGTTTGGAAATACCTGAGGAATGAGACGGGTCTGGGTTAGCTATTTCATAGCTTCTTTCAAATTTATCTTTTTCCTATCTTTGCTCCCATGAAGCGGCTGCTCTATCTATTACCCTTATACATCCTGCTCCTGTCGGCCATACCCTGCCGGACAGATGACGGTTGCTGCAAGAGCGGTCTCCCCTGTTCCCCCTTTTTTGCTTGTGGAGCCTGCCATGGCTTCGTTGTTCCGGAAGCAGGCGTCTCATTCCAACAGAAGGAAACACCTTCCATACGAAGGCAGAGATTTCCTGCTAGCAGCACCCTTCCCGGCTTCACCTCTTTTATCTGGCAGCCTCCCCGCATTAGCTGATCTCGCATTCCCCCACTTTTTCAAAAAATGGATGGCTTTGCCATTTTCTCACGTAACAATCATGCTACTATGAAGCAGCTATTCGCATTATTTCTATTGTCAACAATATACTCATTCTGCCAGGGTCAACAGGCCCTTACCCTTATTATCAAAGATATCCGTATACATGAACCCCTACCCGGCGCTTCCGTTACCGTCGCCGGCACCTCCAGGGGCATAAGCGCAGATTCCACAGGCCGGGCTGTCTTGTCCGGGCTGAGCACGGGCAGACATACATTCCAAATTGGCTATGCAAGCTATGAGCCACAAACAATAAGCCTGACTCTTCCCGTTCCGGGCGATTCGGTCATTGTCTTCTTATCTCCCGCGGAAACAGAAATGGGAGAAGTCGTCGTATCCTCCACACGCAGCTCGCGCAGCATACGAGATCTGCCCACCCGGGTCGAGGTCCTTAACAGCGAGGAGTTGGAAGAAAAAGGCAATATGCGGCCCGGAGACATTCGTATGATGCTCAACGAGAGCACGGGTATCCAGACACAGCAGGTCTCTGCTACTTCCGCCAATTCCAGCATCCGTATCCAGGGGCTGGACGGCAGGTATACCCAGCTGCTCAAGGATGGGCTTCCGCTGTACGGAGGTTTTGCCGGAGGGCTCAGCCTGCTCCAAACCCCACCGCTGGATCTCAGGCAGGTGGAAGTAATAAAAGGCGCCAGCTCTACACTTTACGGCGGAGGCGCTATTGCCGGGCTCGTAAACCTGATCTCGAGAACACCCGGACCGAAAAAAGACCTGCGCTTCCTCGCAAACGGCACTTCAGCCGGTGGCTGGGATCTGAGCGGCTATTATGGACAACAATTTAGTGAGGTGGGGCTGACCCTGTTTGCCGCACACAATGGTAGTCAGCCATATGCCCCGGGGAGCACCCCATTTACAGCCATTCCCAGAACCCGGCGCAATTACATCGAGCCTAAACTATTCCTGGACCTGGGTGCGCATACAAAGCTTACCGCCGGCGTCAGCGCCACCTGGGAGAGCCGCCAGGGCGGCGACATTCAATATCTTCATGGCAGGAAAGACAGCGTCCATCAGTACTTTGAAGACAATAGCTCCCATCGGCTGTCCGGTGGGCTCACCATAGATCATCGCTGGAACGACAAAGATCAGCTGACTTTGAAGGGTTCTCTTAGCAAATTCACCCGCACCATCGACATCCCGGAATACAGGTTTGACGGCAGACAATGGTCTTCCTATTCGGAGCTTTCCTTTCATCATAAGGGAAGGGCGGACTGGATCGCCGGGGTAAATTTCTATAGCGATGATTTTAAAGAGTTCCCCCGGGACAGCTCCCTGCCCAGGAACTATCAGCAGCACACGTTTGGCGCCTTCGCACAAAACACCGCCGCCATTGCACCCTGGCTTCAGACGGAAGCAGGACTGCGGGTAGATTATGTCACCGACTATGGCTTTGTCCTGCTGCCACGGGTATCCGCGCTGTTTAAGATTGCTCCCCGCCTGACATCGCGCTTTGGCGGAGGCATGGGCTATAAGACCCCGACCATCTTTACGGAAGAAACAGAGCGTATTCAATTCCGCTCCGTATCCCCTGTAAGCTCCCGTACCAATAGCCTGGAAAAATCGTATGGCGTCAACCTGGATGTCAACTACCGGACAACGCTTGGCGGGATCAGCCTTACCTTCAATCAGCTTTTTTTCTTCACCCATATCGGCCATCCGCTGCTGCTCGATACGTTGCCTGGCCCGGTTTACAAGCTGGCCAATAACAGTGGGCATATGGACAGCAAGGGCTGGGAAACCAATGTCAGGCTGGGCTACAAGGATTTCAAGCTTTATCTGGGGTACACTTTTACGGATGCACATCTCAAAAACAATGGCGCCACGCGCGAAAATCCATTGACGGCAAGGCATCGCTTGAATAATGTGCTGATCTATGAAAAAGAAGATGAATGGAAACTGGGGTTCGAAGCATACTATTATAGCCGTCAGCCCCTCACCGATGGCGGCTTTGGCAGGTCATACTGGACCCTGGGCTTCATGGCGGAAAAGATCTGGGAACATTTTTCACTTTTCCTGAACTTTGAAAATTTTACCGATAGCCGTCAGACCCGATTTGATACGATCTATACCGGGACCGTCAGCAAGCCCACATTCCGGGATATCTACGCTCCTTTGGATGGCATCGTCGTCAACGGGGGCATAAAGCTTAAGTGGTGATCGCAGTCAACCGGAGATCATCTTACTTTCAACAACCCCGCATTGATAGCGACCACTATTGTGCTGGCGCTCATCAGCACTGCTCCGGCCGCAGGACTTAAGAGTATTCCGGCTTTATATAATACGCCGGCAGCAAGGGGCAATGCCACCACATTATAGCCCGTAGCCCATGCCAGATTCTGGATCATTTTACGATAAGTGGCCTTGCCAAAGAGTATCAATTTTACAATGTCGGACGGGTTGCTGTTGACCAAAACGATCCCGGCCGTCTCCGCCGCAATATCCGATCCTGAACCAACCGCAATGCCAACATCTGCCTGAGCCAGGGCCGGGGCATCGTTGATGCCATCTCCTGTCATCGCCACAAACTCACCCTTTTTCTGGAGCTCTTTGATCTTATCCTGTTTTTCATGGGGCAGCACTTCGGCAAAGTAACCGTCCATCCCCAGGTCTTTACTCACTTTTTCGGCTACCAGGCTGTTATCCCCTGTCAGCAATACACATTTGATCCCTGCCGCATGCAGGGTCCGGATGGCTTCCGGGGATTCCGGACGAATTCTGTCCGAAAGAGATATATAGCCGGCCGGCTGGTCATCCACCAGGACAAATACCCTTGTCTCACCTGCCACCTCGTCGACATCTGAAGGAAGCGCCTTACCATGGGCCTTCAGATAGCCGGGGCTTACCACCCGTACATGGCGTCCCTCCACCGTCGCCTCTACGCCCTGACCTGTGAGGGCCTTGAAACTATCTGCCTTTGGCAGAGAGAGTCCTGAAGCCTTTGCTTTTTCCAATATGCCCATCGCTATGGGGTGTTCCGAATTCTGCTCCAGGGCTGCTGTCAGCCTTAACAATTCATTTTCATTCATACCCTTATCCGAGGCTACAACGCCAGACACTTCAAACTTTCCCAAGGTGAGCGTGCCCGTCTTATCGAATACCAGCGTGGTGATCCTCCGGGCATTTTCGAATGCTGTCCTGTTTCGGATCAGCAGCCCATTTTTTGCGGATAAGGCCGTCGACTTTGCCACGACCAGAGGCACAGCCAATCCAAGCGCATGAGGGCAGCAGATCACAATGACGGTCACCATTCTTTCTATCGAAAACGCCAGGTCCCGGCCTGACAGATACCAGGCCAGGAAAGTGGCAATCCCGGCGGCAATGGCTATTATTGTCAGCCATCTTGCCGCCTTGTCGGCCAACAGCTGGGTTTTTGACCTATTCTTTTGCGCATCTTCGACCAGCCTGATCACCTGTGATAAATAGGAATCTTTTGCGCCGTGGGACACCTCCACCCGCAGGGCGCCGTTACCATTGATTGCGCCAGCGATCACTTTATCCCCCTTCTTCTTTTCCGCCGGTTTGGACTCTCCCGTCAGCAGGCTTTCGTTCAGATAGCTTTCCCCTTCGACAATCTTGCCATCCGCAGCAATCTTTTCGCCTGGTTTTATAAGAATGACGTCATGCTCTTTCAGGCTCTCCGTCTTTACGTCCATTATATGATCGCCATGTATCAGGTGCGCCTCGTCCGGCATAAGCTGCACTAACAATTCGAGCTCCTTCGATGCACCCGCCACCGACCTCATTTCGATCCAATGTCCCAGCAGCATGATGAGGATCAGGGTCGCCAGCTCCCAAAAGAAATCCATCCCCTTTAATCCGAAGACGGTTGCAACACTATAGATATAGGCTACGGTGATCGCAAAACCGATCAGCGTCATCATGCCGGGATTCCTGGTCTTCATTTCGTCCCACCAGCCGGTGAGGAAAGGCCAGCCGCCATAGAAAAAGATTACAGAGGACAAACCAGCCAAAACATACAAGTCACCTGTAAATCGTATGGACAGATTTAACCAGTGCTGGATCATGGGGGAAAGTATCATTACCGGCGCCGTCAGCGCCAGCACCACCCAAAAGCGTTTTCGAAATTCCGCGATCATCATAGCGTGATGATCATGTCCGCCATGCTGCCCCTGTGCATGTTCACTTATTTTCGGTTGGGAGTGATGTTGATGTTCCATAAGTTTACATTTTTTTCATGTCCATGCCTGCCATCGGGTCCGCCCCACGCCTGAACACATATTCACTGTTCAGCAAATACGCCCCGCTGGTCACTACCGCATCGCCCGCTTTTAATCCTGACCTGATCTCGATCCTATCCCCATCCTCCAGCCCCGTCTCCACCATCACCCACCGGTAGGTATTATGTCCCACCTGCACCCAAACGACATTGCCGTTGCCTGTCCGGATCACCGCCTCCTGGGGCAGGGTCAGGGAATGGGATGCACGGCTTACCAGCGTCACATAAGCAACCATGCCTGGCTTTAACAACCCACCGGTGTTAGGCAGCTGTATCCGCACCAGGTTGATCCTTGTGTCGGGATTGATCTCCGGGTTGACGAATTCGATCCGGCCTGTCCATTCCTTCCCCGGCAGGTCCGGCAGATGAACGATCGCTGCTGCGCCCCGATCCAGGGCCGGCAATTGAGAGCTATAGACCTGGGCCTCCACCCAAAGCGTCGAAAGGTCGCTCAATCGCAGAATGGTCGCCCCCTGTGCAACTCCATCGCCCTCATGTCCTTCCAGGCTCATGATCACACCGGCAACGGGACTGTAGAAAGTTGTCACAGGCGAAGCCTTCTTCATCCTCGCCAGCTCTTCTATCTGCGCTTCACTCATACCCCATAACAGCAGCTTATTATGGGCAGCCTCTATCAGCTGTTTAAAATCGACGACCCCATTGTCCAGCGTTCTTTGTCTTTCCAGCGCCAAAAGATATTCCTGTTTGGCATTGTTCAATTCTTCGCTGTAGAGGTCGTATAGCTTGTCTCGCTTGTGCACATAGTCACCCGTATTTTTGAAGTATAGCTTTTCGATCCTGCCGGCGATACGGGCATTGACGGAGGTGCTCCTCGTCTCGTCTACATCCAGCGTTGCCGTCAGCGTAACCTTATTCCCCATGCTGCCGCCCGACATCGTATCTACCTGTATATTCCCAAGCTGCACCTGCAGGTCGCTCAAAACAAGGTTCTCCTCTGCCGCACCTTTGCCTTTGCTCACGGAAATAAGCTCCATCCCGCAGATAGGGCATTTACCCGGTGCATCCTGCATCACCTGCGGATGCATGGAGCAGGTGTAATACACATCGCTTTTGGGCGCCTCGCCTTTGGCTGTCGCCTCCTTCTGCGTCGGCTGTCCCTTGCAAGCCCACAGCATTAAAGCTGCTGCTGTGATAAGAAAATACCGCATACTTATTTGTTTACTTTAATAAAGCTTTCGCTATCCATTAAATACTGTGCGTTGGCTGCCACGGAGTCCGTTGCCGTCAGCCCGGACAGGACCTGCACCCGGTCGCGATACACCATACCCGTCTCTATCTTATGAGCCCTGAACCCGCCTTCAGCCCGGACAAAAGCCACCTTGTCCATACCCAGGGACAGCACGGCCTCTTTGGGAAGCCAGCCGCCGGTAATGGGGCTGGGAAAAATGGCAGCAGTCACCTGGCTTCCAATAGGGATCTGTAAAGTGCTATTGTCAAAATATACCCTGGCTGTAAGTGTTTTACTTTCTTTCCGGAACACCGGCTCGATAAAGTCGATCTTTCCACGAAAATCGCGCTCAGGCGCTGTCTCCGGCACTATATGCACCGCATCACCGGCTTTCACTACTGCCTGTTCGGGGAGCAGCTGCAACAATACCCAGCTGCGATCTGTATTGAAAAGCTGAAATACCGTCTGTCCCTTTTCAACATACACCCCCTCTTTTACCGGAAGCTCTCCCATGGTTGCCGATACATCCGTACGCAGCAGCGGTTCACCGGCATCCGGCATGGTATTGCCGGCTTCGTGTATATGTCCGCTGTAGCTGCTATAAACGGTGACGGTTAGGGATGGCTTTCCTGTCCTGATGACATCCTGCAATTGTCCTTCGCTCATTCCCAGCAACAGCAACTTCTGCTTTGCCGCATCGATCAGGGCGGTATTATCCGGATCATTCTTTACCAGGAACAGCAGGTCCTGCTGCCCTGTCGCAAGCTCGGGGCTATAGATGTCCATGATCCGGGCTCCCTTGTGTATGTGCTGGTAACGGTAATGCACATATAATTTTTCGATGCGTCCGGACACCCGTGCAGAGATGGTATGGATCAGGCGTGTGTCGTAGCTAATGACGCCCAATGCCTTCACTTCAGGGGCCACCTTCTCCTTTTGGAGGGTAGTCACGGGAATGGAAGAGACGACAAACCTGTCTGCAGGCTGCAGCAGCTCATCCAGCCGGATATCTGTTACCTTGCCCATGTCATCTTTTTTGCGCACAAGGTCCATCCCGCAAATGGGACAGACACCCGGCTGGTCCCGGATGATCTCCGGGTGCATGGAGCAGGTCCACAGCTCTTTGGGCGCTGTTGCAGCAGGCGTGGTATGCGTGTGACCCTTGTCTTTGCATGCCACCAACGAAATAGTGACCAGCGCCAGCACCAGGGAAAATGTCTTCATCTTATTTTATTTTATTTCCAGTATTCGTTGCAGCTCCACCTGCATAAGGAGCAATTGCTGAACCCTATCCCAATATTCCAATTGAGTATTGTTCAGCGTCTCCCAGGCATCATAGAGGTTAAAAAGCTCTTCCGTATTCTGCTCATAGGCCAGCAGCATCGTCTGATAGTTCTTTTGCAGCGCAGGGATCACCTTTTCCTCAAGCACGCGAAGCTGTCGCTGTTTGGAGATGATTTCCTGTTGCAGACCATAATACGATCCTTCCGCCTCATTGATCATTTTTTCCTTTTCCTGGTTCAACGACTCGGTTTTCCATCTCAGGCTTTCAATGGCAGCCTTCGTGCTTCTGGTCGACCACGGCATTGGCAGGCGCATCATACCCATCAGGGAGTACTGCATCGGCACTCCACCAAAGCCAAACATATGGTCAAACCGTACGCCGAACTCCGGTCTTAGCTTCGTTCGCTCCGCCTGCTGCTGCAGGCTTACCAGCCGGATGTCCTGTTGCACCGCCTTGATATCGCTGCGTGCCTCCTGCAAATAAGCGCTGTCAACTGTAGGAATGGCAAGGTCTTTTATCGTATAAACCGTGTCGATGGCAAAGACCGTAGACTTGTCCCGGTGCATCAACGTGTTCAGCATCACTCTTTTTTGAATGATCTCATTCTCCAGGTCGATCCGCAAACTTTCCACATTGCCCAGGGCAGCCTTCGCCTTGTAGTAGACGCTGATCCTACCCAGGTTGTTCTTGTACTTTAGTTCCGCGTCGCGGATCATAAAATCCAGCAGCTTTGCATTTTGATCCAGCACCTTTAGCTTTTTTTGGATCATCATCCATTGGTAATAGCCCTGTTTGGCCGCCGCATACAGCTCATTCAAGGTGGCGCCTTTCTTTTGCTTCTCCACTGCAGACATACCCTGCATATACGCCTCTTCCGCATCCAGCCGGCGACGGTTGGGGAGCATCTGTTCAGCCGAGACCATATATTGTCCCATACCGGGACTGCCATCCGCCATCCTCTTCCAGAGATTCGGGTTGTACGGCGTCATCCACAATCCCGTGCTAAGCTGGGGCGCGTCCCAGCTCCGGGCTCCCTTTGCCGCCTCGTCCAGGCTACGGACCAGCGCATCGGAAGACCTAAGTGAAGGATTGCCCTGACTGATCGCCGCAAAGATGCTGTCCAGACTCATCGTCGGCTGGGACCTTGCTGTCAGGCTGCCAAGGATCGCTATCGTCGATATTATTATCTTGTTCATACTATTAATGTTTTGCATCCAGCCAGAACGAACCGGAGGCTCGTTGTCCGAAGGACAGACATTAGATCTTTCTGGAAGACGGGTTATATTTTTCAGGTGGCCTGTTTTCCAGACATTCTATCTTCCCAAACTTCCGGAGCTCATATTCCTTGGTCATCAGAAAGATCAGGGGCGTTACCAGCAGGATATGTGTCGCGGAGGTGATCACGCCTCCCACCATGGGGAGCACGATAGGCTTCATTACGTCGCTACCGACCCCGCTGCTCCAAAGGATGGGTATCAAGGCAAACAGGGACACGAACACGGTCATCAGCTTTGGCCGCAGTCTTTTAGCGGCTCCTGCGATCACGTATTCTCTCAAATCCTCGCGGGTAATGGTCTCCCTTGAGTTTCCCTTTTGGGCAACCAGCTGCTGCATGGCATCATTGAGATAAATAACCATTACGATGCCTGTCTCCACCGCCAGTCCAAAAAGCGCGATAAATCCCACTGCTACGGCCACCGACAGGTTCACGCCCCAGAAGTATACCATAAAGGCGCCACCGATGAGCGCGAAAGGAATGGAGATCAGGCTGAAGAACGCCTCCCTGGCCGAATGAAATGCAAAGTACATGGCCAGGAAAATGATGATCAGCACTACCGGCAGGATCAGCTTTAAAGTCCGCTCGCTCCGGATAAGGTTCTCATATTGTCCGCTCCATTCGATGTAATATCCCTTGGGCAGCCGGGTCAATAGTTTATCCAGCTTGTCCTGCGCCTCCTTTACCGTACTTCCCAGATCACGATCCCGGACATTGAACAGGACGGTGCCCCGAAGGGAGGCGTTCTCCGAACTGATCATCGGCGGTCCTTCCGTGATCTTTATATCGGCTACTGCTTCCAGTGGAATGGGACCGAAGTTCATGGTAGGCACCTGCAGTCTCTTCAACGCCTGTAGATTGTTCCGGAAATCCTGGCCAAATCGTACGTTCACAGAGAATCGCTGCCGGCCTTCCACGGTGGTGGTCAGCTTCTTACCGCCCAGAGCGCTCTCGATGATGGTATTGACATCGTCTACGCTCAGCCCGTACCGGCCTATCTCTTCCCTTTTTACGACGATGTCGATATATTTGCCACCCGTAATAGGTTCCACATACAGGTCTTTCACTCCAGGTATACCATTGAGCGCATTCCTTATCTGCTGGGCAAACACATTGATCGAATCCAGGTTTTGTCCGTACACTTTGACGCCTACATCCGTACGGATACCGGTAGAGAGCATATTGATACGGTTGATGATCGGCTGCGTCCACCCGTTGGTGACTCCGGGGATCTGCAATTTCTCGTTCAGCTCCCGGATAAGACTGTCCTTTGTCACTCCGGCACGCCATTGCGTCTTGGGTTTGAGCAGGACGATGGTCTCGATCATGGAAATCGGGGAATTATCCGTGGCGGTGTTGGCTCTGCCCGCCTTGCCCAGCACATTGTCTACCTCCGGCACGGACTTGATGATCCTGTCCTGCACCTGGAGCAGGCGTTTTACTTCGGCATTGGAGACATCCGGCAGGGTCACGGGCATGAATAGCAACGAACCCTCGTCCAGCGGTGGCATGAATTCCCGTCCCAGGCTCAACACCAGGGGAATGCTGACTGCCAGCGCCAGGATATTGATGCCGATGGTTGTTTTCCGCCATTTGATACAGGCCCGGATCACCGGCTCGTAGATCCTTTCCAGCACCCGGTTGATGGGGTTGGCGCCTTCGGGGCGGAACCTGCCCTTCATGAATAAGGAGATGAGCACCGGGGCCAGCGTGATCACAAGTAATGCATCCACCACCAGGATAAAGGTCTTTGTATAAGCCAATGGATGGAAAAGCTTACCCTCTTGTCCTGTCAGCAGAAATACGGGCAGGAAGGAGGCAATAATGATGACGGTGGAAAAGAACACGCCCCTGGATACCTGGATGCAGGCCCGGCGGATCACCTCCATACGAGTGGCTGCCCCAAGCCGCTGTCCGGCCGGTAGCTTTTGCTGTTCCTCTGCCAGGTGACGGTAGGAGTTCTCAGACATAATGATCCCGTTGTCGACGATGACGCCGATGGCCAGCGCGATCCCCGTGAGGGACATGATATTGGAGGACAGGCCGAATGCATTCAGCAGGATAAAGCTCGTTGCAACCGTCAGCGGTATCTGGATAATGATGCTGAGCGCGCTCCGCCAATGCAGCAGGAACAGGATGACGATGACCGACACCACGATCATTTCCTCGATGAGCTTATCCTTTACATTGCCGACGGCAGCTTTGATCAGCTCACTCCTATCGTACGCAACCTTAAACGTCGCTCCTTCCGGCAGTCCCCGTTGCAGGTCCGCCATTTTTTTCTTTACGCTCTCGATCACCTTATCCGCATTCTCGCCATACCGCATGACCACGATGCCGCCTACTACCTCGCCTTCGCCGTTCTCGTCAAAAATCCCGAGGCGGAGGTCACCGCCCATCTGCACCGTCCCGATGTCCTTCACCCGGACGGGTACGCCTTTGTAATTCCCGACAGCAATATTTTCCAGGTCATCCTTATTCTTTACATATCCCAGGCCCCGGATGATATAGGCCATATCGCCCATCTCGAATTTTCGTCCTCCCACGTCATTGTTGCCGGCCCGGACCTTGCTCATCACATCCATCATGGATACATTATAGTATTGGAGCTTGATGGGATCGACGGCCAGCTGGTATTGTTTTTCAAATCCTCCGAAGGAAGCCACTTCCGCCACTCCGGGTACGGTTTGCAGTCCCAGCTTGACATACCAGTCCTGCAAGGCCCGCTGCTCGCCCAGGTCCATCTTTTTGGCCGAGAGCGTGTACCAGAATACATGTCCGACACCTGTTCCATCCGGTCCGAGCGACGGCGTAACATCCGGCGGCAGCAGCCGCTGCGCATAGCTCAGCCGTTCCAGCACCCGTGTCCGCGCCCAGTAAACGTCGACGTTGTCGTTGAAGATGATGTACACGAAGCTCATCCCAAACATGGAGGTTCCCCGCACGTTCTTTACCTCGGGTATGCCCTGGAGGTTGCTCACCAGCGGATAGGTCACCTGATCTTCGATGATCTGGGGGCTGCGCCCCGGCCATTCCGTGAAAACGATCACCTGGTTCTCGGACAGGTCCGGGATCGCGTCGATGGGGTTTTGCTGTACGGAAAACAAGCCCCAGGCAAACATACCCGCCGCCATGAGCAGCACGACAAGCCTGTTGCGAAGAGACCATTCAATTAATCTTTGGACCATGCTATTTTATTATCATGAACAATGATCTTTTTCATGCATAAAGCACGAAAGCCCGACAGAACGCCAGGCTATACCAGAAAGAGATAGATCAGATGCGGAAATTACAGTTGCGTAGGAAGACGGGAATGCCGGCAATTAATGGCGGCCCTTTGATTAAGGGCTGCTCCAGGACAGAAGAAGTAACAAAAGAACATGTCCAGGTATTGTAAGAAAGAACGGCTACAGACGGGATTATTTTGGCAAATTCCAGGGAGCTTTGATCCACCTTCTGATCCTTATCCATCTTGATCTGCCGTTGCTCGTCGTGGCAACAATCCTTTGAGCTAACCCCAGCACCCTTGGCTGACCGCATGTTTGGCATGCCGCAGAAGGAGCAATCCTTGCCGGAATGGTCCAGCAATCCCCAGGCAACCAGCTTACCCATGCAATAGTGCAGATGCACGGTAGCTCCCATCGAGGTGGAGAGATAGATAATGGCCAATATGGTCGCCAGGACTTTTTTCATTCGAATGCTAATGCAAAAGTAGCTTTAATTTTTGATTGTCAAAATCAGCTTTTGTTAAATGATGGGAAGGAGCGGAAAAGGCATGTGTGTAGGCGACGGACAATTCGGAGAACAGGTCGTGAGGATGTTGTCTATCCACCAGGGGCACTCCCTTCCAGCTCTCTCCGGACTGGAATAACAACGGATAGCCATCACCACCTTCAAGAAAACAGGCTAACTTTGGAGCATGAATAGCAAAGAAAACAGGCTAACTTTGGGGCATGAATAGCAAAGCGCACTGGGAAAAAGTCTATGGAACAAAAACGCCGGATCAGCTGAGCTGGACACAGGCTGTGCCCCAGACCTCGCTGGACTTTATCGATGCCTTTCAGCTGCCCAGGACAGCCCGGATCATTGACATAGGTGGTGGCGATAGTCGCCTGGCTGATTTTCTACTGGAGGAAGGTTTCCAGGATATTACCGTTCTGGACATATCGGAAGAAGCATTGCAGAGAGCGCGGCTTCGCCTGGGAGAAAAAGCATCCCTTGTCAGATGGGTTGTTTCTGATATCACGGAATTTCAACCCGGCGATCACTATGATCTTTGGCATGACCGTGCGACTTTTCATTTTCTTACCCGGCAGCCTCAGGTCAACCGTTATCTGTCTATTGCGCGTGCAGCCGTACACACCGGAGGTTATGCCGTTATAGGCACCTTTTCGGAAAATGGTCCCCAAAAATGCAGCGGTCTGCCCATTCATCAATACACCGAACAAGAGCTTGCACAGGAGCTGAACAATGGTTTCCGGAAATTAAAGTGCATAA
>Ga0207674_10001037_pt1 | contig 36136 bp, 28 predicted proteins | sample KBSCornC72_FD_184303 | JGI IMG/M metagenome (GOLD analysis project Ga0207674, IMG submission 184303) | Corn rhizosphere microbial communities from Kellogg Biological Station, Michigan, USA - KBS Corn C7-2 (SPAdes) (version 2) | ecosystem: Host-associated > Plants > Roots > Rhizosphere > Soil ... | reverse complement strand
GCGCGGTCGTCGCGGTCGCGTGCAGCTCGGCGAAGCCCGTGCCGCCCGCGGACGTCGCGCCGGTGCTTGGCGCGGTGGTTCGCGCGGTGGACAGCGTCGTCGGACAGACGGATGCTTTCGCGATCGACCCGCGGATTTTGCCTACGCGCTCCAGCCTGGGGCGGAAGCAAGTCTCTACTGTTTGGTCGGAGGGCGAGCTCTCACGAGCCATCAGCCCGCGACATCCGCGGCTCGATCTCGGCAAAATGGCATTCACATGTCCGGTCGGTACGCCGGGGTGCGTCGCAACGAAGGATCGTCCGGTGATCGTCCTGTCGATGCCGGTGCTCGCGCGAGACACCGCGGTCGTCGAGGCCCGTTATGCGAACCGGAGCTCCGACGACATGATCAACGAAGTCCATCTGGCCTGGTTTGCCGTTCGGAAAGACAGTTCGTGGCGCGTCGTGAAGCACACGACGCTCGACAAGACCTGAGGATCGCTCAGCGACCCGCGACGGACAGGCGGCCACAAGCAGAGTAAAACCGCGTCTCACGCGCGCTCGTGGTCCGCCACGTGCAGCAGCCACCAGCTTCCACGTCCTACGAAGAGGGAGCCATGGCGACTACGACGGAAACTCGCGAACGCGAAATCGTCGATCTCGAAACGCGCTTCTGGAACGCGATGAAGGCGAAAGATCCGAGAGAAGCATCGCAGCTGACGGACGACGGTTGCGTCGTCGTCGGCGCGCAGGGCGTCTCGTCGGTCGATCGGCCGACGATGGCGAAGCTCACCGCCGAAGGGCAGTGGGAGCTCGAGCAGTTCAACTTCGATGAGAAGTCGACGCGCGTCCGGTTCATTGGGGACGACGTGGCGATCGTGGCTTACACGGTCGATGAGCGCGTCGTGGTCGACGGTAAGACGCTGCCGATCAAGGCGAACGACGCAACGGTTTGGGTGCGACGCGATGGTGAGTGGCGCTGCGCGATGCACACCGAATCGCTCGCCGGCGATCCTTACGGGCGCGATCGAAAATCATCGCGTGAGTGAACGAGAGCCGATCGCCCGCTACTACGCGAAAGGCTTCGAACAGGGCCGCCTTTCGCGCGGTATCGGCGCGGCGGAAACCATCGCTCGCGGACGAAACCGCGGACGCGGCGCTTTGGCGGCGACGGAAAGCGAACCGTCGCTGCTGGCGTGAGCGCCCACTTACTTGCGGTCGCGCGTCGCGGAAAATCGAGGGCCGAGCTCCGTCACATCGGTTCGAGCGGCGACTCGGCCGGTCCGCCGAGGACCAGCCCGTCGGGAGTGAAGCGCGAACCGTGACATGGGCAGTCCCACGTCCGTTCGGCGTTGTTCCATCGCACCAGGCAACCCATGTGCGTGCAGACAGCGCTCACCTTCACCACGCTTCCGTCGTCCTTGCGATGCACCGCGACACGCTTTCCGTCGGCGACGACGACTCGGCCTTCGCCTCGCGGAACGTTCTCGATGCCGAGGCTCTTGCTCTGGCGCAAACGATCCGCGACGTAGTGCAGAGGATAGTCCACGTTCTCCTCGATCATCGTGCGCAGCGCGGAGGTTGATGCTGCTTTGCGCCGCGGATCGAACAGCTCGCGCCACGGATTGCGCGCTCCCATGATCGCGTCGTGGATGATCATCCCGGCCGCCGTGCCGAAGGTCAGTCCGTTCCCGGCATAGCCTGTCGCGGCGTATTGATGGTCGGCGACTTCTCCGATGAACGGCAGGCCGTCGCTCGTCTCGATCACCTGTCCCGACCAGCGTCGTTCGACGCGTGCCTCGGGAAGCAGTCGGCGCAACGCGTCCTCGAGTCGGGCGTAGCACTTTTCCGTGTCGGTCTGCTGACCGGTCTTGTGATCTTCGCCGCCGAAGACAGCGTACAGTCCGTCGGCGTCTTCGTGCACGCGCAAATAGAAGTACGGGTCGGTGGTGTCGTCGTACAACCCGGGCGCGATCGATCCCGCGGGGAGTCGCGCGCCGAGGATGTACGAGGAGTATGGATAGAGCTTCGTCTGAAACAGCGTCGCGCCGACGAGGTTGCGAATACCGACGACCGGGACGTGCGTGGCGACGACGATGTCGGCACACGCGATGTTGTTTCCGTCCACGACGACCGCCAACGGATCTTGGATCACGTCTCCGACTTCGCAATGCTCTCGAACGAACGATCCGTCGCCGTCGATGGCCAGGGCGAGTCCGGCGATATACTCGAGCGGATGAAAGATTGCCTGGTCGGCGATGGCGAGTGCCGGTTTGCCGGTGAGAGGTCCGCTATCGGCAAACGTGACCGGGAACCCGAGACGGGCCGCGAGCTCCGCGTCGGCGCGGATTGCTTCCGTTTCCTCGCGAAGTTTCGCATCGTCGAAAAATGGCGCGCACAGATAGCCGGGCACACGGCGAAACCGGCACGCGATCCGGCCCTCGGACGCATTCGATTCGATCAGATCGATCGCCGTCGTGCCGGCCTCCCAGGCGAGCCTCGCCCCGCCTTCGCCGAACTGTTTCGCGAGCGCGGTGATTCGCTCGTCGGTCACGCATGTGAGATGCGCCGACGTATTGCCGCTTTCACCACTGCCGATTCGTTCGCGATCGAACACCGCGACGCGTTTGCCGGACTTCTTGAGTAGGTACGCCGTCGTGAGACCGGTGATGCCGGCGCCAATCACGACGACGTCCACTTCATTCGGAAGTGTTTTGTGATCTGGAAGCGCGGGCAACGCCCGCGCGCGCCAAAGTGATTGTTCGATCATTCTGCTTCCTCGAGCCGGGTCCGACCACACTGCAATCAGCGGACCGGGCGGAACGCAATTTGATCCAGCCCGTTGGATGGACCTGACGTCCGGTTATCCGTTCTGGCCCATCAGGGACGGTCTCCCAGCGGCCTATCCGATGCTCGACGTCGACATTCGTTGCGACGCGGTCGTGCTCGGCGCGGGAATCACGGGAGCGATGATAGCGCACGAGCTGGTCGACGCGGGGCTCGATACCGTCGTCGTCGACCGTCGCGAAGTCGCATGGGGAAGCACAGCCGCTTCGACGGGGCTTCTCCAGTACGAGATCGATGTTCCACTCACGGACCTCATGGCGATGCGCGGGCGCGAGTGCGCGGCACGCGCGTACCTCGCATGCCGCGATGCCGTTGGAAAACTCCAACAGCTGGCGCGCGTTGTGGCGGTGGACGTCGGCTTCGAGAGAAAGCGGAGCCTGTATCTCGCCTCGAAGCCGGAAGATCGGGAAAAGCTCCGCGCCGAGTGCGATCTACGACGCGAGATCGGCATTGAAGTCGACTTCTTATCGGAGAGCGACCTGTGCGCCCGCTTCCCGTTTCGCCGCTCGGCGGCGCTGCTCTCCCATGACGCCGCGCAGGTGGACACCTATGCCTTCGCGCACGCTCTGCTTCGCTGCGGCGCGGCTCGAGGGCTTCGTGTCTTCGATCGAACGGCGGTCGTCGACGTCGACGCTTCAGACCACGGCGTCAAACTCGTTACGGCGAATCAGTGCGTCATCCGCGCGCGGCATCTCGTGTTCGCCACGGGATACGAAACGCACGGCTTCTTCGACGAGCCTGTCGCAAAACTCGCCAGTACCTACGCGGTCGCCAGCGAGCCGCTGTCGCCCCTCGAGCTATGGGGTGAAGACGAGTGTCTCATCTGGGAGCGCGCCCGCCCGTATTTGTATTTGCGAACGACATCCGATCATCGCGTGGTCGTCGGAGGCGAGGACGAACCGTTTCGCGATGCGAAGCGCCGCGACCGTCTGCTCGCGGCCAAAACGGAGAAGCTTGCGCGCCGCGTGAAGTCGCTCTTTCCCGACACTGATTTTCGCCCGGCATTCGCCTGGACGGGAACGTTCGGCGAGACGAAGGACGGCCTCGGCTACATTGGCGCTCACCCACGGTGGCCAAGCAGCTTCTTCGCGCTGTGCTACGGCGGAAACGGAATTACTTACGCGGTGCTCGCGGCCGAGATTGTTCGCGACGCCCTTCGCGGGCGGCGCAACGACAACGCCGATCTGTTTCGATTCGATCGCTGACGACCTGGTCGATTTGGCGAGACGCGGGCCGCCGACTCGAGGTCGCGCGAGACTGATTCAAGGAATAGCTTCAGGCGCCCCTTCCTTCAGGACGCCGCCATGTACAGCCGTCGAGCTCCGATCGTCGCCGCCGCGCTTCTCGCGAGCGCCGTTCCGTCGCGTGCGCAAACCGGGATCACCGACCCCGTGCTGCGCCGAATATGGGCGCTCGGAATGGACAGCTCGCACACCTGGGATCTCGCGCAGGTGCTGTTCGATTCCATCGGCCCCCGCCTCACCGGCACGCCGAACGGGACGAACGCGAGCGACTGGGTCATGCGGATGTACAAGTCATGGGGCATCGACGGACGGCGCGAACAATATGGAACGTGGCGCGGCTGGGTTCGCGGGCCGAGCCACGTCGATCTGGTGAAGCCGTTCACGCGGTCGCTCGAAGCGGTGATGGAAGGCTACAGTCCGGGCACGGGAGGAAAGGACGTCGCGGCGACGACCGTCATCCTGCCGATGGTCGCCGACAGCAACGCGTTCGTGAAATGGCTGCCGAACGCGAAAGGAAAGTTCGTGCTCATCTCCGCGGCATATCCCACGTGCCGGCCGGAGGAGGAGTGGACGGCGATGGCGACGCCCGCGTCGAAAGCACGCATGGACACGACGATCGTCAGGCTCGTCGCCGACTGGACGACGCGGATCCGAAACACCGGATATCCGGTGAGCGCCGGGAATCCGACGGGCAACCTGGGTCTTCGCCTCGAGAAGGCCGGCGCGGCGGGCGTGATCGTCTCGAACTTCGCCAACGCGACGTCGGAGGCGTGGGGGACCTACACGGTCTACGACACCAAGAACAAGACGACGCCGGCGATCGCGATGAGCTGTGAGGACTACGGCCTGCTGTATCGCCTCACCGACAAGAATCAGCATCCGGAAATTCGCGTCAACGCGACGAGCCAGTCGCTCGGCGAAGTCCCCGTCTACAATACGCTCGGTACGATCAAGGGCAGCGAGAAGCCGAACGAGTACATCCTCCTCTCGGCGCACTTCGATTCGTGGGATGGCTCCCAGGGCGCGACCGACAATGGCACCGGCACGATCACGATGATGGAGGCGATGCGCATCCTGAAGCTTGCGTATCCAAATCCGAAACGCACGATCATGGTCGGCCACTGGCCCGGCGAAGAGCAGGGGCTCAACGGTTCGCGCGCGTACGCCTACGATCATCCGGAGATCGTGCGGGCGATTCAGGCCGGATTCAACCAGGACAACGGCACCGGACGAATTCAGAGCACCTCAGGGGTTGGTTTGCCGAACGGCGGCGAGCACATGCAGCAGTGGCTGTCCAAGCTGCCGAGCGAGCTCCAGACGCAGATTCGGTACAACGGTGTCGGCGCGCCGGCGACGGGCGGCACCGACAACGCGTCGTTCAACTGCTACGGCGCACCGGTGTTCGGGCTCAGCTCACTCAGCTGGGACTACGGCACGTACACCCATCACACGAACCGCGACAGCTTCGACAAGATCGTGTTCGACGATCTCAAAGGAAACGCGACGATCGTTGCCATGCTCGCGTATCTCGCGTCGGAGGACCCCGCGTTCATCACGCGCGAGCGGGCCGATCTCTCGGCGGGTCGTGGCGGCGGCGGCTTCGGCGGCGGGCGCGGCGCGCCGACCGGGCGCGGAGCAATTCAGCTCGGCGGAGCGGGCGGCGGTCGTGGTGCCGGTGGTGGAGGACGCGGCGGCAACAACGTCGATGAAAAGGGTTGGGGCATGACCTGCCCCAAAACACCACGCTTCACGAACGACAGCGCGCGCGTGACCGTGCCGTCGACGCGACCGTAGCTCGATCGCGTCGTACTGCGCACGCACGACTTGCCCGAGTGTGCGGCGATCGGCCGCACACCCGTTTGCCGGAATTTCGACTACCGTGCCGTCAACGTTCCAACCAACCCGTGAGTCTCGTCGTTCGGGCCCGACGTGAAGAACAACGTCGATGAACCGGCGGGAATGCCCAGCGCCCAAAGTCCGGGAATCGTCACCGGCGCGCCGTTCGGCGAGCGCAGCGTCGCGATGAGGAAGCCCGTGGTCGGATCGTAGGCGCCGATGGTGCCGTCGCCAAAATTGCCGATCAGAATATTGCCGCCCAATCGGCCGAAGCCTGCCGGAGCGACGGCAATTCCCCACGGCGAATTGAGCGCGCCGCGCGACGCGAAGCGACGTTCCAGCTTGCCCGCGGGTGTGAACACGTCGACGAATCCATTGCCGACGCCCGCCTCGTCATCCTCGTTGTCCGGTCCCAGCTGTTTCGCGTACGTCACGTACAGCTTGTTGTCGATGTTCTGGATGCCGAACGGCGCATAGCCGGCGGGAATCGTCGGATCGGTGAAGCTGGTGACGAAGTGGAATCCGACGTCGAAGACGTCGATGTTGTTTCCCTTGAAGTTCGTCAGATAGAGGAACAGCGCGTCGCCGTTCAGGCCCATCGCGATGCCCTTGTACACCGCGCCGTCCGCCGATCGGTCGGCGACGAGGACCGCCGCCGATCCGGTGTTGTGATTCCACGCCGAGATGGTGCCGTCTTCGCCGGCGAGAATCATCAGCGCGGCGCCTTGAGCGGGTCCGGAGCCGGTGCCGGGAATGACGAAGTCCGGCGACGCGTTATAGATCATGCCGGTCGGAACCCCGGGTTCGTCGGCGATGGCGGACGGCACGGTGATGGTCGGTTGCAGCTTCGCGCCGCTCTGCCCGTAGAACGTCGCGGTTCCAGTTCCGTTATTCGCCACCCACAGCGCGCCGTCCGGACCGAATGCCAGTCCCCATGGATTGACGAGATTCGCATCGATGGTGACGGCGCCGTACGACAGGATGTCGGCGACGAGATTCCTTTGGACGAACGTCGGATTCGTCAGCGGCGTGACGACGAGATTGTTGAGGCCATCGCTTTCGCACGCAGCCAATGACGCGAGCGCGACGGCCGTGCTCAGCGATGCGCAGAGCCGTCCTACTGAAACATGCATCGTACCTCCTGTTGGGCCGCGCGACGGGTCACCGACGTTCTGTCGGGTGTCGCGGCCTACAGGCGGTCAGACAAGAAGTGCACCGATTGGTGTGGAGAAGCGTGCAAGCGGCCCTACGCCGAAGGTCCCACGCGCTACGGCGACGGCCGCGTGATCACGCCGGCGGCTGTCCCGTTTGCGCCTGCGCGTCGGGGTCCTGCTGCTTCGGCTGCAGCTTCAGCGCCTGGCCGAAGTTCCGCGTGATCGTGAGGAACACCGCGCGCGAACCGAAGAAGCGCTCGCTGTATTCGACGACGGTCCCGTTCGCGGTGCGATATCCGAACTTCTGCAGCTTGAACGGATCGGACACACGCAGGGAGATGTTTCCCTGCTCGCCCCAGACCTTGTATCGCCCGGCGAGGTTCATCGACACGGACGCGATCTGCGATCCACCTTCGGTCGCGAACGGCGCGCGATAGAACGCGAACAACTGCGCGTCGGCCTTGGGCGAGAACTTCCACGTCGCGTTCGTGCGAGCCGACCAGACCATCGCGCGCGCCGAGAGGTTGCCCGAGAGATTCGATGCGTCGCTCTTGTAGTGATACAAGCTCCCGCCGCCGCCGAGCTGCAACGGGCCCTTATGGGCGTTGATGTTCAGATCCGTTCCGAGCGTGAGCGTGCTCGCGACGTTGTCGAACGTGCTCACCGACACACCGGTCGAGTCGACGAACTGGATGTTGCGCACCGCGTGAGAGGTGCTGCGCAGATAGGGACTCAGCTGGATCGAGCCCCACGAGCGCGCCTCCTGATAGCCGCCTTCGATCGCGTCCGTGTACTCGGCGCGAAGCGCGGGGTTGCCGCGGAACACGTTGCGCGTGTCCATGCGCGTCTCGATGGGGCTCAGCTGAAACGGATTCGGCCGACTCACGCGCCGTGAATAGCTGATCCGAGCCGACCGCATCGGAGTGAAGTTGTACGAGACGATCGCGCTCGGATACGCGCTCGCGTAGCGGCGATCGTACTGCTGGCCCACCGTCGTGAGATCGAGATACGTCGCCGCGTCCTCGAGGCGAAGCCCGGTCTGGGTCTGCACCTTGTCGAGCTTGGCCGAGAGCATCGCGTAGCCGGCGCCGATGTCCTCGTGGTAGTCATATCCCGAGCGGCGTCGGGCATCCGACTCGAAGAGACCTGTCGACGAGTTCAGGTATGACGCGTCGAAGTCGTTCGACGTCGTGCGACGCATCGCCTTGAGTCCCGTCTCGAGCTTGACGTTCGCTCCGAATTGCCCCGTGTAATCCGCCTTCCAGTTGAAGTACGGATACCGGCCTTCCATGTGATCGTGCTCAGTCGGGATCGCCGACGGAGTGGACGCGTCCGAGCGGACCACCGTACCCGAGAGGTCCATGTCGTTCCGACCATGGGTATTCGAGTACTCGAACTCGGTCGCGAACAACGGCTGGTTCTTCTCGGTCGTGCGGCGGAACGCCACGTCGTAATCCTGCGAGATGTTTCGCGAGATTTGCGACGAACGCTGGTCGAAGACGCCGATCACCTCGCGCCCTTCATCGAGGTCCGTGTAGGCCGACGACTGGTTGCCGCCGAATCGGCCGCCGTAGAAAAAGCCGTCGAACGAAAGCGTGTTCCGCGTCGTGAACCGGTATTCGGAGCGCAGCGTCCCGCCGCCCGAGACCGGCGACTGTCGGCCGTCCAGGTGCGTCTCGGTAAACGCCGGAACCGGGACGACGAGGTTCGTGCGCGAGATGATGCCCGAGGTCGCGCGGCGGTCCTGGTAGACGTTCGCCGAGCCGAACACGATCAGCTTGCCCTGCTGTTTGCCGATGTTTCCGCCGGCGTTGACCATTCCGGTCGACGCCGTCCCGACATTCACGCCGCCGCTCAATCCGAGCTGCGCTTCCTGGTTGAGCACGATGTTGATGATGCCGGCCGTGCCTTCGGGATCGTCTTTCGCCGACGGATTCGTTGCGACTTCTACGTTCTTGACCGTGCCCGCCGGGAGCTGCGCGAGGAACGCGCCGAGCTGATCGCCCTTTAGCGGTGTGGATCGGCCGTTGATTTGAATGACGACGTTCGCGTTGCCGCGCAGACTGACGTTGTTCGAGCCGTCCACTTCGACCAGCGGGATGTTACGGAGGACGTCGACGGCGGTACCGCCGCTCGCCACCGGCATGTTCTTGACGTTGTAATTCGTTCGATCCGGCGCCAGCACGACGTCTTCGCGCTCGGCGACCGTTTGCGTCGCCTCGAGCTTCGCGGCCACCACGTGGAGACCAACCGCGCCGAGATCGACCAGCGGACGATCGGGCGTGACGGCGATGTCGTTGCGAACGAGCGGCGCGAAACCAATCGCGCGGATGCGCACCGAGTAACGGCCCGGCCGGAGTCCGTCGACGCGGAACGAGCCGTCTTCCTTCGGCAGCGCGCCGCTCACGAACAATGAATCGCCGGCGCGCCGCACGGCGATTGATCCGGTCGTCACGGCGCGGCCGGTCGCCGAGTCGATCAGCTTCCCTCGGATTTCACCGGGGCCGCCCACGGGACGAGGCGGCGGAGCCTGTTGCGCTGCGACCTCGTGGCCTATGGACGCAAGAGTGACGGAAGCGGCGACAAGAAAAGCTCGAAGCATTAGAGCGGACTCGATGGGGTGGAGGACCGGCTGACACGCAACCTGTGACACCGATCGTCATCCAATGGTTCGCTCGGTCGAGCGATGCATTGACGCGCGGAAGTCAGCGGCGTCGCTGTCCGGCACGTCGGCGCCGGACATACGGACTCACCAATGACGATTCACGGAAAGTGGCGCAAACTGCCAACTTATTTACGTCTTCGCTCGGCAGAACGTTCTACACCTTCGGCGTCGTCCGCTTTCTCGCCGCTTAGCGTCGCCCAGAAGCCGTGTCGCACCTTCAGCTGGTTGTCCACGTCATCGACGCCGAGTGCATCCTCGGCGATGTATTCGGCGAGACGCTTCTCGTGGCGATCCTCGACCGTTCCCGTGAGTGTCACGACGCCGTCACCGACGCGAACCTCGATGTCCGACGCATCGATGTCCGGATGTGTCATCAGGCGATCGCTGATCTCTTCGCGAATGCGCTCGCTCGAGCGACGATAACCTTTCGGCCCGCGTCCGAAGAAGCGTCCACGCCGATGCTCGCTCGCGATTCCGGCGAACTGGTAGTTCCGCGGACGGGAAAACCCGATTGCTTCCGGCAAACCGCGCTCGCGCGCAGACGGTGGCAGGTCGCCGCCGTGAATGTCGATCGTCGGCTCACCGTCAGGACCCGCCGTCAACCCACCGAGGAGCTGCCCGTCGCGCCATACAAGCTCTGAGCCGCCGGAGTCGTAGTATCCCTCCGCGCCGCGGTCACCCTGACCCCACGCGGCTGGCGTTCGAATTTCGAGATGCTTTCCGCGCGGAATCCCGCCCGACATCGGATACACGCCCGTCGGTCCGACTTCATCGCGGCGGCCCGCGCCGCCACCAGGTCGGCCGCTTTCGCGAGGGTCCGCGGGTGAGCGATTCGATCGAGCGCCACGCTTACCATTCCCGGCCATGATCTTCCTCCTTCGCAACAGCTCTATGTGAGAGTTTATGTAACAGGCGCGGCGTGCCGCGCGCGATCGAGCAGGACATGCACTTCCTCGTCGGTGGTCTGCGAGAAGTCCTCGTACCAGAGACCGACGGCTCGAAACGGATCGGGAGTCTCGACGCACACGACATCGTCGGCGACAGCACGCAAGGCATCGCACGTCTCCCGCGCGCCGACCGGTACCGCGACGACGATTGCCATGGGACGCTGGGCGCGTAGCGCCTGAACCGCGGCGCGCATCGTCGAGCCGGTGGCGAGCCCGTCGTCGACGATAATGACGGTCTTGTCGCGGATGTCGGGAAAGCGGCGATCGCCGCGATATCGCGCTTCTTGCCGCGACAACTCGTCAGCTGCCATCGCTGTCGCGCGCTCGACGTCGTTCGCGTCAACGGAAGCCATCCGGATCAATTCGTCGTCGAGCACGCGCGTCCCGCCGCTGGCAAGCGCGCCCATTGCCAGTTCTTCCTGACCTGGAACGCCCAGCTTGCGAACGACGAGCACGTCGAGCGGTACGCGAAGCTCGTCGGCGACCTCCGAGGCGACGGGAACGCCGCCACGAGGAAGCGCCAGCACGATGACATCGGCGCGATTCGCGTAGCCCCGCAGTCGCTGGGCGAGACGCACGCCGGCTTCGCGACGATCATGAAACCGCGGCCACATGGCCGGTTGGCGCGCACACGTCATGCCGTTTTCCGGCCAACGAGCGGCGAACGCGGCACTGTAGATGCGGCGCGTTGTTGGCGCACGAAAAACTGGAGGCCACGATGGCCCTTACACTGAGCTCAACCGCTTTCGACGCCAACGGCGCGATTCCCGTCGTTCACACGTGCGATGGTCGCGGCATCGCACCCCCGCTCGCCTGGACCGGCGCTCCAGGCGGTACTCGCGCGTTCGCCCTCATCGCCGACGATCCGGACGCACCCGACCCGGCCGCCCCGAAGCGCACCTTCGTGCACTGGGTCGTGTACGGCATTCCAAAGTCGGCGACGAGTCTCGATGAGGATGGTTATCGCGAAGGCCTCAACGATCGCGGGCAGCCCGGCTACACCGGTCCATGCCCGCCGAAAGGACGCCATCGATACTTCTTCAAGCTCTACGCGCTCGATACCGAGCTCGACGACCTCGGCGAGCCGACGAAGGCGGACCTCGAGCGCGCAATGAGCGGACATGTCCTGGAGCAGGCCGAGCTCATCGGCACCTACGAGCACGAGCACGCGCGAGCGGGGCGCTAGCGCGGCACCTAGCCTCGATGCTCGGGTCGAGGCATCTTCGCCGCATGTCCGACATGACCCGCAGGGATTTCAGCAAGATCGTTGGCGCGGCGGCAATGGGCGCCGCACTCCCGCCTGTGCCTTCCACGGCCACGCCGGCGGACGACCTCTGCTACCTGAGCGCCGTCGAGCTCGCATCGCGCATTCGACGCAAGGAGCTCTCGACTCGAGAGCTCGTAGCGGCGAACCTCGCCCGAATCGAGCAGGCGAATCCCAAGGTCAATGCGGTCATCACGCTCGTCGCCGAACAGGCGCGGGCCGACGCCGCGCGAGCCGATGAAGCCCAGGCTCGCGGCGAGAGACTCGGGCCGCTGCACGGACTTCCCGTGCTGCACAAGGACCTGATCGACACGGCGGGGATTCGCACGACGCACGGCTCGCCGTTCTTCAAGGACAACGTTCCGAAGACCGACGCGCTGATCGTCGCGCGCGTGAAGCGCGCCGGCGCTGTTACGCTCGGCAAGACGAACACGCCCGAGTTCGGCGCGGGCTCGCAGACCTTCAACACGCTGTTCGGCCCGACGCGAAATCCGTATGACGTCGGCAAAACGTGCGGCGGCAGCAGCGGTGGCGCCGCGGTGGCGCTCGCCTGTGGTATGTCGCCGATCGCCACAGGCAGCGATACAGGTGGATCGCTCCGCAATCCGGCGGCGTTCTGCAACGTCGTCGGTTTCCGCCCTACGCCGGGCCGCGTGCCGTCGGATTCATCCACCTGGTCGCCGCTCTCGACGAGCGGGCCGATGGCGCGCAGCGTCGCGGACGCAGCCCTGTTTCTCAGCGTCATCGCCGGAGCCAACGCGGCGAGTCCGCTCTCGCTCTCCGACGATCCGGCGCGGTTTGCCGCCGTGCTCGACTCGAACGTGAAGGGTGCGCGCGTTGCTTGGTGGCGGAATCTCGGCGGTGTGCCGGTCGAGCCGGAGATTCGCCGCGTCATTGACGCGAATCGCGCCGTGTTCGAGTCGCTCGGCTGCATCGTCGAGGAAGCCGAGCCGGATTTCGCCGGCGTCGACGAAGCGTTTGCCACGCTCCGACACTTGTCATATCACTCGAGCTACGCCGCGCTGGCGCGGCAGAAGCCCGAGTGGGTGAAGGACACGATCAAGTGGGAGATCGCCGAAGCGGAGCGGCAGAGCGCCGCCGACGTCGCGCATGCGATGGAGCGACAGTCTCGCATGTACGCCGACAGTGCGCGGTTCTTCCAGCGTTACGATTACTTCGTGCTTCCCGTGACGCAGGTCGCGCCGTTCGACGTGAACACGCCTTATCCAACGTCGATCAACAGCGTTCCGATGCCCACCTACATCGACTGGATGCGCTCGTGCTGGTATGTGACGCTCATGGCGAACCCGGCGATCTCGGTGCCCGCCGGGTTCACGGCCGGGGGATTACCCGTGGGGCTGCAGCTCGTCGGTCGCCATCGCGACGAATGGAGCGTGCTGCGGATGGCGTACGCATTCGAGCAGGCCACCGGACACGGGAAGCGGCGGCCCTCCGTCGTCGGTGCCTGACCAACGTTCTTGGCGAGAACTGATTCCGTACAACTTCGAGTGAGGTCATGAGACATATTCGTCGCATGACCTCGATTCCTCGCCGAGACTTTGTAAAGTCGGCCGCGACGGTCGCCGCCGCCGCGGCAACAGGTCCGTTGCTCGCTTGCGCGCGCGCCGCGCAATCGGTCGTAAGTCAGGTTGGTCGATCGAAACTCGATCTACTCGTCCTCGGCGGCACTGGCTTCATCGGGCCCCACCTCGTCCGCTACGGCGTGAGTCGCGGCCACCGAGTCACGATCTTCACGCGCGGCCGTCACGAGGCAGAGCTGCCCAACGAGGTCGTTCGCCTACAAGGCGATCGCAACGGTCAGCTCGACTCCCTGAAGGACAAGCGTTGGGACGCCGTGATCGACGACTCCGCCACCAACCCTTCGTGGGTGCTCCAATCGACGGAGCTGCTCGGATCGGCCGTCGGCGCGTATCTCTTCACCTCCTCGACCGGCGTCTATTATCCGTATCTCGAGCGAGGGATCGACGAGTCACGGCCGGTTCGCTACGACGCGCAGGATCCGAAGGATCCCTCCGAGACGTTCGGCGTCGCCAAGTCGCAGTGCGAGCGACAGGTCTTCAAGGTGTTCGGTGATCGTGGCGTCGTCGTCCGGCCGACGTACATCGTCGGTCCCGGAGACACGACGGACCGCTTTCCGTACTGGCCTGTTCGGTTGGCGAAGGGTGGAGAAGTGCTCGCCCCCGGCCACGCCGACGATCCGATGCAAATCGTCGACGTCCGCGACCTCGCCGAATTCATGATTCATTTGCTCGAGACCGGCCGTCGCGGTGTGTACAACGTCGCCGGTCCGCGCGAGCCGCTCACCGCGCGGCGATTCTACAACGCGGCGGCGAAGTCGATTGGCGCGAATGTGCGCTACACCCACATCGACGATTACGACTTTCTCGCCGCGCACAAGATCGACGAGGCCATTCCGTGGGCGCTGCTGCGTGGCAACGACTACGGCATGATGTCGGTCAAGAATCAGAAGGCGATCGCCGCCGGCCTCACCTTCAGGCCGTTGGCCGATACGGTGCGCGACACGCTCGCCTGGTGGCCGACAGTTCCCGAGGCGCGACGCGCGAAGCCGCGGTTCACAATTTCCCCCGAGACTGAAGCCAAGGCGCTCGCCGACTGGCACGCGCTCAAAGGATAGCTGCCGCGGCGGCGCGCCCGGCGGCGCGCCCGGAGAAGAGACATCCGCCGAGGAAGGTGCCTTCGAGCGCGCGATAGCCGTGCATGCCGCCGCCACCAAAGCCCGCGATCTCGCCGGCGCCATACAGTCCCGGCACCGGTTGTCCGTCGGCGCGCAGGACGCGCGCATCCAGATCTGTCGCGAGACCGCCCAGTGTCTTCCGCGTCAGAATCGAGAGGCGAACGGCGATGAGCGGGCCCGCGTCAGCGTCGAGAAGACGATGCGGTTTCGCCGTGCGAATCAGACGGTCGCCGATGAAGCGGCGCGCGTTGCTGATCGCCATCAACTGCGGGTCCTTCGTGAATTGGTTGTCCAATTCGCGATCGCGCGATGTGATGATCCGCTCGATCGAGCTCACGTTCAGCCGTTCTTCGCCGGCGAGTGTGTTCATCCGTCGGACGAGGTCGTCGAGCCTTCGCTCGACGATGAAATCGGCGCCGCGCTCCATGAATGCGCGAACAGGTCCCGGTGCGCCGCCGCGCACGCGGCCCATCACCTGGCGCCAGCTGCGATTCGTGAGATCCGGATTCTGTTCCGATCCCGAGAGCGCGAACTCTTTCTCGATGATCTTTCGTGTCAGCACGAACCAGGAGTAGTCGAATCCGGTCGCGCCGATGTGTGCGAGCGTTCCCAGCGTGTCGAATCCCGGGAAGAGCGGAGCGGGGAGCCGGTTCCCATTGGCGTCGAGCCAGATCGATGAAGGACCTGGCAGAATCCGAATTCCATGATTTGGCCAGATCGGATTCCAATTGCGAACGCCTTCGACGTAGTGCCACATCCGGTCGCGATTGATGACGCTTGCTCCCGCCGCCTCACACGCGCCGAGCATCCGACCGTCGACGTAATCCGGAACGCCGGACAACATCCTTTCTGGTGGCGCACCGAGTCGTGCCGGCCAGTTGGCGCGCACGAGATCGTGATTTCCGCCGATTCCGCCCGCGGTCACGATCACGGCTTGCGCGTCTATCGCGAATTCTCCGGCCGCGCGACGCAAGCTGGAGAGTCCGCGAGGCACGTTGCTCGGCTCGAGCACGTCCCCGCGCACACCGGTCGCGACGCCGCCCTTGATCACGATCTCGGTCACGCGGTGCCGGAACTGAAGCGTGATCAGGCCGCGACGTTCCGCGTCGCGCACACGCTCGACGAAGGGCTCGAGCACTCCGGGGCCGGTTCCCCAGACGATATGAAAGCGGGGAACGGAGTTCCCGTGCTCCAGCGACGAGTAGCCGCCGCGTTCCGCCCAGCCCACGATCGGAAAGAATCGGATCCCCAGCGCGCGGAGCCAGGCACGCTTTTCACCGGCGGCCCAGGCCACGTACGCCTCCGCCCAGCGACGCGGCCAGTGGTCTTCGGGCCGGTCGAAGCCGGCGGTTCCGAACCAGTCCTGCATCGCGAGCTCGTACGAATCGCGAACGCCGAGACGCCGCTGCTCCGGCGAGTTCACGAGAAACAATCCGCCGAGCGACCAGAAGGCCTGACCGCCAAGCGACGCCTCCGGTTCCTGCTCGAGGATCACAACCCGGCGACCCGCGTTCGCGAGCTCGGCCGCCGCGACGAGGCCGGCCAGTCCGGCCCCCACGACGACGACGTCCGTCTGGTCGGTCGTTTTGGAGAACCCAACGTTTTCGCGCATCGTGCTGTCGAAACGCATATAGGCAAAACGACTATAGTGACCGAGGACCGTCTACGTGACTCCGAGAACCAAACGCGAACCGCTTCCAGAGACGATGCTGCCCCTCAAGCCCGTCGAGACGCTCATGATGACCATGCTCGCCGGCGGCGAGCGCCATGGGTACGGAATTCGGCAGGACGTGCTCGAGCACAGCGGCGGGCAGATCGAGCTCGAAGCGGGGAACCTATACCGTAATATTCGCCGCCTCGAGTCGGCCGGCTTGATCGAGGCATCGTCGCAGCGCCACGACCCGGGCGAAGACGAGCGTCGAATCTACTACCGGCTCACGCCGTTCGGACGGCGCGTCCTCACGGCGGAAATGCTCCGTCTCCGCGATCTCGTTCAATTGGCGGAAACGCAGCGGATCATAGGCTCGGCGCGCGCATGAGTCGCGTACCGCTCATCCTGCGACTGCTCGTCCGATTGTACCCGTCGGAATTTCGCGATTTGTACGCCGAGTCGATGCTGTCGTTCCAACGACAGCGCCTGGCCGAGGCCTCGCGCTTGGGAGAATCGCGGTGGCGCGTTTGGCGGCGAGCCGTCGTCGATATCGTCGTGACGGCGGCGCTCGAATGGATACGCGCCCTGTCCGGTCGCCGGGCGGCACTCCACACCTATCCTGCACCACGGCGTTCACTGGAGGAACGCATGTCGATCATCGGACAGGAGCTCGTGCAGTCGGTTCGTTCGCTACGCCGCAGTGTCGGCTTCAGCCTTGCCGCCATCGTGACGCTCGCCCTCGGCATCAGCTCGACGACGGCGATCTTCTCCGTCGTACACACGGTGTTGCTGGCGCCGTTGCCATTTCCCGACGCCGACCGCGTCGTCGTGCCGGAATCGAAAAAGGTGTCGAGCAATGACACCTGGACGATCACCTACGCGGACTTCATGGACTGGCGCGACAACCAGGTGTTCGCACAAGTCGCGTTGTACCAGGACACGCAGATGGACATCAACGGGTCGAGCGATCCGGTGCGAGTGCGAGCGGCCGCGGTCACCCCGCAGTTCTTCGGCGCGATCGGTGTACGGCCGGCGAAGGGCCGAACGCTCGGCGTCGCGGACTACCCGGTCAACGCGCCTCGCGCCGTGATGATCTCGGATCGGCTCTGGCGCACGCAATTCGGATCACGCCCCGACATCGCCGGGCTCACCGTCGAGATCAACGCCATCAAACGCTCGATCGTCGGCGTGTTGCCGCCCGGAGTCCGCTGGCCCCTCGAAGCCGACCTGTGGGTCCCGTTCCGCCTGAGCACCGAGCAAGACCCCGACCTTCAGCGCCGCGACAATTTCGTGTACAGCGGCATCGCGCGCCTCAAGCCCGGCTCGACGCTCGCCAGCACGCGCGCGACGATGGCGACGTTGGCCCAGCGCGTCGCCATCGAACAGCCGAACATTCGGAAGGACATCACGACGGTTCCAACGCCGATTCTTCAGTCGATGCTCGGCAAAACGACGCCGCGCGCGCTGTGGATTCTCCTCGGCGCCGTCGGGCTTCTGTTGCTCATCGGTTGTGTGAACGTCGCCAACCTGCAGCTCGCACGGGCGGCCGCGCGGCGTCGTGAGCTCGCGGTGCGGACGGCGCTCGGCGCGAGTCGCTTCCGTCTCGTTCGGCAGAGCATGGTGGAGAGTGGAGCGCTCGGCTTCGCCGGAGGCGCCTTGGGCGCGATGCTCGCGTTCTGGATGCTGAAGATTATCGTGGCCGTCGCGCCTACCGATGTCCCACGAATCGAGACCGCCCGCATCGACTGGATGGCGCTCGGCTTCGCGTTGGCAGTGTCGGTCGGCGTGGCGTTGTTGTTCGGGCTGGCGCCGGCAGTGCACGTGGCACGCGGGGTGGGCCGCCAATCGTTGCAAGAGGGCGACGCGCGCGGCGGCACGAGTCGGACCGCCACTCGCACGCGACGAACGTTGGTCACCGTGGAGCTCGCGCTGTCCGTCGTGTTGCTTGCCGGCGCGGGTCTGGCGCTGCGCAGCATCGCGCGTCTCCGGCAGGTCGACCCGGGCTTCGACCGTCGCAACGTACTGACGGCGTCGATCTCGCTGCCAGGCATACGATACGGCACCAATGAGAAAGCCACCGCGTTCCACTACCAGTTTCGTGACCGCATCGCGGCGTTGTCGGGCGTCGAGGCAGTGGGAATCGCGACCGCGAGCCCGCTCGGCGGCGGCGGGTTCTATCTCGGCCGCTCGATGGTCGCGGAAGGCCGCGACGTTATTCCGGCGAACGAGCTGTCGGTCAACTGGACCGTGACGACACCGGGCTATTTCGCCGCGCTTCGAATCCCGATGCTAAGCGGGCGCGATTTCACGACCCGTGACGATACGCTCAGCCCTCCCGTGATGATCGTGAACGAAACCTTCGCGAAGCGAATGTTCGGCGCCGAGAATCCGATCGGGAAGCGCGCGATGTCGTCGCGCGACGAGAAGGTCGAGCGCGAGATCGTCGGCGTCGTCCGCGACGTGAAGTTCTATGGCGCCTCCGACTCGAGCCGCGCGCTCGTCTGGGTGCCGTACGCCCAACGCAATGGTTGGAGCCTGGGAGTCCTCACGGTGCGCACCCGCGGTAATCCGACTGCGGTGCTGGCCGCGGTGCGGCGCGAGCTCAAGACGCTCGACGGCGCGATCGCGCTCGCCAACGTCGCGACGATGGACGAAGCGATGCAGCGATCGATGGCGGGCGACCGCCTCCTCGCCGTGCTCCTCGGCGCGTTCGCCGGACTCGCCGTGGTGCTGGCGGCGATCGGCATTTTCGGCGTGCTGTCGTACGCGATGGCCCAACGCACCCGCGAGCTCGGCATTCGCCTCGCGCTCGGGGCCCAACGAGGCGACGTGCTGAGGCTCGTCGCCAAAGAAACCGCGCCGATGGTCGCGGGTGGTGTGATCGTTGGCCTGATGGCCGCACTCGGTCTCACGAGGTTTGTGCGGACGATGCTGTACGAGATTCGACCCAACGACCCGGCGACGTTCGCCGCCGTCGCCGTGACGCTCGCACTCGTGGCGGTCGTTGCCGCGTTCGTGCCGGCGCGCCGCGCCAGTCGCGTCGATCCTGTGATCGCGATTCGAAGCGAATAGGAGCGGCCTGCATCGTGCGTTTGTCGGCGAGCCATGCTTCGTGACTCGCCGACATGACCGCGACCGCCGCGCACCCACTCGCGACGCCGTCGCCGCTACCGGGACGTCTGTCACACCGCCAAGTCCTGGTGGTGTTCAGCGGGCTCGTCCTGGCCATGCTTCTGGCGGCGCTCGACTCGACGATTGTTTCGACGGCGCTGCCGACGATCGTCGGCGATCTTGGCGGACTCGAACACCTCGCGTGGGTCGTCACCGGCTATCTGCTGGCGCAGACGATCGTCACGCCCGTCTATGGAAAGCTCGGCGACCTCTATGGGCGAAAGGTGGTCCTGCAAGTCGCCATCGCGATCTTCCTCGTCGGTTCGGCGCTCTGCGGTGTGAGCCAGAGCATGTTCCAGCTCATTCTCTTCCGCGCGCTGCAGGGACTCGGCGGCGGAGGCTTGAACGTCACCACGCAGGCTGTCGTCGGCGACATCGTCGCGCCGCGCGAACGCGGACGATATCAGGGAATCTTCGGCGCGGTGTTCGGCTTGGCGAGCGTGGCCGGCCCGTTGCTCGGCGGCTATTTCACCACGCATCTCAGCTGGCGCTGGATCTTTTTCATCAATCTGCCACTGGGCGTTATCGCGGTCGTCGTCCTCGCGGTGACGCTGCCCGCGCAAACACGGCGCACGAAGCACGCGATCGACTACGCCGGCGCTGCGCTGCTCGCGGTGGCGCTCAGCGTTGTCACCCTCCTGGCGGATCTCGGCGGAACGGCCTATCCGTGGAGCTCGAGTTTGGTGATCGGTTTGATCGCGGTCGCCGCCGTCGCCACCGTGGTGTTCGTCGTCGTTGAACGACGGGCCACTGAGCCGGTGCTGCCGCTGCGACTCTTCCAGCGCCGAACGTTCGTCGTCTCGACGCTCGTCGGTCTCGTCGTCGGCTTCGCTCTCTTCGGTTCGGTCACGTATTTCCCGCTCTTTCTGCAAGCGGTGAAGGGCGTGAGCCCCACCGCGTCCGGAATGGAGATGCTGCCGATGATGGGCGGCATGCTGACGACGTCGATTCTCTCGGGTCAACTGATCAGTCGCATCGGCCGATTCCGCGTTTTTCCGATTGTCGGGACGGCCGTGATGACGCTCGGTCTTGTAATGCTTTCACGATTGACGCCGGGAAGCAGCGTCATGACAGCGGCGTTGCGCGTGCTCATTCTTGGCGCCGGCCTCGGCATGGTGATGCAGGTACTCGTCATCGCCGTACAGAACGACGCGGACTATCACGACCTGGGCGTCGCGACCTCAGGCGCGACGCTCTTCCGTTTCATCGGCGGCTCTCTCGGAACCGCCGTTCTCGGCGCGGTGTTCGCGAGCCGGTTGGCTTCTCTCCTTGCCGGTGCCGGTACATCGCCAGCGACGGGCGCGGGACTGAATCTCGAGACGCTTGGCAAACTTCCGCCCGATGTTCGCGCCCGCTACGCCGCGGCGATCACCGGCGCGTCGGATCGTGTGTTCCTCGTGGCAGCGGTCATTTGTGCCGTGGGGTTTCTGATCACTTGGCTTATGCCGGAGCGTCCGTTGCGCGCGACGATCGCCTCCGCGGCGGCAAATCCCGGTGAGGAAGCGGGCGAGGCTTTCGCGCGGCCATCGGACGTCGAGGCGGTCGCCGCCCAGATCTACGCCGCGCTGGCGCGGCTCGCCGATCGCGACGTACAGCGTGGGCACATTCGGCAAATCGTCGAGCGCGCCGGCGAGACGATCTCGCCGCTCGCCGCTTGGCTGCTCGTCCGGATCGAGCGGGATCCGTCGAGCGATCTTCTCGCTCTCGCGCGCAAGCACGACATCGACGACGATCGCATGCGGAGTGCGATCGATGAGCTGCTGGGTCGCGGCTTGGTGGCGGGCAGCCCCCCATCCCTCGCTGTAACGGATGCCGGCTGCGACGTCCTCACGCGCCTCGTCACGGCGCGGCGCGAGCATCTCGAGAATCTCGCCGGAGAGTGGGATCCGCGTCGCAATCCAGAGATTGTCGAATACCTGGAGCGAACGGCGCGCGAGATCGTTCCCGACGTCCGGCGTCGGACGGCCGCCGCATAGCCGCTGCTATCGGTCGCGACGCGTGTCTACCATGTTGTAGACATGCTCTCATTCAAGCGGTGTCTCATTGCGGCGGTCGCCTTGATCGCCGCGCGCCAGGCGCACTCACAGACCGTCGACGATTCGATCCCGCCCGGAGCGAACTTCGATAAGGCGCAGTTCCGGCTTTGGACACCGCGAACGAACGAGAAGCTTCGCGCCCTTCTCGTGCTCGTGCCGGGATCGAACGGCGACGGTCGCGCGATGGCGGAAGACACGGTGTGGCAGGCGTTCGCGACGAAGAACAAGCTCGCCATCATCGCGTGCCGATTCACCGACAAGCCGCACGACCAGGGTTACATCGAGGACTACGTGAACGTCTCGCGCGGAAGCGGACAGGCGCTGCTCGACGCGATCGGTCACTTCGCCACGCAGACGGGCCACGCCGAGCTGTCGTCCGCTCCGCTGCTGCTTTGGGGAATGTCGGCCGGCGGACAATTCGACTACGAGATGGCGGCGTGGAAGCCGGAGAAAGTCGCGGCGTTCATCGTCAACAAAGGGGGCATTTATTACACGGCGCTGACGCCGCGCGAGACGCGTGCAATCCCCGCCATGCTCTTCATCGGCGGCAAGGATCTCGAGCAGCGCGTCCACACGATCACCGGTTTGTTCGCGCTCAACCGCCGCGGCGGAGCGTTATGGGCGCTCGCTGAGGAGCCCGGCGTGGGGCACGTGGTCGGCAAATCGCGCGACGTCTCGATGCTTTTCTTCGAGGACGTGCTCGCGGCCCGCTTGAACCAGGATGGCACGCTCAAGGCGCTCGGCGAGGCCGCTGGTCTCGTTGGGGACGCGAAAACACACGAATTCGGACCACCCCCGGCGAAGGGAGCTCCCAACTACCCGTCAGTGTGGCTGGTCACGGAACGTGTCGCCAAAGCGTGGAAAGACATGATGTTGGCGCCCTGAGGACCAGCCGGGCGCTGTGCGCCGCGGCACCAACTCACGCGATACCCTGGCGCCCATTGGCGCGTCATTCCTCCAGAGTGTGATGCACCCCCCAAGGAGGAGTTGTCGATGCGTCTCGTCCCCCGAAAATCTTCGCGACCCGCGAACGCCACAGGCTATTCCGTCATCGACGATCAGTTATCGATCGCCGGCGACATGAATACCGAAGGCACGGTTCGCGTCGACGGCCGCGTGGAAGGCACTCTCCACAGAGCCGACACACTGATCGTCGGCGTTAACGGCGCCGTGATCGGTGACGTCGAAGCACGCGAAGTCATCGTCGGCGGCACGCTGGTTGGGACCGTCACCGTTGCCGGCCGCGTCGAGGTTCAAGCCTCGGCGACGGTGCAGGGCGACATCCGCGCCGAAGCCGTGTTGTTGCACGAGGGTGGGACGGTAAACGGCCACGTCGCGATTCATCCCGCCGGCTCCACCGCGGGCGGGCTCGACGACGAGCAGAGACTGGAGATCGGCGCCGCACCGCGGCTGCCTGCCGCCGAGAGCGCGTAATCGATGGTGATCGGAGGCGGCACTCCGGCGTGGACGGTCATCGTCGTCCCGCCGACGCCGAGCGCGGCACCTCGCCGGCTCGGCGTCAAGATGCGAACCGTTCGCATGGTCGTGATGTATCTCGCCACCGCGGCGGCCTGTCTCGTGATTTGGGAAGCGGGCCGCTCGGAGGCCGCGGCGCTCGCCGCGGAGCGATTGGCGGAAGCGCGCGTCGAGATCTTCGCGCTGCGCGACACGATGCAAACGCTGCGCACGGCGACGATGGCCGAGCGGATCCGCAACAGTCCGCCGGTGGACATGATCATGCCGGTGAGCGGGTCGGTGTCGAGCCGGTTCTCGCACAATCGCTTTCATCCGATTCTTCAGATCTTCCGCGCGCACACCGGGGTGGATCTCGCCGCACCCGCCGGCACGCCGATCGTCGCGCCGGCGGCGGGCACGGTGCGATCGGTCGGACGGCGATTCGGTTACGGGCTGACAATCGAGGTCGCGCACACCGGCAACGTCGTCACGCGCTATGCCCACTGTCGATCAGCGAACGTGAAACCGGGCCAACAGGTCGCGGCGGGCGCGCAGATCGGAACGGTCGGCTCGAGCGGATTGGCGACGGCACCACACCTGCACTTCGAGGTCATCGTGAGGGGCACCGCGGTCGATCCGATCAAGTTCGTCGCCGCGACTCGACAACCCGCCGCTCCCGCGAATCCGGCCGTGCCCGCGTCCAACGAGCCAACCGGCCCCGTGCCTCCGCAGACACAGAACACCTCGGCGTCGCACCAGCTGCCGTTCTGACCGCCGATGAGTAAACGCTAATCCTAGCGAAGCTCGATGCGCGCGACCAAGCGATCCGGGCCGGGAGCAACGTAGAAAGACAATCGCTCGGTGCCGGTGTTCACGCGTCCCGCGAAGTGGAACGCCTCGATCGCGCTCACGATCGCGATCCCGCCCGCCGCGATGATTCCCGGGGCGAGATACGGATGCTCCGTGGTGGAGTGCGTGGTCGTGAAGGTGTACCTGTGACCGAACGGATCGGTCCCCGTTTCCTGCACCGTGCTCGTCTTCGTCTGGCCTTTCGCGCCGACGCCCAGCGCGACCGCCGCCACGCTGAAGAGCAAGGCTCCGCGGACGGGGCGGCGCGTGTACATCTGCCCTCCGCCCGGCACGACAAGTCCCAACACGAGTGCCTGTGACTGCGACAGCTGGGCGCGCCGCAGCCGTTCGATCCGCGCCACGACTTGCAGCCGGTCGGTCGCCTCCGGCTTGAATCGCAAATACCTCTCGAAGTCCGACATCGCGTTCACGCGCTGGGCGAGCGCCAGGCGCACCAGCGCGCGATCGTAGTACGCGTCGGCCCAGGTCGAGTCGGCCTTCAGCGCGCCGGAAAAGTGCAGCTCGGCCTGGAGGAGTTGTCCGGCGTTGTACGCGCTGATTCCCGATTGAAATTCCCGTTGCGCCGTCGCGATCGTCGGGTCCGTGCGCGGCGGGATGATCGTCATGATCCGCTCGCGCACCTCCACCGCCTCGAGGGCGTTCGGGGCGAGGACGAGGAAGCGGCAGTACTCGGCGGCGGCGTTCGTTCCCGCCTTGGATTGCTCGTACACACGTCCGAGCTGGTAGGCGAAATCCGCGTTGGTCGGGTCGAGCGTGGCCGCCTGTCGGAGCGAGTTGAGGGCGGCCGCGCTGTCGCCGATGATTGCCGCCTGCTGCCCGCGCGCGGCGAGATCGCGCGCCTTCCGACGGTCGTCGTCACTGGGCGCTTTCCCTCCCATGACGATCGGCGCGCAGGAGCTCTGCGATCGGTTCGCGAGTGTGCTCGGTCTGATCGGCTCGCGTCGCGCCGACTGCGCACCGGCGCTTCCGGCGGCGATGAGAGCGGCGGCGAGAGTCAGTCTACGCATCATTTCGTCACGGTCACCGTCGAAGTTCCCGTCTTTCCTTCGCTCGTCGCGGTGATCGTGACGGTTCCTTCCGCAACGCCGTGCACGACACCGCTCGAGTTGACCGTGGCTCTGGATGTGTCGCTCGACGACCACGTGATGACACGGCCCGTGAGAGCATGCCCGGCGGCGTCGAGCAACGTGACCGTCAAACCGAGGTTCGATCCTCTCTTGACCGACGCAGGGGACGGCGACACCGTGACGGTCGCAACCGGCGCGGGAGTAACGGTGACGACTGTCGAGCCGCTCTTCCCTTCGCTCGTCGCGGTGATCGTGGCGCTAAGCGAAGTGCCCCCGGTGACAAGGCCCGCGGTCACGAGACCAGTCGATGAAACAGCGGCAACCGACGAATTGTTGCTACTCCAGGTGACTGTTCGATCGGTGACGACGACGCCGTTTTGATCCTTCACCGTTGCCGTCAGCTGCAAAGTCTGCGAGGAGCCGACCGTCGCCGGCGACGGCGCAACGGTTACGGTACCGACGGGGACCTTGAGCACTATGATCGTGGCCGTCCCTGTCTTCCCTTCGCTCGTCGCGGTGATAACCGCCGTGCCCGGGCCGACACCCGTCACGACACCGCTTGCCGATACCGTTGCAACTCCAGTTGCGCTGGAGCTCCAACTCACCACCCGGCCATTGAGCGTCTGACCGTTCGCGTCCTTCGTAATCGCCACGAGCGTCTGCGTTGCGCCGACGAAGACGTTGGCGGACAGTGGGCTGACGGCAACCGTGGCCACCGGGACCGGAACCACCGTCACCAACGCTGTACCCGACTTTCCTTCGCTGGTGGCCGTAATGGTCACCGTGCCTGTCGATATGCCGGTGACGGCGCCGGCCGCGGACACCGTCGCAATCGCCGGGGTGCCGGAGCTCCACGTCACACCGCGTCCGGTCAACACGACCCCGTTCGCGTCCCTCGGGATTGCGGTAAGTATCGTCGTCGTTCCGATCACGACGGTTGGCGTCGGCGGGGATACGGTCATGGTGCTGACGGGCGCCTGCGTCACCGTCACCGTCGCCGAGCCGCTCTTGGTCTCGCTCGTCGCGGTGATCGTCGCGGTTCCAATCGCCACGCCGGTCACCACGCCGCTCGAGGAGACCGTCGCGGCGGCCGCGTTGCTCGAGGTCCACGTCACCACGCGATCGGTGACGACGGTCCCATTCACGTCCTTCACGACCACACTGAGACCGGCTGTCGTCGTGGCCGGGACACTGATCGATGGCGGCGACACCGCGACGCTGCCTACTGGAATCGTCGTCACCGTGACGGAGGCCGTCCCCGACTTGCCCTCGCTCGTCGCCGTGATCGTGGCGATTCCCGAGCCGACGCCCGTTACGACGCCGCTCGACGACACGGTAGCAATCGCGCTGCTGCTCGTCGTCCAGGCGACGGACCGGCCGGTGAGAACCGCGCCGCTCTGGTCGCGCAATGTCGCCGCGAGTGTCGTCGTTTGTCCGGCGAGCACCGTCGCCGTCGGCGGCGTCACCGTCACCGTCGCCACGGGCTTGGGTTGCACGGTTACCGTTGTCGTACCGGTCTTCCCCTCGCTCGTCGCTGTGATCGTCGCGCTGCCAAGTCCGACGCCACTCACCAGTCCGGCGCTCGAGACGCTCGCGATGCTCGGGTTACTCGAGGTCCACGTGACCGGTCGGTCGTTCGCCGGCGCGCCGTTCACGTCGGTGAGCGTTGCGGAGAGTTGAATGCCGGATCCCTGAAAGATCGTGTTGTTCTGCGGCTGCACGTTGACGGTGGCAACCGCGAAGTTCGAAACGGTTAGCGCGGCGGTTCCGCTCTTTCCTTCGCTCGTCGCCGTGATCGTCGCCGTCCCCGCCGCGACCGCCGTCACGACGCCGGATGACGACACGGTGGCGGCCGCCATGTTGCTCGACGTCCACGACACGGGTCGTCCCGTCACCACATTGCCGGCGGCATCTCTCGTCGTCGCGGTGAGCGCCGTCGTTTGTCCCACCGACATCGACAACGGGCTCGGTGAGACGGTTAAGGAGGCGACGGGCGCTTGCGTCACGCTGATCGTTGCGACGTCGTTCTTGCCTTCGGCCGTCGCGGTGATCGACGCGGTGCCCGGCCCGGTCGCCGTCACGAGTCCGTTGAGGTCCACCGTCGCGACCTCCGTGTTGCTGCTCGACCAGATGATCGCACGATCGGTCAACGGATTCTGACCACCGTCGTAGGCGACGGCAGTGAGCTGTGACTGACCGCCAGTGCTTGCGTCGATGTGGTTCGGCCGCACGATGACGCTCGCCACCGGCGTCTTCTGCACCGTGATCGCGGCGATCCCCGATTTGCCGCCGACGTTCGCCGCCACTTGCGTCGTGCCGAGCGTGAGTCCGGTCACCACGCCCGCGGGCGAGATGCTGACGATGTCCGAGTCCTTCACCGTCCACACGACGGCGATGCCGCTTACCGGCTTGCCGTCGGCGCCCGCGGCCGTCGCCTGAAGCGGCACCTGTGCGCCGACGGCAACGCTCGTCGACGACGGATTCACCACCACCGACGATATGTCGCCGCCTTGGATGGAGTCAGTCGTGCCGCTGCACGAGCCGACGACGAACGCCGCGACCGATAAGGCCCCGCACCGAAGCGCGGTTCGTAACGAAGAGATCTGCATCGTCACCCACCGCCCGGCGGTGGCTCGACATAGACGGGCCGGTTGCGATGCGCCCGCGTCCCGTCGCCGAGCTGGCCGTCCAGATTGTAACCCCAGCAAAATGCTTCGCCGGACAGCGTGGATCCACAGGTGTGAGATCCAAAGCTGCGCAGCGACGCAAAGGCATGGCCGCCCGCTACCCGCACGGGCTGCGCCTCATCGACCGATGTGCCGTCACCGAGCTGACCATATGAGTTGCGCCCCCAGCAGTACGCTTCGCCGTCGGTGGCGAGTCCGCACGTGTGCACCGCACCCGCCGCGAGGGCGACGAAACGCACCGACGTCTTGACCTTCGCAGGCTCGTGGCGGTCCACGCGCGTTCCGTCGCCAAGCTGTCCGCTGCTGTTCTCGCCCCAGCAGTACGCGTCGCCCTGGGCCGTCACGCCGCACGCATGAGCGTTTCCCGCGGCGATGGCGATGAACGAGGGACTAGCCGATACGGGTTCGGGGCTTCGACGCTCCGAGATCGCACCATTCCCCAGCTGCCCGGACGCGTTGTCCCCCCAGCAGTACGCACGTCCGCCGCGCTCCAACCCGCAAGTGAAGTTCCATCCGGTGGTGATCGCCGTCCACGTGTGGCTTCCGGCGACGAGCGCCGGCGCCGAGATGCCCGGAGACGCAGCCTCTCCGCCGCCGACTTGGCCGTGCACGTTCGATCCCCAGCACCACGCCTCGCCGTCGGCTTCGAGACCGCACGAATGCGCGGCGCCGACCGCGATCGCGATGAAGCTGTGCCCTTCCGCGGCGCGAACCGGCGTCGGTCGCGGCGCGATCGTCTTGTCGCCAAGCTGACCCTGGTCGTTGTCTCCCCAGCACCACGCCGCACCGCCCCCCGTTCCGCGAGCGAGGGCGCAGCTGTGCGACATTCCGGCGGCGATCGTTCCGAATCGCACGTCCGGCGATACGATCGACGGCACCGCCGTTCGCATCGTGCCGCCATTGCCGACCTGACCGCGATCGTTGCCGCCCCAGCAATACGCCCGGCCGTCGGGGCCGACGAGGCAGGTGTGCATCCCGCCGGCCACCACCGTGACGCGCGACGTCGGCATCGGTGCGCTCACCGGCGGCGTGGGCGCAGGCGCGGACGTCGTCGCCGGCCCCCCCGAAGCTCGCGTCGCCGCGGCAGCGGGCGGCGGCGATGCGACAGTCTTCGTCTGCGTCGTGGAAGGGTTGGGCGCGGGGGAAGCCGAACGTACGGCGGTTTTTTTCGCGTCGGGTGAAGCCTTGGACGCAACAGGCGATGGCTTTTTCGCATCCTCGTCGGCGCGCGTCGTCCCGACTTTGCTTGCCGCCGCCACCGAGTCGTCGCGCGCGATGGAATCGGCCACCGCCGCCTTGATGCTGTCGGCGATCGGATCCGAGGCCGGCGCAGCCGGCACGATCGGCGGCAGCAACGACACCGGTGTGTCGCTCAATGCGATGCGGGGCGCCGACACGACGCGGCCGGGACGCGCGCGTTCTTCGGGTCCATGCTGCAGAGTTGCCGCGGCGAGGGCGAGCGCGGCGACGCCGACCAGCGCACCACCGGCCAATGCGTACCGCCGGCGGCTTGGCGCGCGCGCCGGAAGATGACCCGAATCCTGCCAGGCCAGCTCCGAGGCGACGAGAGCGAAGGTCGCCGAGCGATCGTCTTCTGTGGGCGTCGTCGAAGCCGCGGGCTCGAGCACCGGCTGCGGCAGCGCCGGGTTTGGCGAAGCCGCGACGGACTGTGGACTCACTGGGCGCGCGAACCGCACCGTCTCCGCGCTCACGCGAACGTGCGGCGTCGATCGGAAGCCTGCGCCCTTTTTTCGGAGCGCGGCCAGAAGCTCGTTGGTGTCTTGCCACCGAGCGCCACGGTTCTTGGCGATGGCGCGCGACACGATCGCGGCGAGATAATCGGGAACGTCGTCGCGGATGTCGCGGACGTCGGGAAGCTGCTCGTGCTTTTGGTGATAGAGCACCGCGTACAGGCTTTCGCCTTCCCACGGTCGATGCCCCGTAAGCATTTCCCACGTTACGAGGCCGAGGCTATAGATGTCACCGCGCGCGTCGAGATCGCCGCCGTCTATCTGCTCGGGGGCCATATAGGCAGGCGTCCCGATCGCCACGCCGGCCATCGTGAGGTGCGTGCTGTCGGTGCTCATCGAGCGCGCGAGGCCGAAGTCGGCGAGCAGCGCGTGCCCCTTGGAGTCGATGAAGATGTTCTCCGGCTTCACGTCGCGATGAACGATGCCCATCGCGTGCGCTGCCCCGAGCGCCTTCGCGACGCCGCGCAGAATCTCTTCGGTGCGTCTGACCGAAAGCCGCCCATGCTCCTTGATGACCTGCTTCAGCGTTCGTCCCGGCACGTGCGCCATGACGAGCGCCGTTCCGGAGGTGCCGAGGTCGAGAACGCGGTGGACGGCGACGATGTTCGGGTGGTCGAGCTGCGCGACGAAGCGCGCTTCACGAGCGAAGCGCGTGATCGCTTCATCGTCCTCGATGTATTTCGCGCGAATCAGCTTGATGGCGACTTCTTCATTGGTCGCGCGCTCGCGCGCGAGGTAGACGATCGCGGTGCCTCCGCGACCCAACTCGCGCACGATCTCGTAATCGCTTTCGAGGGCAGCGAGTGCCGCCGGTTCCTTCTCGGAGCTCACAGCTGCTCAGCGACAGAGGCGAGCGAGCGGTGTGCCGCGTTCGTTCGCCATTATTGGGACCGGTATCGAAGGACGACTTCGCCCAGTTCGATCTTGTCGCCGTCGGCAAGCGGGCGCTCACCGGCGGAGTCGGGAAGGTTCTCGTCGTTCACCACGACGGGATTGGTCTGTGAAAGATTCGCCACCGCCCAACGCCCGTTGTTGAACGCGAAGCGCGCGTGCAGGCGGCTCACGGTGCTCGACTGCAGCGTGACGTGCTGCGGCGATCGCCCCGGCTCGCGACCCACAATGAGCTGCGCGGGCTCGCCGGGAACGCGGACGAAGCGAATTTCCCGATGACGCGGTTCGCCCGACACGACTTCGAGACGCCCGGGGAGAATCTGCACCGGCTCGTCGGACGGGCGACGAAAGCGGATCGTTTCCGAAGCGACGTACTCGCCGCCGTTGCCATTCTCGAACGCCGATCGATCGACGTGGATCACGGGCTCGATCGCGCGATCAACGATCGGCGGCGGCGCTGCGGCGACCGGGGCCGCCGGCACCGACGGCGAGTATCTCGGCGCGACGACGCCGTGCCCGTTCGTCGGCCCGACGCGACCGATCATCGGTATGATCTCGATATCGCGATGACCGGGAGGCACGAGCGGATAGATGAGCGGCGGAAGCGGACGCGCCGGTCCACGGCGCCGCTCCGCCCACCACACCGCGAGCGGCACCGCCGCACCTGCCGCGATGGCAACGATCAAAACCGCGACAACGACGAGCGTCATGACCTCTGAGAGAACCTGGATTGACGTTCGGTCGACTGCGCGCGGCGACGCGAACACACGAAAGCTCCGACCGCCAGCAGTGCGAGCCAGTTCATAGTGATACACACCGGCGCAACCGTCGTCCACCCCGCGTAACCGCGTCGAGGAACGCGGTGTCACGTAGCTGCAACGTCGCAGGCGCGACGGCGAGCGCATCGACGTCCGTTTGCGCAGAAGTCATGCCGACCTCAAGCGACTTTCCGGCTTGTGATCGGGATCACGCTTGCATCCCGACGGCTGCGGTCGCTGATTCGAGAGACCTCTTCCTCGCGAGCGACCCTCATGCCCCGGCTTCCCGGCGTCGAATTCATGACCACCACGGCCAACGGGATCGACGGCTACGATGTCGTTCAAACGTTTGGTGTCGTACGCGGGATCGTCGTACGGTCCCGCTCAGTCTTCGGTCAGATAGGAGTTCGGTTCCAGACGCTTCTCGGCGGCAACATCACGCTGCTCACGGAGCTGTGCGAACACACCCGGGAGGACGCCTTCTCTCGCGCCGTGGAGCACGCCCGCGCCCTCGGTGCGAACGCGTTGGTCGCGATCCGATACGATGCGACGGAAATCCTTCCCGGCGTGTCGGAGGTCCTCTGCTACGGCACTGCGATGCGCATCGCTCCGCGATTGCGCGCCGGCGAGTCGTAAGCATTTTGCAGGCCGTCTAGGAGGCGTGCCCGGGCCGCGGCAGATTGGCCTGATGCGCACTCCATCTTTCGCCGCGGTATCCCTGACGGCCGCCCTGATCGCGGCTCTCGGAGGCGCCGCCCCGCTGCCCGGACAGTCGGCGGCGTCGGGTACGGTGCTCGTCGCCAATCAACAGTCGGCCAGCGCCACGATCATCGATCTCGCGACCCGTGCGGAGACAACGATCGACGTCGGCGTCGGGCCACACGAGGCGGCGATCTCGCCCGACGGCCGGTGGGGCGTCGTGACCATCTACGGCACGCAGACGCCGGGCAATTCACTCGCCGTGATCGACCTCGTCGCGAAGAAAGGCGTGCGGACGATCGACCTCGGCGAGTATCGCCGCCCGCACGGCGCGGCGTTCCTGCCCGGTTCGACGACGACCGTCGTGGTGACCTCCGAGGCGTCGCAGAACGTGGTGATCGTGGACATCAATGCCGGGAAGGTCCTCTCGGCGATTCCGACGCACCATCCGGGTTCACACATGCTCGGCATCACGGCCGACGGAAAACACGTCTTCACGTCGAACGTGTCGTGGGGCGGCATCACCGAGATCGACCTCGAGGGCAAGGCATTCGCGCGCGATCTGAGCGTGGCTCCGCAGACGGAAGGCGTCGCGGTCGCCCCCGACGGCGCCACCGTATGGGTCGGGAGCAATTCGACCGGAACGGTGAGCGTCGTGGAGACGAAGAGCTGGAGTGTCGCGGCGACGCTGAGTGGTCTCGGCATGCCGTATCGGATCGGCATCTCACCGAATGGCGCGATCGCCGTGATCTGCGATCCGCAGCAGAATACGATTCACATCGCTGACGTCTCGTCACGGAAGATCGTCGGCAGCGTCGGGTCGTTGCCGTCGCCGCGGGGCGTGTTCATCGCTCCGGACAATCGTACCGCGTTCGTTACATTCGGCGCCGATAACAGCGTCGGTGTGATCGATCTCGTCGACAGGATGCTGAAGACGAAGTTCCCCGTCGGCGCGTCGCCGGACGGCGTCGCTTACGGGCGCGCACCCGCGAAGTTCTGACCGATTTCCAAGCGCGCCGCGGGTGAGGAACGCAAGCCTGGCGGCGTGGATTTCTCGGCGATAGCGTCAAATCATCGATGAACACCCGCGTTCTCGCCGTCCCCGTCGCGATGATGCTCGCCGGCGCTTGCCACCGGCGGGGTGACGAGTTCGCGCCTTCACCAGCCCGCGTGCCGGCGCGCGACACGCTGTTCGCGCGCGACCAGTCTCGGAGCGACAGCGCGTCAGCGCGCGGCATTAGCGAGGCGATGCTCGCGATCCTCAGTCCCGACGCGGCATATCTTCGCGCCGGAGTGCCGGCGTTGTATGGCATCGACGCGGTTCGATCCATGTTCGCCGCCAATCCCGAGACGTCGGGCACCACGATCACGTGGCAGCCACTCGGCGGCGGCGTCTCCAATGACTTGCGCTCTGGATATACCTACGGCATCGCGGCTCGAGTGACTCCGCGCTCGCCGGTACGCCTCGAGCGGTACATCGCCTACTGGCGTCGCGAACCGCGTGAGGCATGGCGCATCGCCGCGTACGCCGAAGTCGGCGCGCCGCCCGCGAGCGAAGGTAGCGGACCGGTCGATCGCGTTATACCTCCGACCATTAACCTTCCGCGCTCGCTGGCTCAGGCCCGCAGCGCGGTACGAGCAGCCGACAGTCTATTCGCCGACCTCGCCTATCGAATGGGTACCGGCTACGCCTTCGCGGCGACGGTCGCGACCGACGGTGTGATGTTCGGCAATCCACAGCTGGTGATCGGACCACAGGCGGTGCAGGAATTCTTCGCCGCCGGCGCGGGAGCGTCGTTGTCATGGCAGCCGGTCTTCGCATCCGTCGCCGCTTCGCGCGATCTTGGTTTCACGATCGGCGAATACACCTCGACCGGCCGCGGGCCCACCGGCGCCGCCGTACAGCGCTTCGGCAAGTATCTCACGGTCTGGCGCCTGCAAAGCGACGGCACTTGGAAGTTCGTGGTTGATGGGGGAAATCCGACGCCATCGAGGGGAGGAGACCGTTAGGCGCCCTCGTCGGTCGGGGCGCGTCGCGCACTAATCGCGGGAATCGTGCGCTCTGGGTTCAGTGGTCTCAGGTCCCTGGTCCCTGGTCTCAGGTGAACAGCACCGCTGTTTCCACCTGACACCCGAGACCCGGGACCTGAGACCTCCAGACCGCGACTCCAAGACGAACGCGATTAAGCCTCTTTGACGCCGCGCTTACCAGTCGCCTCGATTTTCACCTTTCCGATACGCTCGGAGCAGCGTGAACGAGACGCCGCCGTAGGTGATGACGTACGCGCCCCACTTGTAGATGTCCGCCATCCCAGCATCGGTTGTGTGGAAGGCGAAAGCGTAGCAGACCAGTCCCAGTGTGGCCCACGCGAGACACGCGATCCCACTGCGCACCATCGACCACTGCCGGTCTCGCTCCGCCGCGCGATGCTCGGCCTCTCGCTTGACCTGGAGCTCTTTGTACAGCTCGGGTTTCATCGGCATGGAGGGATGGCTCCGCTGACCGGCTGATTGGCGCGCACTAATACCCAGAGTGCCGGAAAATGGCTCGCCTCCGCAGCGAGAGATTTACGGAGCCTATATAATTCCCACGGCGGTCTCGGCGGTCCGCGAGCCGCCCTCACTCATTGCAACGGAGAAGACGCATGGCGAAACATCGTCTGTTCGCCGCCGCGCTCGCCGCCATAGTCGTGGCGGTCCCAGTTGCGGCGCAGAAGGGCGGGACGGTGGAGGTTGGCGGGTTCGGACAATACACAGTCGCGGATGACGCCTGGCACGTACAAAACGGCTGGGGCCTCGGCGGAAGGCTGGGCGTGTTCCTCGCCTCTCACTGGGAACTGGAGGCGGCAGCGGCCTTCTCGACGTTCACGAACGAAGCGCCGCGCGCGAGCGGCAGCTCGTCGAATCAGACCTTCAATGGTCAGATCAATTTCAATCTGCCCTTCGGGATGGGCGGCAGGACGCATCACTTCCTCCTGGAGGCCGGGGCGGGAGCACAAAGATTTGCGTCGCACACGGACTTTTCGGTCCCACTCGGCGCCGGTTTCCGGTTCTCGCTGAACAATGCGCTCGCGCTGCGATTCGACGGCATCGTCGAGTACGTGGAGAATCCGACCGCCGCGACCTTCGGGTTTCCGCCGGTGATCGGGGTCAACTCACAGGCCGCACGATCGACCAATGTGGAACTGCGCGCCGGGTTGAGCTTCATGCTCGGCAATCGGCAGCCGGCGCCTCCGCCGGTCGTAGCGCAGACGCGACCCACCCCGCCGCCACCGCGCCAGGAGCCGCCGCAGCAACCGCCGGCCAGAATCGACACCACCCGGCCGCCACCGCGCGTCAATACGGATTCGATCAACGCCGTGAATCGCGCGCGCGAGGCGCTGCTCGCCAAGCTCTACTTCGACTTCGATCGGTCGGAGCTGCGCGAGGATCAGCGCGCGGTCCTCGACGAAAAGCTCCCGGTGCTCCGCGCGAACCCCGGGGTTCGCATTCGCGTCGAGGGTAATGCGGACGAGCGAGGCTCGGACGAATACAACATCGCGCTCGGCATGCGGCGCGCGCAGACGGCGCGGAAGTACCTGATCGATCATGGCATCGACGCGGCGCGTATAGAGATCTCGAGCAACGGGGAAGAGCGTCCCGTCTGTCAGGAGCACGATGAAAGCTGCTGGAAGCAGAATCGGCGCGATGAATTCGTGATCATCGCGGGCGGGGACAGGCTGGTCGCCCCGCGTTAAGACGCGACGTGGAACCGGGCCGAGCGATGGTGGATTCATCGCTCGCCCGGTCCACAACACCCGGTGGGCCGCCGGCTCAACCCACTGAGGAGCGCGTCACCATGCCGAACCGAATGCCAGTACTCGCAATCGCTGCCTTGGCCGGGTTTGTGGCCGCATGCGGCAGCGACACTGACCGCAGCACTACGTCGCCACCCCCTTCCAACGTCGTGACATTCACGGCGAGTCTTGCAGGAAACAAGGAAAACCCCGCCAATACGTCTCAGGGCACCGGCACCTTCCTCGCCACCCTGGACACGGTAACCGGCGTGTTCACGTATGACGTGACCTTTCAGGGGATGACGTCGAACGTCACGCTCGGACACATCCACGGCCCGGCGGCGGCGACGGCCAACGCGAGCCCAATCCTCAACTTCGGCACGCTTCCGGGCGCGTTGTTCACCATCGGCGGTCTTTCGGGTACGGCGCACGGGTCCACCACGCTCAACGCCGCCAATCAGCTCACGGCGACCGTCAATGGCGACTCGCTGAAAAAACTGCTGCTCAGCGGACTGACGTACGTGAACATTCACACGACTCAGAATGGCGGCGGCGAGATCCGCGCTCAGCTCACGAAGTAGCGCGCTCGCAACCACATGACGGCCGCATGACGGCTGGTAGGTAGCCTCGCGCGAGCGAAGCGGGGCGAGCGATCACACAGGACACGAGAACG
>Ga0207674_10001036_pt1 | contig 36260 bp, 38 predicted proteins | sample KBSCornC72_FD_184303 | JGI IMG/M metagenome (GOLD analysis project Ga0207674, IMG submission 184303) | Corn rhizosphere microbial communities from Kellogg Biological Station, Michigan, USA - KBS Corn C7-2 (SPAdes) (version 2) | ecosystem: Host-associated > Plants > Roots > Rhizosphere > Soil ... | reverse complement strand
CGGCCGCTTGCTCCCGGCGCCGACACGGACGTTTTGACTTTCGACCGCGCTGACGAGGCCATTGCGAGCTCGGCGGCGATCATCAATTCCAGTCCGCTCGGCATGGCCGGCGCCGATCCAATGCCGCAATCCATTCTTGACTCAGTGCAACGTCACGCCGCTGGCGCGACGGTGTTCGACCTAGTTACGACGCCCGCGGAGACGGCGTTTCTCTCCGCCGGTCGCTTGGGCGGCGGGCGCTCCGCCGATGGCCTCACCATGCTGGTCGGCCAGGCGTCGCGCGCGTTTGAACTGTTCTTCGGCACGCAAGCTCCGGCCCCCGACGACGAGCTTCGTGACCTTCTCCTGAATTGTGAGGAAGCGAAATGAGTCACCCCAACACCTTGCTGGAGCCGAGCGGCCACCAGCACCGCGCCCCCGCAGGAGGCGAGCCTCCGCCCGGCGCGGCCATGGATTGGACGGTCCCGCAGCATTGGGACGAGCTGACCGACGAAGACCATTGGGTCTGGGACACATTGTTCGCGCGGCAGAAGACCTTGCTCCACGACAAGGTAATCAGTGCCTTCGAGGAGGGGCTCGAGGTGCTCAATCTGTCACGACCCGGCGTGCCCAATTTCGATGAACTCAACGTCAATCTCGGCAAGCGCACAGGCTGGAAGGTGGTCGCCGTACCGAGCTTGATTCCCGACGCGGTGTTTTTCGAGCACCTCGCCAACCGCCGCTTCCCGGCAGGCAATTTCATGCGTCCGCCCAAGCAGATGGACTATCTCGAGGAGCCGGACGTATTCCACGACGTCTTCGGCCATTTGCCGCTACTAGCTCAGCCGGCGGTCGCCGACTTCATGGCTGAGCTCGGCAACCTGGGCCTTAAGGCGCTGAAAATTGGCGAAGTGGAGCGGATCGCGCGTCTCTACTGGTATACGATTGAGGTCGGCCTCGCCCGCGAAGACGGCCGGACCAAGATTTACGGTGCCGGCATCGCGTCGAGCTTCGGCGAAACCCACTACAGCCTCGAAAGCCCCCGGCCCCACCGGCTCAAGTTCGATCTCAAGCGTGTCCTCCGCACTCGCTATCGCCCGGACGACTTCCAGAAATCCTACTTCGTCATCGACCGCTTCGAGGACGTGCTCAACATCGTTCGCGAGAATGATTTCGCGGCTCTCTGCGCCGAGCTTGAGGGACTGTCGGATATCGATCCGAAGACTGCAAACGAGAGTGAGCTGCTCGCCGCATGACAGACGAAGCAGGCGAGGACCTGCCATTCCAGAGGGTGGCGCTGATTGGCCTCGGGCTGATTGGTTCTTCAATAGCGCGTTCCGCCCGTGAGGCGCTTCCCGGGGTAGAGCTGCGCGCATATGATTCGAGCGCCGACGTGCGGAGCCGAGCGGAGCGGTTGGAGCTGGTCGACGTGCTCGCCGACGATCCGGCCGAGGCTGTCGCGGGAGCGGACCTCGTCATCTTCTGCGTGCCGGTCGGTGCCATGGCCGAGGCCGCGCGTTCGGTAGCTCCTCATCTGGCGGCCAACGCGGTGGTTAGCGACGTCGGTTCTTCGAAAGGGCCCGTCGCGAACGCGCTCAAGGGGGCGCTTCCCGGTGCTTTGATCATTCCAGCCCATCCGATTGCGGGGACCGAGAATAGCGGACCGGAAGCTGGCTTCGCTGGGCTCTTTAACAATCGCTGGTGCATCCTGACTCCGGACCAAGACGCCGATCCGGACGCGGTCGCTCGACTTTCCGCCTTTTGGGGCAAGCTTGGAGCGCGCGTGGAGGTCATGGATGCGGGTCGGCACGACCTCGTGCTCGCCGTCACCAGCCATCTGCCGCACCTGATCGCTTTTACGATCGTCGGCACGGCATCGCACCTCGAGGCAGTGACAGAAGGCGAAGTGATCAAATATTCGGCCGGCGGTTTTCGAGATTTCACGCGCATCGCAGCGTCCGATCCGGTGATGTGGCGCGATATTTTCCTGTCAAACCGCGAAGCCGTGCTCGACGTGCTCGGCCGCTTTCTCGGTGACCTCAGTCAACTCGAGCAAGCCATTCGCGGCGGCAACGGCGAAGAGCTGTTCGACTGGTTCAGCCGTACTCGCGCCATCCGCCGCGCGATCGTCTACGAGGGGCAGGACGTCGCGGCGCCGGATTTCGGCCGAACTGGCTCCTGAGTGGATTCGGGATCCCACCCGTAGACTGAGCTTCCCGCTTGCGGCTATGAGGCCGCGCGAGAGGGAACGTGGATCATGAAACCGGTTACGGGCGGCGCGTGGACAACCGCATAGCCCAACGCATTCGAGAGCTGATCGTCGAGGGCGCGCTTCCGCCAGGTACGCGCGTCGCAGAAGCAGCGATCGCCGAAAGGCTGGGAGTGTCGCGTACGCCGGTGCGCAGCGCGCTGCCGGCGCTTGCCGGCGAAGGCCTGCTCGAACCGGCCGGAAAGCGCGGCTATGCCGTGCGCAATTTCACGGTCGAGGACAGCTATCGCGCGACCGAGATCCGTTGCGTCCTGGAAGGCTATGCGGCGCGCGAACTTGCCGCTCGGGATGACCGCGACGACGTCGTCCGCGAGCTCCGTCAAACCCTGCGCGAAGGCGATGCGATCTTCGCCAAGGGCTATGTCGTCAAGGATGACGAGAGCGCATATGCCGACATGAACGGGCGCTTCCACGATCTCATTGTGGACGGTGCTCGGGACCCGCTCCTCAGTGATCTCATCCACCGCGTCTACTCGGTTCCGTTCGTCGCCCCGAACGTGGTCGCATTCAAGCGCATTCCGCTCGAAGAAATCTATCCGATCCTGACCTCCGGAAACCACCAGCACCATGCGATCGTCGATGCGATCGAAGCCGGCCAGAGTGATCTCGCCGAATCCCTCATGCGCGGACATTCGAGCCCGGCGCGGCGCAGTCTCGGTCTGGAAGGCGGCCGCGCTGCAGGGCACAAGGAATAACTTGACCTTAAGCTGCGCTGCAGCATATTTGGGATCCAACGCGTGCCTTCGGGGACGCAGAATGCATCAAGAGTGGGTCGCCGGTTCGCCGTAGTCCCACGCCAACCTGCCCGCCCGGGCAAGGTGGCGGTCCCGAGTTCGGGGCGATGCGGCCGAGAGGGCAACGAAGCGGGCCATCTGCAGGCAGTATCGAACCGGCTCCAGAAGGAAGGATTATGGAGCTGTCTACGTTGCCGCGCCCGCAGCTGGAAAATGCGCCGTCTGACGAGCGATGTCCCGCTGAGCTCGAGCTGTTCGAAATTCCTGTTCCGGCAGATCTCGCGCATTTCGGAAAGAGCGTCCGCGCGTCAGCGCTGGGCAATCGGTCGAATCCGCCGGTCGTAGTCCTCGGTGGAATTTCCGCCAATCGCTTCCCCGCGATCCGCCCCGACGGCGCTCCCGGCTGGTGGTCCGGCCTTGCAGGAGAAGGCCAGGCGATCGATCCCAGGCACCATTACATCATTGGCTTTGATTTCGCCGCGGACGATACGGGGACAAGCGCCCCGTCGACCGCCGACCAGGCTCGGGTCCTCGCCACCGTGCTCGACGCGATCGACATCCGGACCGCGAGCATCGTCGGCGCGTCCTATGGCGGCATGGTTGGCCTCGCGATCGCTGCCGCCGACCCGCAGCGCGTCGATAAGCTCGTTGCCATTTGCGCAGGTGCCGAACCGCATCCAGCAAGTACAGCGGCGCGCGAGCTTCAGCGCCGCGTCGTGTCCCTTGGCCTGCTCTCTGGCCACGGAGACGAAGCGCTCGCCATCGCGCGCGGAATGGCGATGCTCACCTATCGCACCCCTGCCGAGTTCCAAGTCCGTTTCGACGGCGGGATCGCCGAGGATGCGCCATTGTGCGGCTCGGCGCCTGGCGCCTATCTCAAAGCGCGTGGGCAGGCGTTCCGCTCGGTAATGTCGCCGGGGCGTTTCCTGAGCCTCTCCGCTTCGATCGATCGCCATCGAGTCCACCCGGCGGATGTCGGCGTGCCGTGCCTGATCATCGGCGCAGACAGCGACCAGCTGGTGTTTCCGGATCAGCTCCGGCGGCTTGCCGAAGGACTCGGCAGCCCCGCGGAGCTGCACCTCCTCGATTCGCTCTTCGGCCACGACATGTTCCTCAAAGAAGCCGAACGCGTCGGGCGGATCGTCGCCCCCTTCCTGGCCGGCAACTCGTGACCCGATCCAAGAAGCCGTCAACAATTGTCGCGGCGGCCCATCCGGATCTTGACCCCGCCTATGGCAGCGTCGGTCCGGCGATCTGGACCAGCGACACATTCCGCTGGCCGAACCAGGACGACAAACCGGCGTTCGATTACTCGCGCACGGTGAACCCCAATCGCGCGATGCTCGCGCGCACGCTTGCCGATTTGGAAGGCGCGGCCGGCGGAGTCGTCACCAACAGCGGCCAGTCCGCCGCGCTGTTGGCCCTGCTGAGACTCCCGGCCGGAGCGCTTGTGGTTGCACCCCACGATTGTTACGGCGGCACCTATCGCCTGCTCGAGGCTCTGGAGAAACAGGGCAAGATCCGCTGCACCTTCGTCGACCAGACTGACGACGCGGCCTTCGCGGCACCGCTGAGTGACGACCTGGCGCTCCTGTGGATTGAGACGCCGAGCAATCCGCTCTTAAGAATTACGGATATTGCCAAACGTGCATCCGCCGCGAAGCAGCGCGGGGCGCTTGTGCTCGCCGACAATACGTTGCTCTCGCCGATGCGGCAGCGGCCGCTCGACCTTGGCTGTGATCTCGTGCTGCATTCGACGACAAAGATCCTCAACGGCCATTCGGATCTGTTCGGCGGTGCCCTGCTGGCCAGGGACGCTGCGCTGGTGGAGGAACTCGAATGGTGGTCAAACGCTGCCGGCCTCAACGGCTCGGCATTCGACGCTTCGCAAATCCTGCGCGGTCTGAGGACTCTGCCGCTTAGGATCGAACGGCAGGAAAGCAATGCGGCGCGAGTTGCCGATTGGCTGAGCGCTCGGACAGAGGTCCAAGCAGTGCATTTCCCCGGCCTGAAATCATCCACCGGCAATGAAATTGCTGCAGTGCAGCAATCGGGATCAGGATTCATGCTCAGCTTCCAGCTCCGCGGCGGCAAGGCGGCGGCGGACCGTTTCGTTCGTGCGCTTGAGCTGATCACCTTGGCGTCATCGTTGGGGGGCTTTTCAACGCTCATCTGCACGCCTTCGACCATGACCCACCGCGGAATGCCGCCCGAAGCGCAGAGGGCGGCGGGCATCGCACCCGACCTCCTGCGGCTCTCAGTCGGACTCGAAGATAGCGACGATTTGATCGCCGATTTGGAGCGTGGATTCTCCGGGCACTGACCCCGGATGGATCCCATTTGCCGATAATTCACGCTGCATTGCGGTCCGCTGTAGAGGTAGCGTTAACATTTCGCATTGTGCACCGCAGCAAGAATGTGTCCATTTCATTACGGCTTTTGGCCGGATCGAAAACACTGGGGCTGGGCTCGGGGGAGAGGACGCGCCCAAAATGGAGGGTTCCTCAAATGACTCGTTTTACCAAGTTTCTATTGCGTGCGGCGCCGTTGACTCTGATCGTTGCTGCTCCCGCGGCCGCCGCTGATCTCGGCGCCGGTTTTAGCGTCAACGGCGGAGCGACGCTCGTTTCCGACTACCGCTTCCGCGGCATTTCGCAGACCGATAAGCGCCTTGCCGTCCAGGGCACTTTCACGATCAGTCACTCGTCGGGCTTCTATGCGTCGTGGTGGGGCTCTTCGATCGACGATTACATCGCTGCCGGCGCCGACGCCGAGAACGACCTGATCCTCGGCTACAAGAAGACGTTCGGCTCGACCACGATCGATGGCGGCATTCTCTATTACTACTATCCGGGCGGCTGTTGCGGCACTCCGACCGACTTCGCCGAGCCCTATGTCAAAGTGACCCAAGCCTTCGGCCCAGTCTCCGCGACCGGCACGGTGGCCTATGCGCCGAAGCAAAAGGCGCTGAGCGTCGGCAACGGCAAGGAAGACAATCTCTATCTTGCGGGCGATCTTGCCTACGCCATTCCCAAGACGCCGGTCAGCCTGACCGGGCATTTCGGCCACAGCTTTGGGCCGAGCTATCTGACAATCGGCAAGGAATATACCGACTGGAGCCTCGGTGCGACGGTGACTGTGAAGAACCTGACCGCCGGCCTCGCCTACGTCGATACCAACAAATCGCTGTTCAGCCCGAGCGGCCGCAACATCAGCAAGGCTGGCGTGGTGGCGTCGCTCGGCGTGTCATTCTGAGAGGGGAGGCTGCATGAAACTGGTGATTGCAATCATCAAGCCGCACAAGCTCGACGAGGTTCGTGAGGCGCTGGGCGGCATCGACGTCCAGGGCCTGACGGTCAGCGAGGCGCGCGGCTACGGCCGGCAAAAGGGCCACACCGAAATCTATCGCGGTGCCGAATATGAAACGAGCCTCGTGCCGAAGATCCGGCTCGAGGTGGTCGTCACCGCCGATTACGCGGACCGCGTCGTCGAAACGATCGAGAATGCCGCGAAAACCGGCTCGATCGGCGACGGCAAGATCTTCGTCCTCGATGTCGAACGGGCGGTTCGAATCCGCACCGGCGAACAGAACAATGACGCTCTTTGAGGGGTGGGATTGATGCATAGCAGATACTGGAAATATGCCGGGCTCGCCGGCCTGGCGGCGCTGTTCGCCGCCGCGCCCGCGCTTGCCCAAACGGCGGTGCCTGCGGCGCCGTTCACGCCAACGCCGGACATGGTCAACAAGGGCGACACGGCCTGGATGCTCACCAGCTCGGCGTTGGTGCTCCTCATGTCCGTGCCCGCACTCGCATTGTTCTACGGCGGTCTGGTCCGCGCGAAGAATATGCTCTCGGTGCTGATGCAGGTCCTCGCGATCGTTTGCATCACGACCCTGATGTGGGTGGGCTGGGGCTATTCCATGGCCTTCACCGGTGGAAGCGAGTTCGTCGGCGGACTCAGCAAGGCGTTCCTGAAGGGCGTCGACGCGACTACTTTGGCTGCAACCTTCTCCAACCACGTCTATCTGCCGGAATACGCCTACGTCATCTTCCAGATGACCTTCGCCTGCATCACGCCGGCGCTGATCGTTGGCGGCTTCGCGGAGCGGGTGAAGTTCTGGCCGCTGATGCTCTTCATCGTGTTGTGGTCGACGATCGTTTATTATCCGATCGCACATATGGTCTGGTACTGGGCTGGCCCAGACTTCCTCCCCGCCAACCCGAACGACCATGGTTTCCTGTTCGGCAAGGGTGCACTCGATTTCGCCGGCGGCACCGTCGTCCACATCAACTCCGGCATTGCCGGCCTGATGGGCTGCCTCGTCCTCGGCAAGCGTATCGGTTACAAGTCGGAACTGATTGCGCCGCACTCACTGCCGATGACCTATATCGGCGCCTGTTTGTTGTGGGTCGGCTGGTTCGGCTTCAACGCCGGTTCAAACCTCGAAGCCAATGGCATTACGGCCGTTGCGTTCATCAACACCTATGTCGCGACTGCCGCGGCAGCGCTCGCCTGGGCGTTACTTGAGCAGATCGTGCACAAGAAGCCCTCGCTTCTGGGTGCAGCGACCGGCGCCGTCGTCGGACTGGTCGCGATCACTCCGGCATCGGGTTTTGCTGCACCGATGACTTCAATCATCCTCGGCGCAGTCGCCTCGGTCGTCTGCTTCCTCTTCGTGACGAAGGTGAAGAACGCGCTCGGTTACGACGACTCGCTCGACGTATTCGGCGTCCACTGCATCGGCGGAATCGTCGGTGCGCTCGGGACTGCGTTCGTCGCCAATCCGGCGTGGGGCGGCCAAGGCTGGATCGACTACACCGTCGCCCCGGCGAAAGCCGGCACGTTCGACCTCAGCGCGCAGATCATCTCGCAGCTGTGGGCGATCGGAATCACGCTTGTGTGGTCCGGCGGTGTCTCGCTCGTCCTCTTCTTCGTCATCGACAAGGTGATCGGCCTCCGTCCGACTGCCGAAGCCGAGCGCGAAGGGCTCGACATCAACGAGCATGGAGAACGCGCCTACAATATCTGAGCAGGGGCAAAGAGACGTTCGGGTCGGCGCGAGAGCGTCGGCCCGTTCGTTTTTAATGCGGAGCCAGTGAGAATGGCAGCTATTAGGGAGTGATGGTCGACCTGGTGGAAAGCGAAACGCAACCGGCGGCGACCCGTGTGTCGCGGCGCGCCGTCGAGCAGAACCCTGACATCCGGTTCCTCGGCCGCATCCTCGGCGACATCATCCGCCAATATGGCGGCGACACTCTCTTCCGCCGCATCGAATACATCCGCTCGACTTCTGTCGACCGGTACCGCGGGGTCATCACGGATGAGACTGTCGACCCGGGGCTCGGAGCCCTCAGCCAGGACGAAGCGCTCGATTTTGTCCGCGGCTTCATGCTCTTCTCGATGCTCGCCAACCTCGCCGAGGACCGGCAGGGCGGCGCCACCGAGCTAGGCGACAGTCTCGCCGAGGCGGTGGAAATCCTCGGCAAGGAAGGCATTGAGCCGCCGAAGGTCGCCGATCTTCTCGATCACGCACTGATCATGCCGGTTCTGACCGCGCATCCGACCGAGGTGCGGCGCAAGAGCATGATCGACCACCGGAACCGCATCGCGGACCTGATGCGGATGCGCGATACCGGCCGCAACGAAACTCCGGACGGCGAGCCAGTCGAGGACGCGATCCGCCGCCAGGTTGCTTTGCTGTGGCTGACACGGCCGCTTCGCCGCGAACGGCTGTTCGTCGCGGACGAGATCGAGATCGCCCTCTCCTATTTGCGCGACATCTTCCTGCCGGTGCTGCCGCGCCTTTACAGCGCGTGGGAGCGCCTGCTGGGCAAGCGGCCGCCGAGCTTCCTTCGCATCGGCAGCTGGATCGGCGGCGACCGCGACGGCAATCCGAACGTCACGGCCGAAACGTTGCGGATCGCGCTTGGACGCGCGTCCGAAACCGTGCTCCTCCATTATCTGGATGAGGTTCACGGTCTCGGCGCCGAGCTCTCGATCTCGTCCGAGCTCGCCGACGTGGCGCCCGAACTCGCCGAGCTGGCCGACAGCGCTCATGACCCCTCGCCCGCGCGCGTCGACGAGCCGTACCGCCGGGCGATTAGCGGCATTTACGCGCGGCTGGCGGCGAGCTTCGAGGCAATCACCGGACGCGCACCCCCGCGGCGCTCGTCTCTGTCTGCTGAGCCCTATCCCGACCCCGCTTCCTTCATTGCCGAGCTCAACATACTCGTCGCGGCGCTCGCCAGGAACGGCAACGGACTGCTGTCGTCGCTCGCCCCGCTAAAGCGCCTGATCCGCGCTATCGAGACTTTCGGCTTTCATTTGGCGACGCTGGACCTTCGTCAGAATGCCGAAGTCCACGAACGCGTCATTGCCGAGCTGCTGGCGACCGCCGGCGTGGAAGAGGATTATCGCGCGCTCACCGAAGATGAGCGCGTGACGCTCCTACGACGCGAGCTTGCATCGGCGCGGCTGCTGTCGAGCCCCTATGCCGCTTATTCGAACGAGACCAAGTCCGAGCTGGCGATCGCCGCCGCAGCGGCCGAAGCCCATGCTCGCTACGGGCCGGACTCGATCCAATATTATGTGATCTCGAAGAGCGAACAGGTCTCCGACCTGCTCGAGGTCTACGTCCTCCTCAAGGAGGCCGGGCTGTGGCGGACAGGTGACCCGCCGAGCGCCGCAATCATGGCCGTCCCTTTGTTCGAGACCATCGCCGACCTCGAGCGCGCACCTGCGGTGATGAAGCAATGGCTCTCGCTGCCCGAGATCGCTGCGGCGCTCGGCTCGCGTCGCCATGCCGAAGTGATGATCGGCTATTCGGATTCGAACAAGGACGGAGGTTATCTCACCTCTGTCTGGAACCTCAACAAGGCGAGCGAAGCGCTCGCCGACGTGTTCGAAGCGGCTGGCACCCAGATCCAGCTCTTCCACGGCCGCGGCGGCGCGGTCGGACGAGGCGGCGGATCGAGCTTCGCCGCCATACGTGCGCAGCCGCAGCGGACGGTCGGGGGCCGCATCCGCCTCACCGAACAAGGCGAAGTGATCGCGGCCAAATTCTCTACTCCGGACGTCGCCGCGGCAAATCTCGAAGCAACCGCAGCCGCGACCGTTCTTGCGTCACTGGAACATGATGACCTTCGGCCGCAGCAGGCTAGGCGTTTCGATGCCGCCATGGCCGACCTGTCGGCGCGAGCCTTCGCTGCTTATCGCACGCTGGTCTACGAATCGCCGGGCTTCGTCCCTTTCTTTCGTCAGATGACTCCGGTCTCGGAGATTGCGACTCTCAAGATCGGATCGCGGCCGGCCAGCCGCAGCAGCTCGGAGCGCATCGAAGACTTGCGCGCTATCCCCTGGGTATTCAGCTGGTCGCAGGCGCGGGTCATGCTCCCGGGCTGGTATGGCGTCGGTACCGCCTTCACCGACCACGGCGACCTGCCGTTGCTGCGCGAGATGCTGGACGCCTGGCCCTTCTTCCGCACAACGCTCGACAACATGGCGATGGTTCTCGCCAAGTCCGACATGGCGATCGCCGCGCGCTATGCCGACTTGGTCGAAGATCGCGAGGCTGCCCGTGAACTGTTCGGCCGCATTCGGGGCGAATGGCAACGCACCCATGATCGGCTGCTGGAGATCACGGGCGAGAGCCGGCTAGTGGAGAATAATCCAAAGCTGGAAAACTCGATCCGCCTGCGGCTGCCCTATATCGAACCGCTCAACCATCTGCAGATCGAGTTACTACGACGCTTCCGGGCCGGCGATATGAACCAGGAGGTGCGCGACGGCATCCACCTCACCATCAACGCCATCGCCACGGCACTCCGGAATTCCGGCTAAGCGTCAGTCGAGGAACGCGCGGACGAAATCGGTTGCCGGAGCCGACTCCACCTGCCGCGGCGTATCGAACTGCTCGATCTTTCCCTGGTTCAAGAGCGCCACCCGATCGGCAAGCGTGAACGCCTCCTCATGATCGTGCGTGACGAAAATCGAGGTCAGTCCCAGCTCATTATGAATGACGCGCAGAGCTTCGCGAAGTTCGCGACGAACCTTCGCGTCGAGTGCACCGAAGGGTTCGTCCAACAGTAGGATGCGGGGATTGCGCGCAAGTGCGCGGGCAAGTGCGACGCGCTGCCGCTGACCGCCTGACAGCTGGCTCGGATAGCGCGAGCCAAGACCGGGCAGCTGGACGAGTTCGAGCAGCTCCTCGACGCGGTCGGATATGGCTCTGCGCGACGGCCGAATTCTGCGCGCCATGACGTTGAGACCGAAGGCGATGTTCTGCGCGACGGTCATGTGTCCAAAGAGCGCATAGTGCTGGAACACGAAGCCGATTCCGCGTGAAGCCGGCTTGTCGTTGGTCACGTCGCGATCGCCGAAACACACAATGCCCTGCTCCGGCACTTCGAGCCCGGCGAGGATCCTCAGCAGCGTCGTTTTGCCCGATCCGGAAGGTCCCAGCAGCGCGACGAACTCGCCGTCGCCAATGCTCAGCGAAACGTCGTCGAGCGCCGGATATGCGGAATAGCTCTTCGAGACATGCTCGATGCGGATCGACATCCCCGTATCAGTGCGGGGCAGCGAGCTGGTCGCGGTGTCGCCACTCGAGCGCAGTTTTGAGGCCGAGGGTAACAAGAGCGAGGAGCGTGAGGAGCGAAGCAACGGCGAAGGCGCCGACAAAGTCATAGTCATTATAGAGTGCCTCAACTTGCAGCGGCATAGTGTTGGTTTCGCCGCGGATGTGACCGGATACGACGCTGACTGCTCCAAACTCCCCCATGGCCCGCGCGTTGCACAGAAGCACGCCGTAGAGGAGGGCGAAGCGAATATTTGGCAGGGTGACATGCCAGAAGGTCTGCCACCCAGAGGCGCCGAGCGTCAGCGCGGCTTCCTCGTCGGTGCGGCCTTGAGAGGTCATCAGCGGGATCAGCTGACGAGCGACGAAGGGAAAGGTGACGAACAAGGTCGCAAGCACGAGCCCGGGCAGCGCGAAGATGATATGAATGTCGTGCGCCTCGAGCCAAGGACCGAACCAGCCCTGCGCACCGAACATGAGGACAAAGACCAGCCCAGAGACGACCGGCGAAACGGAAAATGGAAGCTCGATCAGCGCGACGAGCGCCGCTTTCCCGCGAAAATCGAACTTGGCGATCGCCCACGCCGCAGCAATCCCGAAAATCGTGTTCAGCACCACGGATATTGCCGCGACGATCAGCGTAAGCTTGATCGACGAGAGCGCGTCCGGAGTGCTTATAGCCGCCATCCAGGCGCTCGAGCCCTGCTTGAAAGCTTCGGTCAGCACCGCGCCTAAAGGCAGGAGGAGAATGAGCGCTACATAACCGATTGCGCCGGCGATCAGCAGTGCCTTGATGATCGGAAGTTCGCGAAGTCCGGCCGCGGGCATCAGGCGTGCCTCCGCGCTTGCCAATGCTGCAGCAGGTTGAGCAACAGCAGCAGGACGAAGGAAATCACCAGCATCACGCAGGCAATCGCCGCCGCGCCTGCGTAATTATATTCCTCCAACTGCGTGATGATCAGCAGCGGCGCGATTTCCGACTTGAACGGCATGTTGCCGGCGATGAAGATCACAGAGCCGTATTCGCCGGCGCCACGCGCGAAAGCCAGCGCGAAGCCCGTGGCCAGCGCTGGCGCGATCGTCGGCAAAATGACCTTTGAAAATGTCTGCAGCCGCGTCGCCCCAAGGGTCAACGCAGCTTCCTCCATCTCGCTGGAGACCTCCGCAAGCACCGGTTCGACCGTCCGAACGACGAACGGCAGGCCGATGAACGTCAAAGCGACCACGACGCCCGCCGGCTGGTAGGCAACGGGTAAACCCAAGGGCTCGAGCAATCCCCCGAGCGGACCCGTGTTTGCATAGATCGCGGTCAGTGCGATGCCGGCAACCGCTGTCGGCAATGCCAAAGGCAGATCGATCAGCGCGCCCAACAACCTGCGTCCCACGAAGTGGTAGCGGACCAGCACCCACGCCACGAGCAATCCGAAGATGCAATTGATGGCGGCCGCAATCGCCGCTGCGCCGAAAGATAGGCGATAGGCGGCGAGTGCCCGCGGCGATCCTGCCGCGGCCCAGAAGGTTCCCCATCCCTGACTCATGCTCTTTACGAACACCGCGGAAATTGGGATGAGGATGATGAGCGAAAGCCACAGGATCGTGGTGCCCAGCGCGAGGCCGAAGCCAGGGAGTCGAGAGCGTCGGTTCACTCGGCTGGACACCACGAACCCCTCAAAAGTCCAAATGGAGACGGGTCGCAAAAGCGTCACCCTCGGTTTTCGATCCGACGGGATCGAGCGGGCTATTGTCACCCTCGAACCGAACCCAATTGAACATGAGCTTCGCGTAGGGATTGAAATACCAGTTCAGGCCGAGCGTAAGGCTGCTTGCCTTGTTTCCTGCTCGCGCCAGCACTGGCGTGTCCGAAAGATCGAGATGATCGTAGCGGAGCGCCACCTCGAAAGCGCCGAGCCCGCCGTCGCCAACGTTCTTGAATGGCTTCAGGCGGTCGAAATTGCCGGCCTTGAACGGGCGCGTCTCGCCGGTCAGCATGTAGGCAGCATAGCCATAGTAACCCGTGAAATGTTCGTTCGGGGCACTGGTACGGTCGAGCCACAGACGTCCGGCCTCACCCGCAATCGTCAGCGGCCCGAGCACGCCCGCTGCCTCGGCACCGGCGTAGCGAAGTGAATGCGTGTTCGTGATCACGCCGCTGTCTGCGATGTTACCGTTGTCGATGCGAATGTTGGGCCGGTCAGAGAGGCGGACGGCGTCGGCGACATCGCCAGACTTGAGCGACGAGCGGTAGTAGCCGGACAGGCCCAGGTGGATGATCTTGCCCGTATCGAAGACGGGCTCCCACGTCGCGCGCGCATTGACGCCCCAGCTCTCATCGGGCGTATTGGTGACGGGCGTTGAGGTTGAGCGGCTAATGCTCTCATTGTCGCCGAAGAACCCCGCAGCGAGGTTTAGGTTCTCCTTGGGCGAGTAAGCGGCCGAAATGCCGATTCGCCGCTCGGCACCAGCGTTGCCGAACGCATTGGTGAACATGCCCCGCTCTAGGAAGATGTTGTAATTGTCGCTGTTGTTGGATTCGAGCCCGAACGGCGCCTTGTGCTGGCCGAGCGTCAGTACGGTGTGCGGGATCTTGGTGTATTGCAAATAGGCGTCGGTCAGGTTCACCGCATTGCCGGCGAAGTCCACCTCCGCGCGATAGTTGAACCATTTGAAGGCCGTTCCCTCGAACCCAAGGCGTGCACGGCGAAAGCCGGTGCCATCATTGTAATCGTAGCCGCCCTTACGCTCGTTGAAGACGGCGGCATCCGCTTCGACAACGCCGCGCGGCTTGAAGGTGAAATTGCCGTTGGGATCGGAAATCGTCGGCGCCCAACCGAACTGCGCCGCCTTGGCAGCGCGGTTTTCGACCGTTTCGATCCGCCCTTGGTTGAGCTCGGCCTGCTGCTCGAGCTGGGCGTTGCGCGCCTCGAGCTGCTTCACCCGCGCCTCAAGCGCGTTCAACCGGTCGAGAACCGCATCGCCGGTCGGTTTCGGCGCAGCGTCGGCCGATGCTTCGGCCTGGTTGTCCTCAGGGACGAGCGTGTCGAGTTGTGTGTCGGCCGGTTCCGTCGATTGAGCAGCCGCGGCTTGCGCCGCCTGTTGGGCAAGAGCCGGTGAAGCGAGCGCGAGCACGGAGCCGCCCGCGAGAAGCAGGTAACGCATTGAGATGACCCCTTTGTCTGGTGCGTAAATTCGATCAGCGCTTCGCTGCTTCGTAGATCTGGTCGAACAGTCCGCCGTCGTTGAAGTGCAGCGACTGCGTCTTCGCCCATCCACCGAAGTTACGGTCGATGGTGAACAGTTGCATGCTGCGGAACTGGCCTTTGTACTTGGCGGCGACTTGCACGCTCCGCGGCCGGAAATAATTGCGAGCGATGATGTCCTGCGCCTCGGGCGTGTAGAGGAACTTCAGATATTCCTCCGCGGCTTTGCGCGTGCCTTTCTTGTCGACGTTCTTGTCGACGACCGCCACCGGTGGCTCGGCGAGAATCGAGAAGGACGGGTAGACGATTTCGAACTTACCCTTGCCGAGCTTGTTCGTGGCAAGCAACGCCTCGTTCTCCCAGGCGATCAGCACGTCGCCCTGCCCGCGCTCAACGAAGGTGGTCGTCGCTCCGCGAGCACCGGAATCCAGCACCGGCACGTTGCGGAACAGCTTGGCCAGGAACAGTTTCGCCTTTTGCGGCGAACCATATTTGCGCTGCGCGTAGCCCCAGGCCGCGAGATAGTTCCACCGCGCTCCGCCGCTGGTTTTCGGATTCGGCGTGATCACCGAAACGCCCGGGCGGATTAGGTCGTCCCAGTCCTCGATCTTCTTCGGATTGCCGTGCCGGACCAGCAGCACGATCGTCGAATAATAAGGCGTGCTGTTGTTGGGCAGGCGCTTTTGCCAATCCGATGCGATCAGCCCGCGCTGGGCGATCGCGTCTACATCATAGCCAAGTGCCAGCGTGACGACGTCCGCAGGCAGACCGTCGATGACCGCGCGAGCCTGCTTGCCCGATCCGCCATGGCTTTGGCGGATTGCGATCGGCTGCTTCGTCGCCGCCTGCCATCGCTTCGCGAAAGCCGCGTTGACCTGTTCGTAAAGCTCGCGCGTGGGATCGTATGAGACGTTGAGGAGTTGCGTCGGCGCGGCAAGCGCTGACGTTGGAAGCAGCGCCGCGCCGAGCGCGATCGCAAGCGTAATCTTGCGAAACATGGACATTGATCGACTCCCTCTTTCGAGGCGACGACTCCTATTCTCTAGCTGCGCACTAGGGAATACGCTCGCCTTTCGTTTCGGCCCAGTTTCGCTACGGTTCGGCGCTGAAGAGAAATAGCAGTTTTGAGACAATCTATGCGTCAAGAGGGGATGGGAGGCGGCGAATCAGTAGTTTTTGCTAATTTCCTGCTGTGAAAGAGTATTTCGTTCTAATTTCGAACAACAGATTGGTAGATCTATGCGTTCGGTGGAATCGCTGCAAAGCTAAGGGGCGGATTAGTGGCGTCTTGGCGTCACCTCGACAACATCTCGTGAAAATTCGAAGCCCGTCTGGATGGCAGGAACCGCGCCGCAGCCGACGCGGCAGGTATTAGATTCCACCCTCGACCGGTTCGTACCCCGCTTCGCGCAGCCGCGACGACAGCTCGTCGCCCGTGCGCCGCGCCAGCTCCCCATCTTCCGAGCGGATCACGAAATTCGCGCCGTACCGTCCCTCCCTGAAGAACGGGTAGCTACCGATCGCCACTCCGGGATTGGAGTCTTCCGTTTCCCGCAGCAGGTCGGCGACGTCGCTTTCCGCCGCCCTTGCGCCGACGGTTACCGAAACGACCGGCCGGCCGCCCTCGAGCTTGCCGGTCAGCGCTTCGAGCATGTTCGCCGCTATATTGGGCACCCCCGCTAGAATATAGACGTTGCCCATCTTCACGCCAGGAGCGCCCGAATGTGGGTTTGGGATGAGTTCGGCGCCTTCAGGCACCCGCGCCATCCTCAAACGCGCATCAGTGAGACCTCCGGGCCGGTCGCGGTAATAATCCTCGAGAATGCGGCGGGCGTCGGGATGGATGATCGTAGACACCCCGAACGCTGCGGCCATCGCGTCGACCGTGATGTCGTCGTGGGTCGGACCAATGCCGCCGGTGGTGAACAGATAATCGTGGCTCCGGCGCAGTGCATTTACCGTCTCGGCGATGCGACCGATATCGTCGGGCACGATCCTGACTTCGGCAAGACGGATCCCCTGTTCGTTGAGCCAGCTCGCGACCTGGGCGACATTCAGGTCTTGCGTCCGACCCGACAGAATTTCGTCACCGATGACCACCAGCGCGGCCGTCCAGCTGCGCTGGCCGCTCATTGCTGCAGAAGCGCTTGAAGACGCGCGAAGCGTTCGGGCGGAAGCAGCTCGGCCGGGTTGTAATAGGCTTCAAACCTCGGGACGCCCTCGGGCAGCGGCGCCCAGCTGGGCTTGTCGACGACATAAATCGCCGCATCGGGCCGAACGACCGACGGATCGTCGAGAGTGCCTACCCGAACGGCCGCGGCCTTCCGACCGAGCCGATAATGGCTCCAGACCGGTGTTCCGCACTTGGCGCAGCGAATGACAATCTGCGTCGCTCCGCTGCCGGTCTTGAACTCATGCTCGCTGAGCTCGCCCGACAGCAGCTCGAGCCTGTCCATTTCGATGAAGGCGTTGACCGCCGATCCTGTGCCGGTCTGCCGCTGGCAGAGCGTGCAGTGGCAGTTGTTGACGAGGATCGGCTCGTCGTTGAGTCGGTAGCGGACCGCGCCGCAACCGCAGCCGCCTTCGAAGGTCTTGCTGGCCATGGCTTCGGCCAATGCCTATCTATGGGGCATGACTCAATACATCACCGTCGCCCCAGACGATCGCGCCGAGGCGAAGAACGGAATCATCAAGCTGCACGGTCCTGAAGGCTTCGCTGGCATGAGCCGCGCAGGGCGGCTCGCCGCGGAGATCCTCGACGCCCTCGTTCCGCACGTCGTCCCTGGCGCTTCGACTCTAGAACTCGACGACATCGTCCACAAGATGACGCTCGATGCCGGCGCCCTCCCTGCGACGCTCGGCTATCGCGGCTATACCAAGAGCAGCTGCATCTCGATCAACCACGTCGTCTGCCACGGTATTCCGAGTGAGAAGACGCTGAAGGAAGGCGACATCGTCAACATCGACGTGACACCCATTGTCGATGGCTGGCACGGCGACACCAGCCGCATGTACCTGGTCGGCGACGTGCCGCTGAAGGCGCGCAAGCTCGTCGACGTCACCTACGAATGCCTGATGCTCGGCCTCGAGCAGGCGAAGCCCGGCAATCATCTCGGCGACGTCGCCAACGCGATACAGCGCCACGCCGAATCGAACCGCTACAGCGTCGTCCGCGACTTTTGCGGTCACGGCGTCGGCCGCGTGTTCCACGACAGTCCCGAGGTCGTCCACGCCGGCCGCCCCGGCACCGGTCCCGAGCTTAAGCCCGGCATGATCTTCACCGTCGAACCGATGATCAACATCGGCCGCGCGGACGTGAAGGTGCTCGAGGACGGCTGGACCGCAGTCACCCGCGATCGCTCGCTCTCTGCCCAGTTCGAACATTCGATCGGCATCACTGACACCGGCTGCGAGGTGTTTACCAAGAGCCCGGCTGGGCTGGACAGGCCTCCTTACGCCTGAATGCTGACCGCCGTTCGTCGGCCGGTCGAAAAGCTTCAGACTGGACTTGACGGCGGTCCCTATCCCCTTGATCAATCACCCGAATTCTTCGGGGGGATCAATGCTGGAAATTGCGAATTTGTCGCACACCTATGCGAACGGCACCGTCGCGCTTGACGATGTCACCCTCTCCATACCGCGCGGCATGTATGGGCTCCTTGGTCCCAACGGCGCGGGCAAGTCGACGCTCATGCGCACCGTTGCGACCCTGCAGCAGCCGACGGCGGGCACGATCAGGTTCGGCGACATTGATGTGCTCGGCGAGCCGGAACGGCTGCGCAAGACGCTCGGCTATCTGCCGCAGGACTTCGGCGTCTATCCCCGCGTTTCGGCCTACGCGATGCTCGACCAGCTCGCGGTGCTCAAGGGCATCACCAGCAGCAAGGATCGCAGGGCGGTAGTCGAGACCCTGCTCGAACAGACCAACCTCTGGGCGGTCCGCAACAAGTCCATTGCCGGCTTCTCGGGCGGCATGCGTCAACGGTTCGGCATAGCCCAAGCGCTGATCGGCAACCCCGAACTGATCATTGTCGATGAGCCCACAGCCGGGCTCGACCCCGAAGAGCGCAACCGCTTCCTCAATCTACTTGCCGCGATCGGCGATAATGTCGTGGTGATCCTATCGACTCACATCGTCGATGACGTAGCCGACCTTTGCCCGCGAATGGCCGTGCTCGCCAACGGCCGCGTGCAGCTAGAAGGAAAACCCGCCGACTTGATCGCCGCCACGCGGGGCAGGATCTGGCGGAAGACGATCAGCCGGACCGAGCTGGACGATTATCAATCGAAGAACGAGGTCATCTCGACGCGCCTCGTCGCCGGCAGCTCGGTGATCCACGTGCTCGCCGACAGCAAACCGGAGGGCTTCGAACCCGTCGAGGGCGGCCTCGAGGACGTCTACTTCTCGACGCTCTCCACCCTCCGCCGCGCGGCCTGACGGAGATGCCCGTACTCTTCGGCATCACCGGCTTCGAGATCCGGTATCAGCTCCGCAATCCCGTTTTCTGGGTGGCGGTCGCGATCTTCTTCCTGATGGGCTTTGGCATCACAGCCAGCGAAAATGTGAGCATCGGGACGCCAGGGGGCGTTCACGAAAACGCTCCCAATGCGATTGCTGTCGCGACGGCGGTTTTCTCGCTTTTCTATTTGTTCGTAATCACCGCGTTCGTCGCCAACGCGATCGTCCGCGACGATGCCAGCGGTTTCGCACCAATCGTGCGCGCGACCTCCGTCACCGCAAGGCAGATCATCATCGGGCGCTTCCTCGGCGGCCTGGTCATCGCCTGGCTCGGCTATCTCTCGCTTCCGATCGGCATGTGGGCAGGCTCGGTTATGCCCTGGGTCGATCCTGAGACCATCGGTCCGCAGCTCTTTTCTTATTACGCCTGGCCATTCCTGATCCTGGCGATCCCGAACATCTTCCTGCTTTGCGCGGTGCTGTTCGCGCTTGCGACTCTGCTACGTTCGATGATGGCCGCCTATGTCGGCGCGATCGTGCTCGTGATGGGCTATCTCATCACCAGCAACGTCGTCGGTCAGAAGATCGAATATCGCGAGATCGCCGCCAGATGGGAACCGCTGGGCACAGGCGCGTTGCAGGAAGCGACCCGCTACTGGACCCAGAGCGAACTCAACGCTCGGCTGGCGGATCTTGCGGGCGCGATGTTGTTCAACCGCGTCTTGGCGGTTGCGCTCGGCCTGCTCTTCCTCGGTTTCACCTTGTGGCGATTTTCCATGACCGAGCGGGCGCCGTCGCGCCGCAGGTTAAGGAGGCTTGCGAAGCGACAGGCGCGTGAAGCCACCGTCGCCGCGGCGCCGGCCGAACTCGGAGGCGATAGGATTGTTGCTCGCGATGCCAGTCCGTCGCGGCTCGTCCAGTTCATGGCGCGACTCCGGATCGAGGTACGGCAAGTGCTGACCAGTCCTGGGCTCATTGTCCTCGCACTGCTGGCAGTGGCTTTCACCGGATTGACCTTGTGGCTCGGCCGATCTGCGTATGGCACGTCGGACTATCCGACGATGGCAGCGACGATCTCCACAGTGCGTGTCGGCTCGGCCCTCTTTCTCTTGATGATCACCGTCTTCTACAGCGGTGAGCTGGTATGGCGCGAGCGCGACCGGAAGCTCAATGAAATCATCGATTCGACGCCCGTTTCCAGCTGGGTGATGACTGTCCCGAAGATGATCGCCATTTTCGTGGTGCTGCTGATCGTCAACCTCGCAGCGATGGCAACCGGTCTCTTCTACCAGCTGGTCGAAGGTGCGAACTTCCTCGGCATCCCGCAGTATTTCGGCTGGTTCATTCTCCCAGCGGCGATCAACGGTCTGCAGATCGCCATATTGTCAGTCTTCGTCCAAGTGCTCAGCCCCAACAAATATGTCGGCTGGGGAATAATCCTCGCCTGGTTCGTCGGGACGATTTTCCTCAACAACATGGGATATTCCAACCCCCTCTACAGCTACGGACAAGATCCCGACGTGCCGCTGAGCGACTTCGTCGGCGCCGGCAGCTTCTGGATCGGCAAGGCGATCTTGCAATTCTATTGGCTGTGCTTTGCCGTCGTTCTTGCGGTGATCGCCCATCTGCTGTGGCCGCGGGGAACCGATCTGTCCCTGCGCGTGCGCATGCGTCAGCTTGGGCACTATGCATCCGCCGCCTCGCTGGGAATTGCCGGTCTAGCCCTCGCCGCAATGGCCGCGAGCGGCGCTTACGCATACTATAATATCAAGGTCCTCAACCGCTACGTGACCAGCGACGAGGCGGAGAAGTACAGCGCAGATTTTGAGCGCAAGTACCTCAAATACGAAAAGCTTCCGCAGCCCTCGATCACGCGGGTCACGCTCAACGTCCAGCTCTTCCCGAAGCAGCGATTGCTGGAGGCCGAAGGCCGTTACGACCTGGTCAACAAGACTAACGCGCCGATCGGCGAGATCCATGTCCGGCAGGGTGAGCGCGATACGGAATATATGACCCTCGATGTCGCCGGCGCGCACCTCGCCAGCAATGACACGAAGTTCGCGTACCGCATTTATCGTTTCGACAAGCCCCTCGCGCCCGGCGCAACGACCGCGCTGACGTTCAAGTCACGGCTGTGGCGCCGCGGCTTTCGCGCCAGCGGTCCGGCGACCGACGTCATCGAGAACGGCACCTTCGCCAATAACTTCGATTTCGCGCCGGTGGTCGGCATGAACCGCCAGAATTTGCTCAGCGACCGCGCCAAGCGCCGGCGACAGGGCCTGCCCCCCGAACTTCGCCCGGCCAAGTTGGAGGACCTGTCCGCAACAGCGCGCAATTACATCGGCTCGGATTGGGTCACGTCCGACATCACGCTGGCGACCGACGCCGGCCAGGTTCCGATCGCGCCCGGCAGCCGCGTTTCCGATACGGCCGCGAACGGACGGCGCACCGCGCATTTCGTCAGCACTGCACCGATCCTGAATTTCTTCTCGATCCAGTCGGCCGACTATCGCGTCACCTCACAAGTGCACAACGGCATTCGACTGTCGGTCTATTACCATCAGGGCCACGAGTGGAACGTGCCGAAGATGCTCCGCGCCATGGGCGTCGCGCTCGATTATTACCGTGCGCACTTCGGTCCCTATCAGTTCAACTACGCCCGCATCATCGAATTCCCGGGCTATTCCAGCTTCGCGCAGGCGTTTGCCGGCACGATGCCGTATTCGGAATCGATCGGATTCAACGCGAACACCAACGATCCCGAGAAGATCGACTTCACGACTTATGTCGTCGCCCACGAAATGGCTCACCAATATTGGGCGCACCAGGTGATCGGCGCCGACATGCAGGGCGGAACGGTGACGAGCGAGACGCTCGCTCAATATTCCGCGCTGATGGTGATGAAGCACCTCTACGGACCCGACAAAATCCGCCGGTTCCTCAAGTACGAGCTCGATAACTACCTCCGCCGTCGGCAGGGCGAAGCTGTCGAGGAAGTGCCGCTCGAGCGTGTCGAGAACCAGCAGTACGTCCACTACAACAAGGGTTCGGTCGCCATGTACCTGCTGCAGGAGCGGCTCGGTGAGGACGCGGTCGACCAGGCGCTTGCCCGGTTCGACGCCAGGTTCCGCTTCAAGGGCCCGCCGTACGTGCGCTCGGTCGACCTCATCGACGAGTTCCGAAAAGAGGCCAAGACGCCCGAGCAGCAACAGCTCATCACTGACCTGTTCGAGAGGATCACGCTTTATGACCTGAAGGTGAAGGACGCCTCGACGAAGCGCGATGCGAAGGGCTGGACAACGACTCTGACGATCGGCGCCGACAAGTTCTATGCCAACGGCAAAGGCGCGGAGACGAAGGCGAATCTGTCTGAGCTAATCGAAATCGGTCTCTTCACGGCGCGTCCAGGCCTCGGTGCGTTCTCGGCCAAGGACGTGATCACGATGGAACGAAAGCCGCTCGCGAGCGGCGATCAGAAAATCGTGCTGCACAGTGCGAAGAAGCCGAGCTTCGCCGGCGTTGACCCGTACAATTTCTACATCGACCGCAACAGCGACGACAATGTGAAGGACGTGACCGGGAGCTGAGCTTACGCCTGAACCGGAACCGCAGGCCGGCGGCGCGTGAATAGATATCCGACCGTTAGTCCGAAGATGAAATTCGAGAGGCTCGTTTCGATCGCGTGGTAGAAGCGGATGTCGGGCGGCATATAGGGGTTGTCGGGGAGCAGCGGTGCCACGCCGCCGATCACCCCGTAGACGAGCGCCAGGACAAGAGGCCCGCCGCGCAGCCCGCTCTTAAGCAGCGGATAGACAGCCCCAATGAAGATCAACGATCGTGGGATCTGCACCGCCGCCACCAGATAAGCGGGCGGGATCGTCCGGGTCGCGTAAAAGTCTGCGATGTAGGGATAAACCAGGATTCCCGAGGTCCAGTAGAGTAGCTCGTACGCGATTACTACGGCCAGCAGCGTGAGCGGCGTGAACCCGCCGGCCTCGAGGACTGCGACGCCAGCGCTTTTCCAGCGGCCGGCAAACAGACCCGCCACCGGCGCCAGAATGACGAAAATGATCGCCGCCGGCACGGCCGCGGCCGCAACTTCGCGCGGCGGAAGCACCCCGAAGAACATCGCTTCGATGAGGTTATTGGCCGAGCCGACCACGAAGCCGAGCAGGAACAGCATCAAGATCAGCCGCCAACCGCGCGCCGATGATGCTCGCGCCACCACCCACAGCACCAGAAAATTGAGCAGAAGGTAGAGGCCGATCATCATTGCTGCTTCCCCCGCGCCCAACGCCGTTCAGCGCGTTAGTGTATTACTTGAGTAGCACAGGTGATTGGATGCCGAAAGGAAAACGTGACCGCTCAATTCACCGAACTTATTGACATCATTGTAAGTTGGTGAGAGCGTAGAGTTACGCTGCAAAGGACCGAATCCATTGGCCACGTTCCGCCACCCGATCGCGATTGAACCGGCCGACATCGATCACATGGGCCATGTGAACAATGCCGTGTACCTCGAATGGGTGCAGGAGGCGGTGATCGACTATTGGAGCAGCGTCGCCCCGCCAGGCGTGGTCGCCGAGCACCTCTGGGTCGCGCTCAAACATGAGATCACTTACCTCAGGCCCACTTTCCTCCAGGACACGGTAGTCGCCGAGGTCATCGCCGAGAAGGTTCAGGGCGCCCGCGCCTTCTTCCGCACCGTGCTGCGCCGCGGCGACGAAGTGCTCAGCGAGATTTCCAGCTGCTGGTGCTGCCTCGATGCGGTGACCCACCGACCTGCGCGGCTGGCGCGGGACATCGTTGGGCGGTTTTTGACACCTAGTGCGTAGCGCCGTCAGCGCGCGAGCAACCTTCAAGTGGTGCTGAGGGACTGTGCCCGCGAGTAGCAACGACCGCTTTCCAGCTTAAGATTAGCTAAGCCGCTGCTGCTTTCTCCGCCATATCCCACCGAGCCGTAAGTTCCCGCGCCGCCTCAACATCGGGCGGGAAGTCCACTTCGCCCCATTCCTCACCGTTGATGTCGAGCGTCCACACGTCGCTGCTCTGCGCGAGATGGTGGATCACGCGAAGGTACCAGATGGTCGTACCCTCGGGCGTGCGGAGCGCGTGCTCGATCGCCTCGCGGAAGCGCTCCGCCCCGCCGGAGCGGAAGGAGAGCAGGCCGATCGACTCGGCATTGACCGTCTCCAGGTCGAGGCGCTTGCCGATCGCCTTTAGACGCCCGTCCTCCTCCACGACCTTCATGTCGTCATCGTCGTACGAATCCTTGCGGTCGATGGTGACACAAATGCCGGAGCGGTCGTTGGCCACCACACGCTTCATCAGCGCGTTGGAAACGAGCGTGTCGCCGTTCCACACCAGGCAGTCACCCGAGAGCTCCTCGCGCGCCATGTAGAGAGAGCCGGTATTGTCCGCGACCTTGAAGAAGGGGTTGAAGATCGTCCGGACATTCGGCCCGCCGCTGCGCTTCGCGAGGGCCTCCTCGACGCGATCGTCGTGAAAGCCCGTGACAACCACCACCTCATGCACCCCGTTCGCCTCCAGCGTGTCGAGCTGGCGGTCAAGCAGGGGGCGGCCGTTGAAGTCGATCAGGCACTTGGGCCGCTCGTCGACAAGGTGCCCGAGGCGCGACCCCTGCCCTGCGGAAAGGATGATGGCTTTCATGGCTTGCGCGCCCCTGCCTTCCAAATGCGGCGGCGATTGGGCATTAGCCGCGCAATCGCCATGGGGAGAGCCGCGTGAAGAAGATCGAAGCGATCATCAAGCCTTTCAAGCTCGATGATGTGAAGGATGCGCTGCACGAAGTCGGCGTGTCCGGAATCACCGTCGCCGAAGTCAAAGGCTTCGGTCGGCAGAAAGGCCATACCGAGCTCTACCGCGGCGCCGAATATGTGATCGACTTCCTGCCGAAGGTGAAGATCGAGGTGGTGGTCGAGGATAACCTTGTCGACAATGTCGTCGAAGCGATCGAAAATGCCGCGCGAACCGGCCGCATCGGCGACGGCAAGATTTTCGTCTTCGATGTACTCCAGGCGATACGAATTCGCACCGGGGATCGCGGCAGCGACGCCATCTGACGGGCGTTTCCGGCTGACCGATTTCGGTTCCCGACGCACCTTCCCGCTTGACTGTTAGCCAGAGGGTGAAAAACTCACCCGAAACGTGTCATAATGTTCCTGACGTAGTGCCGAAGGACGTAATGAGTACAAACCCATCTTCTGCGGGCATTTCCGATCCTCGGCTTGCGTCCATGTCGCCGGAGGAATTGCGCTCGGCGATGCGCACCCTCGGCTATCGCACGCAGAACGATCTCGCGCAGGCGATCGGCGTGTCGCGCTCGGCGGTCAGCCTGTGGCTCGAGGGCAAGGTCGGTGTGCCCCGCCCCGTCGCAATGCTCCTGCGCATGCTCGTGCACGCGCAGCGGCGAATTTACTGAGGCTTCGCTCGAAGCCACCGAGCGCAGGTGAGCGATTGCGCAGCAATTACGAGCCAGCGCTTGGTGATGGTTAGGGCCGGCGACGGGTCGCTGCTTGTTCGGTTGGTTTGGATGGAACAAGCCACCCAAACGCGAGCCCGATCGACGTCACGGGATTCACTTGCGTGACGGCCCCTTCGCTACTGAGGCTGAGCCGGCGCAGCTTGCTGAGCCGGAGCCCGGCCGGTCTGTGCGCGCTGATCTCGCACCTGCTGCCGCTCGGCGGCGGTCACCGTGCCATCATGATTTAGATCCTGCGCGTCGAAGCGGGCGAGCGCCTGCGTCTCGAACTGCTGTAGCGTAATCGATTGCGAGTCGCCGAAAGCCTGCGCGATCATGCGCTGGATCCGCCCGCCGCCACGCGGGCTGGAGAATTGCGCCACGCCCTGGTCGGCCTCGGCGCGCGTCAGCACGCCGTCGTGGTTGGCGTCGAGCCGTTGGAACATCATGTCCGCCATCTGCTGCGCCTGCTGGCGGGTGAAGTCGCGCTGCATGGAACCGCCGCCTTCCGGAGCCTGCGCCAGAGCGGGCGCTGAAACGACGCTCGCACCCAACGCGGCCAAGAGGAGAAGCTTCTTCATTGAATCAAAATCCTTCGATTGTCTCGCAGGCTGCGGACTCCCATCCCTGTCGCGCGTGAATTGCTCAGCGCCGGTGAACCGGTGATTTATCGGGAATCTTTCGAAGAGGTCATTTGCCCCCTAAGCGCTCGGCGGCAGTGAGAATCCCATCGTGGTTGACGTCCATCTCGTCGAAATGCTCGAGCATTGCTTCCTCGAACTGCTGCCTGCGCACGCCGTCCACGCCGGCGAACCTGTGCTTGAGAAAGCGCAGCGTATGCCCGCCCAGGCCGTGCGCCGGATCGCGACCGCTAGCTGCCCGCTGAAGCATCAGCTTGCGCCCCAGCCGCTCGGCTTCGTCGCGAGTGACGATACCGTCGTGGTTGAGATCGAACCTGTCGAACAGCTGGTCGGCGCGTTCCAGAGCCCGGCTCCGGGTGAGGTTCGGTTGTGGCGGTGAGTTGTCTGCCGGTTGTGTGAACGCCGGAGCGGCGGTTGCAGCGGCTAGGAACGCAATGGCGCTGAGGAGTCTCTTCATCGTGCATCCGTGCACGAGCCGGCGTGAACCGACACTTTAGGCGGAGTTACAATCGTGTAACGGGTGGCCTTGCTTCCGGGACGCACTCCCGCAATGACGCGCTCATGCTCGAGCTCGACGACCAGCAACAGGCGGCGCGCGACTGGTTCGAGTCGCTGCGTGACCGCATTTGCTCAGCTTTCGAGCAAATCGAGCGCGAGGCCGGATCCGATGCAGCGTTCGTCTACTCGCCCTGGGACCGCACCGATGTGAGCGGAGAAGCGGGCGGCGGCGGCATACGTGGGCAGATGATCGGCAAGGTCTTCGACAAAGTCGGGGTCAACGTCTCGACCGTCGGCGGCCAATTCAGCCCCGAGTTTGCCAAGAGCATCCCCGGCGCCGAAGAGGACCCGCGCTTCTTCGCAACGGGGATCAGCCTCGTCGCGCACATGACGAACCCGCATGTGCCCGCGGTGCACATGAACATGCGTTTTCTGACCACGACCAGGCGTTGGTTCGGCGGCGGCGCCGACCTCAACCCAGCCATTCCTTATGAGGAAGACACCGAGGCCTTTCACGCGCGGCTGCGCGCCGCCTGCGCAGCTCACGATCCGACCTTCTATCCGCGTTTCTCCAAGTGGGCGGACGAATATTTCTGGCTTCCCCACCGCGGAATCGCGCGTGGTGTCGGAGGTATCTTCTACGACCATCTCGAAGGCCATTTCGACGCGCATTTCGCCTTCACGAAAGACGTCGGCGAAGCTTTCCTCAACATCTTCCCCCAGATTGTGCGCAAGCGGTTGGAGACGCCCTACGGCGATGAGGACATTGAGCGGCTGCTCACCTTCCGCGGCCGCTACGTCGAGTTCAACCTGCTCTATGATCGCGGCACACTCTTCGGTCTCAAGACCGGCGGCAACATCGACGCGATCCTGATGAGCCTGCCGCCCTTGGCGAAATGGAAATGAGCTACGAGCCAGTCCCGGACAACGAGCTAGCCACTGTCGTGACCTATCTCGAAATGCGCTCTCCGCCAGAGCAAGCGGTCCCGCCCTCACCCCTTACGCTCAAGCGGGTCGAGGTGCCCCAGCCCGAGCATTACCGCGAGCTTTTCCGCCTGATCGGCGGACCGTGGCTGTGGTTCTCGCGCCTGATACTCGACGACGCGCATCTCGCCGCGATCATTCAACACCCCAGGGTGGAGCTCTACGCCGTCCGCGACGAAGCAGGCCGGGAAGTCGGCATGCTCGAACTCGACTTTCGCGAGGACCGCGAATGTGAGCTCTCGTTCATCGGCCTCGTTCCTGAGCTATCCGGCAAGGGTTACGGCCGCTGGTTTCTCGCCGAGGCCGTGCGCCGCGCCTGGCGCGAAGGCGTCGACCGGGTCCACGTCCACACCTGCTCCCTGGATCACCCAGCGGCACTCTCAGCCTACCGCCGTGCCGGCTTCACGCCGTACAAGCGGGCGATCGAACGTTTCCCCGATCCGCGGCTGCTCGGAGTGCTGCCGAGCGATTGCGCGCCTCAGATCCCGCTGCTGGGCACGCTCGGCTGAGCTTCACTGCGCCCGGCGAGCTGGACGTATATCCGCGCCAGCATGACTGCGGTAACGACGGTGAAAGCGGCCTGGATGACTCCGGCAATGAGTCCCAGGACCAAGGCTGAAAGGCTCCCCGGATTCGGCTTGCCCAGCAGAAGCACGATCAGGCTCCCAAGTCCGACTTGCGTGGCGATCACCACGATTCCCAAGCCAACGAATATGGTCACGACAAAGCCGAGCAGGCGGAGATAGTGGCCGCGTGCCAATTGCCAGCTCCGTGAGATCAGCCGGATCGGATTTCCGGTCTCAACGGCGGCGATCGGGAAGACCAGCTGGAAAATCGCGAAGATCAGTGCGGTCAAGGCGACGAGCACCGCCACGATGGCCGTTGGCGGCTGTCCGGCGCTCTTGAGGGTCGCTAGACCTGCAGCGCCGAGAATGACGGCGAGCACCATCGTGACGATTACGAGGCCAATGATCACGATCACGAAAACCGCCATCACGGGCAACAGCCGCACGAACCCCTCGCCGATGGCCTCTTTGACCATCACCGCGGCGCCGATCGCCATCCGGTTGAGCGCGATTTGCGCAACGATGCCCAGTAGGACCACGGCGACGTAGAGCAACTTCGACAGATAGCTGGCCTCCGGTCCGACCGGGGCACCTGCAACAGCGAGGACTACTTGCGGAAGTACGATCAGCGCGAGAGCCACCGCGGCCAAAAGGCCGCCGTCGCGCGCAAGGATTGCCTTCGTTTCCTCCCAGGCCGTCGAGATCGACAAAGGACGCATCTATTCCTCCCGTTGTTCGCGCGCGTTATGCTGGGGGCCGCGCCACTGCGCAACGCTTGCTCTCTTGAAGGGCCTTCGCCATCTCCCGCACCGTGAGGGAACTCCCGGCAGACATCGAATGGCTGACCAGCGATTCACCCGTGCCTTATGAGGAGGCGCTCGCCTTCATGGAGCAGCGGGTGGCCGCGATCCGCAACGGCACGGCGCCCGAGTGCGTCTGGCTGCTCGAACATCCGCCCCTGTTCACCGCGGGAACGAGCGCCGATCCAGCCGAGCTGTTTAATCCCCTGGGTTTCCCCGTTTACGAGGCGGGCCGCGGCGGACGCTACACCTATCACGGCCCGGGCCAGCGCGTCGGCTATGTGATGTTGGACCTCGAAAAGCACTGCAAAGACATCCGCCGCTTTGTCCACGCACTCGAGGGCTGGATGATCGACACGCTCGGCGTCCTTGGGATTTCAGCACACCGTGCCGACAGCCGGATCGGAATCTGGGTCGGCGAAGGCGCGGATGAAAAGAAGATCGGCGCGCTGGGCGTTCGCGTGAAGCGGTGGGTGACGCTCCACGGCTTTTCGCTCAACGTCGCACCCGACCTGTCGCATTTCGGCGGGATCGTCCCGTGCGGGATCGCGGAATTTGGGGTCACAAGCATCGATAAGCTTGGGAAACAAATCCCCATGATGCGGGTTGATGCGGCCTTGAAGTGCAGTTTCGCGTCGTTTCTCAAGGCCTTGGAACGGGAGTGCAAAGAGTCTTGATGGAACCTTGTGCTTCAGACTATTGTCCGCCGCGATTTGCGGGACGGGAAACCGTTGCAGATCGCAAATAAATAGGGAGTCTTGAATGCGTGCTCTTATCCTGGTCGCTGGTGCGGCCCTGGCGGTTGCGGCTTGCAGCAGCAACGAATCCGCCAACAACACGATGAACGTCGATGAGAATCTCACGACGACCGACATGAATGCGACGACGACGGACATGAACGCGACGGACATGAATGCCATGAACGCCACGGACATGAACGCGACGACGACGACGACGACCAACGAGACGACGACCACCACGACCAACAACGCGATGTAATCGTCTTGGCGCCTCCCTCAGGGAGGCGTTGGCTTTTGAAGAGGCTGCCGGTACTTGCCGGCAGCCTCTTTTTTTGCTCGACGCGTGGAGCCTTGAATATGCGTGCATTCATTCTCGTGGCCGGTGCGGTCCTGTCCCTTGCCGCGTGCGGGCGCAGCAACGAGGCTGGGCAGGTACAGAACGCCGACCAGAGCCTGAGCGCCGGAAGCATCGTGTCGAATGACGTGACGGCGATCGATGCCGCGACTGGAGACGCCGCAAACATGGCTGCGGACGTCGACCTCAATTACGGCAATCTGCTGGAGAATGGCGGCTCGACCACTTTAAAGGCCCCGGCGAATGCGAGCGTACCGGGAACCTCGAGGCAGACAAAGCCCGCAACGGAGAATGTGACGAGCGCGGCTGAGACGAACGCCGAATAGCTTAGGGCAAGCCCAGGACTTTGTGCGCCTGCAACGACAGGCGCCACCTCGGCCGCTCCATTACCAGGCTGATCGCTTTCTGGAGGGTTTCCTCGCGCTTCTCGCAGTCCATCGGCTGCACGAGGAAATGATCGAAGCGCCAGAGTTCGAGCTCCGCCGGATCGATGCCCTCCTGCGGCCACACCAGTTTGAGCTCGTTTCCCTGCCGCTGGACCACGTCCGTGCCCGCTTTCGGACTCACGCAGATCCAGTCGAGGCCGGAAACCGAGGGCAGCGTACCGTTGGTTTCGACCGCCACCCGGAAGCCGCGCCCATGCAACGCGTCGACCAGCGCTTCATCAAGCTGGAGCATGGGCTCGCCGCCGGTGATCACGACCAACCGATGATCGACCCCGCTGTCCCACAGCGTCTCCACATGCGCCGCCAGCTCCTCTGCCGAAGCGAACTTGCCCCCGCCCTCCCCGTCGGTGCCGACGAAATCGGTGTCGCAGAAACGGCACTCGGCCGTCCCCCGGTCCTGTTCGCGACCCGACCACAGGTTGCACCCGGCGAAGCGCAGGAACACCGCACGGCTCCCCGATTGCACGCCCTCGCCCTGGAGCGTCAGGAAGCATTCCTTGACCGCGTACACCTTCCCCCCTCTCCCTTGGATGGGAGAGGGTCCAGGAAAGGGGGAGTGAAGGTTCATGCCCCTCTCCCTCCGCCGCTTCGCGGCTCCTCCCCCGCGCCTGAAGGGACGAGGGCGGCGTAAGCTGTTGGATCTGCAATCCCCGCTTCCGCGAAGCCTTTCGCCCGCAGGCGGCAAGCATCGCACTCGCCGCAATGGCGGCCGTCGGGCAGCGGATCGTAGCAGCTGTGGCTGAGCGCGGCGTCGAGCACTAGCCGCTGCGCCTCGCGCGCAATGTCGGCCTTGGTCATGTGCTGGAGCGGTGCGTGGATCGTGAACGGTTTCCCCTCAACACCGGCCTTGGTCGCCAGATTGGCGAGCTTCTCAAATTCGGCAATGAACCGTGGCCGACAATCGGGATAGCCCGAATAATCGAGCGCGTTGACGCCGATGAAGAGGTCGCGCGCTCCGCTCGCTTCCGCAAGGCCGAGTGCGAGGCTCAGGAAGATGGTGTTGCGCGCCGGCACGTAGGTGACGGGAATGCCCTCGCCTATGCCGCTCTTCGGCACGGCAATGTCGCTCGTTAGCGCTGAACCGCCGAATGCGCGCAGGTCGAGCGGAAGAATGATATGCCGCTCCGCAAGCTCGCCAGCAATTGCGCGCGCTGCCTCGAGCTCGACGCGGTGGCGCTGGTTGTAATCGATCGTCAGCGCGACGACGGAAAACCCCTGCTCGCGCGCAATTCCGGCGCAGACCATCGAATCGAGCCCGCCGGAGAGAAGAACCACTGCCTTTTTCACGGCGCGCCACTTAGGCGGTCAGCACCAACAAAAGAAGGGCCGCCGGTCCGAAGACGGGCGGCCCAGGTATCGGGCATACCTGCCCGATTGGGAGGAAAGCGTGCCAAAATCCGGCACAGATCTCTCTTAGCGTGCGATGGTTAAACGAGGCCTTAATGGCGTGTGACAGAAGCGCTTTTCGAGCAATCGTCGATCCGTCGCGCCTGCAGAACATAGTTGAATGGGAGGCCGTCGGAGATGCCCTGAGTCGCGATTCTCAGCGACCGCGGCGTCAGCACGGTGATCTCACTACGCCCGAACCCCGCCCCGCCGCAGCTATATTCGATCTGCGCCGAGCTTCCCGCATCTTTGATCACCCTTGCACTACAGCCCGACGAGCGATGCTCGAACCTCGCGAGCGCGGCGATGTCTACCACGCACTGGCGAACAGGCGTCCGAGTTCCCGGACCCCCGCTGATCTCCCATAGCCCCGGCTGCGCCTGAGCAAGCGCAGACGGGCGCCCAGCGGCCATCAGCGAAAGCGCCGCGGCAATTCCGCCAGCGGTCAGGAGCAGTGTTTCGATACGAGCCATAAAAGTCCGTTTAGCCCAAGCGCCTTAACAGCGGTTTATGGCAGATTTCGGGCTATTTCGCTCGGCTCAATCGCAAAGCTGGACGAACAAAAGGCGCAATCAACCCGGATCACTCCGTCGTCGCCCACCATCGCCTCGCGCTCCTCGGCTGGGAACCGCGCGATCACCGAGCGCACATAGTCTGGGTCACAGCGGCATCCGCGGCTGAGCTTGATCGGTGTCAGCGTGCGTAGCTCATCCTCTTCGTGGAACAGCCGCCAAAGCAGGTCGTCGAGCGGCAGTCCCGTGTCGGTCAGCTCCTCCCTCTTCACCGAACCGCCGAGGATCGCGACATGCGGCCAGTCGGGATGATCGAGCCGCGTGTGCAGCCGCTCGCGGCCCTCCTCTCCCTCGGGGAGATGCTGAAGCAGCAGACCGCCCGCAAACCAATGCCCCTCGCGCTTGTCGGCAGCGAGGCGCACCAGACTCGGAATCTGCTCCGACTGGGCGAAATAGCTTTGCGCCGCCTCGGCAAGATTCTTGCCTTCCAGCGGAACGATACCCTGATAGCGCTCCTTGGCGATCGGCTGATCGAAGGTGATCGCGAGATAGCCCTTGCCGAACAGCTCCTTCAGCGTCGGCTCTTTCGGTGCGTCGGCGACGCGTTCGAGATCATGGCGGACATAGCCGCGCAGCTCGCCGCCCAGATAATCGCAGACGAGCAGGTCGACCATCCCGCCCTCGGTCTGCGCCTGGAGTGTCAGCTGTCCCTCTGGCTCTTTCAGCAGCGAACCCAGGAGCGCGGTCAGCGTGAGCGCCTCGGCCAGCAGTCTCTCGATCAACGGCGGGTATCCGTGGTTGGCGAGGATGGAATCGATCACGGGCCCCAGGCGCGCGATTCGTCCCCGCGCATTGCGCGAAGGGATTGCGACGCCAAGAGCGACGTCGGAATTCAGCTCGATTATCGGCATGACACCTAGATAAGTGCCACGGCGCGGCTTCTCAACTGCGCTTAAGCCGCTTCCGCCGCCGCGTCATATTCCGCTGCCGCGGCCGACAAAGTCTCGACGAACTCGCGGATATGCTCTTCTTCGATCGTCAACGGCGGAAGCACGCGCATCACATTGTCGCCCGCGGCCACAGTCAGCAGCCCTTTGGTGCGCAGGTAAGTCACGAATGCGCGGCTGTCGGTCTTCATCCTGACGCCGATCATCAGTCCGACGCCGCGCACGCTGTCGAACAGATGATCGTGGTTGGGGATCATCTGTTCCAGCGCCGAACGCAGCCGTTCTCCTTTCTGCCGCACTTGAGCCAGGAACTCCTCGTCGGCGACCACGTCGAACACCGCCTGCCCTGCAGCCATCGCCAGCGGGTTGCCGCCGTATGTCGATCCATGCGTGCCGATGACCATTCCGCTCGCGGCTTTTTCGCTGGCGAGGCAGGCGCCCATCGGGAAGCCGCCGCCGATGCCCTTGGCCGACGCCATAATGTCCGGAACGACATTGTAATGCTGGTAAGCGTAGAGCTGCCCGGTGCGCGCGACGCCGCACTGCACCTCGTCGAAGATCAGTATGAGGTCATGCTCGTCGCACGCGGCGCGAAGTCCTGACAGGAATTCGTGGGTGCCTGGGCGGATGCCGCCCTCGCCCTGGATCGGCTCGACGAGGAAGCCGGCAGTGTTCTCGTCGATGGCCGCGAGCGCTCCATCCAGATCGTTGAACTCGCGTACCTTGAAACCGGGCAGAAGCGGCGCGAAACCGTCGATCATCTTCGCCTGATCGGTCGCGCTGATCGTCGCCATCGTCCGCCCATGGAAGGCATTCGAAAAGCTGATCAGGTCGTGCTTGTGCGCATTGCCCTTGGCGTAATGGTAGCGGCGAGCGGTCTTGATCGAGCATTCCACGGCCTCCACGCCGGAATTGGTGAAGAACACCGTATCGGCGAAGGTCAGGTCGCAAAGTCGCTTCGCGAATGCCTCCCCCTGCGGAGACCCGTAGAGGTTCGACACGTGCATCAATGTCGCCGCCTGCTCCTGGATCGCTTTGGTCAGGTGTGGGTGGCCATGCCCAAGGATATTCACCGCGATTCCTGCGGCGAAATCGAGATATCGCTCGCCCTGCTCGCCGAAGAGATACACTCCCTCGCCGCGAACCGGGCGAACCGGCGAACGCGGATAGACGGGCATAAGCGGCGTTGTGGCCATGAAGAAGCGGCTCCCTTTTAGAACGACGGTGATGTGGGTGGCTCGGCTATAGACAGCCGCCTCAAAAAGGGCAAAGTCGAGCGGCCGACCAAAGAAAAAGGCGCCCCGAGTTTCCCCGAAGCGCCTTTCTTACGCGGCACTAACGCCACTTAATCGCGGTCGCGATCCCAGCGATCGTCACGGTCGCCATAGCCGCGGCGGCCATAGCCATTGGCTAACGAATATTGGACGCGCTGTTCGAGACGCGCGATCCGGTTCTGGATATCGTTCGCCTCGTATGGATTGAGGCCGCCGCGGGCCGCGCGGTGCAGCCGCTCTTCGATGCGATCGGCCTCGTGGCGCAGCCGGTCCGCCGAGCGGTCGCGGATGCGATCGCGACGGTCGAGCCGGTTGATTTGCCACTCAATGCGGTCGACGCGCGCCTGGAGCGCACGAACCTGGCCATAACCACCGGCGTAGCCATTGCCGTAGACATAGGGCGCGGGCTGCGGCTGCGAGTAATATTGGGCGGCGGCCGGACTGGCGACGACGAGAGCCGCACCTGCGGCGGCGAGAGAAATCATCAGTTTACGCATCACGGCTCTCCTTTTGAGCACTGGTTGATGCGTGAGTTGTGCGCCCGGGGACTTGATGCAGGTCTGAACGCGACCGTTATGAGCCGTTCAAGGTTGTTAACGGCACATGTCATTGAAATGGCTAGTTCTTAATCTTCCAACCCGTCCGAAGTAGCGAATAGCAAAGCGCCCAGAGCGCCACGTTCAGCAAGAAAAGACCCGCCGCGCCAACCCACAACGGCGAATCGCTCGCGCCGAGGAAGCCCGCACGAAAGCCCGAGATCACATAGAAGAATGGATTGGCGTGGCTCACCTTCTGAAAAGCCGGAGCGAGCTGGTGCACTGAATAGAAAGTGCCGCTCAGCAGCGACAAGGGCGTAACAACGAAATTGGTCACTGCCGCAGCATGATCGAACTTGTCGGCCCAAAGCGAGGTCAGCAGGCCCAAAAACGACAACAACAACGAGCCCATCAGCCCGAACCAGAGAACGAGCTCAGGCCGGCGAATGTCGACCGAGACCCCGGGCCACAGCAGCATTACCAGCCACACCGCGAAGCCGACCAGGAACGCGCGGGTCACGGCGGCGCCGATCAGGCCGGCCATCAACTCCCCGGTCGACAGTGGCGGCATCAGATAGTCGACGATATTGCCTTGGATCTTGCCGACGAGCAGCGAGAAGCTCGCATTGGCGAAGGCGTTCTGGATCATCGCCATTACGATGAGGCCCGGAGCGATGAAATTGGCGAAGGGCACGCCCAGCACCGTTCGCCCGCCCCGGCCCAAAGCGACGGTGAAAATCGCGAGATACAAGAGCGTGGTAATGGCCGGCGCCCAGACAGTCTGCATCTGGACCTTGAAGAACCGCCTCACCTCCTTGATATAAAGGGTCTTGAGGCCTCCCCAATTGACGCCCTTCAGCACCGGATCGCCGGGCGCG
>Ga0207674_10001033_pt1 | contig 36285 bp, 31 predicted proteins | sample KBSCornC72_FD_184303 | JGI IMG/M metagenome (GOLD analysis project Ga0207674, IMG submission 184303) | Corn rhizosphere microbial communities from Kellogg Biological Station, Michigan, USA - KBS Corn C7-2 (SPAdes) (version 2) | ecosystem: Host-associated > Plants > Roots > Rhizosphere > Soil ... | reverse complement strand
TGGTCAGCTTATGCGCCACGCCGTAGCATTCGCGCTCATGCGCGACCCCCGGCTCGAGCGATACGCGGAGATCCTCGTCGACACCTGTGTCGGCGTGCAGCCCGGTTGGCAGGTGATCGTCTGGGCCGGGCCTCAGGGGCGGCCGATCATCGACGAGGTGACCCGTCTGATCGGGAAGCGCGGTGCATACGCGCTCGTTCGATCCGGCCTCGCGGGAAACCTCGGGTGGGTGCTCGAAGCGCCCGAGGAGCTGCTCGAGACGTTGGCGCCGATCGACCTGTACGCGTTCGAGCACGCGGACGGCCTGATCGCGATCGACGCGCCGGACAACACGCGCGAGATCGCCGGAGTCCCGCCGGAACGGCTGGCCAAGCTGCAGGCCTCCGCACGGCCGGCCCTCGAGCGGGTCTACACGCAGGATCTGAAGTGGGTCGGCTGCAACTACCCGTGCCCCGCGCTCGCGCAGGACGCGGGCATGTCGCTTGGCGACTACACGGATTTCCTGTACGGCGCGTGCCTGCTCGACTGGGACGCCGAGCGGGAGCGCATGAGCCACTACGCGGAGCGCTTCGACGCCGCGAGCGAGGTGCGGATCGTCGGCGCGGAGACGGACATCACGCTCAGCCTCGAGGGCCGGTCCGGCATCGTCGACGCGGGCGGGGCGAACATGCCCGGCGGCGAGTTCTACTACTCACCGGTCGAAGACTCGGCGGAAGGGACGATCTCGTTCCTCGAGTTTCCGGCCCCCTTTCTCGGCCGCGACGTGCAGGGCATTCGGCTCCGGTTCGAGGGCGGGAAGGTCGTGGACGCTGCTGCCGACTCCGAGGAGGCGTTCTTCCTCGAGGTGCTCGACCAGGACGAGGGCTCCCGCAGGCTCGGCGAGCTCGGCATCGGCTGCAACCCGGGGATCACGCAGTTCATGAAGAACACGCTGTTCGACGAGAAGATCGACGGGACGGTCCACCTCGCGCTCGGCAACGGCATCCCCGAGGCGGGCGGCACGAACCAGAGCGAGCTCCACTGGGACATCGTCAAGGACCTGCGCCCGGGTGGGCAGATCCTGCTCGACGGCGAGGTCGTCCAGCAAGACGGCGTGTGGCAGATCTAGCCAGGCGCTGAACCCCACGGTCTGATCAGGCGGCCTCGTCGAGCACCACCTCGGCCTCAGCGGGTACCTCGGCCGGCTGCTGCGCCGGCTTCATCAGCGTGAGCACGATCGCCGCGCCTGCGACCAGGAGACCCGTCAGCACGTAGAGCGCGGTCTGGAACCCGTGGTCGAGAGCCGGGGCGCTGGAGGCCGTGACCGCGGCGTGCGTGTCCGCGTAGCTCCGCGAAGCGGTCGCGGCGATCGCGCTGACCGCCGCGATCCCGAGTGCGCCGCCGATCTGGCGGCTCGTGTTGATCAGGCCCGATGCGACTCCGGCATCGGAGCGCTCGACTCCTGCGAGGCCGCCGATCGTGATCGGCACGAACGACAGCCCCATGCCGGCTCCGCCGAGGACGAACGCCGGGAAGAGATCCCAGAAGTAGTGCCCGTCGAGCGGCAGGCGCGTGAGCCAGGCGACCGACGCAGCCGATGCGAGCAGGCCGACCGTGAGCGTGGGGCGGACGCCGACCCGGCCGACGACCGCCTGCGCGACGTTCGAGATGACGACCACCGTCAGCGCGAAGGCGATGAACGCGAGGCCGCTCTGGACGGGCGAGTAGCGAAGGACGTCCTGGAGGTAGAGCGAGAGCACGAAGAACTCCGAGAACGCGACGGCGCCGACGATCGCCATCGCGGCGTTCGCGCCGGTCAGCGTGCGCATCCGGAAGATGCGCAGCGGCAGGAGCGGAGACTTCGAGCGGAGCTCGATCGCGACGAACGCAACGATCAGGGCCGCAGCGCCGCCGAAGAGCGCGAGCGTCGTCGGCGCGCCCCAGCCGTCGCTGGCGGCGCGGGTCGTCGCATAGACGAGCAGCATCAATCCCGCGGTCACCGACGCCGCGCCGGGCACGTCGAAGTGCCGATGGACGAGGTCGGCGCGGCTCTCGGCGAGCAGGAGCGGCGTGAGCGCGATCGCAGCGAGCCCGACCGGCACGTTGATGAAGAAGATCCACGACCAGCTCAAATACGAGGTGAGCAGCCCGCCGAGGAGCACGCCCGCGGCGGCGCCGCTGCCCGATGCGGCTGCGTAGATGCCGAGGGCGAGGTTGCGCTCACGGCCCTCGGCGAAGGTCGTCATCAGCAGCGAGAGCGCGGCGGGAACGAGCAGCGCCCCGCCGAGGCCCTGCAGCGCGCGGAAGCCGATGAGCGAGGCTTCCGACCAGGCGAGCCCGCAGAGCAGCGAGCTGGCCGAGAAGAGCGCGAGGCCGGCCATGAACAGGCGCCGGCGGCCCAGAAGGTCTGCCAAACGGCCGCCGAGAAGGAGCGTCCCGCCGAACAGGATCGCGTACGCGGAGATGACCCACTGCAGGTTCGTGGAGGAGAAGTCGAGGTCGGACTTGATCGAAGGAAGCGCGACGTTCACGATCGCGACGTCGAGGATGACCATGAACTGCGCGGTGACGATCAGCGCCAGGGCGACCCAGCGCGAATCTCGTTTTGTGGATCGTGTCACTAATTGGCCTCCCAAATCATTGAGTACCACAACGTTATAGCACAGCAACGATTGGACGCGCTACTCTATTGGCGATGACAACGACTCCGGAGACCGCCAAGCCGCGCTTCGCGCCTCAGATGCCCAGTGAGCTCTTGGCGTCTTCGACGTTTCTTCTGAAGCGGCTCGGGTTCGCGGCCAAGGACCAGGCGCTGGCCTCGTACGAAGAGACCGGGCTCCACCCGTACCACTACGCGATCATGCTCGTGCTCGACGAGGGCTCGGCGGACACGCAGGGCTCGATCGCGGACGCGCTCGGCTACGACCGCGGGCAGCTCGTGGGGCTCCTCGACGAGCTCCAGGACCAGGGCCTCGTGGAGCGCCAGCGCGATCCCAACGACCGCCGCCGCCATCTCGTGCGGATGACTCCTGAGGGCACGAAGGCGCTGCGGCGCCTACGCGCGCTCGCGCAGCGAAACGAGGACGAGTTCCTCGACCCGCTGAGCGAGGAGGAGCGCGCGCAGCTGCACGAGTTGCTCATGCGCCTCGCCGAGAAGCACGAGCCGCGCTGCGTTCCGTTCGCCCGGCCGGGCGACGCGCCGAACTAGCCGGGCTTGCCGGCCATCGCCCAGACGGCGACGACGTAGGCCGCGAGCAGGAGCAGCGACAGCACGAGCACCGCCTTGAGCAGTCCCGCGCCCTTGCCGGCCTGGAGGCGGCGCACGCCGATCCCGCCGAGGATGAGCGTGATGACGAGGATGAGGCCGCCGGCGTCCGCGATGATGAAGCCGATGCCGAGCCAGTCGGGCTGCAGGCTGCTCTTGACGTGGTTCCAGCCCTCCCGGGAGTAGATCCACTCCGCCCCGAGGCGCATGATCACCCAGCCCGGGAACGACACGAGCATCAGCGCCCAGAAGCCGAGGCGAAGCATCTTCGCGTCGCCTCTCGCGAAGGCGAGCGCGCTCGCTCCGGTGACGAGCCCGGCGACGAGGATCATCGCCCCGATGACGTGCACGAAGAGCGGGAAGTTCCAGTCGTCGGGGCGGACTGCCGCGAGGACGCTCATGCGCCCGGCTTCCAGATCATGTCGATGATGATCAGCAGCAGGACCAGGGTGGTCAAGGCGTGGAAGAGGACGCCCCGAGAGGTGCGGTTGAGCGCGAGCAACTCGGCGCTCGGCCCCGTCTGTCCAGCCGCCTTGAGCTCCAGTGCCTTCTTCGGGCCTGCCGCATACGCCTCACCGACCTGCCGACCCAGTGCCGCTCCGATGAGCCAGAGGACGAGCGCCGCGATGATCCAGCCGTCCCAGATCGCATAGCCGTCCAACGCGAAGGCCAGATACACGCCCAGGAGGATCGTGCCGCCCATGCCGATCCCGATCGCCGCGTTGCCGACTCTCGCGACCGGCCCGAGACGCAGCGTGTCGTCAGGAGTGTCGATCCGACGAACCGCGACGACCAGCACCCAGAACAGCGTGCTTCCGGAGACGAGCGCGAACGCGGCCAGCACATGGAACGCCAGCATCCACTGGTCGAAGGTCACGAGCGGATCCTACGAGGTGGGCCGGAGGGCCGTTTGTCAGCCGGGCAGGCCGGCGATCCAGCTGTCGATCGCGCTCGCGATCTCCTGCCAGCCCTCGGCGACCATCAACAGGTGCGGTCTGCCCTCGAACTCGAGGTAGTCCGTCTGCGCGGCTGATTTCCCGTACTTCTCGAACTGCTTCTTCGAGAGCGACGCCGGCACGGTCTTGTCTTCGGCCGCGCCGATGATGAGCAGCGGCGAACGGTCGGCTTTGCCGAAGTGCACCTCGGTGGGCGGGTGCAGGCGGAAGTTCGCGAAGCCGGCCTCGTAGAAGATCTGGCCCGTCTCCGGCACGTAGTACTGCTCGTAGGCAGCCTTCGCGTCCTCGGGCGTGAACGTGTTCACGAAGCCGTATGTGAACTCCTCGAGCGTCAGCGGGACGATGCCGTGCCGGCGCGACGGGTGCGCGAGGGCCGGCGCTGCGGCCTTGAGTGACGAGAACGGCAGGACGAGAATGCCTTTCGGCGGCGCCGGGCTCATCGCGACTCCCGCCCGGGCGAGCCCGCGGTCGAGCAGGAGCTCGACGATCAGCCCGCCGAACGAGTGGCCGATCAGGATCGGCTCCCGGTCGAGCGCGCGGATCTGCGCCTCGTAGTGGTCGACGATCTCGGTCAGCCCGAGCCCTTCGATCGCGTCCGTCGACTCGCGCAGCTGCTCGACGTCGCCTTCCTTGCGCGGCCACTCCGGCGCGGAGACGTCGTAGCCACGGTCGCGGAAATGCCCGGCGAAGGTGTCCCAGCTCTGCGACGAGAGCCAGGCGCCGTGGACGAACATCAGCGGACTGCGGCTCGGGGCTTCCATCCGGCTGCACGCTACCCGCTCTGGCCCGGAGCACAGCGAGGCATAGACTCGGAGCCGCTCCTGGATGACGAGCACGGCCGAGCCAGCTCCCGTTGCGTCGCGGCGAAGGCGAAGCTGCTCGGGACGGGCATGCCGTGATCCGGCCGCGTCGTCAAGATCTGGAGGCCCCGGATGAGCGTCGCTGAGAACGAGACCGCGAAGTACGACTCCCTGCTCGCGACGGGCGAGCGCGTCCTGCTCGTCCGCCAGCGCCACTGGCTGACGTTCCTCGAAGCGGGGCGCTGGTTCGTGCTCGCGCTGGTCATCGGGATCGTCTCCGGGGCATTGGACGCGGGCGTCCCGAACAACGGCGTCGCGGGCCCGATCAGCACGCTTCTCGGCTGGGCGTTCTGGATCGCGCTGATCGTCGGCCTGATCGGCCTCGTCTGGTACTTCCTCGTCTGGCGGGTCGAGCGCTACCTCGTCACGACGCGCCGTGTGATCGAGGCGGGCGGCGTGATCAACAAGTACACGCACGACACGTCGCTCCAGGCGCTCACGGACATGAACGTGGGACATCCGTGGCTCGGCCGGATCGTCGGCTACGGCGAGATCGACCTCCTGACCGCAGCCGAGGCGGGAACTACCAAGATCCGGTTCCTCCCCGACGCGGACGGCTTCAAGAAGGCGTTGCTCGACGCGAAGCAGGAGCACGAGCTCGAGGTCGGCGGCGGCCGCGCGATGCAAGAGGCGGTCGCGGCCGCGGCTCAGCAGGAGCGTCCGGCTTCCGACGGCGTGTCCGCCGAGGAGCTCGACGATGCGCTCAGCCGGCTCGCCGACATGAAGGAGCGCGGGCTGATCACCCAGGAGGAGTTCGACCAGAAGAAGCGCGAGCTCCTCGACCGGCTCAGGTAGGTGGGCATCTTCGCCAGCTCGCGGACACGATGATGCCCGTTGCGTTCGAGCACGGAGGGAAGCTCGTGGGTGTGGTGACGACGCTCGGCTTCGTGGTCGCGTTCACGATCCACCAGCTCGACTGACACCCACGACCCCGATCATCTCCGGCCTTGCGGCACGATTAGGTCACGGCTCAGGACGTGGAACCAGCTGGACGAGACCCCGGGCAGGACGCCGCGGCGGAGACCTCGCGCCTCGAAAGGACCCGTGGCTGGGCGGCGGCTCGGCGCGCGGATGCGGAGCGCGTCGCCGCAAGGGCTCAGGAGGAGCGGAGTCGGCACGGCTCCGTCGATGCGATCTTCGACATGGTCGACCGCGACGGCGAGGTCGGCGGCGGGATCATCGCGGGGGCGCTGGCGTACCGGTTCTTCATCTGGCTGCTGCCGCTCGCGCTCGTTCTGGTGGCCGGGCTCGGCATCGCCGCCGAGGCTTCGGCCGAGTCTCCGAAGCAGGCGGCCGACTCGCTCGGCATGCAAGGGCTCGTTTCGAACTCGATCTCGAGCGCGGCCGACAGCCCGAACCGCTGGTACGCACTCCTGATCGGGATTCCGCTCCTCGTCTGGGCGACGAGGAGCGTGCTCCGGGTGCTGATCGGCGCGCACCGGCTGATCTGGGGTGATCCGCGCAGCGACGTGCCGAAGCCGAAGGCGGTTGCGACTCTGCAGCTCCTCGCCCTCCTCCTTGCCTATGGGGTCGTCACCACGACGGCGGGCGCGATTCGCCACTGGGCGCCGGGGCCGGGCGTGCTCGCGACCCTGTTCGCGCTCGTGTTCTACGCCGGTCTCTGGCTGCTCGTCTCGGTGCGGCTACCGCACCACGGGACGCGGTGGACCGCACTCATCCCAGGGGCGCTTCTCTTCGGCATTGGCATCGAAGTGCTCCAGGTCGTCATCGCCTACCTCATCACGCCGTACGCGGTCGCCAAGCAGGGCACCTACGGCGCGCTGGGAGCCGCGGCTGCGCTGCTCGTCACCCTGTTCATGATCAGCCGGCTGGTCGTCGGAGCGGCCGTGCTCAACGCGACGCTCTGGGCGCGTCAGGCCGGCCCGCAGTAGCGCTCAGGACGCGAGCGCGTCGATCTTGCGCTCGAGCTCGTCGAAGCGCTTCTCCATCAGCTCACGGTCGCTCAGCTGGTCCTTGCGCTGTGCGGCGTCGTGTTCCACCTGTGCGCGCGTGACGAAGCTCGAGGTGATCACCGCCGTCACGATCGCGATGAACGCGGTCCCCTCGAGCATGACGATCGTGCCGACGATCCTTCCCGAAGCGTTCTTCGGCGCGACGTCCCCGTAGCCGACGGTCGTCACGGTCTGCACGGCCCACCAGAGCCCGACTCCGATGTCCGAGAACTCCGTGTTGTCGATGAAGGTCATCAGCACCCCGGAGAGGACGACGACGACGAAGGTGGCGGTGACGATGACCGCGGTCGCGCCCCGCACGGTCGGCGGTTCCTGAAGGAAGCGCGCGACTTTGCGCTCGACGATGTTGAAGCGGCCCATCGCGGATAGGAAACCAGCGGCGGCTGACGACTACGGAAGCTCGGCGAGGCGCTGCTCGAGAAACCGGCGTTCGGCGTCCGAGCGGACGAGCTCGAGCGCGCGTTCGTAGGCGGCGCGGGCATCGTCCGTGCGCTCGAGCCGGCGCAGGAGCTCGGCGCGCGTCGCGTGGAGGTAGTGGTAGTCCTCGAGGTCGAGCTCGTCGGCCAGAGCGAGCGCGGCTTCCGTGTTCCCGCTCTCGGCGACCGCGGCCGCGCGGTTGAGCTCGACCACGGAAGAGCCGGTGGCGCGTGCGAGCTCGCCGTAGAGCTCCGCGATCCGCGTCCAGTCGGGCGGATCGTCCACGTGCAGCGAGGCGGTCTCCGCCTGGAGCGCGTACGGGCCGCGGCCGCCCAGAGCGAGCGCGCGAGTGAGCTCTCGCCGCCCGTCCGCAATCTCGTCCGCGTTCCAGAGCGACCGGTCCTGATCGCGAAGCAGCACGATCGAGCCGTCCGCGAACCGAGCCTCCCGGCGCGCGTCGTTGAACAGCATCAACGCGAGCAGCGCGTGCGCCTCGGCCTCGTCCGGCATCAGCTCGGCGAGCGCGCGACCGAGCGCGATCGCCTCTGCGGCCAGGTCGCCGCGACCTCCGTAGCCCTCGTTGAAGATCAGGTAGACGACGGCGAGCACCGCTGCGAGGCGCTCCGGGAGCAAGTGCGGCGGAGGAACCCGGAACGGGATCCCCGCGGCCCGGATCTTGTGCTTCGCGCGCACGAGCCGCTTCGCCATCGTCGGCTCGGGGACGAGGAACGCGCGTGCGATCTCGTCGGTCGTCAGCTCCCCGAGCGTGCGCAGCGTCAGCGCGACCTGAGCGTCGAGCGCCAGGGCTGGATGGCAGCACGTGAACAAGAGCTCGAGGCGCTCATCGGGGATTGCGTTCGAGTGAGTGGACACAGAAGGGGGTGGTTCTCGCTTCGCTTCGAGCCCCGCATCGAGGAGGGCGGTCTTGGAGGCGAGTGTCCGGTCGCGGCGGATCCGGTCGATCGCCCGGTTGCGCGCCGTCGTCACGAGCCAGCCGCGCGGGCTGTCCGGCGTCCCGTCCCGGGGCCAGCGCTCGGCGGCGATCGCGAACGCCTCCTGGGCGGCCTCCTCGGCGAGGTCGAAGTCGCCGAGGAAGCCGATCAGGGCTGCGAGCACCCGTCCCCATTCCTCGCGGAATGCCTGCTCGAGGATCAGTACCCCTCCTTGAGCGGGCGGATCTCGACGCACCCGCCGAGTCGTGCGGCCGGGATCCGCGCCGCGAGCTCGATCGCCGCGTCGAGGTCGTCCGCCTCGTAGAACAGGTACCCGCCGAGCGCTTCCTTGACCGAGACGAAAGGCCCGTCCGTCGTGAGCGTCTGCCCGTCCTCGACGCGCACGGTGGTCGACGTCTCCGGCGGCTCCATCCAGGTGCCCGGCGTGACGCCGGCCGTCTGGTTGATCGCCTGGTACTCCGCGCCGACCTGCTGCAGCTCCTCCGGCGAGAGCTCGGCGACGTCGAACTCGCCCTGGTTGATCAGGAGCATGTACTTCATGGTTCCTCCTTCGTCGTGGTGCATGGTCGTCTCTGAGACGAACGACGGTTTCGGAAATGGACACTTCGCCCTAACAAGTCGGTGTTAGCTTGGCCCGGGTGGGTCTGAATCGTGTCGTGCTGGCGGCGCTCGTCGCCGGCCTTGCGACTGCGGGAGCGGCACTGGGCGCCGAAGGCCCGCCCACGCATCCGGAGCTCGACTACGCGGGGTCCGGGCTGTCGCGGCTTCACGTCCCCCGGACTCGGGCGGCACGGCCGGCGGGCTTGCCCGGGCTCGACGTCAGCAGCCATCAGGGGAACGTCGACTGGGCAACGGTGGCCGTGAACGGCGCGCGCTTCGCCTTCGTGAAGGCGACCGAAGGGACGACCTACGTCAACCCGTACTTCGGGCAGCAGTACGTCGGCTCGTACCTGGCGGGGCTGGTGCGCGGGGCGTACCACTTCGGTCTGCCCGATCGCTCGACCGGCGCTGCCCAGGCCCAGTGGTTCGCGACGAACGGCGGCGCCTGGTCCGCCGACGGGCAGACGCTTCCGGGTGCGCTCGACATCGAGTACAACCCGTACGGCGCCACGTGCTACGGCCTGAGCCAGAGCGCGATGGTCGGCTGGTTGACGAGCTTCGTGACCGAGTACCAGGCGCTCACCGGCCGCTGGCCGATCGTCTATACGACCGCGAACTGGTGGCAGTCGTGCACGGGCAACTACGCGGGCTTCGGCGCGACCGTCCCGCTCTGGATCGCGTGCTGGTGCCAGTCGGTCGGCCAGCTTCCAGCGGGCTGGAGCAACTACGCGTTCTGGCAGTGGTCGAGCCAACAGGTCGACTTTCCAGGCGACCAGGACGTGTTCAACGGAACGCAGGACGACCTCGTCGCGCTCGCGAACGGCAGCCTGCCGCCTCCGCCACCGGTGCCGCCACCGCCCCCGGTTCCGCCTCCTCCGCCGCCACCGCCGCCGCCCGCAGTCGTCTGTCGCGTCCCGAAAGTGATCGGCATGCGACTCGCGAGGGCCCGCTCGGTGATCCACCGCCGCCACTGCACGCCCGGGCGCGTCCGTCGAGTCAGGGCGAAGGCGAAGCGCGCCGGAAAGGTGCTGGGACAGAGCCCGCGCGCCGGGACGCGCAGGCCTCGCGGCGCGACCGTCAGCCTCGTCGTCGGGAAGCGACGCTAGCCGGCCGTCGCTGAGCCACGACGACACCGGCCAGGCAGATCGCGCCGCCCACGACGGCGAGCCCGGGAGGCGTCTCGCCGAGGAGCACCCAGCCGAGCAGGATCGCGATCGGCGGCACGAGGTACGTGATCGAGCCCATCCGTCCCGCGGTCGTGCGCGCGAGCGCGTAGCCCCAGGTCAGGAAGCCGATCGCCATCGGCGCGATCGCGAGGTAGACCATCCAGCCGATCGACGACGCGGGCGCATCGGGCAGTTGCTGCGACAGGCTGAAGGCGAACGGGAGACAGACGACCGCGCCGAAGGTGCACGCGAGCCAGGTCATCATCAACGGCGACACGCGAGCGAGCACCGGCTTCTGCGTGACCACGCCGACCGCGTAGAAGACGGCCGCCGCGAGGCAGAGCAGCGCACCCCAGCTCGCGGAGACGCCCTGGTCGGAGGTCGCGGTTGCGATCACGACCACGCCCGCGAGGGCGATCGCGCAGCCCGCGAACAGCCGACGCGGCCAGCCCTCGCGCAGGACGAGGCCCGCGAGCACGGCGAGGATGATCGGCCCGACGTTGACCAGCATCGAGGCCGTTCCCGCATCGACCCGCTTCTCGGCCGCGTTGAGCGAGATGTTGTAGAGCCCGAACCAGAAGAGCCCGACGAGCGCGATCAACATCATGTCCCGGCGCCCGGGCAACGGCTCGCGCTTCCAGAGGACGATCGACCCGAGCGCGAGGCTCGCGACAGTCAGCCGCCCGAAGGCGAGCGCTCCGGGAGACAGGTGATGCGACGCGGAGCGGATGCCGACGAACGCGGACGCCCAGAGCGTGACCGTGACGAGCCCGGCGCCGAGCGCGAGCAGCCGTTCGCGGTCGGCGGGCGCACGAGCTGTCGTCTCGATCGTCGCCATCTCAGAAGAGAACGCCGAAGAGCGTCCTTTTGTGAGAAACGATCGCGGCGATCCGCATATGCCGACTTTGAAATCATCCCTATGCGTTTTCGAAGGAGTGCGTTAGGATCGCGCGATGCTCCGGCGCGTCATAGTGCTCCTCGGTCTCGCGGCAGGCCTCCTGCTCGCGTCCGCAGCCCCCGCTTTCGCCTTGCAGCCGTACCCGCTCAACTTCAACACCGTCGACTTCACGTCGGGCACGCCGCACGGCCTCGACCTCGAGGGCGGGACGACGCTCAAGCTCGCGAACAGCGGGACGGAGCCGTTCACCTATGCCGATCCGTTCTCATCGCTCCAGGTGCTCGGTCACGACGTCGACGGCTCGGGCGACTACGTCTCGGGCACCTGGACGTCGCCGATCTATCCGCTGAGCTTCCCGTTCAACGAGCTCGTCTCGTCCTGGAACTCGCAGACCCCGCCGGGCACGTTCGTCCAGTCCGAAGTCAGGCCCCAGCTGGACAACGGGCGTTGGGCGAAGTGGTACATCCTCGGCCGCTGGGCCTACAACGACTTCGTCGACGGCAGCGACGACCCCGGCTTCCACCGCACCTCGGTCGGCGGGCAGGGCGACGCTGACGGCTTCGTCGCGATCGACACCTTCTTCACGAAGGACCACCCAGCGGTCGCGTACCAGCTTCGCCTGACGATCTTCCGCCGGGCAGACCTATCCGACGCGGATGCGCCGGTGCGGGTCACGCGCTACAGCGCAGTCGCCTCGAACCTGACGAACCAGCAGCAGACGTTCCCGAGCGCGACGACGATGAACGGCCGGGACGACATCGACCTCGAAGTCACGCGCTTCTCACAGGAGACGCACCACGGCGAGTACCCGGAGTTCGACAACGGCGGCGAGGCCTGGTGCAGCCCGACCTCGACGGCGATGGTCGTCAACTACTGGACCCGGGTGAAGCACGTGCAGTACGCGCCGACCGCGGCCGAGACTGCGTGGGTCGACCCAGCATTCGCCGATCCCGAGGTCGACTACACCGCCCGCTACGTCTACGACTACCACTACCAGGGCGCGGGCAACTGGCCGTTCAACACGGCGTACGCGGCCGAGCGCGGGCTCGTCTCCGACGTCACGCAGCTGCACAACCTGCGCGAGGCGGAGCCGTTCATCCGCGACGGGATTCCGCTGGTCGCCTCGGTCGCGTGGCAGTCGAACAAGCTCGACGGCGGAATCAAGAGCACGAACGGCCACCTGATGGTGATCGGCGGGTTCAAGGCCAACGGCGACGTCATCGCCTACGACCCCGCCTCGCCGACCAACGTGGCCGTGCGACACGTGTACGACCGGCGTCAGTTCGAGAAGGCGTGGATCCCCGCGTCCGGTGGGATCGTCTACGTCGACCGCCCGGCCGGCTGGCCGACGCCGGATCTGACGGCGAACAACACCAACTAGGCGCTCAGGCGCTCAGCGCTCCTCGGCCCAGACCTGCGCGAGGTGGACGATGGTCGCGACGGCCGCGCCCATGTCGGCGACGCAGATCCATTCGTGCCGTGAGTGGAAGTCCTGGCCGCCGGTGAAGATGTTCGGCGTCGGCAGCCCGCGGGCGGAAAGGATCGAGCCGTCCGTCCCGCCTCGGATGAACGCACGTGTTGGCTCGAGCCCGGCTCGCCGCGCCGCTTCTTCGGCGGCCTCGACCACGCGCGGGTGGTCTCGCAGGTACTCCTTCATGTTCCGATAGGACTCGACGACGTCGACCTCGACGCGCGCACCGGGGTAGGCGGCGGCGGCCTCCTCGGCCAGGCGGCGCACCAGCTGCTCGTGGCCCGTGAGCAGGTCGCGGTCGAAGTCGCGCAGGATGAGGCGGACAGTCGCCTGCTCCGCATCGGCGACGGTCGACCACGGGTGCACGAACCCGGTGCGACCCTCGGTCGTCTCGGGTGAGAGCCCGTCGCGCGGAAGGCTGGCGACGAAGTCGGCGGCGATCCTGGCGGCGTTCACCAGGCGCCCCTTCGCGCTGCCCGGGTGGACTGCAGCACCCGCGAACACGACGGTCACCTTGAGCGCATTGAACGTCTCGTCCTCGATCTGGCCGAGCGTCGACCCGTCGATCGTGTATCCGGCCTCTGCGTCGAGTCGCTCGAGGTCGAGGCCCTCCACACCCTTGCCGACCTCTTCGTCGCGGGTGAAGCAGATCCGAATGGCGCCGTGCTCCAGCTCGGGGTGCTGGAGGAGATAGTCGACGGCGGTCATGATCTCGGCGACCCCGGCCTTGTTGTCCGCTCCGAGCAGCGTCGTGCCGTCGCTCGTCACGAGCTCGTGACCGACGTGATCTGCGAGCTGCGGGCTGACCTCCGGGTCGAGCGCGACAGCGGCGTCGCCGGGCAGCGGCAGCCGGCCTCCCTCGTAGCGAACGACCTGCGGCTGAACGCTGTCGGCAGGGGCGTCGTAGGCGACGTCGACGTGTGCGAAGAGCGCGATCGTCGGTGTGGGACGGTCGGTCGACGCGGGCAGCGTCGCGAGCACGTAGAACTGCTCGTCGAGCTCCGCGTCCTCGAGGCCGAGCTCCTGGAGCTCGGAGACGAGCAGGCGAGAGAGGTCGAGCTGCTTCGCGGTGCTCGGCACGGTCGGTGAGATCGGATCGGCCTGCGTGTCGATGCGGACGTAGCGGAGGAAGCGCTCGAGGGCGTCCGGCGCGGTCGCCAGGGCGAGCGCGGAGCGGTACCCGGCACGGGCCTGCTCGTCCGTGATCTCCCGCTGGGCGCTCACAGCGTCGCACCGTAACCGCTCCGTCAAGCGGGGATTGGGTCGATGTCCGTCGAATACCGGCGCGTGGAGGCACGTCGATTTCGTCTGCTACTGCTCGCCCTGCTGAGCGCGGGCGCGCTCACGGTTGCCCTCGGGGCGAGCGCGTCGACCGGCGACGAGAAGGCGCTCGCGCAGAAGTACAGCCCGGTCGTCCGCCTCGTTGAGCAGAAGGAGCCGTGCGGCCCCGGTGAGCCGTACGTCCCGATCGACCTCGACCTGCTCTTCGGCCAGCCGACGGTCGCGCTGCGCGGGCCGTGGAACACGAGCGACCTCGTGAAGATCGGCCCGAGCGCCGAGGACCTGGCCAACCGCTTCGAGTACCACCTCGACTTCCCCGGCAGCCCGCTCAGCCCGGGATGCGACTACGAGAAGTGGCAGGACCACCTCGCATCGCGGGGCGGCACGCCGACGATCTACTCGCATGTGGCGACCGATCCCGCTCATCCGGGGACGCTCGCGCTCCAGTACTGGTTCTTCTACGTCTTCAACGACTTCAACAACAAGCACGAGGGCGACTGGGAGATGATCCAGCTCGACTTCGACGCGAGCGACGCCGCGGCGGCGCTGCGCACGGAGCCGACGAGGGTCGGGTACAGCTCCCACGAGGGCGCCGAGCGCGCCGACTGGGGCGACGACAAGCTCGAGCTCGTCGACGGGACGCATCCGGTCGTCTATCCGGCCGCCGGCAGCCACGCGAACAAGTACGACGCCGCGCTCTACCTCGGGAGCACGGCGGATGCGGGCGTCGGCTGCGACGACACCCGGGGGCCGCATGACGAGGTCCGCCCGGTCGTGAAGACGATTCCCAGCGAGCCGTCGGCCGCGGCGAAGGCGTTCCCGTGGATCGGGTTCGAGGGGCGTTGGGGCGAGCTGCAGCCGGCGTTCTACAACGGCCCCACCGGGCCCAACCTCAAGACGCAGTGGACCGAGCCGATCACGTGGTCCGACGGCTGGCGCTCACGGAGCTACGCAGTCCCGACCGGCGGGATCTTCGGCACGGGAGCGACGGATTTCTTCTGCGGCGGGGTCGAGAAGGGCTCGGCTGCTCTGACCGCTCTCGTCCGCGACCCGACGACGACGCTGATCGCGATCGGGATCCTCCTCCTGCTGCTCGTCTGGCTCGTGCGGCGAACGACCTGGCGCCCGGGAGTCCCGCTTCACCTCGCTCACCGGCGGACGTGGGGCCGGATCCTGTCCAGCGCCGCGCGGATGTATGCCTCGCGACGGGTCGGCCTGTTCGTCGGCATCGGTCTCGTGTTCATCCCGCTCGGGATCGCGATCTCGCTCGTCCAGGCGCTCGTGCTCGGGGGCTTCGGGCTGCTCGGCGTCGACACCTCGGGCGAGGGGGCGGGCGCGCTGGTGCTGCTCCTCGTCATCCTGGGCACGACGCTCGCGCTGCTCGGCTTCGGGCTCGTGCAGGCCGCGACCGCGAAAGCGCTGGTCGAGGTCGACCGTGGGCACGAGATCGGGCCGTTGCACGCGTACCGCCTGGCATTCGCCCGCTTCCGGCCTCTCGTTCGCACGCTGCTGCTCGGAGTCGGCGCGTGGGTGGTGCTGACGGCGACGGTCTATCTCAGCCCGATCGCGATCTGGCTCGCCGTGCGCTGGGCGTTTCTCGCGCAGGTCGTGGAGCTCGAGGACGTCTCCGGCCTCGACGCGCTGCGTCGGAGCGGACAGCTCGTCCGGGGCCGCTGGCTCCGCGTCGCCTCGCTGGTCGGGGTTGGGCTCGTGCTTGCGCTCGCGATCGGGCCGTTCGTCGGCGCGCTCCTGATCATCGTCACCCAGGCGCCATTCGCGCTCCTGAACGTGGTGTCCGGGATCGTGTACGCGCTCGCGATGCCGTTCGTCGCGATCACGACCACGTACGTCTACTTCGACGCGCGGGTCCGGGACGCCCTTGAGCCGCAGGACGAGCCGGCCGACCTGCCGGCCGAGATCGAGCTGGCGTAGGGCACTAGCATTCGGCCAATGCGGATTCGGGCCGCAGTCCTCGAGGAGTTCGGTCACCCGCTCGTCGTCCAGGAGGTCGACCTTGCGGAGCCGAAGGCGGGTGAAGTGCTCGTCCGGCTCGTCGCGTGCGGCGTCTGCCACACCGACCTGTACACGGCGTCGGGCGCCGATCCGTCCGGCTACTCGCCGACCGTGCTCGGCCACGAGGGCGCCGGCATCGTCGAGCAGATCGGCGAGGACGTGACCTCCGTCGCGCCCGGCGACCAGGTGGTGACGCTCTTCTCGCCGCAGTGCCGCGAGTGCGTGCACTGCCTCAGCGACCGGACGAATCTCTGTCTGGCGATCCGCGAGCAGCAGAATCTCGGCTTCCTGCCGGACGGGACAACGCGCCTCGGCCGGGACGGAGGCTCGATCCGTCACTTCATGGGCTGCTCGACGTTCGCGGAGTACACCGTGATGCCCGAGATCGCACTCGCGAAGGTGAGCTCAGATGCGCCGCCCGAGCATGCGTGCCTGTTCGCCTGCGGGCTCTCGACCGGGCTCGGAGCGGCGATGAACACGGCGAAGGTGGAGCCCGGCTCGACCTGTGTCGTCTTCGGCGCGGGCATGGTCGGCCTCGGCGCGGTTGCCGGCTGCCGGCTCCAGGGTGCGGAGCGCATCGTCTCGGTCGACCTGTCACCCGGTCGGCTCGAGCTGGCCAAAGGCCAGGGCGCGACCGACACGCTCAGCGGAGGGCCCGACGCCGTCGACCGGATCCTCGAGCTGACCGACGGCTTCGGCGCCGACTACACGTTCGAGGCGACCGGCAACGTGAACGTCATGCGCCAGGCCGTCGAGTCGGCCCGCATGGGCTGGGGGCTGTGCACGGTCGCAGGGGTCGCCGGCAAGGGCGATGTGCTCGAGGTCGTTCCGCGCTTCCTGATCACCGGTCGCCGGGTGGCGGGCTCGTCCTTCGGCGGCGTGAAGGGGCGCGACCAGGTGCCCGCGCTCGTCGACCTCGCGCTCGCCGGGGAGATCGACGTCGCGCCGTTCGTCTCGCACAGGATCCGGCTCGACGACGTGAACCGCGGCTTCGAGCTGATGGAGGCCCAGGACGGCATCCGCAGCGTGATCGACTTCTGATCCGGTGAACGCCTTCACCGCCCGGGCTACGCGGGTGGTCATCGCGCCACTGTCGTAGGCTGAGGACCCGATGGCAGCGACGCTCGCACTCATTGCGGCCCTCCTGTTCGCGGTCGCGGCGACGCTCCAGCAGAAGGGCGCCCTCAACCTCGACGCCGTCTCGCTCGGGAACCCGAAGTCGCTCGTGCAACTCGTCGGCCAGCGCATGTGGCTCTTCGGCACCGCGGCGCTGCTCGTCGGCTACGCGCTCCAGGCGGCCGCACTCGATCGTGGCCGGCTCGCGGTCATCCAGCCGCTCCTCGTGACGACGATCGTGTTCGCGCTCCCGCTCGGTCGGTGGCTGACGAACCAGCACGTCGGCCGTCGCGAGGTCGTCGGGGCTGCAGTGATTGTGATCGGGCTCGCCGCATTCGTCATCTACGGGGACCCCGCGGGCGGGAAGGACAACGCGCCGAACGACGAGTGGGCCATTGCGATCGCCGTGCTGTGTGCGATCTGCGCGGTTCTCCTCCTGCTCGGCAGGCACGGGACGCCGACGACGATCGCGGCTGTCTACGGCACCGTCGCGGGAATCCTGTTCGGGCTTTCCGCCGCCCTGACGAAGCCGACGGTCGAGCTGCTGCACGAGGGCGTCGGCGTGATGCTCTCCCACTGGCAGTGCTACGCCCTCGCGATCGCCGGAATTCTCGGCTTCATCCTCCAGCAGGTGTCGCTCGGCACGGGGCGGCTCGCTCCGTCCGTGGCAACGGTTTCCGTCGCGAATCCGATCGTCGGCGTCCTGCTCGGGATCCTGATCTTCGACGAGCGGTTCAGCCGGCCGCTGTGGCACGTCCTCGTCGCGATCATCAGCCTGTTGATCGCCCTCGGAGGCGCGGTCCTAATCTCTCTCGCGAGCCGGCCCGGCTCCGAGGAGGAGGCACGTCCGGAGCCTGCAGAGAGCTCGACCGCGCTCGCGTAGCGCCGGAATCACCCGCTTCGGGTGAGGGGCGACCCAGCGGCGTGGACTAGCGTCCCACGGTGAGCCGCAATGACCTTCGCGTAGCGGCATACTCGACGCAGCCGTAGTTCAAGGAGGACCTCGATGACGACAACGACGTCGACGCCCATAGCCCTTTCGCACGAGCAGATCGGCGAGATGCTCGGCCTGCTCAAAGATTCCGACAGCGTCGAGCTGAAGCTGACCGTGCCCGAGCACGACCACCGCTCGGCCGTCGCCGCGCTCGGGCTGGACCCGCTCGAGGCGCAGATCCGTCAGGTGTTCTTCTTCGACACGCCGGACCTGGCGCTCGACAAGCAGGGCGTCGTCGTTCGCGCCCGCCGGATCCAGGGCAAGGGCGACGACTCGACCGTGAAGCTGCGGCCGGTCGTGCCGTCAGAGCTCCCCGACGAGCTGCGAGCGTCGAAGGACTTCCGGGTCGAGGTCGACGCGCTCCCCGGCGGGTTCGTCTGCTCCGGGACCCTGAAGCGGACACTCGACGCCGGCCACGTCAAGGAGGTGGTCACCGGCGAGCGCCCGGTGCACAAGCTCTTCTCGAAGCAGCAGCGCGCCTACTTCGCCGAGCACGCGACGGGAGTGGAGCTCGACGACCTGTCGATCCTCGGGCCGATCTTCGTGCTCAAGCTGCGGTTCACGCCGGAAGAGCTCGGCCGCAGGCTGGTGGCCGAGATGTGGATCTACCCCGACGGGTCGCGCGTGCTGGAGCTCTCGACGCGCGCGGAGACGAAGGAAACGTTCCAGGTCGCGGTCGAGGCCCGTGCATACCTGACCGGTCGGGGCATCGATCTGTCCGGCGAGCAGGAGACGAAGACCAAGAAGGCGCTCGAGTACTTCGCCTCGCACCACACGAGCGGGAGCTGACCGAGACGGCACCCCGGTGGGAGTGGCGCGCGTTCGGCCAGGGCTTCGGCGACGCCGAGGCGCGGTTCGCGGAGCTGACGACCGAGCGCGAGCAGAGGAGCGACGACCTGTATCTGCTCTCGGCCGCGAGCAACTCGTCGGTGAAGGTGCGCGGCGGGCAGATGGACGTCAAGGTGCTCCAGGAGGTCGACGACGAGGGTCTCGAGCAGTGGAAGCCGGTCCTCAAAGCCGACTTCCCGCTCACGGCCGCGGACGCCGAGACCGTGCTCGAGGCGCTCGCCGTGGACGAGGCGCTCGAGCGGGACGAGTACACGCTGGAGCAGTTGCGCGAGCGGTTCCCCGCACTCCTTGCGATCGACGTGCGCAAGTTGCGCAGGCACGTGACGCTCGACGGCGCAATGGCCGAGCTCTCCGACCTGAGCACCGATCGTGGCGCGAAACGGACGATTGCCGTGGAGCACGAGGACCCGGCCCTCGTGTCAGCGGCCGTGCGCAGGCTCGGCTTCGACCCGCAGCACAACGTGAACGTCCCGCGGGGCTTGAAGGAGCTCCTCGGCTTCGGCCGCTTCGCGGTGATCGACGTCGGCACGAACTCGGTCAAGTTCGTGATCGGCGAGCGCGGCCAGGACGGCGCGTGGCGCACCGTGGTCGAGCGCGCCGAGGTGACGCGGCTCGGCGAGGGGCTCGACCGGACCGGTGAGCTGAATGAGGAGCCGGTCGCGCGCACGGTCGACGCGGTTTCGGACATGGCCGAGGAAGCCGAGCGTGAAGCGGTCGTCAGCACGGCTGCTGTCGGCACCGCCGGGCTCCGCATGGCGAGCAACAGCGAGACGTTCGTCGAGGCCGTGCGGGAGCGGACCGGGCTCGACGTCGAGATCATCAGCGGCGACGAGGAGGCCAGGCTCGCGTACGTGGCGGTGACGGCGGACCTGGAGCCCGGGGAGGGCGCGCTCGTCCTCTTCGACACCGGCGGCGGCAGCTCGCAGTTCACCTTCGGCCGCGGCCGGGAAGTTCAGGAGCGGTTCAGCGTCGACGTCGGCGCCGTGCGCTTCACGGAGCAGTTCGGTCTCGACCGGGCCGTTCCGGTGGAGCGGCTGGCCGAGGTGCTGAACGCGATCGCAATCGACCTCGAGCGGCTGGACGGCCGACCCACTCCGGACGAGCTCGTCGGGATCGGCGGGGCCGTGACGAACCTCGCCGCCGTCGAGCACGAGCTCGAGGCCTACGACCCGAACGTCGTTCGCGGGACCGTCCTCGACCGTGCAGAGGTCGACCGGCAGATCGAGCTCTACCGCACGCGCAGCGCCGACGAGCGGCGCGAGCTCGCGGGCCTGCAGCCGAAGCGCGCCGAAGTCATCCTCGCGGGGGCATGTGTCGTCCGCACCGTGCTCGAGAAGCTCGGCTGCGACTCGCTCACGGTCAGCGACCGTGGCCTGCGGCACGGCCTGCTCCGTGAGCGATTCGACCCCTCCTAGATGGAGGCGGACGTCGCCACGTTCGTCGCGGAGGTCTCGCGCTGGGCTGCCGGGCGCACGGATGTGCGCGCCGCTACGAGGCCGCGGACGTCGCGCGTGCGCTGCGCGCCAAGGCCGAGCTCTTCGGCCGGCTCGAGGACGAGGTCGCAGCGCGTTACGGGCTCGTCGTGCCCGAGGACCGCGCCGAGGTGCTCGGGCGGCTCGAAGCGCTGCTCTAGAGCTCGTCGCTGCCCAGATAGAGGAGCGCGGCCTTCACGCGGCGGCTCACGTCCTCCGCCTCGCCGAGGTCGAGCTTGAGGAAGATCGCGTTGATGTGCCGCTCGACCGCGCGCTTCGTGATCCCGAGGCTCGCCGCGATCGAGCCGTTGCTGCGGCCTTCGGCGATGAGCGCGAGGATCTCGAGCTCGCGGGGGGTCAGTCGCGTCAGCTCGGAATCGTCCCGCTGGCGCGCGGAGACGAGTTTGTCGACGACGCGGGAGTCGACGAGGGCACGGCCCGCGGCCACGTCGTGCAGCGCGCGGCTCAGCTCGCCCTTGTCGTGGAGTCGCTCCTTGAGCAGGTACGCGCGGCGGTCCGAGCCCGCGTCGAAGAGCGCCATCGCGTAGCGCGGCTCTGCGTGCTGGCTGAGGACGACGACGCCCATCTCGGGATGCCGCTCTCTGAGCTCGGCGGCGAAGCGGATGCCCTCGTCAGTGTTCGTCGGGGGCATGCGGATGTCGGTCAGGACGATGTCCGGCGAGGTGCGCTCGACCGCGTCTCGCAGCTCGTCGAGGTCACCCGACATCTCGACCAGCTCGACGTCCTCCAGGTCGCCGAGGATGCTGACGATCCCCTCGCGGGCCAGGAAACTGTCCTCTGCGGCGACGACGCGAATCGACATCGGCCCTCCGAGCCTAGTCAGGCCGGATATGCCCCGCAAACCGTGGTGCCCGCACCACAGGAACCGTGGTGTCCCGGCCACACGTGAATCAGCGAATCCCCGCATGTCCGCAGCCCGTCCCGGCTGGATACTCGAGATCAGAGGGCGTCGCAACCTTCGTCCCACAGGACGTGGGGGATGGCATGGTGAAGTTGACATCGAACCGGTAGCGGGAAACCGCCGTTTCGGCGTAGACCGCCGTCCCCTGAACGCGGCGCTGCGCGGGCTCGGGGCAAAGGCGATCCTCGTCGGCACGAGCGATGCCGAGCTGTCGTTCGACGTCGTCGAGTCGAAGCTCCATCCGCCGCCCGGCTTGCCCGGCGGCGTCCCGCGGACGGCGCTCGTCAACCGCCTCAGGGCCGCCGGCGCGTTTCCGCTCGTGCTCGTCGTCGGGCCCGCCGGCTACGGGAAGACGACGCTCCTCTCGCAGTGGGCGGACCGCGATGCCCGCCCGTTCGCGTGGGTCTCCGTCGACGAACGCGACAACGACCCCTTCGTCCTCCTCAGACATGTCGCGGCGGCGCTGCATCGCATCGAGCCGCTCGGCGCTCACATGGTCGAGGGCTTCGACCGAGTGGACGGGTCGATCTGGGACGAGCTCGTGCCGAGGCTCAGCGCCGAGCTCTCGGCGCGCACTGCGCCGTTCGTGATCGTCCTCGACGGCGCCGACGCGCTTGTGTCCGTGGATTCCCTCGAGGCGATCGGCATCCTCACCGAAAACGTCCCGCCCGGGTCGATGATCGCGTTGGCGGGGCGATCCCTCCCCGGGTTGCCGATCGCCTCACTTCAGGTGGGCGGCCCGCTGCTTGAGATCGGGCCGTACGAGCTCGCGCTCAGCCGGCGTGAAGCCGAGATCCTGCTTCGGGACGCCGGTGCCGAGCTCGAAGAGAGCGAGCTCGCAGAGCTGCTGCGACACACGGAAGGCTGGCCCGCGGGGTTGCGGCTCGCCTCCCTGGGCGAGGCGGACGTCGATCGCCTCGGCGCCGACTATCTGCGGTCCGAGTATCTCTCGCGCCTCGAGCCGCGCGTCCTGCGCTTCCTGCGCCGCACGTCCGTGCTCGAGCGCATGTGCGCCCCGCTCTGCAACGCGGTCTTGAGCAGCGGGGGCTCTGCGGCGGTGCTCGCGGAGATCGAGCGCGCAAACTTGTTCGTCGTCCAACTCGACCATCAGCGCGGCTGGTGCCGCTACCACCATCTCTTCCGCCACCTCCTCCAGCGGGAGCTCGCCGAGCAGGAGCCCGAGCTCGTACCCGTCCTCCATCGCCGCGCTGCGGCCTGGTTCGAGGCTCATCTCGACCCCGAGTCTGCCCTCGACCATGCCCATGCCGCCGGAGACATCGACGACGCCGCGCGGATCCTGAGCTCGATCGCCCAGCAGGTTCACGACAGCGGCCGTGCTGCCGTCGTCGAGGGCTGGCTCGATCTCTTCGACGTCGACGAGCGCCTCGACCGCCATCCGGCGGTCGCCGTCCAGGGCAGCAGCATCCTCGCCGCCCGCGGCCGGGCGGAGGAGGCCGACCGCTGGCTGCACGCCGCGGAACGTGGTGTGGCTTCGCGGCGGCGCGGCGTGGCCGCTGTACGGCCGCGGATTGCCGTCATGCGAGCAGCTCTGTGCGCCGGCGGAACGGTGCAGATGGACGCCGACGCGAAGGCCGCGATCGCCAAGCTGGCGGCCGACGATCCGTGGCGCCCGGCGGCCCTGCTCGTGCGCGGTGCGGCGGCGATGCTGCTCGGCGATCTCGAAGGCGCCGATGCGGTCCTGTCCGAGGCCGCGGAGCGCGCGGCGACGACCGGCTCCACCGAGACCCTTGCCATCGCGCTCGGCGAGCGCTCCATGCTCGCGGCCGCTCGCGAGGACGTCCGCACGTCGGATGCCCTGGCCGAGGAGGCCCAGCGCGTAGTCGAAGAGGGCGAGCTCACGGACTACCCGACGAGCGCGCTCGCGCTGGCTGCCGCGGCCCGGAGCCGGATCAGGCACGGCCAGTGGGACCACGCGCGTCGCCTGCTCACGGCCGCAACGCGGGTCTCTCCGCACCTCACGTACGCCCTCCCGTGGCTCGCGGTTCAGGCGCGAATCGAGCTCGCGGACGCGTTCGTGACGCTCCGGGACCGGGAGGCGGCTCGACCGATGCTCGCGGAGGCGCGCGGGATCCTCGCCGTCAGACCGCTTCTCGGCGTCCTCGACGAGCTGGTCGGGCGCCTCGAGCTCGAGCTCGCGGCGATGCCCGACCCGCGTAACGGCGGCAGCTCGGGGCTCACGCGGGCGGAGCTGCGGCTGCTCCCGCTCCTCTCGACCCACCTCTCGTTCCGTGAGATCGGGGAGCGGGTCCACGTTTCGCGGAACACGATCAAGACCCAGGCGATCTCGGTGTACCGCAAGCTGGGCGTCTCGAGCCGGAGCGAGGCGGTCGCGGTCGCCGAGGATCTCGGTCTCGTCGAGTCGGCCGAGTCGAAAACCGAGCTCGAGGTCGGCGAGGCGATCGGTGCCTTCTAGCGTGCAGGCGCACATGCGCGAGGCGGCGGTTTCACCCGTTCGGCATGAGGTATCCGCTACGGATCACCGCGAGACTCTGGGCAAGACGGTGGATCTCCCCTCTGCAGCCCACGAACGGATCGACGCGCTGTTCGTCCAGAGCGCCACGGGTTTCACGAGCGAGGGCGCCACGGTCACGCTCCACGGGCTCGGCGAGTCGACGGTCTACTTCGCCGACCGGCCGCGGCGCGAGGTCGGCCACATGCGCTCGAGCAGCTTCATCGAGCTCTGGGACGTCGGCGTGTACAGCTTCGGCATCGACCCGCCGAACGCGGTGCTCTCGTTTCTCGACGGCGACGACGCCCCGGACGACGTGGTCGTCGTCCTCCGCGATCCGCGGCTCGAGGGAGCCGACCTGACCTACACGGTCGACGTTCTCGAGGGGACGCTCCCCGGGCGCACGGGGGCCTGCTCGCTCTTCATCGACTCCTTCGGCCGACCGCGGTCGCCGGCTCCGGCACTGGGGCGGGCGACCGCTCCGGCGACGGTGCGCCCGTCCTAGCCCTCCAGCGCGCCTGGTGAGATCATTGACGCAGGCCGAGCAATGAGCATGCCGTCCCCCGCACCCGAGCACGACTGGCGACCCGCGCGCCCGAAGTTCCGGCCGCTCGCCGTCGTCCTCGCGTGGATCCTGTCCGGCGCGGCGCTCCTGGCCGCTGCCTGGGTCGTCCCCGGCGCGCACGTGAACAACTTCTGGAGCGCGCTCGTCGCGGTCGCGGTGATCGCGGTGCTCAACGCCTTGCTACCGCCGGTCCTGGCGTCGCTGCGGCTGCCCTTGATGCTCGTGCTCGGCCTGCTGCTCACGCTCGTGCTCGACGCGCTGATGCTCCTGGCCGCGGACAAGATCACCGACGGCGATCTCGCGATCGACTCGTTCTGGTCCGCGCTCGGCGTCGCGCTCGTCGCGTCGGCAGTCGGCGTCGTCCTCGACGTCGTCTTCGGCACGAACGACGACGACACGTACACGTACCGCGTCATCCAGCGGATCGCGCGGCGCTCCGGCGAGCAGACGATCACGGACGCGCCGGGGATCATCTTCCTCGAGATCGACGGCCTCGCCCTGCCGGTCCTCCGACGGGCGATGCGGGACGGGAACGCGCCGAACATGGCCCGCTGGCTCCAAGACGGGAGCCACGAGCTCGCCGAGTGGGAGACAGACCTTTCGTCCCAGACGGGTGCGAGCCAGGCGGGGATCCTGCTCGGCTCGAACGACAACATCCCGGCCTTCCGCTGGGTCGTGAAGGAGTCGGCGAAGCTCGTCGCGTGCTCGGGCCCGGCCGACTGCGAAGAGATCGAACGGACGCACTCGACCGGCAACGGCCTGCTCGCCAACGGCGGCGCGAGCCGCGGCAACCTCCTCTCGGGCGAAGCGGACCACGTGATCCTGACGGTCAGCCGCCTCGACGTCGAAAAGCGGGCAAACCCCGGCTACCGCGCCTTCTTCGCGAACGGCTTCAACGTCGTCCGTGTGCTCGTGCTCTTCTTCTGGGAGGTGATCCTCGAGCTCTCGGCCGCCTCGAGGGAGCGGCGCCGGGACGTTCGGCCGCGGGGCCACCGGGGGCTGGTCTACTCGTTCATGCGGGGAGCGATGTGCGTCTTCGTGCGCGACCTGATCGTCTACGGCGTCCTCACGGACATGATGAAAGGTCGGCCCGCGGTCTATGCGACCTTCTCGAGCTACGACGAGGTCGCGCACCACTCGGGGCTCGAGCGCGCGGACACGATGGAGGCGCTGCGGAAGCTCGACCAGCAGTTCGGCCGGATCGACCGCGCGCGTGCGTATGCGGCGCGCCCGTACGAGATCGTCGTCCTCTCCGACCACGGGCAGACTCAGGGGGCGACGTTCAAGCAGCGGAACGGCTACGGGCTGGACGACCTCGTGCAGCGTTCACTCTCAGGCGACCGGGACGTGGCCGAGGTGGCGGGCGGCGACGAGCAGAGCGCGATGGTCGGGCACGCGCTGGCGGAGGCAACCGGCGCGAAGAAGAAGCGGCCGAAAAGCGACGTCTCGGACCGCGAGGTGGTCGTGCTCGGCTCCGGCAACCTCGGGCTCGTCTACCTGATGTCCGAGCGCCGCCGGCTGATGCTCGAGGAGATCGACGCGGCCCATCCGCAGCTCTTGACGGCGCTGCGCGAACACCCGCACGTTGGCTGGCTGCTCGTGCGCTCGGAGCGAGACGGGCCGGTCGTGCTCGGCGGGAAGGGAACTCGCTACTTGGCCGACGGGCGCGTCGACGGCGAGGATCCGCTCGCCACGTTCCCGCCGAACGCCGCGCGCCACCTGCTGCGGACCGACGGCTTCGAGAACGTCGCGGACATCATGGTCGGGAGCTTCTACGACCCGATGCTCGACGAGGGCTGCGCGTTCGAGGAGCTGATCTCGTTCCACGGCGGGATGGGCGGCGCGCAGACGCGGCCGTTTCTGCTCCACCCGGCGCAGCTGCGGCTGCCGGATGAGCCGCTCGTCGGCGCGGCGGCGGTGCACGACCTCCTGCTGAACTGGCGGCACGAGCTCAACGGAACGGATCCGGCCGCAGCGCCGGAGCCCGAGCCGGAGCTCGAGATCACCCCTTCCGCATGACACGGCTCCCGCTTCGGCCGCTAGCCTCGGGCGGGATGAAACTGCCGGTAGCTCTCGCCTCGCTGCTCGCGCTTGCGGTCCTCGCCGCCGGTTGCGGTGGCGGCGGCGGAAGCAGCAGCAGCACCAAGAGCCCGGAGGAGTGGGCCAACGGTCTCTGCTCGGCGATCAACACGTGGACCGACTCGCTGACCACGGCGAGCCAGTCGGTCACCGGCGGCAACCTGTCCGAGAACTCGCTCAAGCAGGCGGCGAGCGACCTCGAGGATTCGACGGCGCAGCTCAAGGACGACCTCGACGGGCTCGGCAAGCCTGATCTCGAGTCCGGCGACAAGGCCAAGGAGGACGTCGACACGCTGTCCAGCAACATCTCAGACGGCGTCGACAAGATCGACGGTGCGATCAAGGACGTGCAGAACGGCGGCGGCATCGTGAACGCGGTGACGACCGTGACGTCCACGATCTCCACGATGGGCAATCAGGTGCAGACGACGTTCAACGAGCTGAAGAACCTCGACCCGGCCGGCGAGCTCAAGTCCGCGTTCGAGAACGCGAGCTCCTGCAACAGCCTGCCTTCGTCGCAGGGCTGAGACCGCGTCGGCGGTAATCCCGGCGGGCTACCCGGCGGCGCTTACTTCGAGCTCGGTGGGCTCTGCCGGAGCAGCCTCAGAAAGACCGGCATCGGCAAGTTCAAGGCCGATCGCGCCGACTGGCGCTCCTGGTCGCGCTTCTTGCTTCCCGGCTGTCCGGGGAGGTTCGCGCGGTGGTTCCGCTTCGGGTCTCGCCAAGCCGGGCTCATGGGTCTTTGATCGGCATTCGCCCTCTCGACCTTGACCTGCCGCGCTGGACTGTTGTCAGCCCCGCGTGTCCTGCGCGTGGTACTCGGCCAGCAGCCGCTGCTCGTCGTCGCGCTTCGGGAACAGGAAGAAGACGATGGCCGCGCCGATCAGGATCGCGACGATGCCGGCCAGGTAGGCCCACTGATCGCCGTCGAGGAACGCCTGTTTCGCGCCCGCGGTGATCGAGGATGCGTACTGCGGGTACTGGTCGGCGACCGCTGACGCGCTCGAGAACGACTTCGTCAGCTCGCCTTCGACTTGGTCGGAGACCGACTGCGGCGCGGCACTGACCGCGGAAGCGGCGGCCGCGGCGTAGCCCGCGGTGAGCAGCGCGCCGAGGATCGACTGCATGATCGCGCCGCCGAGGTCGCGCTGGAGATCGGCCGTCCCCGAGGCCATGCCCGCTCGCGAGACGGGAACGGAACCCGTGAGGGAGTGTGACGCCGGCGTCCCGGCGAATCCGACCCCCGCGCCGACGAGCGCGTAGCCGAGCCCGACCTTCCAGTACGAGATGTCTTCCTTCCAGAGGAGCAGCATCGTCAGGAAGCCGAGCAGGCAGAAGAAGTAGCCGACGAGCAGGGTGAACCTCGCGCCGTGTGTTTCGACGAGCTTCGCGGAGCGCGGCGCGATCACGACCATGAACAGCGCCGCGGGCAGGATCGAGAGACCGGCCTCCAGCGTCGAGTAGCCGAGGACGTTCTGCAGGAATTGCTGGCCGATGAACATCGCGCCCATCAGCGAGCCGAAGACGATGATCCCCGCGGTCGCGGCGACCCAGAACACGCGTCGCCCGGCGACGTCGAGGTCGTAGAGCGGGGTCCGCGCACGGCGCTGCCGGATGTAGAACGCAACGAGCGCGGCGAGCGCGATCACGGCCAGCCCGAGCACGAGCGTCCCCTTGTTCGGGACCGGCGCGAAGTTGATCGCGAGGACCAAGGATGCGACGAGCAGCACCGAGAGGATTCCGCCGAGGTTGTCGACCGGGTCGGTCGCCTCGTTGACGTGGCTCGGCACGAGGAAGTACGCCATCGGAATCGCCACGACGGCGAGCGGCAGCGTGAGCAGGAAGACCGAGCCCCACCAGTAGTGCTCGAGCAGGATCCCGGAGCAGAGCGGCCCGAGCGCAGAGATCGCGCCTCCGAGGCCCGACCAGAGCGCGATCGACTTCGTCCTGGCGGGCCCTGACCAGAGCGCGGTGATCAGCGCGAGCGTCGTCGGGAACGCCATGCCGGCCGCGAGCCCGCCGAGGACGCGCGCTCCGAAGAGCACGTACTCGTTCGGCGCCCAGGCGGCGATCAACGACGCCGGGATCGCCAGGGTCGTGCCGGCGATGAGCATCATCTTGCGGCCGTAGCGGTCGCCGAGGGCTCCCAGGTAGAGGACCGACGCCGCGAGGCCGAGCGAATACCCGACGGCGATCAGGTTCAACATCGTTTGCGACGCGTCGAAGGCCTTGCCGATATCCGGCAGCGCAACGTTCGCGACCGCGAGGTTCAGGTTGGCGACGGCCGCGACGAGAATCAGCGCCAGCAGCGTGAGCGCGGCGCGGGCCGGGACGGTCGAGCCGTCGTCGGCCGGCTGCGTGGCGCCGGCGAGTGCGGGGGCTGATTCGCTCACGCTCGCAGGAGCCTCGATGTCGGCAACACTCCGCGCATCGTCCCGTTGGGATGAGCGGTTTCGCCGGCAGTGTGCGACCGTTCTCGTCGATGGCCGAGACGGTAGGGACGCCCGAAGTCGCGCACGCGGTCGTGCACAAGCACGGGCACGAGCATACGGACCGCCGGGAGGGGATGATCGAGATCGGAGAGGCGATCCTGCTCGCGCTCGTCGCGATCGCGACCGCCTGGAGCGGCTACCAGACGGGAAAGTGGGACGGGCGTCAGGCGAGCCTCTACAGCCTCTCGAGCAAGTACCGAGTTGAGGCAGACAGCGCAACCACCCTGAGCGGACAGCAACGCCTCTACGACACGAACACGTTCGGGTTCTGGCTCAGTGCCAAGGCGCAGGGGCGCGAGGCGGACGCGGAGCTCTTCGTGCGGAGGTTCCGCCCCGAGTACAAGGTCGCGTTCGACGCGTGGCTCAAGCTCGACCCGTTCAACAACCCGAAGGCTCCGCCCGGCCCCATCTTCATGCCCCAGTACAAGAACGCCCAGTCGGAGCTCGCGCGAGCCAGGCAGCGCCAGGCCTCCGAGGCCTTCGCAGAAGGAACACATGCGCGCGAGGAAGGCGACCGGTACCTGAGGAACACCGTTCTGCTTGCAACGGTCCTGTTTCTGACGGCACTCGCCCAGAAGTTCAAAGTGCGCAGGGTCCGCATCGGGCTGCTCGTCGTCTGCGGCGTGTTGCTCGCGATCGCACTCGTCTTCATCTCGACGTATCCGCGCGCGTAGTTCGAGGCTTCATCCACTTGGGGTGAGCCTGCGCGGCATCCGGCGCGTACCGTGACCGGAGGTGAGTGAGCGACCGGACAAGGCACGACCGCGCGTCCTCGTCCTCGGCGGCGGGTTCGGCGGGATCGGCGCGGCGCAGAAGCTGGCCGAGAGCGACGTCGACGTCGTGCTCGTCGACAAGAACGACTACCACACGTTCCAGCCGCTCCTGTACCAGGTCGCGACAGGCCTCCTCGAGCAGCCGGCTGTCGGCCATCCGACCCGCGACCTCTTCCACGGCCAGGAGAACGCGCGTATCCACAAGGATCTCGTGACGGCGATCGATCTCGACAAGCGCGAGGTGCAGTTCGCAGAGCTCGGCTCCGTCGGCTACGACTACCTCCTGTTCGGGCTCGGCGCCGAGGTCAACTTCTTCGGCGTCGAGGGAGCGGCGGCGCACGCATTCCCGCTCTACACGCTCGCTGACGCGGTGCGCCTGAAGAACCACGTCCTGGGCCAGTGGGAAGAAGCGGACAAGGATCCGTCTCTCACCGAGGACGGCGCCCTGAACATCGTCGTCGTCGGCGGCGGGCCGACGGGTGTCGAGACTGCCGGTGCGCTCGCGGAGCTCTACACCGGGCTCTTCCGCAAGGACTACCCGGACATCGGCGACGATGCGGCCCGGATCACGCTCGTCGAGGCCGGCCCCGAGATCTTCGCGATGTTCAAGCCGGAGCTCAGGAACTACGCGGTCGAGGCGCTCACGAAGCGCGAGGTGGACGTGACGACCGGCGAGGTGGTCGAGTCGGTTGCGCCGACGCGCGTCAGGCTCAAGTCGGGCACGGAGCTGAAGGCGCACACGCTCGTCTGGGGCGCCGGTCTGCAGGGGAACGCGCTCGTCCAGTCGCTCGGGATCGACCTCGAGCGCGGGAACCGGATCGCCGTCGACGCGGACCTTCGACTCCCCTCCTATCCCGAGGTGTTCGTCGTCGGCGACGTCGCGGCGATCACCGACCAGAAAACGCAGCAGGTCCTGCCGCAGCTCGGCTCGGTGGCACTCCAGTCGGGCGAGCACGCGGGCGAGACGATCGCCCGGCTCGTGGAGGGCAAGGAGCCGAAGCCGTTCAAGTACCACGACAAGGGGACGATGGCGACGATCGGCCGCGGAGCGGCGGTCGTCCAGATGCTCGGCGGCAGGACGATGAAGGGCAAGTCGGCGCAACTGGCCTGGGGGACCGTGCACCTCGCTCTGCTACCAACGAACGAGAGCCGCGCGAAGGCCATCGTCGACTGGGCCGGCGCCGGCCTCACGCACCAGCGCGCAGGCAGGATCAGCGTCGAGACGTGACCGACGCCGGCGTCGAGCTGTTCGAGCGGCTCGGCGCGGTCGAGCACGTTCCGCTCATGAAGGGGGCGAGCGGCACGATGCTCCTCGAGCTGACCGGCGGCAAGCGAATCGAGCGCTGGCGGATCGTCGTCGAGAAGGGCGAGGTCGCCGTGGCCCGCGGGAACGGCCCGGCAGATTGCGTCCTGCGTGCAGACCGAACGCTGTTCAAACGGATGGCATCCGGACGCGTGAACGCGTTTGCGGCCGTGCTGCGAGGCGCGGTCGAGGTCGAAGGCGACCCTCGGCTGCTCGTCCTCTTCCAACGGATGCTGCCCGGGCCTCGGTCATGAGCGACGACCTCGTCAAGGTCCTGGACGGCAACACGTTCGTCGTCAGCGACGACCGCGGCGACATCGAGGCGTCCCTGACCGATCCCACTGGGCTCTTCGCCTACGACACGCGCTTCCTCTCGAAGTGGGTCCTCACCCTCGACGGCCAGCGCCTGAACGCGCTCTCGGTCGACGACCTCCAGTACTTCGAGACGCGGTTCTTCCTCGTTCCCGGAACCGGCACCGTCTACGTCGACGCGAAGCTCTCGGTGATCAGACAACGGTCGGTCGCGAACGGCTTCCGCGAGGACCTGACGATCCTCAACCACGCCGAGAAGCCGGTGCGCCTCCGGGTGCGGCTCGAAGCGGACAACGACTTCGCCGACCTGTTCGAGGTCAAGGACGCGCTCAAGAAGAAGGGCCGGTACACGCGCACGGCCGAGCGGGGCGCGCTCAGGATCGCCTACGAGCGCAAGACGTACAGGCGCTCGACGCTGATTTCGAGCAGCCAGCGGGCGAAGGTCGACGAGCACGGGCTCACCTTCGAGATCAGGATCCCTGCACACGGCGAGTGGACGACCGCGCTCGACGTCGTGGCCGAGATGCCCGGGTTCGGGGGGCTCGAGATGAGGGGCCGGCGCCGCGCGATGGAGGCGAACCTCGACCGCTGGCTCGCGGCAGCACCGCGCATCGAATGCGACTGGGAGCCGCTGCGCCACACGTACCGGCGCAGCCTCGTCGATCTGGCAGCGCTGCGGTTCGCGCCGCCGATCACGGGCGGGCGGAGCCTGCCGGCGGCGGGCCTGCCCTGGTTCATGACCATGTTCGGCCGCGACAGCATCTTCACGAGCCTCCAGGCGCTCCCGTTCACGCCTGAGCTCGCGGCCACGACGCTGACTGCGCTCGGCGAGTGGCAGGGAACGAGGATCGACGACTTCCGCGACGAGGATCCGGGCCGGATCCTGCATGAGCTCCGCTACGGCGAGCTGACCGCGTTCGAGGAGCGGCCACACTCGCCCTACTACGGGTGTGCCGACGCGACGCCGCTCTACGTCGTGCTGCTCGACGAATACGAGCGCTGGACCGGCGACCGCAGGCTCGTCCGCGAGCTCGAGTTCGAGGCGCGGGCGGCACTGGCGTGGATCGACGAGTACGCAGACCTGCAGGGAGACGGCTACGTCTGGTACCGGCGCCGGAACGAAGAGACCGGTCTCGAGAACCAGTGCTGGAAGGACTCGTGGGATTCGATCTCGTATCGCGACGGCCGGCTGCCCGGCTTCCCGCGGGCGACGTGCGAGCTCCAGGGCTACGCGTACGACGCCAAGATGCGGGGCGCCCGGCTGGCGCGGGAGATCTGGAGGGATCCGGACTTCGCCGACAAGCTCGAGCGGGAGGCGGCCGATCTCAAGCGGCGCTTCAACCGCGACTTCTGGGTCGAGGACGACGAGTACTTCGCGCTCGCGCTCGACGTCGAGGGCAGGCAGGTCGATGCCCTGGCCTCAAACAACGGGCATCTGCTCTGGAGTGGCATCGTCGACAAGTCGAAGGCGAAGTCGGTCGTCCGGCACCTGATGGGGCCGCGGCTCTTCGCGGGCTGGGGCGTGCGCACGCTGGCCGAGGGCGAGGCGCGATTCAACCCGATCGGGTACCACGTGGGGACGGTCTGGCCGTTCGACAACTCGTTCATCGCATGGGGCTTGAGGCGCTACGGCTTCAAGGATGAGGCGGCGACGATCGCGGCCGGGATTCTCGACGCGGCCGAGTTCTTCGACGGACGTCTGCCAGAGGCGTTCGGCGGCTACGAGCGGGAGCAGACGAAGTATCCGGTGCAGTACCCCACGGCGTGCAGCCCGCAGGCGTGGTCGACGGGGACGCCGTTGCTCCTGCTGCGCACGATGCTGGGGCTCGAGCCGCTCGGCGATCATCTCGTGGTCGATCCAGCGCTGCCGGCCGGGGTCGGCCATCTCGAGCTACTCGACATCCCGGGCCGCTGGGGGCGGGTCGACGCCTTCGGGCGCGGGCGGGTCGAGGTCGACGGCCGGCGTGGACGTTGATCCAGCAGGAGGCACGCCACTCGTCATCCCAAGTGGACGATGCGGCTGCCATGCTCTCAGACCACGCTTGAGGATGGACTGGTCGAACAGGAGGGAGACGGGACGATGACGACTGCCGCACCCGAGGTCGAGGCTCGGACGACGGAGCAAGCCCAGAAGCCGGCGGACGTCTTCGTCGTCTTCGGGATCACGGGCGACCTGGCGAAGGTGATGACCTTCCACTCGCTCTACCGGCTCGAGCAGCGCGGCCTACTCGACTGCCCGATCGTCGGCGTGGCTGTCGACGACTGGACCGTCGATCAGCTCAAGGACCGAGCGCGCGAGTCGATCGAGGGCACGGGCGAGTCACTGGACGAACAGGTCTTCGACCGCCTCGCCGACCGGTTCTCCTACGTCTCGGGCGACTTCGGCGAGGACGCGACGTACGAGCGAGTCGCGCAGGCGATCGACGGCTCGCAGACGCCGGTCTTCTACCTCGAGATTCCACCCTTCCTCTTCGGCCGGGTCGTTCAGGGCCTCCACGACGCCGGACTGACCAAGACCGGACGCGTCGTCGTCGAGAAGCCGTTCGGCCACGACCTCGCCTCGGCGCGCGAGCTCGCGGCCGAGCTCCACCAGTACCTCGACGAGTCGCAGCTCTACCGGATCGACCACTACCTCGGCAAGATGGGCCTCGAGGAGATCCTCTACCTCCGGTTCGCGAACTCGATGCTCGAGCCGCTGTGGAGCCGAAACTACCTCGAGTCCGTCCAGATCACGATGGCCGAGGACTTCGGCGTCGAGGACCGGGGCCACTTCTACGACCCGGTCGGAGCGCTGCGCGACGTCGTCGTCAACCATCTGATGCAGGTCGTCGCCGCCTCCGCGATGGAGATCCCGTCCAGGCGGGGCGCGCAGTTCATCAAGGATGCCCAGGTCGGGCTCTTCCACTCGGTCGCCGACGCCGACCCGGCGCACTACGTCCGCGGGCAGTACGACGGGTACCTCGACATCGACGGAGTCGCCGCGGGCTCGGCGACCGAGACGTACGCCGCGCTCCGACTCGACATCGAGAACTGGCGCTGGGCGGGCGTCCCGTTCTTCATCCGCACGGGCAAGCGGCTCGCTGCCACCCAGACCGAGCTTCGCCTCGTCTTCAAGCACGCGCCGGAGCTCGGGTTCCACCTGCGGCATGGCTCGCCCGAGCCGAACCAGCTCATCGTCAAGCTCGACCCGTCGCCCGGGATCCGGCTCGTGCTCGACGCTCATCGCGCCGACCGGGCCGGAACCGCCGCCATCGAGCTCGACATGGAGTTCTCCGCGGAGGGCGGTGAGGGGCCGACGCCGTACGAGGTGTTGCTGCACGCGGCGATGGTGGGAGACGCAACGCGCTTCACGCGCCAGGACGGCGTCGAGGAGTGCTGGCGGATCATGCAGCCGCTGCTCGACGCGCCGCCGCCGGTCCACGGGTACGAGCCCGGCTCGTGGGGCCCGGCGGAAGCCGACGCCCTCATCGCCGGGCACGGCCGCTGGCACGAGCCCTGGATCGCGTCATGACCGAGACGGCGGCCAAGCCACAGGAGCAGGCGCCCCAGAGCGCAGCCGCGCCGTCGCCGTTCCCGCCGATCGCGGAGTACGCGTTCATCTCCGACTGCCACACGGGCGCCTTGATCGCGCCGGACGGAGCGATCGACTGGCTCTGCTTTCCGCGCTTCGACTCGCCGAGCGTCTTCGGGAGCCTGCTCGATCGCGAAGCCGGCTTCTTCCGTTTCGCGCCCTTCGGGATCAACCATCCGACGACCGTCGCCTACGTCCCGGGGACCAACGTCCTCGAGACGACGTGGCGAACGCCGAACGGCTGGATCGTCGTTCGCGACGCGCTGACGATGGGCCCGCGCGGCCGTGAGGACACCGTCACGCCGCACACGCGACCGCCCGCCGACGACGACGCCGACCACATGCTCGTGCGGACGGTCGAGTGCCTCGAGGGCAACGTCGAGGTCGAGCTCATCTGCGAGCCCGCCTTCGACTACGGGCGCGAGCCCGCGCAGTGGGAGCTGGTCGGCGACGACCGGCACGCAGCCGATGCCAGCGGCGCGGGGCAGACGTTCCGCCTGCAGACCGACCTCGCGCTCGGAATCGAAGGGAACCGGATCCGCGCCCGGCACGTCCTGCAAGAGGGCGAGCGGGCCTACTGCACCGTGTCGTGGGAGGATGGCCTGATCGCGCCGCAGACCGCAGACGAGGCCTGGGTGCGCATGGACGCGACGATTCGCTACTGGCGGGCCTGGCTCAGCCGCGCCCGCATTCCGGACCACCGCTTCCGCGACCCGATCCAGCGGTCAGCGCTTACGATCAAGGGGCTCACGTTCATGCCGACCGGCGCCACGGTGGCCGCGCTCACGACGTCGCTGCCCGAGACCCCGGGCGGCGAGCGGAACTGGGACTACCGCTACACGTGGATCCGCGACACGACCTTCACCCTCCAGGCGCTGCACTATCTCAACCTCGACTGGGAGGCCGACGAGTTCATGCAATTCGTCGCCGACGTCGAGCCGACCGAGGACGGGTCGCTTCAGATCATGTACGGGATCGACGGCCGCCGCGACCTGACCGAGACCACGCGTGACGAGCTGACCGGCTATGCGGGCGCTCGCCCGGTGCGCATCGGAAACGGCGCGTTCGACCAGCGTCAGAACGACGTCTTCGGCGCTGCGCTCGACTCGATCCTCCTGCACACGAAGAAGAGCGAGCGCCTTCCCCGGCGGCTGTGGCCGATCGTCGAGAGCCAGGCCGAGTGCGCGACCAAGGTCTGGCGCGAGCCCGACCAGGGCATCTGGGAGGCGCGCGGCAAGCCCCAGCACTACGTCTCGTCGAAGCTCATGTGCTGGGTCGCGCTCGATCGCGCTGCGCAACTCGCCGAGCTCCGTGGAGACGGCGAGCTCAAGGCCAAGTGGGCGGCGGTCGCGGAGGAGATCCGCGACGACATCCTCACGCACGGCGTCGACAAGCGAGGCGTCCTCTGCCAGCACTACGACACGGACGCGCTCGACGCCTCGACGCTGCTCGCTGCGATCTTCGGCTTCCTGCCCGGCCACGACGAGCGCCTCAAGGCGAGCGTGCTCGCGATCGCCGACGAGCTGACCGAGGAC